>ERZ857882.346-NODE-346-length-58517-cov-8.466902_pt1 | contig 58517 bp, 54 predicted proteins | sample MGYA00519697_ERZ857882 | MGnify/ENA primary metagenome ERZ857882 (study PRJEB31778, sample SAMEA3449373) | human gut metagenome | biome: human gut; feature: human-associated habitat; material: faeces | place: United Kingdom | collected 2010/2012 ...
TCTCCTGGCGCGTACCTGCGCGATACCTACGGCGTGCCGCTCCTGCGCATGAACCTGCCCGTGGGCCTGCGCGATACGGACGCCTTTGTAGCCACGCTTGAAGCCCTTGGCGGTACTATCCCCGCCACTGTGCGTGAAGAACGCGCCCGCTACCTTGACGCCATGATCGATGCGCACAAGTATAACGCCCAATGCCGCGTTGCAGTATTTGGCGAGCCGGACATGGTGCTGGCCCTTGTGCGCGCCTCGTGCGAAAACGGGGCAGTTCCCGTGGTGGCCGCCACCGGCAGCCGCTGCGGGCACACGGTCTCGCATTTTTTACAGCCCACACACTGGGCTGCTTTTGCCCCGGGCAGCGCCGCGTACGCCGCGGCCTGCCCGGCTGTGGGCGCGCCCGCGGGCAGCGCCTGGTTATAAAGCTCCAGCACCTGTGGGATGGGAATCCCCGCCGGGCAGCCCTCGGCGCAGTAGCCGCAGCCCGTGCAGGCCACCAGCTCGCTTTGGCGCAGCAGCCGGGCCGCCTGCTCCAAAAGGGCCTGTTCCTCCTTTTCCAGCGGAACGAGCGCCTTTAGCACGGCGGTGTTTTCCAGCACCTGCTCCAGGGTGTTCATGCCGCTCAGCACCATCTCCACCCCTTCCAGCCCCGCTGCAAACCGGAACGCCCAGCCCGCCGCCGGCGTGCCGGGGGCCCGCGTGTTCAGCAGCGCCTGGGCCTCGGGGGGCAGCTTTGCCAGCCTGCCGCCCTTGCAGGGCTCCATCACAAAAATGGGCTTTGCATGCGCCCGGGCGATCTCGTAGCAGCGGCGGGCCTGCACGGCGGGGCTGTTCCAATCCAGATAATTGATCTGCAGCTGCACAAAATCCAGCTCCGGGTGTTCCGTGAGCACCCGGTCCAAAAATTCGGGCGTATCATGGAACGAAAGGCCCGCCCGCAGGATCTTTCCCTCCCGCTTTTTCTGTGCGATGAATTCAAATACCCCGTACTCCTTCGCCTGGGCGTAGTGCTCCCGGTTGATGCTGTGGGCCAGGTAATAGTCAAAATATTCCACCCCGCACCGCTCCAGCTGCCCGGCAAACAGGCGTGCCGGGTGTTCCGGCCCCTCCAGCCGCCAGGGCGGCATTTTGCTGGCCAGGGTAAACGCCCCGCGGGGGTAGCGCTCCACCAGCACCCTGCGCAGCGCCTCCTCGCTGTGGCCCGCGTGGTAGGTGGGGGCGGTGTCAAAATAGGTGAACCCCCGGGCCAGAAACGTGTCCACCAGCGTTTCAAGCGCGGGGTAATCAATCGAGGCGGGATCCTCCTCTTTCAGCAGCGGCAGGCGCATAAATCCAAAACCCAACTTTTTTGCCATTTTCCCTTCTCCTTCCGGCAGCTCCCTCCCGTTCATACCGCGTTCTTCCCTTCCGGGCGCATAAAAGCGGCCTGTGCTGCGTCTGTTTTCAGTATACGCCCGCGCGTCCCGCAGCACAAGCCCCGGCCGCGCGGGTTTCGGGTAGCCGGAAATATCGCACGAGCCTGCGGCGGCGTGCCGCTGAAAGCCCAAACCGCCCAAGCAGCGTTCAGCGCACAAAGCCCAAAAGGCATAAGTACAGCACCGGCTGGTGCAGCAGATAAATGGGCAGCGAATAGCGCCCGATCCAGTTCAGGGGCGCAAATCCCCGGCCCGCCCACCGGGCGAGCCGCTCCCTGCCGCCGCAGGCCCGGCATGCAAAATACCCCGCCAAAAACAAAAACATCCAGGGCAGCAGCGAAAAATAATCTGTGGAAAAAAAGCCCGGCTCCATAAAGCCCAGCCAGGTGGCAAAAAGCCCATGGTACAGCCGGTCGGGCAGCCGCAGCAGGTGCAGCCCGCCAAACCCCAGCCAGCCCTGGTTCACATCCCGCGTCAGGGCGAACAGCACCGCGCTGGCGGCAAGGCCCGGCACCGCGGGCACATGGCGCAGCAGCTTTTCCAGCGGAATGAGCAGCAGCGCACAGGAGCCCAGCAGCGTGAGCACACCGAACACGACCCTGCTTTCCGGCATGGCCAGGACCGTGACCAGCGTGACCGCCGCGCCCCCTGCCAGCACCGTGAGCCCGCGTTTCAGCGGGCGGCGCCCCAGCGGCCAGCAAAAACCCGAGAGAAAAATAAAGGTCCAGCAGATGCTCTGCTGCCAAAGAAAGCCCAGCCCGCCCTTGTACCAGTCCCACTGCACCCCAAACAGATACACCAGATCCCACACGGTGTGGTAGGCCGCCATGCTCAGCAGGGTGGCCCCGCGAATGCTGTCCAGCAGGTCCAGGCGTGTTTTCGCTTGCGTTGCTTGCATTTTATTCCCCTTGCCCGCCGGGTGCGGGCCCTCTCTTGTTCCCTTTTCGCTTTTTCCATCACCATCATATATCCTTGCCCCGGGTCCCCGTCAAGGGGTTCGGGGCATTTTTCTCATTCTTTTCAAAAAAGCGCGGTACGGGAGACCGATCCTCCCGCACCGCGCTTTTCCTCAATTCCCGGGGCGCCCCCGGGGGCCTTCAGTGCTTGTCTGGGTGGCACATCCCCGCGCTGGGGCAGCCGGAGCAGCCGCATCCGCAGCCGCCCTTTTTGCGCCCCCGCACCAGGTGCACCACCACGGCAACAAAAGCCGCCAGCACCACCAGCCCAATGATCATGGTGGGAAGATTCATAAAAAGCACCTCCGTTCTCAGGCTTTTACTGTATCGTTTCGTTCGGTCAAAAGGGCCGCCCTCTTTTGGTAATCCGCGTTGTACTTGTTGGGCCGCAGCAGCATGTAAAGCAGGAACGCCAGCACGGCCAGCGCAGCAACGGTGCCCGCGCCAAAACTCGTTTCGCCGGTGAACAGGCCGCCCAGCTGGTACGCCATCAGCGAGACCGCATACGCAAGGCCACACATGTATCCAATGGCCGCCAGGGTCCATTTGCCGTTGTTCATCTCCCGCTTAATGGCGCCCATGGCCGCAAAGCAGGGGGCGCACAGCAGGTTGAACAACATAAAGCTGTAGGCGGTCAGCGCGGTGTAATCCGCCGCGATCGAGCCCCAGATCTCGTCGCCGTTTTCCGAAAGCTCGCCCGCAAAGTGGTACAGCACGCCGAAGGTGGAAACCACGTTCTCCTTTGCGATCAGGCCGGTAAAGGTTGCCACCGCGGCCTTCCAGCTGCCAAAGCCCAGGGGCGCAAAGATCGGTGCAACGCCCTGCCCGATCCAGGCCAGCAGGCTGGTGTTGTTGTCTTCCACCATGCCGAACACGCCGCCTGCAAAGCCGAAGCCCTGCAAAAACCACAAAATCACCGAGGATGCCAGGATCACCGTACCCGCACGCTTGATAAAGCTCCAGCCGCGCTCCCAGGTCGCGCGCAGCACGTTTGTGCCGCTGGGCACGTGGTAGGCGGGCAGCTCCATCACAAAAGGCGCCGGCTCACCCGCAAAGGCTTTCATCTTTTTCAGCATGATGCCGCTCAGGATAATGGCGGCTACCCCAATAAAGTAGGCGCTGGTGGCCACCAGGCCGCTGCCGCCGAACAGCGCGCCCGCAAACAGGCCGATGATGGGCATCTTTGCGCCGCAGGGCACAAAGCAGGTGGTCATAATGGTCATTTTCCGGTCGCGGTCGTTCTCAATGGTGCGGCTGGCCATCACGCCCGGCACGCCGCAGCCGGAGCCGATCAGCATGGGGATAAAGCTCTTGCCCGAAAGGCCGAACCTGCGGAAGATGCGGTCCATGATAAAGGCGATGCGGGCCATATAGCCCACGTCCTCCAAAACCGAGAGCATCAAAAACAGCACCAGCATCTGGGGCACAAACCCCAGCACTGCGCCCACGCCGCCCACAATGCCGTCCACGATCAGGCCGGTCAGCCAGGGGACCACACTCATGCTCTCGAACCAGCCTGTCAGGTTGCCGCAGATCACCTCGCCAAACAAAACGTCGTTCGTCCAATCGGTCAGCAGGCTTCCCACCGTGCCGATCGAGATATAATACACCAGGAACATCACCGCCGCAAAGATGGGCAGCGCCAGAATGCGGTTGGTTACCACCCGGTCGATCTTGTCCGAAACGGTCAGGCTGTGCTTTGCCGCTTTTTTCTTCACACAGCGGTCCATCACCCTGCTGATATAGGCATAGCGCTGGTTTGTAATAATGCTCTCGGCGTCGTCGTCCAGTTCCCTTTCACAGTCCTGAATATGGGCTTCCAGGTGCTTGTACAGCTCATCGCCCAAGGCCAGCTCCTCCAGCACCTTTTCATCCCGCTCAAACAGCTTGATGGCATACCAGCGCAGGCTGGCCGCTTCCACCTTTTCCGGGATCGACTCCTCAATGTGGGCAAGCGCGTGCTCCACGCTGCCGGTAAACACATGGGGGTGCTCACCCGCTTTTTTCTGCCGGGCGATCTCGATCGCCTTTTCCGCTGCTGCCATGCTGCCTTCGCCCTTCAGGGCGCTGGTCTCCATCACGGCGCAGCCCAGTTCCTGCCCCAGCCTTGCAAGGTCGATCCGGTCCCCGTTCTTTCGCACCAGATCGATCATGTTCACTGCCACCACCACAGGCAGCCCCAACTCGATCAGCTGGGTGGTAAGGTACAGGTTGCGCTCTATGTTGGTGCCATCCACAATGTTGATGATGGCGTCCGGCTTTTCCTTTACCAGGTACCCGCGGGCCACCACCTCTTCCAGGGTGTAGGGCGAAAGGGAGTAAATGCCCGGCAGGTCCTGGATCACCACATCCTTGTGCCCCTTCAGCCTGCCCTCTTTTTTCTCCACCGTTACCCCGGGCCAGTTGCCCACATACTGGCTGGAACCCGTGAGATCATTGAACATGGTGGTCTTGCCGCAATTCGGGTTGCCCGCCAGCGCGATGGTAATGCTCATTGCTTCCACTCCTTCTTTTCGGTGCTTCGCCGTACAGTTAGGCAAAGCTAACTGTACGGCGAAAAAATAGGCCGCCTCTTACTCTACCTCGATCATCCCGGCGTCGGCCTTGCGCACGCTCAGCTCGTAGCCGCGCACGTTCAGTTCCATCGGGTCTCCCAGCGGGGCCACCTTGCGCACCTGCAGGCCCACCCCCTTGGTGATGCCCATATCCATGATGCGGCGCTTCACCGGGCCCTCGCCGTGCAGCTTTTTCACCGTCGCGGTCTCGCCCACCTTCACGTCTTTCAGGGTCTTCATGCCTCACTCCTCCTTCAAATCATCACACGGTTTGCCAGGGTATGGTCCAGGGCGATCCGGCTGTCCTTTACCTGCAGGATCAGATTCCCCGCAAGCTCGCTCACCACAGTCACGGTGCCGTCCGCCACAAAGCCCAGCTCCGCAAGGTGCTGGCGCACCTCGTCCCGGCCGGTGACCTTACGGATGGTCACGGTCTCGCCTGGTTTTGCCATTGTCAAGGGCATCATATCCCCCTCCTTTTGTTCAGCCCTTCCACGCGCGCCCTGCGGCCGTGCGAAAAGGGCTTTGGATGAAGTTAGCATGCGCTAACTCTCTGAACAGTTCGAAGTTTAACACAACTAACCTGCTTTGTCAACCGTCCATTCCAAAGTTTGGGCACTTTCCGGCAAACTTGCTAAAATCCCTTGTTTGTGGTATGCTGGATTCCAGCAAATTGTTTTAAGGGGGCCAGCGACCATGGAGATCCACGAATCCGCCGAAGACTATCTCGAGAGCATCCTGATGCTCAAAGAACGCAAGGGCATGGTGCGCTCGATCGACATTGCAAACGAGCTGCAGTTCACCAAAGCCAGCGTGAGCGTGGCCATGAAAAAGCTGCGGGAAAACGGCTATATCGAAGTGGACGCCGACGGTTTCATCGGCCTCACCCCCGCGGGGCTGCAGATCGCCCGGCACATCTACGACCGCCACAAGCTGCTCACCGAGTTCTTTGTGCACCTGGGCGTGAGCCCGGAGGTGGCGGCGGCCGACGCCTGCAAGGTGGAGCACGATCTGAGCGACGAAACCTTTGAAAAGCTTTTGGCCCATGCCCGCAGCGGCATGCCGCCCAAAAACGGCACGCCGGAATAGCCGCGCGCCGCTTTTTGCAGCGCCCTGTACAGGGCGCTGCTGTTTTATTGCGATCCCTTATCCTTTCCACCGGAATTTGAACAAAAAGGAGGGCGCCTATGAACTGGGAGCCATGGACAGGCTGTTATAAAATAAGCGACGGCTGCACCAACTGTTACTTTTACGGGCCGCACGCCAAGCGCTTCGGCCAAAATACGATCCAAAAAACCGATCAATTCAATTGGCCCGTCCGAAAAAACGCAAAAGGCGAATACAACATCAAGGGGAACAAAATCCTTCCAACCTGTTTTGCAACCGACTTTTTCCTTCCCGAAGCGGACGAATGGCGCGAAGAAGCCTGGTCCTTTATCCGGGAACGGCAGGACATCGAGTTTCTGATCCTCACCAAACGGATCGACCGGTTCCCCGTATCGCTTCCCGCCGATTGGGGCGATGGGTACGGCAATGTGAATCTTGGCTGTACCGTCGAAACCCAGGAACTGGCCGATTACCGGCTCCCGCTGTTTTTGTCCTACCCGATCAAGCGGCGCTTTATCGCCTGCGCGCCGCTTTTGGAGGCGATCGACCTGGCGCCCTATCTTCATGGGGCAGAGCATGTTACCGTGGGCGGCGAAACAGGCCGCGACGCCCGTGAATGCAATTACGACTGGGTGCTTGCCATCCGCGAGCAGTGCATAAAAGCAAACGTGACCTTTTGGTTCAAGAATACCGGCTCCCTTTTCCGGCGCGGCGGCGCGGTGGAAAGGGTGAATCCCTTTAAACAGTCTGGCCTGGCCAAAGAACTGGGGATCGATCTCCTGCATGGAAAGCGGCTGTTTTGATTCCGTTCCCCCGCTCCGTTTTGTGAATATTATATCAATAGTTTTCATTTATCTTTCAAAAACAGGAAATTTTGCACAACAAATTCATTGACGCGGGCCCCGGCGGATGGTAAGATAAAGGCAGGACAATTGAATTATTCGGATGACGGGCCGGGAAGAACCGCGCCGCCGCTTGCGGCAGGGCGCGTACCGAAGGGGAATGCGAAAACTCTCAGGTAAAAGGACCAGGCCCCGACGAACCTCTGGAAAGCAGCCCCGGCTGCACCGAAGAAGCAAATCTTTCAGGTCGATGACAGAGCGCACAGGAACCGCTTGTTCCCGTGCGCTCTTTTTGTTTGCCCCGCCGGGGGCGCCCCGTTCCCGTTTCCCCATCACCGTTTCACACAAGAAAGGAAGGGTCACAATGGAAAAGAAAACGCCCCTGTACGAGGAACATCTCCGCGCGGGGGGCAAAATGGTGCCGTTCGCGGGTTATCTGCTGCCGGTCCAGTACGGCACGGGGGTGATCGCCGAGCACATGGCGGTGCGCACGGCCTGCGGCCTGTTCGACGTCTCCCACATGGGCGAGGTGCTGTGCGCCGGGCCGGGCGCTGTGGCTTATCTGAACCGCCTGCTCACCAACGATTACACCATTATGTACAACGGTCAGGCCCGCTACAGCCCCATGTGCAGCGAGCAGGGCGGCGTGGTGGATGACCTCATCGTGTACAAGGTGCGCGACGAGTGCTATTTTATTGTCGTAAACGCCGCCAACAAAGAAAAGGACGTCGCCTGGATGCGAGCGCACGCCCAGGGGGACGTGCAGCTCACCGACCTCTCGGACCAGGTGGCGCAGCTGGCGCTGCAGGGGCCCGCGGCCCGGGCCATCCTGGCACGGCTGGCGGGCGAAGACCAGCTGCCCGCCAAATATTACAGCGCCAACTTTTCCGGCAGCGTTGCGGGCATTCCCTGCGTGATCTCCCGCACCGGCTACACCGGCGAGGACGGGTTCGAGCTGTATCTCTCCCCCGCCGAAGCCCCCCGCATGTGGGAGCTTTTGCTGGCTGAAGGCGCGCCCGAGGGGCTCATCCCCTGCGGCCTCGGCGCCCGCGACACCCTGCGGCTGGAAGCCTCGATGCCGCTGTACGGCCACGAGATGACCGACGCCGTCACCCCGCTGGAGGCGGGCCTCGGCTCGTTCGTAAAGCTGGAAAAACCGGCGTTCATCGGGCGCGGGGCGCTGCTGGCGCAGGGCGAGGCGCCCCGGGTGCGGGTGGGGCTGCGGGTGAACGGCCGCGGCATCGTGCGGGAGGCCTGTCCCCTCTTTTCCGGCGGCAGGCAGGTGGGCGTTTCCACCTCGGGCACCCACTGCCCCTATCTGGGCGAGCCCCGGGCAATGGCCCTGGTGGAGCGGGCCTTTTCCGCCCCCGGCACGGCGCTGGAAGCCCAGGTGCGGGGCCGCCCGGTGGCGGTCGAGGTCGTTCCCCTGCCCTTTTATAAACGCGCGCGGCGGGGCTGACCCCGCCTGAACACAACAAAAATTGGAGGAAAACAGTATGAAAATCGAAGCGGACCGCAAGTATACCAAATCCCACGAATGGGTGCTTTTCGAGGGCGACGGCGCCGCCATCGGCCTGAGCGACTACGCCCAGGACGCGCTGGGCGACCTGGTGTTCGTCAACCTGCCCCAGGAGGGCGACGAACTGGCCGAGGGCGAGGTATTTGCCGATGTGGAATCGGTAAAGGCCGTGTCGGACATTTACTCCCCCATCTCCGGCGCCGTGTGCGCGGTCAACGAGGCCCTGCTGGACGCGCCTGAAGCCATCAACCAGGACCCCTACGGCGCCTGGCTGGTAAAGGCCGGGGGCGTGTCGGGCGGCGAGGACCTGATGGACGCCGCCGCTTACGAAGCTTACTGCGCCGGGCTGGGCGGCTGAGCCGCGAAGGGAGCGTTTTTATGGGCAGTTATATCCCAAGCAGCCCGCAGGAACAGCAGGAAATGCTGCGGGCTGCCGGTTTTTCCGGTTTTGACGCGCTGTATGCCGACCTTCCGCCTCAGCTTCGCCTGGCCCCCGGCGCACTAGACCTTCCCGCCGGCCTCTCGGAGCTGGAGATGCGCGCCCAGATGGAGCAGCTGGCCGGGCAAAACACGGTCTTTCCTCATCTGTTCCGGGGCGCGGGCGCCTACCGGCATTACATCCCGGCCATCGTGCAGAGCGTGGTGGGCAAGGAGGAGTTCGTCACCGCCTACACCCCCTACCAGGCCGAGATCAGCCAGGGCATCCTGCAATCCATTTTTGAGTACCAGACCATGATCTGCGAGCTCACCGGCATGGAGGCCTCCAACGCCTCGGTGTACGACGGCGCCACCGCGGCGGCCGAGGCGCTGGCCATGTGCAAAGAGCGCGGGCGCACCGTGGCACTGGTGAGCGTGGCCGCGCAGCCCCAGGTGCGCAGCGTGCTTGCCGCCTATTGCTTTGGCAGCGGCATGGAGCTGCGCCTTATCCCCGAGCGCGAAGGCCGCACCGATCTCGACGCCCTTGCCGGTCTGCTCGGCAGCTCGGTGGCCTGCGTTTACCTGCAGCAGCCGAACTTTTACGGCTGCCTGGAAGACTGCGCCCGCGCGGCCGAACTGGCGCACGGGGCCGGGGCCAAGCTCATCCTGGGCTGCAACCCCATCTCCCTGGCCCTGCTCAAAAGCCCCGGCGAATATGGGGCCGACGTGGCGGTGGGCGAGGGCCAGCCCCTGGGCCTGCCCCTGGCGTTCGGCGGGCCCTACCTGGGCTTTATGGCCACCACCAAGGCGCTCATGCGGCGGCTGCCTGGGCGCATCGTGGGCCAAACGGCCGACGCCGACGGCAAACGCGCCTATGTGCTCACCCTGCAGGCGCGGGAGCAGCACATCCGCCGCGAAAAGGCAAGCTCCAACATCTGTTCCAACCAGGCGCTGTGCGCCATGACCGCGGCGGCGTATCTGTCCGCCATGGGCGCAGAGGGCCTTACCCGGGTGGCGCAGCACTGCATGGCCAACGCCCGCCTTCTGGAAGCGGCCCTGGCCGGCGCGGGGTACCCCCGCAAGCACACCGGGCCCTATTTCCACGAGTTCGTCACCACCTGCCCGGTGCCCGCGGCGCAGGCGCTCCGCGCGCTGGAAGCGCAGGGGTATCTGGGCGGCCTGCCGGTGGGCGAAAACGAGCTGCTCTGGTGCGCCACCGAGCTGAACACGCCGGAGGAAATCGAAACGCTGGCCGCCATTTTAAAGGAGGTGGGCAAGGCATGAAACTGATTTTTGAGCGCGGCGCCCCGGGGCGCGGGTGCGATCTTGTGCCCCCCTGCACCCTGCCCCTGCCCGATCTGGGCGGGTTTGCCCGCACGGCCTCGCCCCGCCTGCCGCAGGTCAGCGAGACCGAGCTCAGCCGCCACTACACGGCGCTTGCCGGGCGCACCCGCGGCGTGAACGGCGGCTTCTACCCCTTGGGCTCCTGCACCATGAAGTACAACCCCAAGGCGGGCGAAGCGGCCGCGGCCCTGCCCGGTTTCACCGGCGTGCATCCCCTGCAGCCCGCGCACACGGTGCAGGGCTGCCTGGAGACCCTGGCCCAGGCCGAGCGGTATCTGTGCGAGATCACCGGCATGGACGCCATGAACTTTCAGCCGGCGGCGGGCGCCCACGGCGAATTCACCGGCCTTCTGCTCATCAAAGCCTACCACGCCGCCCGGGGCGACGGCCCCCGCACAAAAATGCTGGTGCCGGATTCCGCCCACGGCACAAACCCCGCCAGCGCGGCCATGGCAGGCTTCGAGGTGGTGAACATCCCCTCCCTGCCGGACGGCTGCGTGGACCTGGACGCCCTGCGGGCGGCCGCCGGGCCGGACACCGCCGGCCTCATGCTCACCAACCCCAACACGGTGGGCCTGTTCGACAAAAACATCCTCGCCATCACCGAGATCGTGCACGCGGCGGGGGGCCTCTGCTATTACGACGGCGCCAACCTGAACGCGGTCATGGGCGTCGCCCGCCCCGGCGATATGGGCTTCGACGTGGTGCATTTAAACCTGCACAAGACCTTCGCCACCCCCCACGGCGGCGGCGGCCCCGGCAGCGGCCCGGTGGGCTGCAAGGCCCTGCTCGTCCCCTATCTGCCCGGCGCGCGGCCGGAATGCCTGCCCGAGGGCTGGCGCTGGCACCGCGAGTCGCACAGCGTGGGCGACGTCAAGGCGTTTCACGGCAATTTCCTGGTGGTGGTCCGGGCGCTGGCCTACATCCTCACCCTGGGGCGCGAGGGCATCCCGCAGGCAGCCCGGAATGCCGTTCTGAACGCAAACTATCTGATGAGCCGCCTGCGGGGCCATTACGACCTCGCCTACGACCGCCCCTGCATGCACGAGTTCGTGCTCACCCTGGAGCCGCTCAAGCAGCAGACCGGCGTGAGCGCACTGGACATCGCCAAGGCACTTCTGGACCGCGGCATCCACCCGCCCACCATGTACTTCCCGCTCATCGTGCACGAGGCGCTCATGATCGAGCCCACCGAGACCGAGCCCCGCGAAACGCTGGACGAGGCGGCCGACGCCCTGCTGGAAATTCTGGCCGAGGCGCGGCGCGCGCCGGCCGACCTTCACGCCATGCCCCGCACCACCCCGGTGCGCCGCCCGGACGAGGTCGCCGCCGCCCGCAAGCCGGTGCTGCGCTATTGCTGGGAAGGGCCGGCCACATGACCCGGGCGCTCTACCTCTGCACGGCTTCCGGCACAGACCCTTATCAAAACCTGGCCGTGGAAGAATACCTCACCTTCCACACCCGGCCCGGCGAGTGCATTTTATACCTGTGGCAGAACCAGCGCACCGTCGTGATCGGCCGCAACCAAAATGCCTGGGCCGAGTGCGACCTCGCCCGCCTGGCGCAGGAGGGCGGCCATCTGGCCCGCCGTCTGTCCGGGGGCGGGGCCGTGTACCACGACCTGGGCAACCTGAATTTTACCTTTTGCCTGCCCAAGGCCGAGGCGGACCTGCAAAGGCAGCTGGGTGTGCTGCTGCGGGCCCTCGCCCTGGCCGGCATCCCGGCCGAAAAAAGCGGCCGCAACGATCTCACCGTGGGCGGTCGCAAATGCTCGGGCAACGCGTTTTTTTCCTCAGGGTCCTATTATTATCACCACGGCACCCTGATGCTGCAGGTGGAGGAGGAAGCCCTGGGGCGTTACCTCACCGTCTCCCCCGCAAAGCTTGCGGCAAAGGGGGTGCCCTCGGTGCGCAGCCGGGTCACGAACCTGTGCAGCCATGCCCCCGGCCTTACCGCGCAGCGCATGCGGGAGCTGCTGGCGCAGGCCGCCGCCGAACAATATGCCCTTGAGGCAAAACCCCTGCCGCCGGATCGCCTGAACGAGGCCGAAATCGGGCTTTTGCGAAAAAAGTACGCCTCCGGGCAATGGCTGTACGGCCCGCACCTGCCCTTTACCCACCGGCTGGAACAGCGCTGGCCCTGGGGGGGCGTCACCCTGGAGCTGGTCGTGGAGCACGATCTCGTGCAGGCGGCAGTGCTCTACACCGACGCGCTGCAGGGCGATTGGTTTTCGGGCGCGGGCCGCGCCCTGGAAGGGCTGTCCTGCCGCCCGGCGCTCCTCGCCGACGCGCTGGACAAACACCTGGCCTGCCGGGGCGCGGACCAAGCGCTTCGCGGCGATCTGCGGCAGCTCTGGCACGGCGGGGGCCGGGTCCCCACAAATTGACCTTTACAGCGGGCGGCACACCGCCCGGGAACGGAGGAACGATGGAACGCTATGACCTGGTGGTGATCGGCGCGGGCCCCGGCGGCTACGAAGCCGCGCTGGAGGCCGCGGGCCTGGGCCTGCGCACCGCGCTGATCGAGCGGCGGCAGTTGGGCGGCACCTGCCTGAACCGGGGCTGCATCCCCACAAAAGCGCTGGCGCACGCCGCCGGCCTTTATGCCGAGTTGAGCGCCTGCGGGCGGTTCGGCCTCTCAGCGGAACAGCTGCGGTGCGACCCCGCCGCGCTGGCCGCTTACCGCCAAAGCACGGTGGAAACGCTGCGGGGCGGCATCGCCCTGCGGCTCAAGCAAAAAAAGGTGGATCTGTTCCAGGGCTCCGGCCTTGTAACGGCGCCCCACCGGGTCCGGGTGGAGCCCCCGCAGGGCGGCGCGCTGGAGCTGGAAGCGCAGAACATCCTGGTGGCCGCGGGCGCAAAGCCCGCCGTGCCCCCCATCCCGGGCGCGCAGTTGCCCGGCGTGATGACCAGCGACGAGCTGCTGGAATGGGGCGGCCCGCTCTTCGGCACCCTTCTGGTGATCGGGGGCGGGGTTATTGGGGTCGAGTTCGCCTCCATCTACGCCGCCCTGGGCAGCCGCGTGGTCATTCTTGAGGCGCTGGACGGGCTTCTCGCAAACCTGGACCGGGAGCTGGGGCAAAGCCTTAAGCTGCTGTTCAAAAAGCGCGGCGTCCAGGTGCACACCCGCGCCCGGGTGGAAGCCCTGGAACCCGCCGGCGAAAAGGGCCGCCTGTGCTGCCGCTACACGGAAAAGGGCGTTCCCGCCGAATGCGGGGCGGACGCCGTGCTGCTGGCCGTGGGCCGCACCCCCTGCGGCCTCGGGGCCTTTGCTCCCGGTGTTGCCCCCGCCAGCGAAAGGGGCCGCCTTCTGGTTAACAGCGCCTTCGCCACCTCCCTGCCGGGGGTATACGCCATTGGCGACGCCATCGGCGGCGCGCAGCTGGCCCACCTGGCCACGGCCCAGGGCCTGGCGGTGGTGCGCGCCCTGGCGGGCAAAGCCCCCGGCCTGCGGCTGGACGTGGTGCCCGCCTGCGTGTACACCGAGCCCGAGATCGCCAGCGTGGGCCTCTCGGCCGACGAGGCAAAGGCCCGGGGCCTGGCGGTCCAGACCAAAAAGTATCCCATGTCCGCCAACGGCAGGTCGGTGCTCACCGGGCAGGAACGCGGCTTCATCAAGGTGGTATACGACCCCGCCGGGCGCGCCGTGCTGGGCGCCCAGCTGATGTGCGCCCGCGCCACCGACCTGGTGGGCGAGTTCGGCCTCGCCATTGCAAACGGCCTCACGGTGGAGCAGATGGCCGCGGCCATCCGCCCCCACCCCACCTTCAGCGAGGGCATCAGCGAAGTTCTGCGCAGCTGCTGAGCCAATCGGGAAAAGCAATTTTCTTACGCCTCGGGCTTTTGTTCCCGCAACCTTTCCCGGGCAGGCCAAAGGCGCGCCGCAAATGGCTTTGTGATGCCATTTGCGGCGCGCCTTTTTGATCATTCAAATTCGCTCTTGGCGCAGCGAATCATTATGCCAGTAATCCAAGATTGCCAAGTAGCCATACGCAATCCTCTAGCCCCTGCCGGTAGATGAGTTCTGTTTCACGTTTTTGCCCTGATCCAAGCTCAAGCAAAACTTCATCTATCATGTCTTTCTGATCTCTTGTCAGATTGGTGGTCAGCATTTCATCTATTTTTGTCGAGGTTGTCATAAACCTTATGAATCCCCTGCCTTATCACTTCCGCCCGCGAAACATTCATTTTTTCACTGCACTTCTTTAGCTTATCGAATGTTTCATCGTCGGCTTGAAATTTGACAGATACATTCTTCGGGTTATCAGTAGGACGTCCCATCTTTTTTTCACCCAATCGATTCTCACCTCACTTTATTAGGTCATTAAGTATTACAACTTAATGACCCAATAAAGTCAATGGAAAGAATGTTGGTTTTCAAATTATCTGCTATATTCCTTCTGCTCTTCCTGTTTTAAGAAGGTCGGAACAATAAGTATTCTTTGCTTGAATCACACTTTGTAATTTTTTGGGCGATCTTCCTGCCAGTCGTACTCAACAGGCAAAAAAACATCCTGGAAGCCCAGTATTCCTGCAGGTTTCCGGGATGCTTTTATACTGTCACTAAATTATAGATGCTATATCAACACTGTTTTGCAAATCATTCCACTTTTCGATCATCAACCTTTTGCATTCTTGCGCAGAGTTTAATTGAAGAAGTTCCTTCGCCGTTATACAAACAATAAAAAGATTTTCTGCCGCCAAGCGATAAATCTCTTCATGTGCGTTCTCTGTAATACCGTTAGACGCAAACAGAATAGCAGTTTTATTCCCCTTCCTGTTGGAGATATGTGCTATATTCCTAATTTGGTGGATATTCACATGTGAACTCCAGTTTTTACATTCCACCAAAATATAAGCCCCCAACTGCCACAGCTCATCATCCAAAGAAATATTTGCCACACTGAGATCTATTTCCTGAGCGCCTGCCCGGATACGGCGACCTGTTATTTTCCACCCGTTCACATTGGAGAGCATATATGCCGCTGCGTCTTCCCAAAGCGCTCCCTTTTTGTTTGGATCCTTTTCATATATGGCATTATTGATTAATGCATGAAACTCCGGGGGTAAAAATTTGTTATGTGGTATCTGAAGATTCAGCAGCTGCCACAAATATGGCAAATAGACATATCTTGAATTCATAGTTTGGTGCATATCTTTGGATATTACAGGTTCGTCATCTCCTTCAAGAAATTTACGGAAATCAAAAATATATCTTAAAAGAGTTTTCCAATACATTGACTTTGGAATGATAGGAGGTGCATCCATAGTTATGCAGATGTTCTCTTCAAGAAGATTGATGAATAACTCATACACTTTTGATATACTTTGCGCATCCCACTCTTTTCCCGAAATCGCACACAAATAGAGAAAAGCTTTATGCCATTCTTCGCAGATATCGGTTGGTTGAAGCCATTTTCCATAAGCATAAATAGGGTTTAAGAATATGGACTGTAGGTTTGATGAACAAAAGGCACCTAAATCGTTTGGGTGCAGGGTTTCTTTCATATACGTGGCATCTTCGCTCAAAATAACTTGATGCCCTCCCTCAAATAAAAGTCTCCATGTACCTGTTTGCGTTTCGGGTAACGCCGCAATCACTTTTCTGCCAACAAAATCACGCATAAAGAAAGATCGAATCATCAACTGCGAACCACATAATTCAGGCAGTTCACGCTCTATCCACAGCGAAATTGTGCCCTCAATGATAGGATCTCCCATATCATTGGATCCATGGTTGCAACATATTCCGCCAATGATAAAATCACCGTAATCTTGATAAACACGCTTTGGAAAATGATCTGGTTGTTCGCAGAAAAACTCCTGAATGCTTCGATTAAAAACATTTCCTGCAGTATCTAGCCTGCCTGATGCTTTTTTAATCCGCTTTCCGCAGAGAATCCGTTGATAATTTAATTTCAGTTCCTTCTCAATAATAGAAACCACTTTGTTTGCTTTTTCCTTTATGCCTACAACAGCGAAAATATGAACAAACCTTGCATCTTCATCAGTTGCTTCAGCCAAAGCCATTGTTTGCTGATAGAAGCCCTCTTCAATATGGTTATATGTATTAACTTGCTGCATATATATCATGCCGTTCTCTTCATATCCGCTGAGGTATAGGTACAAAAGCCCTGCCGAAGAAATCCACGCTTTCATATCCTCACCTCCAAAAAAGTAAAACCGCGTGGAATTGCTTCCACACGGTTGACTTGGCTGGGCAAAGCACACTAATAATATATTATAGCACAAAATGCCCATTTTTCAATTTGATATAATTATTTTTAGTATCAAAATGGTCTCCGTTCATTCTCCAAATTCTTAAACTATGGAAAAAGCACGAGATAAGCTGGGCTTTTCTGGGAAAAACGAGGCTCTGGGAGACCTCAGAGAACTGAGAGAATTTTACCCCTTATTCAAATTCAATGGTAGCCGGCGGCTTACCGGTGCAGTCGTACAGCACGCGGTTCACATGCGGCACCTCGTTCACAATGCGGCTGGTCACCTTCGCGATCAGTTCCCAGGGCAGATAGGCCGGCTCAGCCGTCATAAAGTCCGTGGTGGTCACCGCACGCAGGGCCACCGCGTAGTCGTAGGTGCGCTCGTCGCCCATCACGCCCACGCTGCGCATGTTGGTCAGAGCCGCAAAATACTGGCCCAGGTGCTTTGCCTCGCCGCTGGCGGCAAGCTCCTCCCGCCAGATGGCGTCAGCCTCCTGTACCATTTTGATCTTCTCTCTCGTCACCTCTCCCACAATGCGGATGGCGAGTCCCGGCCCCGGGAAGGGCTGGCGGCTCACCAGCTCCTCGGGCAGTCCCAGCTCCCGCCCCGCGCTGCGCACCTCGTCCTTGAACAGATCCCGCAGCGGCTCAATAATCTCTTTAAAATCCACATAGTCCGGCAGGCCGCCCACATTGTGGTGGCTCTTGATCACGGCCGACTCGCCGCCCTGGCCGCTCTCCACCACGTCCGGGTAGATGGTGCCCTGCACCAAAAAGTCCACCGTGCCGATCTTTTTTGCCTCCTGCTCGAACACCCGGATGAATTCCTCGCCGATGATCTTGCGCTTTTCCTCGGGCTCCACGGCGCCCCGCAGCTTTTCATAAAAGCGCTGGCGGGCGTCCACGCACACAAAATTCAGGTCATACGCCCCCTCGGGTCCAAAGACCGCGCACACCTCCTCGGCCTCGTTTTTGCGCAGCAGGCCGTGATCCACAAACACGCAGGTCAGCTGTTTGCCCACGGCCTTTGCCAGCATTACCGCGGCCACGCTGCTGTCCACCCCGCCGGAAAGGGCGCACAGCACCCTGCCCTTCCCCACCTTTTGGCGGATGGCGCAGATCGAATCCTCCACAAAGGAATCCATCTTCCAGTCGCCCGCGCAGCCGCACACGCCGTGCACAAAGTTTGCCAGCATTTTGCTGCCCTCGCGTGTGTGAAGCACTTCGGGGTGGAACTGCACGGCATACAGCTTTTTTTCAGGCCATTCCATTGCGGCGACCGGGCAATTTGTCGTGTGACCAGTAATGGTGAACCCCGGTGCCGCGGCCTCGATGTAATCGTTGTGGCTCATCCAGCACACGGTTGCCGGGCTCACGCCCCGGAACAGCTCGCTGGCCGGGTCCACCAGCACCTCGGTCTTTCCGTACTCACGCTCCGGCGCTACTGTTACCCTGCCGCCCAGCAGGTGCATCATAAGCTGAGAGCCATAGCAGATGCCGAGCACCGGGATCCCCAGTTCAAACACCTCGGGGCTGATGGTGGGTGAATCCGGCAGATAAACGCTATTCGGCCCCCCGGTAAAAATGATCCCCGCGGGCTTTTTTTCCCGGATCGCTTCCAGTGCCCGCGTGTGGGGCACAATCTCGCTGTATACATGGCATTCCCGCACCCTGCGCGCGATGAGCTGGTTGTATTGCCCCCCAAAGTCAACGACCAAAATCGTCTGTGCCATTTGTCTTCCTCCCTCTATTCGTGAAAACCGACAAAGAATCGTGTTGATTATACCACACTTTGCCCATAAGGAAAACAAACTTTCCGGATTTTTTTGCGTTACAGCCCCTGCACCAGCTCCACCAGTGGCCGCGCAGTCTCGGGCTCGACAAAATCCACGCTTTGGCCATAGGTGGCCAGCAGATCCTTATCCTGCCCCGTACGCTCAGCCTCCGGCTTTTTCAGCAGCATGCGGCGCAGCATCGCCATCATCGCGCGGTGCACAAGGCTAAGGCGGGCATAGTCCATCCCCCCGCGCAGAAAAAACAGGTGCGCTTGCCCCATCACCGGTTCCGGCAGGGTTTTGGCAAGCCCGGCCCGGATATGCTCCCGGGTGGGTTCGTCGGCCGGGTCGGCCAGGCCGCAGGTGAACAGCACCAGTTCTTTTCCTGCCAGGGCGCACGGGTCGGCCAGTATCTTTTTTGCGCCGTTCAGCCCGCCGGCGTACAGCCCTCCGCCATACACCAGCACCTCGCAGGCCGCAAGCTGCTCTGCGCGCACCTGCCTCGCCTCCACCGCACAGCAGCCCAGCTGCTCTGCGATCCACTGCGCGTAGCGCCGGGTGTAGCCATAGCGGGAAGCATATACCACCAATGTGTGTTTCATTCTCTTTCCTCCTGCCGCGCCGCCGCGCTAAACGCGGCCAGCGCACTGTTTTGCAGCCTTTGCACCTCGGCGGCGTCTGTGTTTTCCCCCAGCGCCGTCAGCATAAACGAAAGGCCCGCGTTGAAGATCATCATCTGAAAATAAAGCGCTGTTGCCTTTTCCCGGGAAATGCCCAGCTGCTGCGCCAAAAGCCCAGGCATCGCGGGGTCCCCTTCCGCCTCGAATATAGCGCCCAGCGAAGCCGCCTGGGGCCGGGGCCGCAAAAACCACAGGCGGTAAAGGTGCGGCTCCTCCTTCGCAAAGGCGGCGTAGGCCCGGCCCAGGCTGGCAAAACGGTCGGCGGGGTCCAGCCGGGCCTCCACATACTCCCGCAGCTCGCGGCCCGCCCGCTCTGTCACCAGTTCTTTCAGCCCCTCCATGCTGCCGCAGTAACCGTAGACCGGCTGTACCGAGCACCCCAGAGCGGCGGCCACCGCTTTTACCTGCACCGCCTCCATTCCCTGCTCCCGCGCCAGCTCAAAAGCGGCTTCCACAATCATTTCCCGGGTAATTTTTTGTGTCGGCATGCTTGACCCCCTTAAATAAACAATTTATATAAATAGATTATATATCATTTGGTTTCTCATTGCAAGCAATAAAAAAGGAAAAGCTCTTTCGCTTTTCCTTTTCTATCCGTATTATTCTCACAGCTGTTCCCACCGCAGCTGCGTTTCACGCAGCGTGCAGGGTTTGCGCTCGCTCACAATATCCCGCGGCCCCAGCGTGTCCAGCAGCAGCGGCAAAGCCGGGTCGCACCGGGCCGCGCGGGTGCGGCCATGGTCCGCGTAACAGTAAAGGCACCCGCCGGGGCAGGTATCGTAAGCCCCAATGTCCACGCTGGGGGCGCACCCGCAGGCCGGGCGCTGGTTTTTGTCCTTTTCCGGGCGCAGCGGGCAGCGCAGGATCCGCCCCAGCCGCTCCGGGTCGATGCAGCGCCCGTGCCGAATGCCATATTGTGCCAGTTCCAGCTGCTCGGCGCAGCTTTCCAGCGAAAAGCCATACGCCCCCGCGATCTCGGCCAGGGCCGCCGCCATCGCCTCTTGCCGCGCCGGCAAAAAGGGTTTCAGCCCCAAGCCCGCCATGCGCTTGGCTGTGCCGCGGTAAAAATCCAGAAAACTGATCACGCAGGTGTCGCTGTAGCCCTGCAGCCGCTGTGCCAGTGCTGCAAAGCTGCGCAAGTGGTCGTCAAAGGTGTAGCCCTCGCTCAAAAAAATGGGGTCGTACCGCCACACCACCCGCCCGGGGCCGATCGCCTCCGAGAGCCGTTTAAAGGCGCACTCCGCCGTTTTTTCCTTTGTCTGAACGTGCGGTTCCACATCCGGGCCATAAGCCGTGAGGGTAAACTGGAAGTAATAGGCATACCCGTCCAGCTGTGCCAGCCGCCCCAGCATCGGCGCAGGGTTTTTGGTCCAGAACACAATGCCGTCCACATCCTCCGGGCGCAGGCTTACCCTGCTCACGCGCCGGGGGTTCATGGGGTTGCGCACCAGCACCTCCCCCTGCCGCAACCTTTCATACAGCCAATCGGAATAATAGGCCGGCAGGTCGGTGCGGCGGCTCGCGCTGATGATCATTCCAGCCCCGCCCCAACAATCAGATCGTCGTAATGCCGCTCCATACAATCCTCCTTCAGTTGAATCCCACAGTTTTCCAACAATCAGTGCCGCCCGGCGCACGGGCAGCTTGTCGGCTGCGCCCTGAACCATCACGGCAGCAAAATCAGCCATAAGCTGTCCCCCCAGGCGCAGCCGGGCTGCGGGTGAAGGGGTAGTTTTCCGTCTTTTCCATTATCCCGCGCAATTGGGCGCACTGTCAAGCTGTTTTGCCGGATCCCCACTGTTCTGCCCACCGATTCCCCAAAACCCGCCGCCTTCCCCGCCTTGCCGCTCGTTTTTTGGCCGGGCGCCCCGCCGCCTGCACGCTTTTTCCAACGGCTCTGGGGCTTCTCTGCGCCCTCCCTTCAAAGCCGCACACTTGTCTTCATTTTTCCAGTATGCTACAATGTCGGCATGCGCGGGGCCGTATTCCCCCAATTTATAAAAGCACAGCATTCATTGGCCGCCGGGGCGCAAGCAGAGCCTTTTATCCTGCTCTATACAGTCAGGTGATAAAATGAAAAATCGCGGGGCAAATATGCCTTACAAGCTCTATACGCTGTATTTTCTCTATTTCGCAGGCTATATCTCCTTTTTTTCATTTTACGCCCTGTACCTTACGGAACATGGGCTGAGCAAATCGTTCCTCGGCCTTCTTTCCACCGGAACGGCAGTGGCAAATTTCATTTCCCTTGTGGGCGCCGGCGTGCTGGCCGACCATATGCTTTCTCCCCGGAAAATCATTTTGGCCAGCGGCGCTGTCTCCGCGCTGTGGGGTTTTACTTTGCTCTGGGCCCCCAACGCCCTTCCCCTCGCCCTGCTGGCTGTGGTGCCGGTGAGCTTTCTGGACTTTGCCCTTCTGGGCTCGCTCGACGCCTGGGTCAATCTTGCCGCCAGGCACAATTCCCAGGTAAAGTACAGTGTGGCGCGGGGGATCGGTGGGCTTTCCGGGGCATGCGCCTCTCTCATCTTGGGTGCAGTGCTCCAGGTCATCGGCAGGGGCAGGATCGTATGGTTCCACTTTGCGTTTTACCTGCTCCTGCTGCTGGTGGCTTTTCAAACAGCCGACGTGCAGCGGCCGCAGCGCAAACAGGGCAAATCCCCAAACGCAAAGCTTTGGAAAAACCGGCGCTACCTTCTGTTTTTGGCTGCGTCCCTGCTGCTGTTTTTGGGCTGGCGCGCCCTGCTTACCTACCTGCCCGCCCTGGTCGTGGATTTTGGCGGCGGCAGTGTGCACCAGGGCCTGATCATGGCGGTAATGAGCTTTGGCTCCATGTTCGTGCTGGGTTTGTATCCCCGCCTGCGCAGGCGGGCCGGTACCGCCGTGCTCCTGGGTGCCGGGGCAGTGTTCATGGCGCTGCGCATGCTGTGCATGGTATTTGTGCACAGCATGGCCCCGCTGATTTTGGTGCAGCTGCTGGAGGCTGTGTCCTATGGCCTTTTTCAGCCGGCTGCCATGGAATATATCGGCAGCATCACCCCGGTGGAAACCCGGGCAACCGCCCTGAGCGTCTACACCGCCGTGCAGATGCCGGCCGGCACGATCCTTGCCAACGCGCTGGCGCTTCCTCTTTTGCAGGCGGGCTCCGTCTGCGGCATGTTCGCGGTGTTCAGCGCGTTGGCCCTGCTGGGCGCCTTGCTTTTATTGTTCTCCCTGCGCCATGGGGGCGGGGCGTTGAGAAAGGTGGAAACCAGACCGTGAGCAATTCATTCCAAAAGGTAAAAATGCGGGACGTAGCCCAGCGGGCGGGGGTTTCTCCCGCAGCCGTATCCCGTTATGTCAACGGAACAGGCTATTTGTCCTGCGAAATGCAGTGCAAAATTCAGCATGCGATCGACGAGCTGAACTATCTGCCGGATGAAGATCACCCCAGCCGCTTTCCCCGCTGGAAGGTCTTTGGCATCCTGCTGCCCCCCTTTTCCGGCGCGCATTTCTATTCGGAACTGGGCGCCCAGTTCGAGGTAAATGCCAACCGCGCAGGCTTCCACTCCCTGGCCTTTCACCTGGATTTTGGAACGCATACCATTTTGGACCTGTTAAAAGAGGTGACCAAAGAGCGCCTCGCCGGCATTTTTATGATCAGCTTCCCCCATATGGAGTTCACCGAAGAGGAAGTCAGCTTTATCGCAAACAGCAGCATCCCCATCCTCTATCTGTCTGAATTTATCACCCCCTACCCCACGCTGAACTGCATTCTTTTAAAAAATGCCGAGGCCGCCGCGGAGGCAGTCCGGCATCTTGCGGCAGCCGGGTGCCGCCGTCTTGCCTTTTTGGGTCCGCCCGCCGCCATCAACAAGGCTTCGGCGCAAAGGGGCGCGGGCTTTTTGGCCCAGGCCGCCCGCTTGGGCCTTCCCTACGCCAAGGTGTTCGAGGTCGAGCTCGGCCGCCAGATAGAGCCCGAACTTGGCTGCCGGGCCGCCCAAAATGCTTTTTCCGATGATCCCAACATCGACGGCCTTCTGTGCTGGTCGGATGTTTTTGCCGCAGGTGCCCTGTGGCACCTGCGGCAGAGCGGCCGGGCCGTACCCGGCCAGGTCAAGGTGGTCACCTTCAACAACGAATACTCGCCTTACCTGTGCCCGCCGGTCACCACTTTATATCTGAACCCCGCCGAGGTGACCCAGCGCGCGGTGGAACAGCTTTGCCGCCTGCAGGATCCCGCCGAGAGAATGATCACAAAACAAATCGCCATCCAGCCGGCGCTCATCGTGCGGCCCTCCACCCTGCAAAGCTGGTGAGAAAAAGGGCGCTGAAAATTTTCACAAGGATTGTCCACAAATCGCACAAAGCAATTTCAGCCATTTGCGAATAGCAACTCCGCCGCCTCTCCGGTATAATAAAATTGCCAGGCAAAGCATGGGTTGCGCAGCCCTCCAACTAAAACGTTTGTGAGGGGAAAAATGAACAAAAAGAATATCAGCAAACGCGGCGTTGCGCTTTTGGCGGCCGTGTTGGTTTTCGTGGCAAGCCTGATCCTGCTGCAGGCCACGCTCACCAGCGGCTTTAAAGTGGAAACGCGCAGTGTAAACCTGTATACCGACGAAGGCGTGAACCTTTCGGCCACCCTGTTCGTGCCGCAAAACGCCACCGCCGCTACCCCCGCCGCAGGCATTGTGGCGGCGCCCGGCGGCAACACGCCGCACACTTTTTATGCCAGCTACTGCATCGAGCTTTCCCGCCGCGGCTACGTGGTGTTGGCCTATGACTATTATGGCACCGGCAGCTCGGATTTTTCAAACGACGGCGGTTCGGGCGCGGTGGCGGCCATGAAATACCTTACCAGCCTCTCTTTTGTGGACGGCGACCGTTTGGGCGCTTCCGGCCACTCCAACGGCGGCGCCCAGGCTGCCGCCGCCATCACCAGTGAATATGCCGCTGGCGCGGCCTGCCGCAGCGTCCTGTTTATCGGCTGCGGCATCGCGGGCGAAGATCTTTCAGTGTACGACGGCGTCAACGTAGGCGCGGTCTGGGGCAAGCTGGACGAAGCCGGCCAGGGCACCTTCTGGGATGTGTATCACCAGGACAAGCTGAATTTCTCCAGCTTTGCCACCCTGGTGGGCGAAACAAACGACACCGTGCAAACGGCCCACTGGTACGCCGATCCCACCACCGGCGCCGCCCGCATCGTATACACCCCCAACACCTTCCATTCTCTCTCCAACATCATGCCGGGCAGCGTCACCAACATCCTGACCTATTTCGATACCACGCTGGAAGGCAATGTATCGGGCCTTTCGCCCGCCTCCCACATCTATCTCTGGCAGGAACTGGCCGTTCTGCTCATGGCGGTGAGCCTTTGCGTCATGATCTTCCCGGCAGGCTCTTTCCTTCTGGAGCTCCCCTTCTTTGCCTCGCTCAAGCGGCCTTTGGCGCCGGCCAAAGCGAAGGCAAACGGGCTGTTCTGGTTTTTCCTGCTGGTGCCGGCCGTGCTGCAGGCGCTCATTGTAAAATCCACGATCATACAGGGGCAGGAGATCATGGGCAAATTGCCCAACCTCTTTAAAGTCCAAAGCACCAACGGGTTTGTGTGGTGGTTCTTCCTCTCGGCCCTGATCGCCCTCGCGTTCTTTGCCGTCCGCATGCTGGTGGATAAGACCATCGACCGGGGCGCGGCCCTCTCCCGCATGAAAACCACGCCCGCCGACCTGTTCAAGGCTCTGCTGTTCGGCGCCGTCACCATGGCTGTCCCTTACCTGTTCGCCTTGCTGGGCTCCGGGCTCACCGGCGGCTGGTATGGCCGCATTTTCCAAACCTACATGGCCCCGGTCAGTGCCAACAGGGTCTCCATGATCCCCGTTTACACCGTCCTGTTCGGCGTTCTGTTCGCGGTTTACGCCTGGCTTCAGGCCGACGCTTTCCGGTTTGAAAAGGGCGGCAGCAAAAAGACCTACCTTCTCACCCTTGTGGCCAACGCCCTGCCCGCGCTGCTGTTTGTGGCGTATATCTTCGGGCGGCTGCTCCTCACCCACGTAACGCCGATCGCCGGCCGCGAAATGTCCCGCGCAAACGGCGCCATGATGGGCATGCTGCTGCTTTACTTTGTGATCGCAAAGGTGGTTACCTATTTCTATAAAAAGACCGGCAACATCTACGTGTGCGCCATGGTCAACACCCTGTTCGTCGTTTGGCTCTCCATCAACATCCAGCAGCTGATGGTATAGCCGTCTGCCCCTTAAAGCGCTTCACTCTGTAAACACAGGCATGCAGAAAGGCCGTCGATTTTTATCGACGGCCTTTCTGTCGGTGCGGATGAAGGCAACGGAAAGTTTCAGATCCTGGGCAGCCATCCGCTGGCTGGTGTTGATTGTACCGAAATACCTGAACCTCTTTTACATTGTAAGGGCTTTTATCCCACACTGTAACGCCATACCCCGGCGTTTTCAAGCCATATTTGTTTCAGCATTTTGACGAATCGCCTTGAAAAACAGCCAGTTTTAATGTTATAATGTTAAAAAAGGAAAGTAATATTAACAAATAGGAGTGAATGATTATGGCATTGATTAAAAATATCATAATTCCGGTAGAACAGCGAAAAAAGACAACGTTAGCAAGCAATTTATATTATGATACCTTAGAAATCCATAATGATAAAGTTGTTGGTTATTTAAATGGAAAACAAACCATGACGTGGTATTTTAAAGATTATAATGGTATAGATACAGTTAAAGCAAACTTGAACTCGCAATTTGCTCAAATTGTATTTTTGACAGGAATTAACTCTAAAAACAGGGTAGTTGGAATTGATATTGGTTCAAGGCAAAATCTAAACGCAATGAATGATACAAACAGGATTTTATTTTGTAGCGGTATGTTTAGTTTTAGTAAAACCAATGATTTTGCAGACACAGTTGCTGCGGAAATCAGGGCAGCTTTTGACGACTACCGAAATAACCCTGAAGTAGAAGAAGTAGTTTCAACAGTATCAGCAGCAGATGAAATCAAGAAATTCAAGGCTTTGCTGGACGATGGAGTCATCACCCAAGATGAGTTCGACATCAAGAAAAAGCAGCTCCTTGGTTTATAATCAAAGGCAGCCCCGCTTTAACGCAGGGCTGCCTTTTTTGCTGCCTCGAATCGCTCCGCCGCCCCCGCCCTAATCCGTTGTTTGTGATCCCCACCGCTAATAAGTTTTTGGCAAAAGCATTGACTGTGTGATTTTTAGGCCGCATAATCAGATATAGATCAGAGGTGCTCAAAATGAAGGGGCGTGTAAAGACCTTACGGAAGCAATTTGGTTTAACCCGAGCGGATTTCGGAGCCCGCATAGGGGTTAAAGCCAATACCATAACAAATTATGAAACCGGCTTGAGCCCCCCTCTGATGCGGTCATCCTTTCTATCTGTCGCGAATTTGGTGTGTCGGAAATTTGGCTGCGTGCTGGCTCTGGAGAAATGTTTGAACCCGTGAGCCGCGACGAAAAAACAGCCGCTTTCCTCAGCGCTGCAATGCGCGAAGAAGGCAGCTATAAAAAGCGCTTTCTTTCTATGTTATCCAAACTGGATGAAAAAGAATGGGCATTGCTGGAAAAGATGGCTCAGGCAATAACTGATAAAGAAAATCAACAGAATTTATCCCAATAAACTACGCAAAAATTGGCAAACAATCTTCAGCAGGAAAACATCGGAAAATTCCCGGAAATTAAAATCAATGTAGGAGGAATTATCATGAAAAAAGTGCTTTCTCTCTTTGTAGCATTTTGCTGTGCATTTTCGCTTGTGGCCTGTGGAACCTCCGCCGAACCGCAAATCCCTGACCTCACCGGTGGATGGAAGCAGGTGAATACAAATTCGGCAGACAGCTACCAGCAAGCCGTTATACAAGGCGATACCATCGAAATATACTGGGTGTCCAACGGCGGGGACACAAAGTCGTTATATTGGGCAGGAACCTTTGTGGCGCCCACCACACCGGATGAACCCTATCTATGGGATTCTGTGAATGATACCAAGAGAACCCGTTCTGCGCTGCTGGCCTCGGGGGATGAAACCAAGACCTTCACCTATGAAAAGAACCAAATCAGCTACAGTGTATCCGCATTCGGCACTACGACCACGATGAGGCTGGAAAAGCAGCAGGACTATGTGCCAAAACAGGAAACTTCTTCTCAAAGCAAAGTACCGGAACCGGAACCTGACTCTGCAAGTACCGCTGAAAACGCAAACACTGCATCATCTGCTGGGGATGTGCAAGAGGTCTTTGATATCACAATTACTCTTCCGGCAGACATAGTAGCGCGGTTGGGATCCGTTACGCAGGAATCGCTGGATTCCAATCCGGAAGCGTTGGGGGCGCATTCCGCAATACTCAACGCAGATGGAAGCATCACTTTGACGATGAGCAAAGCGCAGCAAGAGGAAAAGTTATCCCAATTGGGCACATCTTATCAGGAGCTCCTGCAAGGGCTTGTAGATGGCGGGGACTATCCGGAGGTGACAAACATTGTGGCGAACGAAAATTTCACAGAATTCACTGTCACCACCACAAACGAGAAACAGTCCGTGACAGAGATCGCGCTTGATCTATCCCTGCGGGCTTACGGCGTAAACTATGGGATGTTCGCAGGAACGAATGTCCAAACAAAAGATGTTAAGGTCACTTTTATCAATGCAGTGACCGGAGCGGATGTTTCGTTGAAATAAATATTGGTTTCCTCTGAGCGCCCTGCTCTTAAAACTAAAAATCCCTCGCCGGCTGAAACCGGCGAGGGCGGGAAACTCAGTCGGAATCCGGATGGCATTTTGGGCAGGATCCTAAAGGGCGGATAAGCTTACCAAAACACAAGTTTGTACCTTTGTGTGTACTGAATAAGAAAAACCCCTTGCAGACCCGCAGTCTGCAAGGGGTTTCCTGGTGCGGATGAAGGGATTTGAACCCACACAGTGTTGCCACCACTAGAACCTGAATCTAGCGCGTCTGCCAGTTCCGCCACATCCGCATATCCTGCCCCGCCGCAGCGGAACAGTTAGAATTTTAGCATGCCGGGACCGGATTGTCAACCATTTTTCAAAAATTTTCCCATCTCCGTTTTGTTGCCGCACATTGAAAAAGCCTCGCGCGGCGTGTATGATAAAGGTATCACGAGCCGCCGCCTCACGGCGCGGTATGGAGGAACTGTTATGAAAATCGTTTTACTGGAATCCCTCGGCATCCCGCCCGAGGCGCTGGCCCGCCGCACCGCGCCGCTCACCGCCGCCGGCCACACCTTTGCCGCCTTTGAGCGCAGCGCCGACCCCGCGGTGCTCATCCAGCACTCGCAGGACGCCGACGTGCTCATGCTGGCCAACATGCCCCTTCCCGGCCAGGTCATACGGGCCTGCAAACAGCTCAAATTCATTGATGTGGCCTTTACCGGGGTGGACCATGTAGACCTGGCCGCCGCCAAAGAAATGGGCGTGGCCGTGAGCAACGCCTCCGGCTACTCCAACGATTCGGTGGCCGAGCTCACCCTGTGCATGGCCCTCTCCCTGCTGCGCAATCTGCCTCAGGTGGACGCCCACTGCCGCGAGGGAAAGACCAAAGACGGCCTTGTGGGCCGTGAGCTGCGGGGCAAGACCGTGGGGCTGGTGGGCACCGGCGCCATCGGGGCCCGCGTGGCCGAGCTGTTCGCCGCCTTCGGCTGCCGCGTGCTTGCCGCAAACGACCACAGCCGCAAGCCCAGCACCGCGCTCATCACCTACCTGCCCCTGGCCGAGCTTCTTCCCCAGGTGGATATTTTAAGCCTGCACTGCCCTTTGAACGAGGGCACGCGGGGCCTCATCGGCGCGCAGGCGCTCAGCCGCATCAAGCGGGGCGCCATCCTCATCAACGCGGCGCGCGGCCCGGTGGTCGACACTGCGGCCCTGGCTGAGGCCCTGCATTCCGGGCAGCTGGGCGGCGCCGGCATCGACGTGTTCGAGACCGAGCCGCCGCTGCCCACCGATCACCCCCTGCTGCACACCCCCAACACCATCGTTACCCCCCATGTGGCCTTTGCCACCAAAGAGTCCATGGAAAAGCGGGCGGACATCGTGTTCCGCAGCCTGCAGCTCTGGCTGCAGGGCGAGCAGATCAACAAGGTCCTCTGAGCAGAGCGCGGGCTGCCGAACAAACGGCAGCCCGCGCTTTATGTTCCGGTTCAGGCCGCACCGGCGGTCTTTTTTTTGGCGCTCAGCATGCTGCGGATGATGTCGCCCAGGCCGCAGCGCAGCAGCAGCAGGCAGAACAGGCCCCCGGTCACGGCACAGCTGATCAGCAGCACCGGGATATCCCCTTCTGCGCCCGAAAAATGCACCGCAAGCTGCCCTGCAAGCGCCGACACACCAAACAACAGGGTCGGCTGCAAAAACCAGCGGTACCACCGGGTGCGGATGTCCGCCACCTTGGAGATCCGGAAGATGTTCAAAAGCGCCGACGAAATGTTCGATACCAGCATTACAAACAAAAAGCCCTTCATACCCGTGCGGGGCAGCAGCAGGATCACCAGGGCGATGCGCAGGGTGGAATCCCAGATGCTGTAGCGGAAGGTGGCCACCTCTTCCCCTAGGCCCTTCAGCACCGCGTCCCCCATCGAGTCCAGATACATGCCCGGCAGCACGGGGCCCAGCACCAGCAGGTAAAAGGCGATGCTCTCGTCGTGGTAAAGCAGCCGCGCCAGCGGCCCGGCATTCAGCGCGATCAGCCCGCCGGCCAGCACCGAGAACATGTTGGTGAACAGCATGATGCGCCCCACCAGCGTTTCCAGCGTTTTTTTGTGCCTCAGAATGTGCGCCTCGGTGATCTCCGGCAGCAGCAGGGTGGCCAGTGGGTTCAAAAACGAAAACGGGAACAGCAAGATCGGCATTGCCATGCCCTTCAGCGCGCCAAACTGGGCCAGGCTCTCTTCCCGGCTGCCCAAAAACACCAGCAGGCAGGCGGGCACCAGAATGTTCTCCACCGTGCGCAGCGCGCTGTCCAGGCAGCGCCCGCCCTCCACCGGGGCCACGATGTGCCACATCCGCCCGGTCGTTCCCGCCGGCAGATACGGCCGCGCGCCGCCGTACAGGCTTTTGGAGTCCTTTTTATAATACCAGACCATCAGCAAACAGCTCAAGATCTCGCTCACCGTATTGCCGATCACCACGGCCGCGCAGGCATATTGAATGCCCCAGTCCAGCACCCGGGGCATCAGCACCATCACCAGGGCAATGCGCACCACCTGCTCCCAGATCTGCGACCAGGAGTTCGGCCCCACCTGCCGCCGGGCAAAAAAGTACCCCCGCAGGGCCGTGCCCACCGCCATAAAGGGCAGGCTGGGCGCCAGAATTTTAAGCGACAATTCAGCCCTTGCGTCCCCCAACCAGTACTTGGCCGCGGGGTAAGCCAGCACAAACTGCACCACCGCCGCCGCCAGCCCCAGCTCCAGCCCCAGCCGCACCACCCGGTTCAGCACCCCCGCCGTGCGCCCCATGTCCGGCTGGGTCAGTTCCTCTGCGGCAAGGCGGGTGGCCGCCACCGACACGCCCGCCGTGGCAAAGGTGATGCACAGGCTGTAAATGGTGAAGATGAGCTGGTATAAGCCCATGCCCTCCGCGCCGATCCTGGCCGCGATATAAATGCGAAAAAACATGCCCGCCGCCCGCAGGGCCAGGCCTGTGACGGTCAATATGACTGCGTTTTTAAAATACGTGCGCACTTTGCCCATGCTGCCGACCTCCTGTTCATCAATGGATATGCCGCCGGCGGACAAAGTATGAGGCTCCAGGCGCGGGCTTTCCTTTTGGCAGGGTTTGTGGTAGTATAGGAGTGGCATTTTTGCACACATTTGTTTTTGAGGGGAGCGTTCTTTCTATGATCGAATCCATCCGCGCCTCGGCCGCCGCTTTGCAGGCCCACCTGCCCCAGCAGCCTGCGGTGGGCATCGTGCTGGGCAGCGGCCTGGGCGAACTGGCCGGGCAGCTGGAACAGCCGGTCGCTGTGCCCTACGGGGAACTTCCTGGTTTTGCCCAGTCCACCGCGCCGGGCCACGCGGGCCGCTTTGTGGCCGGCCGCCTTGCGGGCAAGCCGGTGCTGTGCATGCAGGGCCGCCTGCATTTTTACGAAGGGCATCCCATGCAGGCCATCGCCTTTCCCATCCGGGTCATGAAGGAGCTGGGGGTGCGCACCCTCATCCTCACCAATGCCGCCGGGGGTGTGAACACAAGCTTTTCGGTGGGCGATCTGATGGTCATCGAGGATCACATCAACTTCATGGGGCAGAACCCCCTCACCGGCCCCAACGACGAAGCGGTCGGCCCCCGCTTTTGCGATATGACCTTCGCCTACACCCCTGCGCTGCGCCAGCTGGCGTTTCAGGTGGCTGCCCGGCAGGGCGTGACCCTGCAAAAGGGCGTATACCTGGGTTATATGGGCCCCAGCTACGAGACTCCCGCCGAGATCCGGGCGTTCCGCGCCCTGGGGGCCGACGCGGTGGGCATGAGCACCGTGCCCGAGGTCATTGCCGCCAGCCACTGCGGGCTGGACGTGCTGGCGGTGAGCCTGATCACCAACATGGCCGCCGGCATCGAAAAGAAAAAGCTTTCGGGCGAAGAGGTCATCGAGATCGCAAACCGGCGCGCCCAGGTCCTGCAGGGCCTCATCAGCGGCGTGATCGCCGCGCTGTAAGCGCTGATTTTCGGGCTTTTTGCCCGTGTATATAAGGAGAGAAGAAAATGAGCGATTGTACCCATGATTGCAGCAGCTGTTCTCAGAATTGCTCCAGCCGCCAGAGCCCGCAGGACTTCCGCGAGCCCCCGCACGAGCTCAGCCGGATCAAAAAGGTCATCGGCGTGGTCAGCGGCAAGGGCGGCGTCGGCAAAAGCATGACCAGCGCCCTGATGGCGGTGGAGCTGCGCCGCCGGGGCTATGCGGTGGGCGTTTTGGACGCCGACATCACCGGCCCTTCCATTCCCAAGCTCTTCGGCATCCACGGCCGGGCCGTGGGCGACGAAAACGGCATCTGGCCCATTCAAAGCCGCACCGGCGTGCAGGTGATGAGCATCAACCTGCTGCTGGAAAACGAGGAAGACCCCGTGGTGTGGCGCGGCCCGGTGATCGCGGGCGCGGTGAAGCAGTTCTGGCAGGAAGTCATCTGGAAGGACGTGGACTTTCTGTTTGTGGACATGCCCCCGGGCACCGGCGACGTGCCCCTGACCGTGTTCCAGACCCTGCCTGTGGACGGCATCCTGGTGGTGGCAAGCCCGCAGGAGCTGGTGAGCATGATCGTGGGCAAAGCCGTAAAGATGGCCCAGATGATGAATGTGCCCATCCTGGGCATTGTGGAAAACATGAGCTACGTCCAGTGCCCGGATTGCGGCAGGCGCATCAACGTGTTTGGCGACAGCCATGTGGACGAGATCGGCGCCAAATACGGCGTGCCGGTGCTGGCAAAGCTGCCCATCGACCCGCGCCTGGCCGAATGCGCCGACGGCGGCGCGATCGAGACCTATGAGCACGAGGCCCTGGCGGGCGCCGCCGACGCGGTGCAGGCCCTCCTCGGCTGAACCCGGAGGGGCACGCCATGAAAAAAGGCCGCTGGAAGCAGCTTGTAAGGCAGAATCTTTCCCCCACCCTGGTGCTGGGCTGGCTGGCCGTGGCGGCCGTCGTCTTCGGCCTGGGGCTGTGGGCCTGGCAAGGCCTCTAACCCGATCTTGGATTTTAAAAAGCAAAAAGCGCGGGCCGCCGCGCCGCCGGAAATTCCGGCTGGCGCGGCGGCCCGCATCTTTCTATTTTTAAACGGGTCACGCGTCTGTGACCGCGGCAAACAGATCGTTCAGCGCCTCGCTCATGGTGGGGTGGGTGTAAATATTGTCCCGCAGCACGGTGTAGGGGATCTTCGCGTCCACCGCCAGCTTGAGCAGATTGATCAGCTCGTGGCTCTCCTCGCAGAACAGGTGCGCACCCAGGATATGGCCGGTGCCGGCGTCGATCACCGCCTTGAGCAGGCCCACCGGCTTTTGCAGCACCTGCGCTTTCGGGATGGCCCCGGCCGCCAGCCGCGCGATCCTCACCCGGTAGCCCGCAGCCCTCGCCTCAGCCTCGGTCAGGCCCACCCGCGAGAAAGGCGGGTCCAGGAACACGCTGTAGGGCACCGCGCCCCGGTTTTGGGTGGTGCGGCTGCCGTCGCCCAGCAGCTGGCTTTTCACAATGCGGAAATCGTCCAGCGAGATATAGGTGAACTGCAAGCCGCCCGCCACGTCGCCCATGGCCCAGATATTGGGGGCGGTGGTGCGCATCCGCTCGTCGGTCTTCACCGCGCCCCGCTCGGTCAACTCCACCCCGGCCGCCTGCAGGTTCAGCGCCGCCACATTGGGGCGGCGGCCGGTGGCCACCAGCACCGCATCGGCGGGCAGCTGCTCCCGGCTTTCGGCAAAGGCCACGGTGACCAGGGCCTGGCCGGCCCGGTCCTCCACAGCTTCCACCCTTGCACTGCGCAGCACCCGCACACCCCTGCTTTCCAGGCTTTTCAGCACCTCGGCCGCCACCTCGGCGTCCTCCCGGGGCAAAAACGCTTCGCCGTCCTGCACCATGGTCACCTGCGAGCCAAAATTCGCGTAGATGGAGGCAAACTCCACACCGATGTACCCGCCGCCGATGATCACCATCCGCCGGGGCAGCTCACGGAGTTCCAGCATGCCCTCACTCAGGTAAACGTATTCGCTCTCCTGCAGGCCCGGGATGGGCGGCACAAAGGGCCGGGCGCCGGTGTTGATAAAGATCTTTTGCGCCTCCACCTCTTCCCCGCCCTCCGGGGTGCTCACCGCCAGATGGGTGGCGTCCAGAAAAGCCGCCTCGCCGTCCAGTACCGTCACGTTCGCAGTGTCGGCCAGCTTGTGGTAGTTTTTGCCCCGCAGCATGCCGGTAAGGCGCTCTTTTTCGTCGATGGCCGCGGCGTAGCGGGCGGCCTTTTCCGCAAAGCTCCCGCCCTGCGCCGCCGAAAGGCATGCGCTGTGATGCAGCGACTTTGAGGGGATACATGCCACATTGATGCAGGTGCCGCCGTACATTTTTTCCGAGCGCTCGATCAGGATCACGCTTTGGCCCGCTGCCGCCAATGCACCGGCCAGGGTCTTGCCGCCCTTGCCGAACCCGATGATCGCCGCGTCTGCTTTTTTCATCTTTTTCTCTCCTTCCGCCGGCCTTCAGCCGCCGGCCTGTCCGCTGCCGGGCACCGCGCCGAAAATGTGCTGCACGATGCCCCCAATGGTGATCTCGCCCAAGCGCTCCTTGCAGCGCTCGTTGAGATCGGTGTAGATCCCATCCATGACCCCCGCCATGCCCGAAGCCACCAAGCAGGGCTTTTCCGGGTCGCCGCTCTTCCAGCCTGTGCTCACAAAGCACAGCTCCATCGCTTCGCCCACCTCCCGCAGGGTGATCTCATCCCCGCTTTTGGTCAGCTGATAGCCCCCGTCGGCCCCTTCCTTGGTGACCAAAAAGCCCGCCTTTTTCAGCTTTGCCAGCACCTTGCGCACCCGTGCGGGGTTGGTGCAGATATTTTCCGCCAGTTCGTCGCTGGAAAGCGTGACCGCCTTGTGCTCCATATACACCAGCGCGTGCACCGCCACATTGAAATCACTGTTCATCTCCCTGCGGCCTCCAATCTGTATCTTTTTTAGTTATAGTTAAAAGATATCATCTCCGCCGCAGATTGTCAAGCAAGGGCCGCATCCTTCGGTTTCAGTAAACGCCGCCCGCCCGGCGCACCAATTCCTCCAGCAAGCGCTGCAGCTTGGGTATAACCGGATGGTCCTGCAGGCCGTAGTCGGCTGCCAGCCGCTCCATGCGGGGGAAGCCAAGCCAGGTGCTGCCCGCCCCGTCCTGCCTGGCGCTGCCGCGCAGTTTCACGGTGTCGTGTTCTCTTGTGTTCATGGTTTTTCCTTTCGCTGCCGTTTGTATCTCCTGAAAGTTCAGCGCTTTCGGGTCAATCCTCTGTCACGATGTCGTAGGGCCAATCCCGGATACCGCCAAAATCATATACCTGGGTGTATCCCATCCCCACCAGCTTATCCGCAGCCTGCTTGCTGCGCACCCCTGTGCGGCAGTGCACCAGCAGCACGGCGTCCAGCTCCGGCAGCGCTTCGGGCGGCTCGCTCCCGATGGTCTCGTTGGGCACCAGCACCGCGCCGGGGATGTGGCCCTCTTTATACTCGGCCTCGGTGCGCACGTCCACCACGGTCACCCCGCCCTCGTCCATCATCTGCTTGGCCTCTTCCGCGGTGATCTTGTGGTAGGCCTGCTCCTGCATGCCGCTGCCGGCTTCCTGGCACGCCTGCGGCATGCTTGCCGCCGACCCGCCCTGCATCGGCCCGGTCCCCTGCCCCGCGCACCCCGCAAGCAGCATTGCCGCCGCCAGTACCCCGCTTATAATCCAATGCTTCATTCTGTGCCCCCATTCTGTAACAAAAATGTTTTCAGTTCATGTTTTAACTATACACATTTTAATTACAGTTGTCAATCTTTTTTTCAAAAAACTTTTAAAGCGTTGGTCCGCCGGCTTCCGATGCGGCCTTTGGGCCGCTGCCTGGGCCGGGTGGGCGCAATAGGTCTTGCACTCTTTCGAAAAATCGGGTATACTATAAATATCATTCGGGCCCGTAAAGGTTTCGACGGGGAGAGTGAAGCGCGAGCAGCGGGTAGTGGATGGGGGCCACACTTTAAACGCCTCCAAAAAAATAGCTAACAACAATAAATTAGCTGTCGCTGCCTAACTAAAGGCAGCTGTCCTGCCCACTCAAGTGCCGTGTGGGGCCAGGGCATCATTTAGGCACTGAACGTGAGCCGCCCTAAGCTTTGCAGGCGGCCATGACCCCATGAAGCTACCAATGCCGCGGCCTGTTTGCCGGCCTGCCGCAAAGGAAATGTTGTAGACAGACTGCACCCGGAGATACTCTCGCGGATCGCTTTTCGGACACGGGTTCGATTCCCGTCGGGTCCACCAAACAAGCATTGCACAAACAGCTTTTCCAAAACAGGCTGGCCGCAATGTCAAAATTAAAAAAGCGGCAGGTTTTGTAACCTGCCGCCTTTTTGTAATCGGAAACTAGAAAAGTACAGCTGCCTTATCCGGAACAGCGCTTGTGGATTTTTTATAAATCGACAAGATTTTACCATAATTTCTCTTGGCTGCAGCTATACTCCAATTATCGGATTGCTTTACTCTTATCCCGCATTTGTAACGCGCTTGGCATTTGGCCCGCTTCGCGCCTCGTTTTTATTTTTTCGTTCGATTTCATCAATAAAAAAGCGAAGGATAATGTGATATGAAATGCATGACCGTTTCTCCGAAAAAGTATTTTCCTTTTAAATCAGCAGCCGGCTGGCGCCGCCTTTTTACATTTATTCTGGTGTGCCTGATCATCCCTTTGCTGCTCGTTGGCTTATACGCCCGCCCCTACGCGGATGATTGCGATTATGGGATCGAAACACATGCCGTTGTACAAAGCGGCGGCGGCCTTGTCCCGTTGATAGGCGCCGCCCTGCGTACTACAGCCCGGTTTTACAACAACTGGCAGGGAACGTATGCCTCCTGCTTTGTCATGTCACTGCAGCCGGGAATCTTTGGCGACCGTTTCTATTTTCTTACTCCCTTGCTTCTTATTGGCGGTGCCTTTCTGTGCCTTTTCATTGTGTTTCATATCGTTACCAAACGTTTTTTGAACGGTCGGCCCTCTTTCCGCTTTCTTTTATCTCTATTGTGCACGGCGGTCGTTCTTTGCGGCCTTCCTTCTGCCGCCGAAGGCCTTTACTGGTTCAACGGCGCAATGCACTATATACCCTGGGGGCTTACCACAATCGTAAGCATCGCGCTGCTCTGCGAACTATATTACACCTGTTCCGCCCTAAAAAAATCGATCTTGCTTGTTATTTCCGTTCTTCTCTCGTTTGTTATTTCCGGAGGGAACCAATCCACTGCCCTTGCTCATATTTTGCTTTTATCCATCGGCACTGCACTTTTAATTCTGCGAAAAAGGTATTATTCCCTTGCTCCTCTTATTACCGCCCTTACAGGATTTGCAATTATGGCGGTGGCTCCCGGAAACGCAATTCGACAAGATAAACTATACAGGGCCGATATCATTTCCACAATCATCCAAAGCGCGGTGCAAAGTCTCACATATCTGGGAAAATGGCTCAATCTTTCCTTTCTGTGCATCCTGATTCTATTCACGCCTTTTGCGATTGCCGTGGTTAAAAATTCAGCTGGAAAGGCCCAATATCGCCACCCCGTCTGGCTCATGATCCTGTCTTACGGTATTCTTTGCAGTATGCTGTGCCCGCCCTATTATGCAATGTCCGATTTTGGCGCAGTGCGGCTCACAAACACGGTTTGGCTGATCTTTCTGGCCCTGGCCCTTTTTAATTATGTCTATCTGCTGGGCTGGCTGGATTGCAAAACTCAAATTCTTCACAAGGAAAAATTCCAGCTCCAAACTGTCAAACCCTGCAACCTTGTTATGGCTGGGATTCTTTGTTTAGCAATGATTTTTCTGCGTTCCCCCAGTAATGTGAACACTGTTTCCAACTCGGCAGCGGCGGTGATGGGCCTGGCAAACGGCACGGCTGCCGCCTATGCGGTGGAACGCGACGCCCAACTGGCCATTTTGAACGATGACTCCATCCGGGATGCCGAGTTGTCCCCCATCCGTGTAAAGGCCGATTTGCTTTTTCTCTCCGACCTCAACGAATCTCCCAACGCGTGGCCCAACACCTCCTGTGCCGAGTATTATGGCAAAGATTCTGTCCGGTTGGTTCCTTGATTCTTCCTCGCTCAAGTTCAAGCAATTCAAAAGGCGCGCTCCAAAGCTTTCCCTTTGGAGCGCGCCCTTTTCATTCCCTGCCTGCAAAGCTGTAGCAATCCTTGCCCTGCCCTTTTGCTTGGTACATCGCCTGATCCGCCGCCCGGTACAGCGCGTCGTAGTCCGCCCCGTCCGCCGGGAACCGTGCAATCCCCACGCTTACCGTCATGGGCGGCACGTCCTGCGTCCCCTGCTGCAGCAGCGCCAAAAGCTGGTCCGCTTTTTGCCGGGCCAACCGGGCGCTGCTGGTTCCGCCCATATATACGATCAATTCGTCCCCGCCCAAGCGCCCCAGGATATCACTTGTGCGGAACACGTTTTTCATACATCGGGCCACATATTGCAGCGCATGATCCCCTGAATCGTGGCCACGGGTATCGTTGATCTTTTTAAAATCGTCCACATCCAGCATGAACAAAAGGCCGGCGGGGTCTGTGCGCAGCCTCCGGGCAATGTTTTCCTGGGCAGCCGTGCGGTTGCATAGGCCGGTCAGGCCGTCGGTTTCCGAAATGTGCAAAAGCCGCTCTTCCTGGCGCTTTTGCTTGTCGATATCCGTAACCTTGCCGTAAACCGTGGTCAGCTCTCCCCGTTCGTATCCATAGCGGGCCTGCACCATGCACCAGAAATACCGGTCCTCGTCCGGCAGCAGCAGCCGCACCCGGGCCTGTGCCTGTGCCTTGCCGGCCGGCGGCCGCAGCAGTTCCTCGATGGCGGCGCGATCCTCCTCATGGATATACCGGGCGTCCATCCCGCCCACAAAATCCTGCTCTGTCAATTCGCCCACCCGGAACAGCGCCCTGGCATTAGAGGTGAAGCGGATGGTATCACTTTTCAGGTCGTAATCAAACAAAACCGTGTCGGAAAACTGCTCTAAAAGCAGATATCGCTGCTGCTCCCGGGTGAGCCTGCGAAGCAGCCGGGCCAGCAGCAAAAAGATTACAAAGCAAAACACCACCGCGCAGACCATCAGCGCCACCGCACCATAGGTGGTGCGCAGCACGATGGCCCGGGAGTGCACGGCCGCCATGTCCGCCTGAACGAACAGGGCAAGGTGCCAGTCGTTGTACCCCAGATCCGCCACCGAGAGGTACATGGGCGAACCGCTGTAAGTTCCCAGCAAAAAACTGCCCAGCCCGCTCTCTTCGGCCGTCAGCACCGCTCTCAGGCCGTCCAGCGTTTCTTTGGGTGTATCTATGCCTTGCAGGGTTTCGAACAGATTCCCCTGCAAATCCGAACCGTCGCTCCGCACTGGAACAACGCTGCCCGCGCTGTCCAGCAAAACGCTGTACAAAATCTTTCCCTGCGAGGGCGGGTAGACCGAGGTCGACACCAGCATCTCCGCGTTTGCAACACACCGCAGCGCACCCAGGCACTCCCCCTCCCGGAACACAGGCACCGCCACCGCCACACAATAAACGTCGCCCAGGCGCCGGGAATAGATGATGGGCGTCACGGCGGTCTGCCCCTCCTGCAAGCGGCGGATGATCTCCACATCCCCTGGCAGAATGTCCTTCGCCTCCAGCCGTTCGTTCAGCTCCTGGTTCGTATTGTACAAGATTCGGGCCCCCGGGTTCTCCTTGTTCATCGCCTGCAGCGATACCTCCACAAATTCAGGGGTATCGTTTTGAGCCACCAGCACCGCAAGAGCCTGGAGGGTATTCATGATGTCGTGCAGGCCGGAAAGCGTGTCGTCCCGCTGCGCGGCGGTGTATGCGTCCAGGTTTTCCACTGCCATCCGGGTAAACTCCTCGGCAATGGCGCGCCGGTAATACGCAAACACCAATGCTGCACACGCGCCCAAAAACAGCGCGCACACGCCGCCGGCCAGGGCGTACCAGCGCGCCTGCAGCCTGCGGCCGCTGGCAGCCGCAGGTTTTTCTTTGCTCTTTTTCCCCTGGCGCATGCCCGCTGATCGCCTCCTTTTGAATAAAATCATTTCCATTTTTTAGGGTCTGAATTTTCCGGCTTTATTATACGCCTTTCTCCAAGTGCTTGGCAACGCTTTTAGAAGCTTTTGGATAAAAAGCCCGCAAAAAGCCTGCAAAAGGCGCAAAAGGGCCGGGGCGCTGCCGCCCCGGCCCTTTCAAACGTTCCCTTTTCTGCCGCCGCAAGCCGCAGCGCCCTTTCAATCGGTCAAGGCCCGGAACATCTCCGGCCCCTTCTTTTGCAGCGTAAGCTGCAGCACACCGCCGCACATCGCCAGCATCACCAGCGCCGCGGGCAGGCCCGCCCCGGGCGCCAGCAGCGTCGCCAGCCACCAGGTAAGCCCCGCGGCGGCCACCAGCCCCACTCCGGCCAACATGCTGAACCCGGAAGCCGCCGATTGTTTTACCACCACGGTGTCGTTCACCGCGTCCAGTTTTGGAAAGGTCAGGTTGATCAGCAGCCCCGCCGAGGCAACCGCCCAGTTGAGCAGCAGGCCGCCCACGGCCAACTCCACTGCGCTCACAACGCCGGTTTCAAGGCCCAGCCCCAGCATCAAACCGCTCAGCACCGTAAAGGGCGCCGCCAAAAACTGATGGAACACCGCCTTTGCCCGCAGCACCTGCTGCGCTGAAACAGGCAGGCTTTGCAGCACCCACAGGGTATTCCCTTCCAGGCTTACCGAGCTCGCGGTAATGGCGGTGAGCGCCAGGCAAAAGCCCATTGCGCCCGCCGCCATGGGCAGCACCGGGGCGCCGGGCATGCCGTTCTCGGCCAAAAAGCCCGCCAGGTCTCCCCCCTTGATCATCGCCGCGATCCCCGCGGCCAGCAGCATCAAAAGGCCCATAATGGTGTTGAACAGGTAAATTGAGGTGTTCAGGTAACGCGCTTTCTCTTTCTTGAGCAGCGCGCGGAACGCACTCCCCCCCTGCATCTGCCCCAGTCTGTAATCGCTGCGGCCTCCATGATTTTGCAGCGCGGCCAGCACCCGGTTATAACTGCGGCTGCACAGCGCGGCCAGCGCCAACACCGGCACAAGGCAGATCGCCGCCAGCTTTACAAGCGCATAAACGCTGCCTGCAGCCACAAAATCCGCAAACCACTGCAAGGGCGCAAGCCCGCCGGAAAAAGAAAACTGCATCGCCTGCGCGTTCGCTCCCTGGCTGCCTGCCCCGGAAAAGCTTGCCCACAGGCTGCCGCCCACCACCAGCAGCAGCATTGCAAAGTAAAGAATATTCTCCACCAGCGCATGGCGGGTAAAGCGGCTGCTGATAAACGCCAGCACAAAGCCCACCGCCAGCGCGATAAACACGGGCCCCAGCGCCAGCAAAGCCGCCGCCAGCACCAGCCGCAGGCTCACCCCCACCGAAAAGCCCGTCTGCAGCATATAGGCCACGCCCGCCGGGGTCAGCCACGCCGCGGTCAAAACCAAATTTTCCACATACAGCGCCGCCAGCCGCGCCAGGATCAGGCTGAACGGGCTCACCGGCAGCGCCAGCACGATGTCAATGTCCTTGGTGCCGAACACCACCTCCCGGGCGCCGATGGCGGTAAATATCGCGCACAGGGCCACGGTCATCATGCCCAGCAGCGCAAACAGCAGCGGGGCCTGGCCCGCCTGCACCAGCACCGGCGCCAGCGGGAAGCTGTAGGTGGACGACATAAACGCGCAGAGCACCAGCATCAGCACCAGCACGGCCGGGCCGCCGCCCGCCCGCTTGCTGCTCTTGCGGCCCCCAAAGCCCAAGCTGTAGGTCAGGCCCCGGAACGAGGCCCAAAAAAGCGCGCGGAATTTACGCATCTTCCTCACCCTCCTGCCGCAGGAAAACCTCTTCCAGGGTCGAGGAACCCACGATTTCGGCCGTGGGGCCCTCGCAGATCAGCCTGCCGCCCTTTAGAATCGCCACCCGGTGGCACAGCTTTTCCGCCACCTCCAGCACATGGGTCGAAAAGAACACCGCCCCGCCCGCGCCGCACAGCTCGGCCAAAAAACCTTTCAGCAGGTGGGAGGCCTTGGGGTCCAGCCCCACAAAGGGTTCGTCCAGGATCAGCAGCCGGGGCTGGCGGATCAGCGCGCTGGTGAGGGCCAGCTTCTGCTTCATGCCGTGGGAATAGCTGCTCACCGGGCTGCCCAGCGCCCCCACAATCTCAAAGGCCCCCGCATAGGTTTCAATGCGCTGTCTGCGCGTCTGTGCCGGGATACCATAGATGTCCGCAATGAAGTTCAGATAATCGATGCCGTTCATAAATTCGTACAGATCCGGGTTGTCGGGCAAAAAGGCGGTCACCTTTTTGGCGTTCACCCCATCGGTGCGCACATCGTGCCCGTCAATGGTAATGGTGCCCTGGTCGTAGGCCAGAATGCCGGCCACCGCCCGCAGGGTGGTCGTCTTTCCCGCGCCATTGTGGCCGATAAAACCCACGATCTCGCCCGCGTTCACCGCCAGGGTCAGATCATCCACCGCTTTTTTGCCGCCGGGATACGTCTTGGAAAAATGTTCGATTTGCAGCATGGTAAAATCCCTCCTCCGGGGCGTTTGCCCCGTTCATTGCCCTCGTTGTACACCCTCTACCAGGGGGAAGGTCAAGCATTTTTTGAAAAATCTTTTTAAGAAACTTTTACCTGCCCGTTTTCGCCGTTCTCCCCCTCCGGCGCGGGCCCCGGGCCGCCTCTTTTTTCGGGCGCGGCATATCCTGCAGCCGGATACACAGCGGCCCCCGTTCCACAGAACGGGGGCCTTTTGTCCCTGATTCGCGTTATTGGCCGCCGTGCAGGCGCGGCCAGAAGGGCGTGCAGTCAAAGGTGGCAAAGTAGTCGTCCGCCGTTTCGGCCCGGCGGATCAGCTCGTGGGTGCCGTCCTCCTTCAGCAGCACCTCGGCGCTGCGCAGCTTGCCGTTGTAATTGTAGCCCATGGAAAAGCCGTGGGCGCCGGTGTCATGCAGCACCAGAACATCCCCCACCTCGATCTTGGGCAGCGGGCGGTCAATGGCAAACTTGTCGTTGTTCTCGCACAGGCCGCCGGTCACATCGTAAATGCGGTCGCAGGGCTCGTCCTCCTTGCCCAGCACCGTGATGTGGTGGTAAGAGCCGTACATCGCGGGCCGCATCAGGTTGGCCGCGCAGGCGTCCAGGCCCACATAGTCCTTCTGGATGTGCTTTTCGTGCAGCACGGTGGCCACCAGGTGGCCGTAGGGCGCCAGCATAAACCGCCCCAGCTCGGTGAACAGCGCCACGTCGCCCAACCCTGCGGGCACCAGGATCTCCTCAAATTTTTTGCGCACGCCCTCGCCGATGGCCATGATGTCGCTGGCGGGCTGGTAGGGCGCGTAGTCCACCCCCACGCCGCCGGACAGGTTGATAAAAGCGATCTTTGCCCCCGTGGCCTTGTTCAGGCGCACTGCCAGCTCAAACAAAATCCCGGCCAGCGTGGGGTAATACTCATTGTAGGTGGTATTGCTTGCCAAAAATGCATGGATGCCGAACCGCTTCGCGCCCTTTGCCATCAGCTTTTTAAAGGCGCTCTCCATCTGCACCTCGCTCATGCCGTACTTGGCCTCGCCGGGGTTATCCATAATGCCGTTGCCCAGGCTGAACACGCCGCCCGGGTTGTAGCGGCAGCACACCGTTTCCGGAATGCCTGCCACCCGCTCCAAAAACTCCACGTGGGTGTAGTCGTCCAGGTTGATGTAGGCGCCCAGCTCGTAAGCTTTCTGCATATCCTCCACCGGGGTCACGTTGGAGGAAAACATGATCTCGTGCCCCTTAAAATCGCAGGCCTCGCTGAGCATCAGCTCGGTATACGACGAACAGTCGACCCCGCAGCCCTCCTCCTGCAAAATTTTCAGGATGTAGGGGTTCGGCGTAGCTTTTACCGCAAAGTATTCTTTAAAGCCCTTGTTCCAGCTGAACGCTTTGTAAAGGCGGCGGGCATTTTCCCGAATGCCCTTTTCGTCGTAAAGGTGGAACGGCGTGGGCACATCGGCAATGATCTGCTGCGCCTGCTCCAATGTGATGAACGGCACCTTCTGCATGGTGGTCGGCTCCCCTCTTATTTCTCTCTGCGCACAGGTGTTTTATAAGTATTCCACATTATAGCACAGCCGCGCGCGGCTTTGCAATAAAACATGGGCAAAAACGAAGCCTTGCCGCCCATTTTCCCGCTTTCGCCGCGTTTTTGCTCAAACCGGCGGCGGGCCCCCCGCACGCTGTGCGCAGAGGGCCCGCCGCCTGCCAAACCAGAGAGAACACAGGGAAGGGATCAAATCATTTTTTCGCCGCCCGTCACGGCAGTTGATTACCCGCCGCGCGGTAAACGGCATACCAGTCGTCCCGCTCCAGCGCAAGGTCCGCGCCCCGCGCGATCTCCTCCAGCCGCTTTGCGCTGGTGGTGCCGCAGATCACCTGTACCATCGCCGGGATGCGCACCAGCCAGGCTACCGCCAGCGCCGTTTTGCTGGTTTCATATTTTTGCGCCAGCTGCTCCAGCACCCCGTTCAGTTCCGGGAACTTGGGGTTATCCACGAACACGCCCTCAAAAAAGCCGTATTGAAAGGGCGACCAGGCCTGCAGCATAATTTGTTTTGCCTTGCAGTATTCCAGCACCGATCCGTCCCGGTCCTCCGCGCCCGCAAATTTTGTGTTCACGTTTACGCCGTGATCGATCATGGGGGTGTGCAGAATGCTCATCTGCATCTGGTTGATCAGCAGCTTGTGGGGCACCGCCTGCTGCAGCGCCTCAATCTGGGCCGGGTTGTGGTTGCTCACCCCAAAATACCGCACCTTGCCTGCGGCATGCAGCCGCTCGAACGCCCGGGCGATCTCGTCCGGCCGGGCCAGCGGGTCCGGCCGGTGGATGAGCAAAAAATCCAGGTAGCCGGTGTGCAGGCTGCGCAGGCTGTTCTCCACGCTTTTTGTGATATGCTCGGCGGAGGAATCGTAAATGCCGCCGATCCGGATCCCGCACTTGCTCTGCACATAAATTTTTTCGCGCAGGCCGGGGTTTCGCGCCAGCACCTCGCCAAACCGCGCCTCAGACCGGAACTCCCCATAAAAATCCGCATGGTCAAAAAAGTTCATTCCCAGTTCCGCCGCCAGCAGGACCTGCCGTTCCAGCGCCCCGTACTCCATCTCCGCGATCCGCATGCAGCCCATGGCCGCCGCCGGCAGCCGCAGCCCCGGGACCGGTTCATAATAGTTCATTGCCGTACCTCTTTTCTTTCATCCTTTGATCGCGCCCTCCAGCGCCCCGGCCTTCTGGAAGGTCTGCATGGCCAGATAAAGCAGCACACTGGGCACGATCACCAGGGTAGTACCCGCCAGGATCACCTGCCAGGGCGTGGCCAGGCCGTCGGTGAGCGGCAGGGTGGAAACCGAAACCATAAGGGTGTGTTTTTCCGGCTTGTTCAAAAACAGCAGTGGCCAGAAAAAGTCGTTCCAGCGGGCGATCAGGGTAAGCGACGCCCACGAGGCCAGCGCCGGCTTGATCACAGGGCACACGATTTTCCAGAAAAGCCCAAAGTCCCTGCACCCGTCAATGCGGGCGGCGTCCAAAATATCATCCGGTACCTCCAGAATGTATTGCCGCAGGTAAAACACGCCCACCGCCGTGGCCAGCCGCGGCAGGATCAGCGACCACAGGCTGTTTATCAGCCCCACCTCTTTCATAATCAAAAACAGCGGAACGGCGCCCACCTCAGCCGGAATGGTCATTGTGGCCACCACAAAATAAAACAGGGCGTCCCGGTAAGGAAATTGGTACTTTGCAAAGGCAAACCCGGCCAGGGCACAAAAGAACAGGGTGGTCACAGTGCCCACCACCGCGGTAAACACGCTGTTGCCTAGCTGCTGCCCGATGGGAACCAATTGGAACAGGCGCGCATAGTTCGCCAGGGTCGGGTTTTGGATGGCCAGCGCGCTGAACCCCGAGACCTTTTCCCCCACGCTTTTGGCCGAGATCACGCAGGACCACAGCACCGGGAACACGCAGATCACCACTACAATGCCCATTGCGGCGTGCAGGGCGATGCCCTGTGCCAGCCGTTTGCTTTTCATGAAGCCTTCCCCCTTCCTTCACAGCTCCCGGCGTCTGTGCCTTACGTAAAACTGAACCAGCGACAGCACAAGCAGTATCACGATCAGTACCACGCCCACCGCCGAGCCATAGCCCATTTTAAAGATCTGGAACGCATTCACATACATCAATTGGAACAGCGACATATTCGAGGATCCCGGCCCCGCCAGGGTATAGCTCTCGTTAAAAATCTTCCATGCGTCCACCGTGACCGTGACCATGCAGAAAAACGAGATGTTGCCCAGCTGGGGCAGCGTAATCCGGAAAAATTGCTGTATGCCGGACGCCCCGTCCACCGTGGCCGCCTCGTAGTATTCGCCCGGAATGCCCAGCAGGCCGGACAGATAGATCAGCACATACCAGGGCGTCATGCGCCAGATAAACAGCGCGTGCACCGGGATCCTGGCCAGGCGGCTGCTGGTGAGCCAGGGCTGCGGGTCCGCCCCTGTAAGGCCCAGGATCGCGTTGATCAGCCCCGCGTTTTGGTCAAACAGCATCCCAAAAATCAGCCCCACCGCAATCGAAGCGCACACATAGGGCAAAAACACAGCCGTTTTAAAAAAGCGCCTTCCCCGCAGCAGCTTTGAATTCAGCATGCATGCCAGCAGCAGCGAGAGCGAGAGCACCCCCACCACGCCCACCAGCCAGTAGATCGCCGTGTTCCGCAGCGCGTCCAGGAACTGGTAATCCGTCAGCATCGCCCTGTAGTTTCCCAGGCCGATAAACTGGGGCTCGCTCATCCCATTCCATTTCTGAAAGCTGAGCCAGATCGTGGCCGCCGTGGGCGCCAGCTGAAAAATGAAGAACTGAATAAAAAACGGGCTGATCGCAAGAACTGCAAAGCCAAATTTTCTCCAAAATCGTTTCATTGTTTTCACCTCCGGGCCGGCGCCCGCCGGCGGCCCGATCACTGCGTTTCCAGCGCCTCCAGGATCCAGCCGGCCCGTTCCAGCTCAAAATCCGAGGGGACTGTACAGTCCGCCCCCAGGATAAACGGCGTGGGGCCCATTTCCTTCACCAGCTCCCGCACCGCCTGCTGCAGCTGCGCCTTTGTGCCGGATACCAGCGGGAAACCCCGGCGGTTGTCCAGCCCGCCCAGCAGCACGCTGCCGGGGAACCAGCTCTTTCCCTTTGCCAGCGGCAGTCCCTCCACGCCGGTCCCCCAGTTTTTCACCCGGGCGGGGTAATCCTTCCAATATTCCAGGTGGTTGGCAAACCCCGCCCAGGAACACATGTGCAGGATGTTGTATTGGCTGTGCAGGTTTGCAGCCTTCAGCACCATCAGGTCGGACGGCGCGATCCAGCGCCGGTGCTCCTCTTCGCTCATCCTTCCCTTTTCCGCTCCCTGCACGCTCTGGTAAATCCCCAGGCAGCCGCCCCTGTGGATCACCAGCTCCGCCAGATGGGCAAGGTCGGCTGCCACCACCTCCAAAGCGTGCAGCACGGCCGCCTCGTTCTCGCGCAGGTGCGCCATCACCGTTTCATCCTTTGTGCGGCCTGCAAGGGCGTGTTCCGTAAAGCTCTCCGCCGCGCGGATCATGGTAAAAGGCGAGAAAAAGTTGTAAAAAAGGCAGCACTCCTCCCCCAATTCCTCATGGATGCGCGCGCAGCGCTCCACGGTATCCGCAAAAAATGCGTCGTCCCGGGGCAGCGGGGCAAGCTTTGCCCAGTCGGCCGCACAGTCGATCCTCTGCCGCACGGGATAGAGCAGCCCGTCCGACATAATCTTTACAAAATCCACATTGCTCTGTTTATAGGTTCGGACATGGGCTTGCACACACGCCTCCCCCCGGCTCTCCGCGTCTGTAAAGTGGAACCAAAGGCCCACCGGTGGGCGATCGGGCATTGTTCCGTTCAGCACCGCCATCAGGCGTTCTTTTTTATCCATTGTACCGGCATCCTTTTCTTGTTTTTTCGCTCCCCGCAAAGGGGATGGTTCAGGGGATCTGCGCCTGCCCGATGCGCGCCTTCAATTCGCGGTCCATGTTGGCAATGGCCTGCTCCATGGTCTGTTCGCCCGCAACATAGGTTTCGATCTCGGCGCTGATGATGTTGTCGGCCTCCGCGTCGCTGGGCGTTACCGCCAGGTTTGCCGAGGGGTTGTTCAGCGCCTCGCTCTCGGTTTTGCGGAACGACTGGCCGCCGTAAAAGTCCGAGGGCTCCTGCCAGTAAGGGTCTTTCAGCATTTCCAGCGAAACAGGGTTGTTGTACGGCCCGTTCTCGGTCATCATCTGATCCACCCAGGTTTTATAGGCCTCGCCGTCCGTCACAAAGTCATACCACAGCTTCTGCAAAAGCCCCACATAGGTATCGTCGTGCTTGTCGATCAGGCAGTAGAAGGTGCTCACCGGGGCGCCGCCCGTGCCGATTTCCGGGAACACCGGCGCCGCCATGGCCCGCCAGTCGCCCACCGTCTGGGTCAGGTTGCCGCGCATGAATTCGTCCCAGAACGCGCCCATGTAATAGGTGGCAATGATCCCCTCGTCGGTGGCCTCATACAGCGGCTGCTGCATCATATCGGTCTTGTAAAGCAGGCCCTCGCTGTTCAGCTGGTCCAAAAAGCCCAGCGCCAGCTTGGTGCCCGGATCCTCGCCGATCACCACGTTGCCCGCATCGTCCCATATTTTCGCGCCGGCCTGCGGCATCAGGCCGCGGCGGCACCAATAGCGCCAGGTATAGCTGCCCGGGTCAATGTAGGAAAGGTACACCTTCCCGCCGCTCTTTTCCTTCAGCTGCCGCCCGGCTTCCAGGTAGCCGTCAAAGGTGTTCATCATGGCCGGGTCCACGCCGTACCTCTCAAAAACCTCCGCATTATAAAACAGCATCTGCGGGCGCACCGCGTCCGGCAGGGCATAGATCTTGCCGCCGATGGTCGCGTCGCTCACCGCCCCCGGCACAAACTGATCGGCCATGGGGCTGTAATAGTCGGTCATGTCCAGCAAAAAGCCGTTCATCGCCATGTTCACCACGCCCACTGAATCCAAAAACAGGATGTCCGGCATGGATTCATAATCGCCGCTCATGCTATACATCGCAATTTTTTGCAGCGCGTCGTTGTTCGTGGCAATCGTGGTGGCCTCCACCTCCACGCCCGGCGCGATGTCCGCATTGCGCTCCAGCCAGGAATCAAAATACATCTTTCGGAACTTGGGCTGGCCGGTCGCCCACCACACAAGCTTTCCCGAAGGGTAGCTCTCGCTTTTGCCGCCTGCCTGTGCGGAAGCGGCGGCGGAACCGCCGCCGCCCGGCGCGGGCGGTTCAGTCGTGCCGCAGGCCGCCAAAAGGGCTGTGATCAGGGTCAGTGCCACGATACGCTTCGCTCTAAACCACTTCATTCTGAATACCTCCTTCAAGAATTCACTTTCACCGATTTTTTCAAATCGGAACGATCCGCCGCTGTGTGCCTGTCAAAAATTCAAATAGTTCTGCCAAACCTGCAGGATCTTTTTGGAGTCCTCGATCAGCAGCTGTTTGGCCGTCTCAATGTCCCGTTCCCGGCAGGCCTCGATCAACCGCTCGTGCGTGTCCCGCTTGCTCCAGATCGATTCGTCCGAGATCTGCAAAAAATACTGGGTGGACGCCCGGGCGCAGATCCGGAACGTATCCGCCAAAAGGCGGCACATGTACGCATTCCCGGAAAACGACGCCAGCAAAAGATGAAACTCCATGTTATCGCTCCACTGTTTGCTGGCCTGGGTTTTAAGCGGGTCCTGCGAGCCGATCCTGTCGTTGTATTCCTGCAATTTTTGAATCTTGTCGTCGTTCAGGTGCGCAAAGCTCCGCTCCAGCATATATACCTCAAGCATCTGCCGCGTTTCCTGCACCTGCAGCAGCTCGTCCGGCATAATGCGCACCACCTGGTACCCCGTGCGGGGAATGCTCTGCAGCACCTGTTCGTCGCAAAGGGATACCAGCGCCTCCCGTACCGGCGATTTGCTCACCTGATAGCGCTGGATCAGCATGTTCTCGGTGATCACCTGGCCGTTCACAAAAACGCCGTTCACCACATCCTCGTAAACCCTCTCGTAGACCTGTTCCGTCAGGGTATTCTTGCTTGGCATTGCCCTCACCCTGCCCGCTGTGCGGGCAGCCCTTCCTTTTTTCATCTCGCCGGCTGGCCTCGGCAAACGCGCGGGTGTCCCGCCCTTGTCCGCCTGTCGCCGCATCTTGATATTATCCGTAATAATATCAGTGATATTAGCATAGCGACTTTTTTCGACACTGTCAATATATCAAACAGTATTTTCATTATTTGTTTTCTATTTTCATCTATTTCGCACAATTTCGTCCGGCTGTTTTTATCCATAATTTTCGGGCGGGCTATTTTTCAATCCCCAACTCCCCTGGGGCCGGTCCTGTAAAACCAGCGCTCCTGGCTCGGGCTGTTACGGCATTTTCGCCTTTAAAACTACAGGCAGGCAGTTAAAAAGGGGCGCTCGGCAGGCGGAAAACCGCCTGCCGAGCGTCCCTCTTTTTAACCCGGGGTTCCCTGCCCCATTTTACAACCAGGCCAGGCAGGGCCATTTCCCCGGCCGTTCTTCCACCCGGCCGCGCCGCGTTTTAAAGCTGCAGTTCGCCCCGCACAATGTAGGCGATCCAGCCTGCCAGATTGGTGGCGTGGTCGCTCATGCGTTCCAAATATTTTGCGATCAGCAGGTAATCGATGTACTGGGGAATGGCCGCGTTTTCCGCCGCCATGCGGTGGGCCAGCTCCTCCAGCACCTCCTCAAAATAGTCGTCCTGCACGTCGTCCTGCCGGGCCACCTGCTCGGCGGCGGCCACGTCCAGCTCCACATACGCCCATACCGTGCCGCTCACCATGCGCTGCATCTGAAAAAACATCTCGTCAAAATACGGGATGGGCGGCACCCGGGGCGCCTTTTCCAGGCGCAGCACATACTCGCAGATGTCGCTGCAATGGTCCGCAATGCGCTCCAGATCGGCGATCATGCGCATCACCGAGGCAATGCGCCGCCAGTCCCCTGCCACCGGCGCCTGTGTGACCACCAGGTCCAGGCACTCCTGCTCAATGCGGCGCTCCATCTCGTCAAAGGCGTCGTCGCCCTGTATGATCCGGCACGCCAGCGCGGGGTCCAGGGTCTCCAGGGCCGTTTGGGTGTGGCCGATGGCCTCTTCAATGGCGCGGCCCATGTCCAGCACGTGCTGGCGCAGCTGGGCCAGCGCCTGGGTATAATCCACTCTCATCGCTCGCTCCTTTAGCCAAACCGGCCGGTGATATAGTCCTCGGTGCGCTTGTCCCGGGGGGTGGTGAACAACTCTTTGGTGGGGCCGTATTCCACCAGCTCACCCAGCAAAAAAAAGGCCGTGCGGTCTGAAATACGTCCCGCCTGCTGCATGTTGTGGGTCACAATAACCACAGTGTACTTCTCTTTCAGCTCGGCCATCAGGTCCTCAATGCGCAGGGTGCTGCCCGGGTCCAGCGCGCTGGTGGGTTCGTCCATCAGCAAAACGTCCGGCTGCACCGCCAGCGCCCGCGCAATGCACAGCCGCTGCTGCTGCCCGCCCGAAAGGCCCATGGCGCTTTTTTTCAGCCGGTCCTTCACCTCCTCCCACAGGGCGGCGCCCCGCAGGCTCTGCTCCACCAGCTCGTCCAGCTCAGCCTTGCCGTGGCTGCCGTGCAGCCGTGGCCCATAGGCCACGTTGTCGTAAATGCTCATGGGAAACGGGTTGGGCTTTTGAAACACCATGCCCACCCTGCGGCGCAGCTCGTTCACGTCCACGCTCTTTTCGTAAATGTCCTGCCCCTGCAGCAGCACCTGCCCGGTGATGCGCACCCCCGGGATCAGGTCGTTCATCCGGTCCAGCGTCTTTAAAAAGGTTGATTTTCCGCACCCCGAAGGGCCGATCAGGGCCGTGATCTCGTTTTTTTGGATCTGCATGTCAATGCCCTTCAGCGCCTCGGCCTCGCCGTAATAAAGGTGCAGCCCCTTTGATTGCAAAATGGGGGTTTCGCTCATTTTGCGCCCTCCTTGCTCTTCATTGTCCTGCGCACCAGCCGGGTGGCCGCGTTGAGCCCCAGCACCAGCAGCATCAGAATGGCGGCGATGGCGTAGCCCACCTCAAATTCGCCCCGCTCGCTCACGTACATATACAGCGCCACCGAAAGGGTTCCGCCGCTGCGGCCAAAAGCTGCGAACACGTTCTGGGCCACCACGGTGCCCACGCCCGCGGTGAACAGCAGCGCCGCACTTTCGCCCACAATGCGCCCCACCGCCAAAATGCAGCCGGTCACAATCCCCTCCAAAGACGAGGGCAGCACAATGGTGCGGATCATGTACCACCGGGTCGCCCCCAGGCCCAGCGCGCCCTCCCGGTAGCTCCCGGGCACCGTTTTCAGGCTCTCCTGGGTGGTGCGGATGATGGTGGGCAGGATCATGATCACCAGCGTGCAGCCGCCCGCAAGCAGGCTGGTTTTCAGCTGCAGCATCTGGCAGAAAAACAGCATGCCCACCAGGCCGTATAAAATCGACGGAATGCCGGCCAGCGCCTCGGTGGCAAACTCCACCACCGCGATCAGCCTGCGGCTGGCGGCATATTCGGTCAGATAGACCGCGGCCCCCACCCCCAGCGGCAGCGCCGCCAGCAGTGCAAAGCCCACGATGTAAAGGGTGTTCAGCAGGTTCGGCAGAATGCCGATCGTCCCCTTTAACGCGCTGGGCGCGGTGCTCAGCAGCTCCCAGGTGATGCCGGGCAGCCCCTTGAGGAAGATATAGCCGATCAGCCCCACCAGCAGCGCGCAGGTCAGGGCGGCTGCAAGGTACACCGCACCTTTCAGCAGCGCTCCCTTCAGCCTGCGCACCTGCGCGTGGGCCCCTCCCGCCGTTTTGCCGTGCGCCCTGTCCGCGGGCAGGGCGGCGCATGCCTCCAGCGTGCTCATTCCTTGTTCCCCCTTTTCAGCACCCGGCCCAGCAGGCCGTTTACCAGCATGATAAAGATAAACAGCACCAGCGCAATGCTGAACAGCGCCTGCCGCTGCAGGCCCCCGGCGTAGCTCATCTCTTTGGCCACCGCGGTGGTCAAAAAGGTCACGCTTTTGAACAGCCCGGGCATGTTGGCCACATTGCCCGCCACCATCATCACGGCCATGGCCTCGCCAATGGCGCGGCCCACGCCCAGCACCACGCCGGCGCCGATGCCGCTTTTTGCGGCGGGCAGGCTCACCTTGAACACGGTTTCCATCCAGGTGGCCCCCAGCGCCAGGCTGGCCTGCTCATAATCGGGCGGCACGGCGTTCAGGGCCGTTTCGCTCACTGAGATAATGCCCGGCAGGATCATCACCGCCAGCACCAGAATGGCCGCCAGCAGGCAGGTGCCGTTTTTCAGCCGGAACACCTCCATCATCAGCGGCACCAGCACCATCATGCCCACCAGGCCGTACACCACGCTGGGAATGCCCGCCAGCAGTTCCACCGCCGGGCGCACCACGCCCGCCAGGCGCGGCCCCGCCACCTTGGAAAGGAACACCGCGGTGAGCACCCCCACCGGCACGCCGATGATCACCGCGCCCAGGGTTCCCCAAAAGCTGGTGAGGATAAAGGGCAGAATGCCGAATTTCGGCTCGGCGGCGGTGGACTTCCACTCCGCGCCCAGCAAAAATTCTTTCAGGCCGATCTCGCCGATGGCGGGCAGGCCGGCGGTCACAATATAAAGGGTAATCAGCGCCACAAAGGCGATGGCCAGCATGCCGCAGCTAAAGAACACCGCGTGCATCACAGCTTCCGTGATATGCTTTGTTTTCACAGGGCAGCCCCTCCCGGTTTTAAACTTGGGGAAAAGCCGCATGGCCACAAAGGTCATGCGGCTTTTTCATCTCATGCTTCTCCTGGCTCTCAGCGCAGGGGCACCGCACCCGCGTCGGCCACCATCTGCTTTGCGTCCTCGCTCAGGGCAAAATCCACAAAGGCCTGGGCGGCGGGGCTCAGGGCCGCGCCCTCCTTGGTCACAAACACGAAGGGGCGCTGGATCTTGTAGGTACCGTCCTGCACGGTGGCCTCGCTGGCAGCCACGCCCTCCACGGTCACGGCCTTCACCTTTTCATCCACAGCAGACAGCGAAGCGTAGCCGATCGCATTCGGGTTCGCGGCCACCGCGGCGATCACCGCGCCGGTGCTGGTGAGCTCCTGCTCGTACTTGCAGGCGTCCTTCACATCCACAATGCTCTCAAAGCCGTCGCGGGTGCCGCTGCCGGCCTCGCGGCCGATCAGCACCACCGGGGCGTCGGCGCCGCCCACGTCCTTCCAGTTGGTGATGGTCCCGTCGGCCAGGCCCTTGATCTGCTCCAGGCTCAGGTCGGCCACGCCGTTTTCGTTGTTCACCACAATGGCAATGCCGTCCAGCGCAAACACGGTCTCCTTCAGGCCGCCCGCCTTCTCCTCGTCCTTCAGCCCCCGGCTGGAAAGGCCGATGTCCAGGGTCCCCTCCAAGGCGCCGGTGATGCCCGCGCCGCTGCCGGTGGGGTCATAGGTCACGTCCACGCCGGTGTTGGCCTGCATAAAGGCTTCGCTCAGCGCGCCGATCACCTTTTCCACGCTGGTGGAGCCGCCGGTGGTCACACCGCCCTCCAGGGCGGCGTCAGGCGCCTGGGTGGGCGCGGCCACAGAGGCGGGCGCCTGGGTCGGGTCGGCAGCGGGCGTGCTGGATGTACCGCCGCCGCAGGCGGCGAAGCTGGCGGCCAGCGCCAGGGCTGCGGTAAGTGCAAGAATCTTTTTCATGGTACTTTCTCCCCTTTTTGTCGTTCTGTTCATGTTCTTTCCTGGAACGCTTTCAGTATAGCTCCGCCTTTCGAAAATCCGCTATCACAAACCGGTTAAACCTGGGTAAAACCTGCCCCCGGGTTTGAAAAAGCAATTTTACAAAGCGCCCCAACACGGCGGCGCGCCGCCCGCGCCGCGCAAAAACGCAAAAAGCGGCCCCCGCTTTTTTCCAAAGCGGGGGCCGCGCCGGGCGTTTCAGGCCCGGTAAAGATTTTGTTGTATGTAATCCTGGTCGAACCGGATCCCAAGGCCCGGCACATTTTGCAGGGTGAGCTGCCCGTCCCGCACCGCGGGCCCCTGGGCAAACGCCCCCGCCCACCAGTCCGGGATATGCTCCAAAAGCCCCCCGGTGGGGCTGGCGGCCATCACATGGGCGCTCACCTCCATCAGCACGTGGGCGGTCACCGGCACCCGGAAGGCCCCGGCCAGCGCGCACACCTGCACAAACTCGGTCACGCCGCCGCAGCGCATCAGGTCGGGGTTGATCATATCCGCCCCCCCCAGGCGCAGCAGTTCGAATAGCTCACGGGTGGTGAACAGGCACTCGCCCGAGCAGATGCGGATGTCGCTGGCGCGGGCCAGCTCGGCGTTGCCCTTGTAGTCCTGGCAGTGCAGCGGTTCTTCCAGGTAGGTGATCCCCAGCGCCTTCAGTTCCGGCACAAGCTGCCGGGCCAGCTTTACGCTCCAGCCCTGGTTCACGTCCACCATGATCTCAAACCCGTCGCCCACCGCCCTGCGCAGGGCCTCCAGGCGGCGAAGATCCTCGCGCGGGTCGGGAAAGCCCAGCTTGAGCTTATACCGGGTGTACCCCTGGCTCTTGAACCACAGCGCCTCCTCAATCATCTCCTGCTGCGGCACCAGCCACCCGCCGCTGCCATACACCGGCAGGGTGTCGGTCCTGGCGCCCAGCAGTTTATACAGCGGCTTGCCCGCCTCCTGGGCGATCAGGTCCCACAACGCGGTGTCCACCGCCGCGTAGGCAGACATGGCAAGCCCGGTCTGCCCGCAGCCGCCCATGGTGCCCTGGGCCTCGTTCCAGTAGCGGCGCACGTAGGCGGGGTCTTTCCCCCGCAGCGCCCGGCAATACCCCTCCACCAGCACCTTCATGGCCTCGGCCTGGTCCGGGTTAAAGGTGTACGCCATGCCCACGCCGGTGTACTCCTCGGTATCCAGCTCCAAAAACACATGCTCGATGTATTCCAGGCTGTACACCGCATTGGGCAGTGGCCGGGCAAGCTTTTTCGAGATATGGTAAACGCGGAAATCCTTTACGATCAAATCCATCCACTCCTTTTTATTTGGGTCCGGCGGCCGGGTCGGGTCAATGGCGCAGCAGCCGCACCAGCCCCATGCTGATGTCCGGCACATAGGTGATCAGGGCCAGCGCCGCCAGCGAGGCCACAAGATAGGGCACCAGCGACCGTATGGTGGAGCCCAGCTTCGCCCCCGCCAGGTCCGAGCCCATGAACAGGCACAGCCCGAAGGGCGGCGTGACCATGCCCACCGCCAGGTTGCACACCAGGATCACGCCGAAGTGGATCAGGTCGATGCCGTAGCTGGCCGCAATGGGGGCCAGCAGCGGGGTCATAATGATAATGCAGGAGGAATTTTCCATAAACATGCCCAGCACCAGCAAAAGCAGGTTCACCAGCAGCAGGAACACGTATTTGTTGCCGGCCACGGTGCTGAAGAATTCGGCCAGCATCTGGGGCACGTGCTGTTTGGTCAGCACCACCCCGAACACCGCCGCCACCGAGATGATCAGCAGGATCGACGCCGCCAGCAGCCCGGATTCCAAAAACACCTTTTTCAGCCGCTTCCAGCTCATCTCCCGGTAAACGAACATGCTCACCAGCACGCTGTAGATCACCGCCACCGTGGCCGCCTCGGTTGCGGTAAAAAAGCCGCTGTAAATGCCGCCCAGAATAATGACCGGGGTCAGCAGCGCCAGGATCGAATCCTTAAAGGCCGCCCAGATCTCCCTGCCGCTGTAGGCCCGGTCGCCGCCGTAATGCTTTTTGCGGCTCACAATGGCCGCGATCACGATAAACGCCACCGCAAACAAAATGCCGGGCACAATGCCCCCCGTGAACCCGTCGCTGATCGAGGTGCCCGCCATAAAGCAGTACAGCACCATGGGCACGCTGGGCGGGATCATCACCCCAATGCAGGAGGCCGCGGCCACAGTGGCCGCAGAAAAGGGCGCGGAATATTTCTTCTGCAGCATACCCGGGATCAAAATCGCTCCCACCGCCGCGCAGGTGGCCGCCGCCGAGCCGCAGATGGCCCCAAAGAACAGCGACACCACAATCGCCACAATGGCCAGTCCCCCGCTGAACCGCCCCACCAGGGTGGAGAAAAAGCGCACCAGCCGCTTGGAAATGCCCCCCTCGGCCATGATATTACCCGCCAGGATAAAGAACGGCAGCGCAAGGTAGGGGAACGAGTTGATGCCCGCGAACATGCGCTGGGCGATCCAGACCATGCTCATCGAGGGGTCGCTGGCAATGGCCGCCACACAGGCGGCCCCCAGCGAAAAGGCGATGGGCACCCCCGCGGCAAAGCACAGCAGCAGGCAGATGTAGATAAACGCGCTCATTCCTTTTCCTCCCCCTTCCAGCGTTCATAGGTGTTTGCCACCAGGTTTAGCAGCATCATGCCCAGCCCCAGCGGCATGGACAGGTAGAACCAGAACATCTTGATGCCCTTCATGCTGGAAGCGTCGCTGTTGAACCCCAGGGGCAGGTACTTGCAGCAGCTGTACAGCGCAAAGCACAAAAACACGGCCGACACCAGGTTCACCGCTTCTTCCAGCGCGCGGGCGGCCTTGGGCGGCAGCAGGTCGTGCACCACGTCCACCTTGATCAGCGAGCCCCGCCGGCAGCACACCGCGGCGCCCAAAAAGCACAGGTAGATCATGGTGTAGCGGGCCGCCTCCTCCAAAAAGGCCACCGAGATGTGCAGCGACCGGGTCACGATCTGCAAAAACACCACCAGCGCCAGCAGGGTCAGCACCGCCACCACCAGGTTCTCAAAGACCTTGTTCAGGGCGTTTACCACCTTGATATATGTTTTCATAGGCCTCTCCTTTCGGTTTTAAAAAGGGCGGGGAGCTTTTTCCTCCGGCTCCCCGCCCCCGGCCGCGTCACATTGCTTTAATGCGCTCCAGCGCGTCGCCGTAGGTGGAGGCCAGTGCCTCGTGCAGCGGCTGAATGGCCGCGCGGAAGGCCTCCTTGTCCACCTCGTTCACCTGCACGCCCGCCTCCTCAATGGTGGCAAGGCCGCTGTCGGTGTATTCCTGCAGGATCGCGGTGGACTGATCCTCCGTCTCGGCGATCGAGCTGGTAATGGCCTCCTGCTGGGCCGGGCTCAGCCTCTGCCAGGTGGCGTCGCTGATCGCCAGCAGCACCGGCGCGTAAAGGTGATCGGTGAGCGAAAGGTATTTCTGCACCTCGTGGAACCCGTTGGAGCAGATCGCGTTGATGGGGTTCTCCTGCCCGGCAATGGTGCCGGTCTGCAGGGCGCTGAACACCTCGGTCACCGCCATGGTCACCGGGGTCGCCCCCAGCGTCTCCCAGGCCTTAATCTGGATGTCGCTCTGCATCACCCGCAGCACCACGCCCTTCAGATCCTCCGGCTTTTCAATGGGCCGCACGTTGTTGGTGGTCTCGCGGTAGCCAAAGTCCAGCACCCCCAGCGAGCGGATGCCCACCTTGTCCAGGTCGGCCCGGATATCCTCGCCGATGTCGCTCTTCCATACGCGGCGCAAATGGTCGTAGTCCTGGATCAGATAGGGGATCTCGAACAGGCCGCACTGCTCCGAAGTGGCCGAAAGGGGCGAAAAGGAAACGATCATCACGTCAATGGTGCCCGCCTGCAGCCCCTCAATGTATTCCGTCTCGCTGCCCAGCACGCCGCCCGCCTGAATGTCCAGGCTCACGGTGCCGCCGCTGCGCTCGCTCACCAGCTTGCCAAAGTATTCCAAATCCTTGTAATAGGCCGAATCCTCGCTCATGGTAATGGCGCAGGTCAGGCTCACCGGCGTGTCCGCCGCGCCCCCCTGGCCCTGGCTGCCGCCCG
>ERZ857882.348-NODE-348-length-58335-cov-5.970264_pt1 | contig 58335 bp, 55 predicted proteins | sample MGYA00519697_ERZ857882 | MGnify/ENA primary metagenome ERZ857882 (study PRJEB31778, sample SAMEA3449373) | human gut metagenome | biome: human gut; feature: human-associated habitat; material: faeces | place: United Kingdom | collected 2010/2012 ...
AGCAGATGCCGATTTTGTAGTTTTCTCAAATTACTGTCTTATCGGCACACGGCAATCGGCCGCCGTTTTGTTGTTCAAAAGGGTCTGGTTTCGAGATCCATAAAATCGTGGATCACGTCGAGTATGTGGATGGGTTCGAGCTGCTGATCGGTACAGAGTTTTGTCAGCCGGACGACGCCGGAACGGTTGTTGGAAAAGGGCGCGGTGATTGCAATGGTCGTCCAGCAGCCGCTCAGGTACTGCTGGCCCAGAATGCCGTATGCATAAAGCATTCTTGCCGCGCCGTGCGCCTCGTAGAGCACGTACCGGTAAGCGGATTCCGGAACCTCGCTGACCGGGTCTGCCGAAAGCGTGTCCAGCTTGTCCCACTCGGCTGAGATCCGAAACGCGGTCTGTAAAAGCGAAACAGCTTCCTTTGCAAGCTCCTGTGCACGCGGGTGCAGCGTCTGAAGCTCCGCAAGCAGCGCGTCCGCGCTGAATAATCCGCGCGCATCCGCGTATTCCGGCCCTGAAATCAGCTGGGCCGGTGAAATCGAGAGGCTTTTCGCAAGCTCCTCGATGGAATCCGAGCGCAGGCATTTGTCCCCCTTCAGATATTCCTGAAAGGTCGAACGCGGAATGCCGAGTTCCTTTGAGAATTCCAGCTTCGTCTTTCCAGCCGCGTTCATTTTGCGCTGTAATGTGGCTGCAATGTTTTTCTCTATCTGCATATTACAAAGCCACCTCCTCACTACAAGAAGATGATAGAAAGGAGGACGCCTCCGGTAAATGCCGCCTTCCCGGCAAATCTGCCAGCTTTCCGGCACATAGAAAACCGCAGCACCCACAGCGTCCGCGCGCTGAAAAAGACTCTGAATTACTTGGTGCCGAAAATGCGGTCGCCCGCGTCGCCGAGGCCGGGGACGATGTAGCCGTGCTCATTGAGCTTCTCATCGACTGCGCCGCAGTAAAGCTCAACATCGGGGTGCTTTTTGGTGATGAGCTCGATGCCCTCGGGAGCAGCAACGAGGACCATGAGCTTGATGTTGTGGCAGCCGCGCTTCTTCATTTCGGCGATCGCCGCGTCGGCAGAGCCGCCGGTGGCGAGCATGGGGTCGACGATCATGATATCGCGCTCGGCGATGTCCTTCGGCATCTTGCAGAAGTAGACGTGCGGCTCAAGCGTTTCCTCGTCGCGGAACATACCGATGTGGCCGACACGGGCAGACGGAACCATGCGCAGAACGCCGTCGACCAGTCCAAGACCGGCACGCAGAATGGGCACGACTGCAATTTTCTTACCGGCCAGCGTCGGCTCCTCCGCCGTGCAGATCGGCGTTTCGACCGTCTTGGTGGTGAGCGGCAGATCACGGGTGGCCTCATAGGTGATGAGCATCCCGATCTCGCTGACCAGCTCCCGGAAATCCTTGACGCTGGTGTTTTTATCGCGCATGATCGTCAGCTTGTGCGCGACGAGCGGATGATCCATGACGTGTACGTGTTCTCCAAATGCTTTCGTGCTCATGATGTTGCTCCTTTGTCTTTTCTATTCAATTATTTTTTCAAATAAAAGTCCTTGTCATGCTGCCGCGTGCGCTCTGCCTGCGCCTGACGCAGATAATTGGGCGTCAGCGCGGCGGCGTCTGCCGGTTCGCCCGCGGCGATCTTTTCCATTGCGGTCAGCGCCACGCCGGAGGCCCTTTGCTGGCGCAGATGCTCGGGAAGCAGCCGCAGCGGCAGATTCTCCTCCTTCAATGTGTCAAAAACGAGCTTCGCGCCGTCGCCGGCGAGATACACAGGGCCGGAAATATTTTTCAGCTCCTGCGACAGCTCTGAAATTGCGATTGCGCGGTCCTCCGTGCGGCGCAGGAGCGCTCCATCGGTCCAATTGAACAGCGCGTTATAGATTTGCCCCTTCCGCGCGTCCATGCAGGCGCAGTAAACGCCGTCGGCGCAGGCTGCGCCGCGCACCATGGCCTCCAGCGTCGAAACGCCGTAGAGCGGGAGCTGACGGCCCCACGCGAAGCCCTTGGCACAGGCCATGCCGATGCGCACGCCCGTAAAGCTGCCTGGCCCGGCGGCGACGGCGACAGCGTCGATATCCTGTGGGGTCAGATCACAGCCGGAGAGCATATTTTTTGCCAGCTCCATCAGCGTTCTGCTGTGGGTCTGGCCGGAATTCTGCATATATTCCGCAAGCAGGCAGCCGTCGGACAGCAGCGCCGTACCGGCTGCCTTCGCAGAGGATTCAAATGCCAGCAGCTTCAAATCGGCTCCCTCCTTCGATGGTGATGCGGCGGGTATCGGGTTCAAGCGGGTCTTTCTCGATGGTGATATGAATTGCGTCCCGCAGTGCGTCTTCCACGTTTTCGCTCCACTCGACAGCACACACGCCGCCGCGTGCAAGATAATCCTCCCAGCCGATGTCGAACAGCTCGTCCGAGGAGCCGAGGCGGTACATATCGAAATGGAACAGCGGGATGCGGCCCGTCAGGTATTCATTGACAATGGTATAGGTCGGGCTGGTCACGAGGTCTGTGACACCGAGGCCCTGCGCAATGCCGCGCGTGAGGGCCGTCTTTCCTGCTCCCAGATCGCCGAAATAGGCGATCACATCGCCCGGCAGGAGGCGCTTTGCCAGTCTTTGTCCAAGCGCCTGCGTTTCGTCCGCGCTGTGCGTGGTGATCTGCATACCAAAGCCCCCTACCTGCCCCATTTTATATCTGCCGCATTATAACACAGAAATCAAGTAAAATCAATTCAAAATCATACCAAAACCACGGCAATTTGAAAATCGTGGTTTACTTATTCGTCCTTTTTTGATACAATGTAAAATTGAATTAGGATTCCTTTTTTCAAGCTTTATTTTCGCATTCAAAGGAGGCGGCTTTATGCACGGGATATGGAAAGCGATCGGCAGCTTTGTCCGGCGCGCAGATATGATCCTTCTGAGCCTTTGTATTGCCGCCAGCGTCTTCGGCATTGTGGTCATTTCCAGCGCAACAAACGTCAAGGGCAGCGCGCAGTATGTCCGCACGCAGATCCTTGCGCTGGTTCTTGGTATTATTTTATATGTCTTTTTCACGCTGGTCGACGTCGATATCATTGCCGAGCGGCGCGAGCTGCTGCTGATCTTCTCGGCGATCTTCATTCTTCTGCTGTTCCCCTTCGGCGATACCCGAAGCGGCAACCGTTCCTGGCTGGCGTTCAGCTTCCTGCCATTTTCCATCCAACCGGCGGAGCTTTGTAAAATTCCGTTTATCATGATCCTGGCCAAGACCATGAGCATCCGGCAGAACAAGATCTCGCATATCTCAACGGTCCTGCGGCTCGCAGTCATCACGGTCTTCATGTTTGGCCTGATCGTCGTAGCGTCGGAGGATCTGGGTGTTGCGCTGCAGTATCTGTTTATTTTCGTCATTATGGCGTTTGTCGGCGGCGTAAGCCTTTTGTGGTTCCTCGGCGCGTTTGCGGTGCTGCTTGTAGCTTCTCCATTTTTGTGGCAGTTTCTCAGCTACGACCGGCGCAGCCGTATCTGGGTGCTGTTTGACCCGCGCATCGACCCGGCGGCGCAGGATCAGCGCTACCAGATGAACCGCAGCCTGCGCGCGCTTCAGAACGGCGGGATCACCGGGCAGGGACTGTACCACGGGACGATGGTGCAGAGCGGCACGATCCCCGCGCAGCATACCGACCTGATCTTCTCCTCTATTGGCGAGGAGCTCGGTATGCTCGGCTGCATGGCAGTTCTCATTCTGCTGACGGCCATCATCATCCGTATCATCTATGTCGGCATCAAATCCGGCAACTATATGAACCGGCTCATCTGCGTCGGTATCGCGGGCATGCTGACGGCGCAGGTGTTCATCAACATCGGCGTGTGTATCGGCCTTGTGCCGGTCATCGGCCTGACGCTGCCGTTCTTTTCCTACGGCGGCAGTTCGCTCGTCACGATGTTCTTCGCGATGGGCATTGTATCCGGCATCAATATGCGCCCCGCGCCGGACAGCAGCGCACGGTATATCCGGCCTCCGCTTTCAGCATAAGCGGCACCAGACAATTCTCTTTGAAAGGAGTTATCAACATGAAGGTTATTTTAACACAGGATGTAAGAGGTCAGGGCAAGCGCGGCCAGATGATCGAGGTATCTGACGGCTACGCGCGCAACTTCCTGCTGCCGCGCAAGCTTGCGCAGGAAGCGACCGCAGACAACATCAACACCATGCGCATGAACGACAAGGCCACGCAGGAGCGGCAGGCCAAGGAGCGCGCGGAAGCGCTCGAGCTGCGCAACCGCATGAAGGATATGACCGTCGTCGTCACCGCCAAGGGCGGCGGAGCGGGCCGCCTGTTCGGCTCGGTCACGAACACGGAGGTTTCCGAGGCGCTTGCAAAGCAGGCCGGGATCCAGCTGGACAAGCGGAAGATCGTTCTGGACGAGCCGATCAAGTCGGTCGGCGTTTACACCGTCAAGTGCAAGCTCGGCTATGAGATCAACGCAGAACTCAAAATCGAGGTCAAGGAAGCCTAAGTGCGCCTGACCATCATTTCCCGGAAGGATGTGAACATCTATGGATGAGGAACTGCTTCAGCGGCAGGCCCCGCAGGCATTGGAGGCGGAGCAGTCCGTTCTCGGCTCTATGCTGATCGACGAGCGCTGCGTGCCGGACGTGGTCGGTATGCTGCAGCCGGACGATTTTTATCTCCGGCAGAACCGTGAGATCTACGAGACGATCTATACGATGTTCAACTTCTCGGAAAAGATCGACCCCGTTACCGTACTCAATAAGATGAAAGAGCGCGGCGTGTATGACGAGCAGCGAAGCTATGATTACATCGCGCAGCTGTTGAAGATCACGCCGACCGCCGCCAATGTCAAGCAGTATTGCACGATTGTGCATGACAAGTCACTGCTGCGCGCGCTGGCGACTGCATCGTCGGAGATCACGGAAATGGTCTACGACGGTGTCGGCACGGCGCAGGAGATGCTTGAAGTCTCGGAGAAAAAGATCTATTCGCTCCGGCGCGGCAACACTGGTGACAGCCTGCAGCACATCGGCAAGGTCATGATCAACGTCTACGACCGGTTGGAAGAGCTGGCGGCCTCCGGCAGCGAGATCCCCGGCCTGTCTACCGGACTTCACGATCTTGACCGCAAGATCAACGGCCTGAACAAGACTGACCTGATTCTAATCGCAGCCCGTCCCGGTATGGGCAAGACGGCTATCGCGCTCAATATCTGCCTGAACGTGGCGAAGACCTATGAAAAGACTGTCGCGTTCTTTTCACTCGAAATGTCGCGCGAACAGTTGGTCATGCGTCTTCTTTCCACGGAAAGCTTTGTTGAAAACCAGAAGCTTACGACCGGTCATCTGGATGAGGAAGACTGGGGAAAGCTCTCTATCGCCTCGTCCGCGCTCAGCCAGACGGATATCCGCGTGGACGATAACCCGGCTATCACGGTCGCGGAGATCAATGCAAAATGCCGCCGGCTCGACAATCTGGGGCTGGTGCTGATCGACTATCTGCAGTTGATGACCGCCGCCGCGCCCGGGAAATCCGGCGATAACCGCGTAACGGTCGTCAGCGATATTTCCCGTGCGCTCAAGATCATGGCAAAGGAGCTGAATGTGCCGGTCATCTGTCTCAGCCAGCTGTCCCGTGCCAACGAATCGCGTACCGACAAGCGGCCGATGCTGTCCGATCTTCGCGAATCCGGCGCTATCGAGCAGGACGCAGACTCCGTCATGTTCCTCTACCGCGACGAGTATTATAACCCCAACACGCAGGACAAGAACATTGCCGAGTGCATTGTTGCGAAAAACCGTCACGGCGAGACCGGAACGGTCAAGCTGCAATGGCGGCCGCAGTTCTTTACGTTCTCCGATCTGGAATGGAAGCATGAGGGATAAAATTCTTTCGTGGATGCGCGGGCAGTGCATGACGCAGCCGGGCGATACCGTGATCTGTGCCGTCTCCGGCGGAGCGGATTCCGTCTGTATGCTGCATGTTTTGTTGTCCTTACGGAATACGCTCGGCATTACGGTCGAGGCGGCGCATTTCAATCATCAGCTGCGCGGCGAAGAATCAGACCGCGACGAGGCGTTTGTCCGTACGCTCTGCGCCGAACTGGGCGTCGTGCTCCATGTTGATAACGGTGATGTACGCGCCCGCGCGGCAAAGACGCATGAATCCGTTGAGGAAGCAGCGCGCGCGCTTCGCTACGCGTTCTTCTCTTCCCTGCCATGTTTAATTGCAACGGCGCACACGCAGGACGACAATCTGGAAACCGTGCTCCTGAATCTCACGCGCGGCACCGGTCTTGCTGGACTCTGCGGCATTCCGCCGACGCGCGATTCGTTCATCCGGCCGATGCTCGCTGTTTCCCGCGCGGAGATCGAAGCATATCTCGAGCAGAATGGACTGCCCCATGTGACTGACAGCACCAATTTTCTTCCGGACGCACGGCGCAACCGCCTGCGGCAGTCTGTCATCCCGCTTCTCAAAGCGGAGAATCCATCCCTCTGCGAAACGGCGTTTCGTATGTGCCGGCTTCTGGAGGCGGACGAAGCGCAGCTTTCTGCGCAGGCAGAGGCGGCGCTGCGGCAGGCCTGGCTTTCGGATGGGATCCGGTGCAGCGCCCTTACCGCGTATCCGGCGGCCGTCCGCACGCGCGCTGTCAAGCTGCTGCTCGGCGAAATTCACGCGTCGAAGCTTTCAGAGCGGCACATCCGCGCCGTTGACCGGCTTCTGTTTTCTGAATGCCCCTCTGCCCGTGTATCGCTGCCGGGCGGATTTTCGGCGCAGCGGGAATACGACCGGCTGCTTCTTACTGCCGGCTCCCCTGCCGCATTCGAGCCGGTCACGCTTCTGGCCGGGGAATCCGCCGTTCTTCAGCCGCTCGGGCTCCGTGTTTGCTGCGAATGGCAAGAAAATTTTTCAGAAATTCAAAATACACTCTCCACTTTTGCCGTAAAGTGTGATACGATAGGCTCAACTACACAGATCCTGTTCCGTCCGCGGCGAGCGCACGACGAAATGCGCGTCTCCGGGGGCCGGAAAACGCTGAAAAAGCTCATGATCGACCGCAAGATTCCTCTGGACAGGCGCAGCCTGCTCCCTGTGGCTGCGGACGAGCATGGAATTCTCGGCGTCTACGGGATCGGCGTCAATCTTGATCGTGCAGCCGCCCCTGGCGACCGCGCGGTCATCATCAGAATAGAAGAATTAGAGAAAGAGGATTCGCTGTATGATTAACAAATCTGATATGCTTCAGGACATTGAACGCGTTCTTGTTTCCGAGGAGGAAATCCACGCGCGGATCAAGGAGGTCGGTGCGCAGATCGCGGAGGATTACCGCGGCAAGTGCCCGATCCTTGTCGGCGTGCTCAAGGGCGTCGTCCCGTTCTTTGCGGAAATGGCCAATGCCATCAGCATTCCTGTGCAGGAGGACTTCATGTGCATCACCTCCTTTGAGGGCGGTACGGAATCCACCGGTAAGCTGACGTTCCGCAAGGATATCGATCACGATATCGAAGGGCGTCATGTTCTGATCCTTGAGGATATCATCGACTCCGGCAGCACGCTCAAAATGATCTGCGAAATGTTCCGTGAGCGCAAGCCCGCGTCCATCAGGATCTGCACGCTGCTCGACAAGCCCACGGGCCGCAAGGTCGATCTGAAGCCGGATTACACCTGCTTCACCGTTCCGCCCGCGTTTGTCGTCGGCTTCGGTCTGGATTACGAGGATTATTACCGGAACCTTCCGTTCGTCGGCGTTCTGAAGCCCTCCGTCTATCAGGATCAGTAAGCTGATCTTTCTATCTATTCTTTCAAAAGGAGATACTCCGTGAATCAACAGCCCAAAACCGTACAGACGATCATTCTGATCGCGATTCTGGCGCTGGTGCTTGTGGTGATCTCTTCGTCCCTGCTCACGCAGAACAGCAGCAGGCTTGCCTATTCCGACGTGCTCGACCTGTTCGAAAATGAACGGGTCGAGTCGTTCGTTTTACAGGGCGACACGCTGACCATGACGCTGTATGCCAGCGATACGGCGCAGGCAGGCACGGCAGCCGCCAGGATCGGCGACATTGAGACATTCCACAAGGACCTCGACGAGACCATTGCCGCGCAGAGCGCGTCCGGCATTCTCAAGTCCTACAACTATCTTCCCGCCGTCAATTCCATCTGGCGGTCTGTCCTGCCTTATCTCGTCGTCGGCGTTGCGTTGCTGTTCGTCTGGTTCATCCTGATGAACCGCTCCGGCGGCAGCCCGAACGCCATGTCGCAGTTTACGCGCGCAAACGCCCGCTTCGGCGTTCCGAACGGCGAAGCCGTTACCTTCAAGGACGTTGCAGGCGCGGATGAGGAGAAGGAAGAGCTTTCCGAAATCGTAGAATTCCTGCGCGACCCGGATAAATTCAGACAGCTTGGCGCGAAGATCCCCAAGGGTGTTCTGCTGGTCGGCCCTCCAGGCACCGGCAAGACGCTGCTGGCAAGAGCTGTCGCCGGTGAGGCAAACGTCGCGTTTTTGTCCATTTCCGGCTCCGATTTTGTCGAGCTTTATGTCGGCGTCGGTGCAAGCCGTGTGCGCGACCTGTTCGATCAGGCCAAGCGTGTTGCGCCCGCTATTGTATTCATTGACGAGATCGACGCGGTGGGCCGTCAGCGCGGCGCAGGTCTTGGCGGCGGTCACGACGAGCGCGAGCAGACGCTCAACCAGCTGCTCGTGGAAATGGACGGCTTCTCTGCAAACGAGGGCGTGATCGTCATCGCGGCGACCAACCGCAAGGATATTCTCGACCCCGCCCTGCTTCGTCCCGGACGGTTCGACCGGCAGATCTATGTCGGCGCGCCGGACTGGCGCGGAAGAGCGGAGATATTGCAGGTCCACGCACGCAAAAAGCCGCTGGCAGACAATGTCGATCTGCCCGCCATCGCAAAGGCGACCGCCGGCTTTACCGGCGCCGATCTTGCGAATCTGCTGAACGAGGGTGCACTGCTTGCTGCGCGGAACGGCAAAGCCGCCATCACGCAGCAGGATCTGGAAGCTGCCATGATCAAGGTTATTGCAGGTCCGGAGAAAAAGAGCCGCGTCGTCAGCCACTCCGAAAAAATGCTCACTGCCGTCCATGAGGCCGGACACGCCGTGTGTATGTATTGTCTGGACTCGCAGGATCCCGTGCACCTGATCACCATCATCCCCCGCGCACAGGCGGGCGGTATGACCATCAGCCTGCCGCAGGATGACAAATCCTACGCTTCGCGCAATGAAATGTTCGAGACGGTCGTCTCCTTCCTTGGCGGACGTGTTGCGGAAGCGTTGAAGCTGTGCGATATCTCTACCGGCGCTTCGAACGATCTCCAACGTGCAACAAAGCTTGCGCGGGATATGGTCGCGACCTACGGAATGTCGGACGCGATTGGCCCTGTCTCCTATTCGTCGAGTCAGGAGGTCTTCATTGGCCGGGATTACGAAAAAACGAAGCCCTATTCCGAAGCAACGGCAGGCGAGATCGACGTGCAGGTGCAGTCGATCATGCGCGAGGCATACAAGCGCTGCGAGGAGATCCTGACCGCGCATTCGGAACGGCTGGATAAGATCGCGGGCTTCCTGATGGAAAACGAAAATATGAACCGCGCTCAATTTGAGGCGGTCATGCAGGATGAAGCATTGGATGCTCCCAAATCGTAAGGAACCAGCTTGCGCGCCGCAGAGACTGCGGCGCGCAAATCATTTGGAGGACATATGTATTACCGCTCCCTGAACGCGTATCTGCGCGAGACATTCGGCTGCAAGGTCTATAAGCTGGCGCTTTCCGCCGGATGCACCTGTCCGAACCGCGACGGGACGCTCGACGCACGCGGCTGCATCTTTTGCAGCGGAAGCGGTGAATTCGCCGCCTCCGCCGCGCTCCCGGTTTCTGAACAGCTTGCCCAGGCCAAACGCCTTGTCGCGGCAAAGGCCGGGCCGGATGCCCGATATATCGCCTATTTTCAGGATTACAGCAATACCTATGCGCCCGCCGATCAATTAAGGCCGCTGTTTCTGGCCGCAATCGACCGGGATGAGATCTGCGCGCTGTCTATCGCGACCAGACCGGACTGCCTGCCGCCGGAGATCCTCGCGCTGCTCGCGGAGCTGCGGGAAAGGAAGCCTGTCTGGGTCGAGCTTGGCTTACAGACGATCCACGCATCCACTGCGCGGTATATCCGGCGCGGCTATCCCCTTTCCGTGTTTGACAATGCCGTCCGGCAGCTCAAGGCACTGGATATCCATGTGGTCGCGCATATGATCCTTGGACTTCCCGGCGAAACACCGGAGATGATGGTGCAGACCGCACGCTACATCGGTCAGAGCGGCGCGGACGGCATCAAGCTCCATCTGCTGCACGTTTTGTCCGGGACAGACCTTGCTGAGGACTACGCCGCCGGAAACTTCGAAACCATGACGCTGGATGCGTATCTGTCCGTACTGGAAGACTGCCTGCGCGTGCTGCCGCGCGAGCTGGTCATTCACCGTATGACCGGAGACGGCGCGAAGCGCAGCCTGATCGCTCCCATGTGGAGCGCGGATAAAAAGCGGGTCCTGAATGCGCTCAACCGCCGGTTCCTGTCCGACGATCTGGAACAGGGTTCGGCGCTGCTGCACTGAACGTTTCTTCGATTCTGAATATTTTTCGAAAATGTCGAATAGAAAAATGATTGACAATCGTGAAAAAGCGTGTTATTCTGATTCAAGAGTAACGAATGCGGGTGAAAAAGCCCGCATTCACGTCGTTTTCGATATTCTCGTTCCAGAATATCGAACTTCGGCGAACTTAGTTCGACTATATCGGAGGAAAGAGAACATGAAAAAAGAAAACCTGTTCGTCATTCTGACCGGTGTTGTCATCGGCATCGCAGCACTCGTGCTGACGGCGCTCGGCAACCCGGCCAACATGGGCTTCTGTATCGCGTGCTTTGAGCGCGACATCGCAGGCGCTGTGGGTCTGCATTCTGCTGCCAAGGTCCAGTATGTCCGCCCGGAGATCATCGGTCTTGTGCTCGGCAGCTTCCTGATGGCGCTGGCCTCTAAGGAATGGAAAGCCAGAGCCGGTTCGTCTCCCGCGCTCCGCTTTGTGCTCGGCGCATTCGTCATGATCGGCGCGCTGGCCTTCCTCGGCTGCCCGCTGCGCATGGTGCTGCGTCTGGCTGGCGGCGATCTGAACGCCGTTGTCGGTCTGGCCGGTTTCGCCGCCGGTATCTTCCTCGGCACGATCTTCATCCGCAAGGGCTTCACGCTTCAGCGGAACTACGCCACCAAGACGCTCGACGGCACGGTGCTGCCCGCTGTCATGGTCGGCCTGCTGATCCTGTTCCTGGCTGTTCCCACGCTGTTCAAGCTCTCTGAGGAGGGCCCCGGCTCCAAGCACGCTCCGTTCCTGATCGCGCTGCTGATCGCGCTGGTTGTTGGCGCGCTGGCACAGAAATCCCGTATCTGCATGGTCGGCGGTCTGCGCGACACGATGATGTTCAAGGATCTGCACCTGCTGTGGGGCTTCATCGCCATCTTTGTTACTGTTCTGATTGGCAATCTCATCACGCATAACTTCAAGCTCGGCTTTACCTCGCAACCCGTCGCCCACTCCAGCCACGTCTGGAACTTCCTCGGTATGCTGCTGGCCGGTTGGGGCTCTGTTCTGCTGGGCGGCTGCCCGCTGCGTCAGCTCATTCTTGCCGGCAGCGGCAATGCGGATTCTGCCGTTACGGTGTTCGGCATGATCGTCGGCGCTGCGTTCGCACATAACTTCGGCCTTGCCGGAAACGCGGCCTCTGAAAGCTCTGCGGGCGGCGTTTCCACCAATGGCCGCGTCGCAGTGGTGCTCGGTATCGTGATCGTGCTGGTGATCTCCATCGTAAACAGCATGAAGAAGCAGGAGGCGCAGAAAAATGGTTGATGCAAGAGGCTATCTCTGCCCCATGCCCGTCGTGATGGTGCAGAACGCGATCAAGAAGGACAATCCCGCTGCATTGGAAGTTCTCGTCGACAACGAAACTGCCGTTGAAAACATCAAGCGCTTTGCCGCGCACAGCGGCTATCAGGCGGCTGCCCGTGAAGACGGCGCCGATTATCACCTGACGCTCACGAAGAAATAAGCAATACGCAAAACAAAAAGCCGTGAAATTCCGATGGGACATTCGGAGTTTCACGACTTTTCTGATTTTTGTAGTACGTCAGCCGACGCTGCAGCGGATGGCAAGCCTTGACTGGCCGCCGACGGTACAGGTGAAGAGTGTCAACGGCCAGCCGCCGCTGGTCATATCGGATATGGCGTAGGGAGAAAGCGTTTCAAGGGAATCGACCTTGTAGCGGAACACAGTCCCGTCCATGTCTGTAAACGTGACCGCATCGCCCGGCTGGAGCTGCGGGAGGGACGCAAAATGGCTGCGGTAATTGTGCCCCGCAATGACGAGATTTTCAAGATACGCGGAGCCGGAGTAGCGGCAGGGCGCGATCTGCAGGCCGGGATAGCTCCATGTGCTGATGATGGGGAGCGACAGGCCGAGCGCGGGGATATCCAGAACGCCAATGTAGCGCTGGCCGTCGATCTCGCGTTCCGGCATGGGCAGCTCCGGATTCAGCACATAATCCGGGACAAATGCCTCCTCTTTCCCCTCTCCAGTGGGAGACTGGGAAAGACTTTCCTGCCGGGGCAGGTCGGGTGTCAGGCGTTCAAGGACAAGCTCGGCAGCGTCGCCTGCGGCTGCATCGCGGCGGAGGTTATAGGCCGTGAGCAGCAGCGCGGCGAGAAGGAGCAGCAGCCCCAGAATCGTGCAAAGCGTTCCGCGTTTAATCATGATCATTTTTCCTTTTCAAGAGCGTGCCCAAAATCAGAAGCAGCAGGCCCGCCGCAGCAAGCACCGGGACCGGCCACCAGAGAAGCCCCGTCTGCGGAAGTTTCTGATGCTCAGGTGTATTGGTCAGAATGAACGTATCGCCGGTTTCCCGGATGCTTGAAATGTAGCCGGGAACGGCGTTTTCCTGTATTGTCCAGACGATCTCCGTGCCGTCCGGGTTATACCGGGGAAGGCCGCTCCATGTGTACTGCCAGCTGTCCGTGCAGCTGATAGTCCTTGTGTCGTAGACCGTGCCGTCCTTCAGGAGCGTGACCGTGATCGTATCGGGGCGTTTCTGCTCATAGCCCGTGTCGTCCCAGCGCTTGATCACGGTGCGCGTTGTGCTGTCTTCGTCCGGGCTTTGCGGGTTGTAATGTTGGTGTCCGCCGCAACTTTTTCAGCCGTGGCAAGCTCATAAGGCGCTCGCGCACTGTCGCCGGTGTACATCGGGAGCAGATCAGTCTTAACGGTCGGATTGCCGTTTTCGTCGCACTGCATATCGCTGACCTTAAGATCCGCACTGCAGGAAAGGACGAACTTTGCGCCGGTCAGCGGAGCCTTGGTCGTGCCGTCGATTTTGGAAATGATCATGGCAAACGTCCATGCGTGGACAGAGCTCTCAGGCGTTTTGCCGGTGCCCTCGCCGTTGGGGTTGTTGCTGTACTCAAGATAAGCGGTGTTGGTGTTCTTACCTTCGCCGATGATATAGAAGTCGGCCTTGTCATTCAGAACAGCGGTATAGTTGACGCACAGGTCATTGCCTGCCTCGATCACGCCGTCGGCGATAGCCTGCTTGGTATCGATAGAAAGCTCGAAGTGATCGGCTTCCTTGCCGTCGACCATGATCTTGCTGGTAACAAGCGAGCAGTATTTGCTGTCGAGCTTGTTGTTCGGATCATTCTTGATCTCAATGGAGAAATCCTCCTCGGATTTGAAGTGTGGAACAGCAGGGCTTTCAGTGTCTGTAACCGTTCTGAAATTTCTTTGAAATCAATTCGAGATCGGCTGTTCATAAACCGGATAATAAGTTGACATAAAATCATTAAGAATTCTTAAATATTCGATTTTTCACGGAAAAAGCGGACATTTCCAGAAAACCACCTATTGCGTTCTGAAAACCATTATGCTACGATATCTATAGAAGATGGGCAGGAACCGCGCGCCGCGCAGCCCCTGCAAACCGGTGCGCGTGTGGGGTTCCACACGTGTACCATGCGCTCCCGGCAAGTAAGCGCCTGCCGGGGATGAAATTAAGGAGGAATTGCTTATGAAAAAACGTTTTGTGGCGCTTCTGCTGTGCCTTGTCATGGTAGTTGGCCTGATTCCGGCGGCGATGGCCGCCGGTCCAGAAGGTGACCGGAATTACATCACATTCAAAGCGAACGATGGAAGCTACGGAAGTTCCAGTGAAAGACTGCAGCAACTCACAGAGAGTGACGTTGCAATTGGCTGGGTCACGCTCCGTGCGAATGACTTTAACAGAGATGGCTACACCTTCCTCGGCTGGAGCACCGAACCCAACGGCCAGAAGATCTATAACGACGGCCAGACTGTTTCCGTAACCGAACTGTTCGGCGGACGCACCTACGCTGTTCTGTACGCTGTCTGGCAAAAGGACGGTGTGACGCCGCCCGTCGGCCCGTACACGGTGACCTACCGGCAGCTTACGGAGGTTTCTCTGACGGATCCCGACGTCGTTGACGCGAATGTCGGCGCCATGTACACGGTCAAGAACTTCCCACAGACATGGACTGTTCCCACAGGCAAGGTATTTGCGGGCTGGACGACGAACGGCAGCAACTTCTATGCGCCCAACGAGAACATTGTCCTCTCCCAGAACACGATTCTGTATCCGGTCTACCGCGATACCGTGTCGACCTGTGAGATCACCTACAACGATGCGCGCGACCAGCAGGAATGGAAGGTCACGGTCAACGTAGGCGATTTTGTCTACATTGACCTGAACGGCGGCACCGAGGCCTATCTCGACAATGTCAAGATCACCGCTTCCGGCAGCTACACAGTCACGCGCTCCTGCACGCTGACGTTTGCCTACAAGGGAGCGCAGAAGTCTCTGGGCTGGGATTATGACGCGGCAAGAACCCGCTTCACAGCCAGATGGACGGTTTCCAATGTCACGGTCACCTATTATGACTATGATTATGCGCGCGTCATGGAAGAGACGCTTACCTATGGCGGCACTGTGACCGTCGACCCGAACGGTGGCGCAGCCTATCTGGATTCCACATACGTGAACAGACAGACAGTGCTGAACGTGACAAAGAACGCGACGCTCTATGACGCGACCCGCACCGGCTACAAGTTCTACGGTTGGGATAAAACCTATGACCGCAACGGCCAGCCCGTCTTTACCGCCATGTGGACGAAGAACGGTCAGGCGGACACGTATGACATCTTCTACTATGACTTTGATGATGCCAAGAGCGAATATGCCCGCTTCTACGCGAATACGCCCATCGTCATCGATCCGAACGGCGGCACGGCCCGGCTGGATACCATGTCTTTTACAACGAAGCAGTCGTTCCGGATCAACCGGGATTACACGCTCTCCGATGCGGCCCGCACCGGCTATAAGTTCTACGGCTGGGATCTGACAAAGTCCGGTGATACCTACACCTTTACCGCCATGTGGACAAAGAACGGCCTGTCGGAAACCTACGACGTCTACTACTATGACTACGACGACGCCAAGAGCGAGTATGCCCGCTTCTACATCGACACGCCCATCGTGATCGACCCGGCCGGCGGCTCGGCCCGGCTGAACAATATGCCGTTCGCAAGCAAGCAGTCGTTCAAGATCGACAAGGATTACACGCTTTCCGACGCGGCGCGCACCGGCTACACGTTCTATGGCTGGGATCTGACGAAGTCCGGCAATACCTACACCTTCACCGCCATGTGGACGAAGGCCACGAGCACGGTTCCGTATATGCTCAACGGTGAAGACCATTACGCCTATATCAAGGGCTATCCCAACGGCTCCTTCAAGCCCAACGCGACCATCACCCGCGCCGAGGCGGCTTCCATCTTCTACCGCCTCCTGACGGATTCGACCCGCAGAACCTATTCCACCAGCTATAATACCTTCAAGGATGTTCCGGCCAAGGCGTGGTACAACACTGCCGTGTCCACCATGGCAAAGCTCGGCATCGTCAACGGCGGCTCTGACGGCTGCTTCCGCCCGAACGACCCCATCACCCGTGCGGAGATCGCCGCGATGATTGCCCGCTGCGACGGCAATTCTTACGGAAGCGCCTACACGAACTTCTCCGACGTCAAGGGTCACTGGGCAGCGAGCTATATCGCCAGAGCCTATGAGCTTGGCTGGATCAACGGCTACGGCTCGACCTATGAACCCGACAAGTACATCACCCGCGCCGAGACAGTCGCCATCCTCAACCGCGTTCTGAACCGCGCGCCGCAGACCACCTCTGATCTGCTCAGCGGCCTGAACACCTTCAACGATGTCAGCGTCACGTCCTGGTACTATCTCGATGTCGAGGAGGCTGCCAACAGCCACACCTACACCAGAAAGACCAACGACTATGAGTATTGGGATAAGCTCATCTCCGACCCGAGCTGGCTGTAAGACCTAAATTCCACAAGAGGGGCGGCGAAAGCCGCCCCTCTGCTTTTTCGCTTCATCACCCAAGCGTTAAAACACCGTCACGATCTTCGCGTTCTCCCGGCTTCCGTACCGCCACACATCCAGCCGTCCTTCCGTCTTCGTGAAGCGCAGCGGCTGCGGAGGCACTGTGTCCAGCCGGTGCAGGACGGTCAGCTTCAGCTTGAGCGTCTCCGGGTGAATGGCCTTGATGTACACGCATACCGGCTGGCCGGGTTCCAGTGTATCGTCCCGTTCTGCCAGCCCGCACAGATTCGGTGTCAGCGCAATAAACACGCCATAATTCGTTTTTCCGCAGGCGATCCCCGTCACGGTCTGCCCCGCACGGAACCGCGCCGCGTTTTCCTGCCACGTTCCGAGCAGTTCCCGGAGCGTCAGCCCCACGCGCCGCCGCGCCGGATCAAGCGACTGGATCAAAACGGGCAGCTGCTGCCCGACCCGCAGCAGCTCACGTGGATGCGTCAGCCGCGATACGCAGAGATTCCGCAATCCAAGCAGCCCGACCGCGCCGCAGCCAATATCACAAAACGCGCCGAACGGCGCAAGCCCTGTGACCACGGCAGGCAGAATGTCCCCGGGCCGCTTTTCGCGGAAGATCTGTTCCAGCGCTGCCTCCTGTGCGCTGCGCCGGGACAGAAGCGCCGTCCCATCCGGTGCGAAGCCCATGACAGTAAAACATACGGGCCTTCCCACGCGCGACAGGATCGCGATATCCCGCGTTTCGCCGCCAAGAATGCCGCGCGCGGCCTCTGCACGCGGCATAACCCCTGCGCAGCAGCCGAGTGCGATATGCAGGTCATGCCGCTCGTCGCATTTGATCGCGGGCGCCTGCAAAATTTTCCGCTGCTGCATCGCCAGCAGCAATTCCTCTTTGGTATACCCCTCCGGCTGCGGGTGCAGCCCCTCCGGAAGAAACTGATGCATAAGATCCCCCCAATTCCTGCTCCAATATATGCAGGCATGGGAAGGAAGGAGATAGAACCATGGACGTACAGGTCGGCGATATCCTCGTCATGAAGAAGGAGCACCCCTGCGGCACAAAGCAGTGGCTCGTACTGCGCAGCGGTATGGACTTCCGCCTGCGCTGCACCGGTTGCGGGCATGAGCTGATGCTGCCGCGCAGCAAGGCGGAAAAAAACATCCGCCAGATTCTGCGCGACGGGAAGCAGATCTGACATTACAAGGAAAACATGACGAACGATAGGCCGCAATTCCGCTTGGAATTGCGACCTCTTTTTTTGCTTCTGCGGCGTATGCTTTTGGAACACGGACAAACAGGGGGGAATGCGGATGACAGTCTATGCAGACGAGGCTTTTTTGCTCAATGGTGCGGTGGATTATCTGCTGCTCATCTGCGCGGCAAAGCTTGGCGGCGGCCGGATCGCACGATTACGCCTGCTGGCAGCGGCTCTGTTCGGCGGATTGTACGCGGCAGCGGCGCTGTTCGCCCCGCTGGGCGTTTTGCAGGGACTTCCGATGAAGCTGGTGAGTCTTGTTATCATGCTGCTGATTGCCTTCGGCGCAGGCCGGCAGACGCTCCGCACGGGCCTTCTGTTTCTGGCGGCAGTCTGCGCGTTTGCGGGTGCTGCGGTCTTAGCCGCGCAGCTGTTCGGGACAGGCGTTTTGGTTCTGCCGGGCGGCACGTTCTACGCGGTGAGTGTTCTGGGCCTCCTGCTGCTGGCAGGGCTTCTGTATATGCTCTGCTATACCATCTTTTCCTGCACGGCCCAGCATGGCGGTGAGATCCGGACCATGACGCTTCTGTATGGAGGAAATCAGGTCCCTGTCCGCGCGCTGCACGACACCGGCTGCACGCTCCGCGACCCCATGACCGGCGAACGCGTGCTCGTCGCGGAGGCGGACGCGCTGCGGGCGCTTCTGCCGGATGCGTCCATCACACCCGCCGCGCTTGCAGACCCGGCGGAGCTGCTGCTGCGCCTGAAAACACGCGCCCCCGCGCTTCCGGCGCGGCTTTTGAGCTACAAATGCGTCGGCACGCAGGCAGGCCTGATTTTGTGCCTGCGCTGCGAGATACAGGTCAGGCCGGGCGTCCGGAAACGCTGCCTCGCGGCCTTTTCCCCAACGCCCGTTTCAGACGGAGGAAATTATGATGCGCTGATAGGAGGAACGATTGGATGAAATTAGAGGCTATTTTACAGAAGCTCGGCCTTTTGCAGCCGGGGAAGATCATGTACATCGGCGGCAGCGACGTGCTGCCCGCACCGCTGAAGCCGGAGCAGGAGCGGCAGGCCGTCGCCGCGCTGGAACAGGGCGACGAGGCAGCCAAGCAGCTGCTCATCGAGCATAATCTTCGCCTTGTCGTGTATATCGCGCGCCGGTTCGAAAACACCGGTGTCAATCTGGAGGACCTGATCTCCATCGGAACCATTGGTCTGATCAAAGCCGTCAATACCTTCCGGCCCGACCGGAACATCAAGCTTGCGACGTATTCGTCGCGCTGCATCGAAAACGAGATTCTGATGCACATCCGCAAAATCGCCAACCAGAAGACGGAGGTTTCGCTCGACGAGCCGATCAATACCGACTGGGACGGCAACGAGCTGCTGCTGTCCGATGTGCTCGGCACAGACGGCGATATCGTTATGCGGCCGCTGGAGGACGACGTCGACCACCAGCTTCTTCGTCAGGCGCTCGGACGCCTCCCGGAACGGGAAAAGCAGATCGTCTCCATGCGCTTCGGCCTCGGCGGGCGGCAGGAGAAGACGCAGAAGGAGGTCGCGGATATCATGGGCATTTCGCAGTCGTATATTTCCAGGCTCGAAAAGCGCATCATGCTGCGCCTGCGCCGCGAGATCTCACGGCAGATCTACAGCTGAGAGGGACTTGCAAAACAGATTCAAATGTGATATAAATTTATCGATACAATATATCGATATCAGCAAAGGAAGCGGTTTCATGGAGAAAGAAATATCCCGCGCAACGCTTAAGCGCCTGCCGACCTATCTGGCCTATCTGAAAGCCATGCCGGACAGCAGCGGCGTCAATATCTCCGCCACGGCGCTTGCGGCGGGGCTTCATATGGGCGAGGTGCAGGTGCGCAAGGATCTTGCGCTCGTTTCCTCCGGCGGCCGCCCGAAGATCGGCTATAATCGTGCCGCGCTGATCGCCGATATCGAGCAGTTTTTGGGCTACGGCAACACAAACGATGCCGTTCTAATCGGCGCGGGCAAGCTTGGCCGCGCGCTGCTGGGGTATTCCGGCTTTGCGGAGTACGGCCTCAATATCGTCGCGGCGTTTGATGAAAATGACGCTATCATCGGCACCTCCAAGAGCGGCAAGCCCATCATGCACCTGTCGCGCCTCGGCGAGGTCTGCCGCCGCGACCAGATCAAGATCGGCATCATCACCGTCCCGGCAGAGCAGGCCCAGAGCGTCTGCGATCTGCTCATCAGCAACGGGATCCTCGCCATCTGGAATTTCGCCCCCAAGCACCTGAACGTGCCAGACCACATCCTCGTCCAGAACGAAAACATGGCTGCTTCCCTCGCCCTGCTCTGCAAACACCTCAACGAGCAGATGAAATCCGAAAAATGACACAGTTTCGGAAGTTTTTTCTTGAATTTCCGCGTGCCATGCTGTATAATAACACAGCAATGCCGGTGTGTTGGAATGGTAGACGAGGCGGACTCAAAATCCGTTGGGGTAACACTCGTGTGGGTTCGAGTCCCACCACCGGCACCACTCAGAAATGACCTTTGTATGTCAGATGACCGCGCAAGCGCGTTCATCTCGACAGCAAAGGTCTTTCTTCGTTCAAACCCGCAATCGCTTCGCTGGATTGCGGGTTTGTATTCCAAATTTGGCAGTTGATCCATAGTGTTCACATGGCACACCGTCGCCGCGAACTGTGCAGGTTCGCGGCGATTTTTTATGCTGGAAAACAGTCAATAATCGCGTTTGCAGAGGACACCTTGGAACTGTAATCCAGATGCGTGTAGATATTTGAGGTTGTGGAAATGTCGCTATGCCCCAGCCATTCCTGAATGTCTTTCAAGCTGACACCGTTTGCATAGAGTACTTCCGGTTCATGAGCGGCAGTGAGGACGTAGAGCGGAAAAATATCCCGGAGCCGGAATTTGTCCCCTCCGTCACATATTTTACCCACGACACCGGCATCATGTCTGCCTCAGTAGCCCGGGATTTCCACTACCTTTTGCTTATGCAGGAGCCGGAGCGCTATTTCACTGTCTCACTGGCCGCTCAGCAGCTGGGGATCAGTCAGCAGGAGGCTGAGCAGATCCTTTCGGAATTCTACACCAGGCGGCTGCGACAGGGTAGAATAAACATTCCGGTTTCCCGGCACAGGGCACACACCCACACCGTCCGGAAACGCACCGGAGGATATAAAACGCCGCCTGTCGGAGCAATTCCGACAGGCGGCGATCCCTTTCTGGATACAGAGCTGCCTCAGATGATTTTGGAGCATCATGCTGAGGCAGCCCCTTTTATGTAGGAAGCTGGTTATTTTTCGTTTCATGCTTTGGAACGCCTACGTCGGAGGCGGCTTCCATCTTGAACTTGTCCATGGCTTCACGGGCTTCCGGGATGTTGATGTTGGAAGAGTTACGGTTCGTCATAGTTCTGCATCTCCTTACTTGTTTTGGGGAAATCCGTTTTGATTTCCTACAACCGTAGTTTGACCCGATGCAGGCTTGTTATGAATGGGAATTCGCGGGTCGGCTTCCATGAAATTTTTTGATGCGCATTTGTTCCGCGAATAAAAAGAGATACGGACAGTAGAATCATACTTGCGTCCGGCGCATGGCTATGCTATACTGTTGGTGTACACACCAAAAGCGAAGGATGTGATCCGGATCAGCATTACAAGCGCAAGCCTGCCCGCGAAAAAACGAATTCTGACCGTCTGCGTCAGGCTCTTTCTGGAAAAGGGCTACCGGCGGACGACGCTGGCGGAGATCATTGAAAAGGCCGACGTCTCCTACAGCACGTTCCAGAACATTTTCCGCGCCAAGGACGGCGTGCTGACGGAGCTGGTGGAGTTCATGTTCTCCAATCAGTTCGCCATGGCGCGCAGCATGACGGGCGCGCAGCTGCCGCCGGTGTATACCTACGCCGTAGAAACGGCCATTCAGATGACGCTGACGGAGCTGAACGAAAATCTGCGCGAGATCTACATCGAAGCCTACACGCAGAAGGAGGCCTTGGACTACATCTTCCGCGAGACGGCGAAGGAGCTGCAGCAGATCTTCGGCCCGTATCTGCCGGGGCGGACGGCGCGGGATTTTTACGACATGGAGATCGGCTCGGCCAGCATCATGCGCGGCTACATGGCGCACCCGTGCGACGCGGAGCTGACGCTGGAAAAGAAGCTGCGGCTGTTTTTCTGCATGAGCCTGCGGGCCTATCGCGTCCCGGAGGACGAGCTGGAGCAGGTCATCCGCTTCGTCGAGGGACTGGACATCCGCGCCATCGCGGAACGGGTCATGCACGCGCTGTTCGAGGCGCTGGCCATGCGATTTGAATTTTCCCTACAGGGAATCACGGAAACGGAGGAACACAAATGAAAAAACGACTGCTCAGAAATCTTCTTATACTCGGTCTGCTGCTGGTTGCGCTGACGGCAGCAGTGTCGGCACAGTACACCGCAGACGTAAACGGAAAAAAAGTGCGCACGAACATTTTGATTGAATACTTCTGTAATAGCTGCGGTAAAACTCATGCTTTGGAGGACAGTGATTATACGATAAACAGTTTCCAGGCACGCACCGCAGATGGCACAGCGAAGCCGTTGACCGAGTGGAAGTATGGCGATGGTCTCGTCCTGTCCGCAAGCGTCAAGGCCACTACTTTCACGGCGTGTCCTCAAGAAACGAACATCAACGCGCAAACGTTTGACTCTGTCGTTATTGAGGCTGCGCATGTTGGATATTACTGTCATAAACAGTTCGCCTTCATAATAGTCAGGGACGGGGATTTTCGATTCCGCTTTTCTTCCGTCGACTATCTTTTCACCGCAGAGCACCATGCGGCAGGCCCCAGCTCTTGTGAAGAAGATGGCTACAAACAGGAGTGCTGGCTCTGCCCCTGCTGCGGCCAGTGTCTTGATGCAGAGTATACAGCCACGGCAAACGTGATTCCTGACAACATCATCCCCAAGCTGGGGCACGACTTCGATGAGAACGGCGTCTGCACGCGCGACAACTATCATGCCGAAGCGTATATTTATAGTTCTCTCACCAAGGAAAAAACCTATTACGACACTGCCGCGAATGCGATAAGCAAGGCTACAGCTCCTGCTGAATCGGTTCATGTCGTTTCTTATACTCGCAATGACCCCATCACCATCAATAAAATTGTCTATCTCACCGTTGCGAACGGCGTCACCGTTCCCGAGATCCGGATGGAATCATCCTCGGATGGGAGCACAGTTGGTTCTTCTGTGAAAATCGATAACTATGGAACCGTAAAACTGTTTTCTTCGGCTGCAACGGTTCCAAGCCGATATCCGGGTGTCAGCTACACGAATCACAACGTCACCGAACGGATCACGGCAGCAAGTACAATTGCTGTGCAGGTCATGCAAATCTCGAATAAGGACAGCGGAACCATCGGCGAAATCAACATCCCAAAGACCGCCAACACAACACCGAAGGTTCAGGTTGCGAACAACGGCGGGACGATCAATACGCTGACCGGCTATCCCGAAAATGTCGAACTGCGCAGCGGCACGGGAAGCTATGGGACAATCACAAACGCAGCCGAGGGCGGCTCGGTGGATTCGCTTCTGAATAAAGGCTGCTATTTCTATTTCCCGAATGGTGGGCTGAAATGGGTCAACAGCAATGCCGGAAAAACAGTTTCCGACGTGATCGTCTCCAGCGCGCCGTTCACGGTGAAGGTCAAGCAGGGTGACACGGAACTGGAACCGTCCAATGGCAGCTATACGGTGGAAGGCGTAAATGTGGGCGAGGACGTTGCGCTCAGCGCCGTTTTCACGTCCAACGAGAACGGTCTGACGGTGGACGAATCCAAGATCACCAGCCGCTGGTATTACAAGGGCGAGAGCAAAACTGCCGCTGACGGCAAGGCACTCACGCTGGAAAACATCCAGTATGGTGTCTATGACCTGATTTTTGAAGCGAGCGAAAGCACATACGGCTTCACCACCAGCATCAGCGTCACGGTCAACGTGACCCCGCCCGCGGAGAAAACCGCGATCTCCCTCAAGACGCAGCTCACCTCGGACGATTACACAAAGGTCTATGACGGCACAAAAAAAGCGAGCGCCATTCTTCCTCCCATTGAATTCCAGCTCGCCGATGGGCGCGAAATTCGAATCCCGGCAGACTGCTACACCTTCAAGGCGGAATACAAATCCCCGGATTGTGTTCCGGACAACAAAATCATCGTCGAGGTAACGCTGACCGATGTGGGCAGCGAGCACTATGAGCTGACGGGCGGCAGAATCGAAGTCCCGGCGACGATCACGCCGTATGATGGCGAATGGCGTGACGGCAAACAGGAGTACAAGGCATTCTTTGTAGAACTCAACTATGATACCACCGAACGCGACGGCTACCCTTCCATCGGTAAACCTGTTCTGAAGTATCTAGATCTTACAGGATACTTATTCGATTCCGAGGGTAAGCAGAATCGCACGATACTCACACCCGAATCTGGTTTTAAATACTCGTTCTATCATCTGCGTCCGGGCGCAACGGAACCAGATCCCGATCTGGATGAGCTTCTGACAGAGGATTCTGTTTTCACATATTCGGGAGAGTATCGTTTCTACGCCGTTGTGGAACCCAGCCTGAATTACAAGGAGTGCATAACGGATCATACCTACTTCCCAGTCCGCGACAACTATAGCGGAGCACATGCACACGATCAGAAAACCTATGCGGCATGGGACGGCGGCAGCTTATCTATCGCGGCCGGAGGGACAGCCGCCCGCTATCTTTCCAATGCGCAGCCCAACGTCAACGCAGAGCTGGTTCTCGGTCAGAACAAGACGCTCGATCTGTGCCTGTACAACAAGACCGTACACGTCATCGGCTCCAGCTACGACCAGATCTATCTCGCCGGCGGTTCGACGCTGGTGCTTTCCGACTGCACCAAAACCGGCAAGATCATCGGCAGCAAGGTCAAAAGCGGCTCCGGCGGTGTCGCGTATGTGAAGAATGGCACGCTTTCGGTCTATGACATCAAGCTGACCGGCGGTTCCGCATCGACCGGCGGCGCAGTGACCGTTGATGCAAAGGGTGTTCTGAACATCTACAGCGGCGAAATTTCCGGCAACACCGTCACAAGCGGCAAGGGCGGCGCGATTTACATCAAATCCGGCGGCGTTGTCAACATTTACGGCGGTACAATTAAGGACAACCACGTCTATTCCGGCAGCGGCGGCGCGATTTACGTCGAAGACGGCGGGACGCTGAACCTCTATGGTGGCAAGATCACCGGCAACACGGCCTCCGGCCTCGGCGGCGGCATTTACGTCGAAGCGGGCGGCAGGGTGAACATTCAGGGTGCGCCCGTCGTCACGGGCAACACTGCTTCCGGCAAGGCCAGCAACGTCTATGTCTGTGCCGACAGCACCTCTCCCCTGCTCACAGTCTCCGGTGAACTGACAGACGGCGCAAAGCTCGGCATCAGCACCGACGCTTCGTACCCCGTGCTGCTTGCGGGCAGCACGCAGGATTACAGCGCGTATTTCACCCCGGACGATCCGGACGCGTTCGTGCTCTTCTCCGGCAGTGCGCTGACCCTGTGCGCAAAGCCCTCGGCCACGCTGGAGGGCGACACGCTGACCGTCTCGACCGGCAGCAATTACAAGCCCGATGCGTTTGTGCTGTTTGTGGCAGAATATGGCGCGGACGGCCGGCTGCTCGCCGTACACAACGAGAAGATCACGCCCGACTCCGGCACATATACCTTCAAGGTACAGCCCGGCGCGAAGATCAAATGCTTCCTGCTCCGCACCGATACCTATACCCCGCTGTTCGCGGCCTTCTCCCCCAAGGCATAAGCACTATCGCAAAAGTCCGACGGATGGAACTCCCATCCGCCGGACTTTATTTTGATAACTGCTCCCGCGCTCTGCGAGAAGCCGGAGCATTCGTTTTGCTTCGTTTACTTTAAAAAGCATAAAACCCCCCCGCAGAATTGCTCTGCGGCGGGGTTCACTTATGTGCAAAAACAGCCGAAAAGCCCTATTCTAAGCGGTTCTCGGCGTTTTTCGGGCATAGAAAAAGTCCACCGTAATTCTATCAAAATTACGGTGGACTTATGGCGGAGTGGGAGGGATTCGAACCCTCGGACGGCTTTTGACCGTCACACGATTTCCAGTCGTGCTCGTTATGACCGCTTCGATACCACTCCATGATATCGGCTGGCCGTGTCAAACCCCGGACAGCCCTAATATCATACACAAAAGCTGTCCGTTTGTCAAGGGTTACTTTTGAATTTCTTCAAATATTGCGCGAAGCTCCGTTTCGGTCAGGGGACGGTGCTGACCCGGCTTCAGATCACCGAGCGTGAGCTGCCCCTCCTGCACGCGCCGCAGGCGCGTGACGGTCAGCTCTGCACGCTCGCAGAGCCTGCGGATCTGCCGGTTGCGGCCCTCGTGGATCGTGACGCGGAAAAGCGCGGTCGTGCCGGCTTCGTGCAGAAGCTGCACAGTAGCGGGAGAAGTCTTGCGGCCGTCGATTTCGATGGACTGCGAAAGAGACTGCTCCTTCCCTGCTATGTATCCGCTGACCCAGACGAGATAGGTCTTGTCGATGCTCTTTTTCGGGTGCATGAGGGCGTTTGCCAGCACACCGTCGTTCGTCATGAGCAGAAGGCCCTCGGAGTTATAATCCAGCCGCCCGACCGGATACACGCGCTCCGGTACGTCCGCGACGAGCTCCGCGACGGAACGCCTGCCCTTTTCATCGTGCATGGTGGTCACGAAGCCGCGCGGCTTGCAGAGCATGAGATAGACCGGCTGCGGCTCCTGCCGCGTTTTGACGCGTGTGCCATCCAGCTCGATCACGTCCTCCTCTGCGTCGGCCTGCTCGCCAAGCTGCGCGGTGTTGCCGTTGACGCGGACGCGGCCCGCCGCAATCAGCTCCTCCGCCCTGCGGCGCGAGACGCCTGCGCAGCGCGCCAGAATTTTTTGCAGTCGTTCTTCTTCCATACGATCCTCCTGTTCTGCGGATAGACGGGCGTGTCGCGCCCAAGAACGGCAAAGCCGTAGTCCAGAAGCGCAGTGTGGTCGCGCCAGTCGTCCGGGTCCGAGATAGTGACGGCGATGAGCATCCTGCCGTCACGCTCGGCAGCGCTGACGAGAATGCGGCCCGCATGGCGGGTATAACCGGTCTTGACGCCGATACAGCCGTCATAGCGCCAAAGCAGCTTGTTGTGATTGGTAAGCGTCCGGCCCGCGCAGACCGCAGTTTTGGTCGAGACGACCGCGCGGAGCTGTGCGTTTTGCAGCGCTGCCTGCGCAAGGTGGGCCAGATCGAGCGCAGTGGAATAATTTTCACCGCTGTCCAGCCCGTGCGGGTTGGCAAAGTGCGTCTGCGTCAGGCCCAGCGCACGGGCGCGCAGATTCATCTGGCGGACAAACGCTCCTTCGCTGCCGGAAACGGAGATTGCCAGCGTCAGGGCGGCATCATTGCCGGAATGGAGCATCATGCCGTAGAGCAGATCGCGGCGCGTCAGCGTCTCATCCTTTTTCAGGTACATACTGGAGCCTTCCAGCCCTACGGCGGCGTCCGGCACGGTCACAGTTCTGTCCAGTTCTCCCGCTTCGCAGACGAGAAGACCGGTCATGATCTTTGTCGTGCTGGCGATCAGCGCGCGCTGCTCGCCGTTTTTCACGTAAAGGCACTCCCCTGTCGTCCCGTCGAGCAGTGCGGCGCTTTTGGCCGACACCTGCGGAGGCGGTGCGAGCTGTGCGGCGCTGGATATACCCGCCGCGCCGAGGAAAAAGGCGGCGGCGCAGAGTGCCGCCGCCGCTTGCCGGATCGTTTTTTGACCGCTGCGTTTCATTCTGCATCACCCTGCCGGGAGTTTGTGCAGAATACGCGGGTTTTATGCTTCTTCCGCTGCCTTTTCGGCCTCTTTTGCGGCTTTCTTTTCCGCGAAATATGCCTCGCCCTTTTCCAGCAGATCGGGCAGCAGCTCAATCAGGCGGTCGACCGACGTGGAGGCTGGCTCCGCGACCGGGAGCATACGCACGTTCTCGCCGCGGATCACAAGAAATGCGACCGGCGTGATCTTGATTCCCGCGCCTGCTCCGCCGCCGAAGGAATTATCGCGGTTCGCGGGCATATTTTTCGTTGCGAAATCGCTGCCGCCCCCGCCATAGCCGATGGAAACCTTGGTTACGGGGATGATCGTCACGCCGCCGGGCGTGGTGATGGGACTGCCGACGACCGTGTTGACATCGATCATATCTTTAATCTTGCTCATGGTATTGGTCATCATATCAGACAGAGGATGTTCCATACTTTACACCGCCTTTTTTCGTTCGTTCAGAATTTTTAGGAACCGGATGCCAGCGCGCAGCGCAAGGGCCAGCGACCGACCGATGGTGATCGTGGTCACAAGATGCGCGTCGACCTGTGTGTTGCTTATAGTATAATCGAGCGCGGGCTGAATGTCACGCTTTTTTATGACGAAAAGCCGCTCTAAAGACGGCGTGATCGCGCCGATGGCGGCCCAGGCCCGGCCATAGCCCATAGCGGCCTTTGCCGGATCGTCGCTGCCGCCGATACGGACATACAGCGTCAGTTCGTTCACGCGGAGCTTGCGGCGCAGATCGCCGAGCGTATCAAGCACAATATCCAGCAGCTGCAAAATTTCGTCCACGCCGCCGGAAAGGATCGGATTTGGCTTTTTTTCCTGCGAAGCGGCTTTTTCCGGTGCCTTTTCCGGTTTCTTTTGCTGTTTTTGCTGTTTCTTTTTCTTTTTTGGCTGCTGCGGCAGAAGCTGAAGGCGGATGGGGCCGAGCTTCGCCGCAAGAAATACGCCCTCCGCATTATAGCGCGCATCAACGCCGACGGGAATGCAGCCGATCAGCACAAGGGCAGCAAAAATCGCAAGAAGCGTCATCCACCATGTCCAAGTCATAGCGGGATCTCCTGCTGCACAGGCGCTGATGCATCCGGCTGCGTGGACTCCTCCTGCTTCTGCTCCAGTGGCTCGACCTGCGAGGGATCGACGTGCAGGTCGACTTTTTCAATCTCCGGCAGCTCGGCCAGCGATTCCAGGCCGAACACGCGCAGGAAGTCCGGCGTCGTCTCATAGACGATGGGGCGGCCCGGCACGTTCAGCCGTCCGCATTCGCGGATGAGCTTTTTTGTCACAAGGGCACTGACGCAGTAGGCGCTGTCAACGCCGCGGATTTGTTCGACAAGTGCCTTTGTCGCGGGCTGGTAATACGCGATGACCGTCAGCGTTTCCAGCTGCGACGGCGAAAGCTTCGGCGGCTTGCGCGTTTCAAGTGTTTTGGTCACATATTCCGCCATTTCCGGCGACGAGCACATCTGATAGGCGTTTTCCAGCCGCACAATGCGGATGCCGCTGCGGTTGAAGCTCAGCTCGTCCATCAGCGTCTTGCACGCTTCGTGGATTTCTGCTTCATCGTGTTCGAGCGTCTGGCTCAGGCGTTTGGCGTCCACCGGCTCTCCGGCGGCAAACAAAACGGCCATCAATGCCCGCTGTAAATCATTCTGCTCCAAGATTAGCCTCCTGATCAGGAAATGTCCGTCTGCACGTCGGCATCCGGCGCTTTTAGAAAGGTAACCGCCATATCGCCGCGTTCATCCTCTCCGATGGAAACGGAGCGAAGGCGGCACAGCTCCAGCACGGCGAGGAACGTCGCCACGATCTCCGACCGGCTGCGGCTGCCCTTGAACAGGGACAGAAAGCGCATGACACCGTGGGCAAGCAGGCGGCTGATGACCTGTTTGGCCTTCTGCGTGACCGGGTACGGCTCTGTGCCGACGATCCCGGCGAAGTTGGACGCGGGCGGCGGCAGACGGCGCTCCGTCCGGTCCTGCATGGCGGCGAGTGCGGCGGTCAGGTCAGACTTGTCGTGCCGGTAGCGGTAGGTCATGTCCGGACGATACGGCTCCGGGCCCTTTGTGAACAGGCCGAGGCCAAGCTCATTGCGCACAGCCAGCTGCTTTGCAGCCTTCTGGATCTGCTGATACGCGTCCTGCCGCTGGCGCTTCTGGAGGGATTCGACGAGCTTATCCATCTCGCTCTGCGCTTCCTCCTGCTCCGCCTTGGAAAGGAGCATTCGCGTTTTGATATACATGAGATAGGACGCCATGGCGATAAACTCGCTGGCGATTTCCATATCCATGCGCTTCATTTCGTCCAGATAGGCCAGATACTGCTCTAAAATGGCGGAGATCTGGATATCCTGTATTTCAATTTTATTCTTGCTCAGCAGCAGCAGGATCACGTCCAGCGGGCCGTCGAAGTCCTCGAGCGTCTCGCCCTTCGCGTGCACGACGCTGCCGAGATGGTATCGCGGTTCATCCATGCAGATATAACTCCAAAAAATAAGTTCAGCGCAGCGCAAGCAGCAGCTGCACCGGCCATGTGCCGATGGCTTCCAGCCCATTCAGCAGCCCGTCACGCAAGAATTCCAGCGGCACATCGAGTACGCCGGTCAGGAGCAGGAGCATCAGAAGCGCCATGCCGTAGCGCTCATAGCGCATGAGCCAGAGATAGGCCTTGTCGGACAGGCAGGAAAAGAGCACCTTCGACCCATCGAGCGGCGGGATGGGAAAGACGTTGAACACGGCAAGGCCCGCCGAAATGATCTCGACATAGTAGAAAAAGAGTGCGAAGACATAGACGGCTGTTGAGCCGGAGAAATAGTACCAATAGGCAAAGACACCGTAGAGCAGCACAGCCAGATAGGCCAGCAGAACGTTGGACAGCGGGCCTGCCGCAGCGGTGAGCGCCATGTCGCGCTTGGGATGCTTGAAACACCGCATATCGACCGGGACGGGCTTCGCCCAGCCGAAGCGGAACAGCGCCATCATAAGCAGACCGCCGATATCAATATGCCGCAGCGGGTTGAGTGTCAGCCGTCCTGCACGCTTTGCCGTCGGGTCGCCGAGCCAATAGGCCACGAGTCCGTGGCACGTCTCATGAAACGTGATGCACAGCAGCGACGCGGCGACGAGCACCGCCGTCTGCCATACGCCGTCAAACTGGAGCTGCTTCAGCCATGCTACAAATCCGTCCAAATCAAATCTCCTGTCTGTCGATCATGGGTTCACACCAGCTCGATCTGCTTTGCAGCGGTGAGCGGCGTGTTTTTCTCTGCGTCCAACTGGAACACGCGGACAAAGCCGGTCTTCGTACCTCGCAGAACGACGGAAATACGCGTATCCAAACTTTGCACGGGTACGTATTGGACATCGACCATCCGCCCGTCCGCGTCATAAAGCGCGATCAGGTGCAGGCCGGTGAACTCCGGGTCATAACTGACGTTCACGCCCTCGTCTGAGACGGAAACCTCCGGCGCGGGACGAGAAACAGCGAACGAATAGCTGCCGATCGCCGTATAGGCGATTCTGAAATAAACGCGCTGCCCCTTTTCCAGCGTGAGAGAAACGCCGCTGTCGGGCCGGGAGGCGCTGAAATGGCGATACAGCTCCCACACGGCGTTTTCGCCCAATTTGTACAGCCAGCCGCTTTCACCGGCTGCGTGGAATACATAGCTTCCGGCAGCAGGCGCGGTGAAGCTGAAAAAGCGCTCATAACCGGTGAACGCAGCGTTGAAGCGAACCGGACTGCAAAGCCCGATCTCCTGTGCCCGCGTGACCTCGACCGTATACGAAGCCTCAGCCTGAACGCAGAACAGAGCGGTTTCTCCTGCTTCCAGATAGAAGCCGCGCTGGAGCATCGTGCCCTCTCTTCCGGCTTTGGGCAATACGTCGGTCGTATCGTATAGCGCGCCCGTTTCGGCTCCCTGAACCGTCAGGGTGTAAACGCCGTCGGACGGGGCCGTGAATTCCCAGACAGACGCATCTGCGCCTCCGTTCTGCGGCGCATCCGTCAAAATGCGAGCCGCCGTAGGAGCCGGGCAGTCGTTCCACGCGCCATAGGTCGTATCGTCTTCAGATACGATAAATGTGCGGAAGAAATAGTCTGCTCCCGCATCGGCCTTAAACGACAGGCAGAGCTGTCTGGACTTGACGCTGTCAAAATTCGCAGAAAATGAAACGCGTTCCGTCTGTTCCTGTCCCGCTTTGCGGTACTCGATGCCAAATTCTGCGCTTCCTTCTGCGGCAGCACATTCCAGAACGACTGCGCAGCGATTGCTGCCGCGGAACGTCGTTCCAGTGGAAACGAACGGCTTGTCCGCATTGACCTGAAGCGTACTGAGCTTCACGGTTTTGCTGCCGTATTCATATACGGCTTCGCCATAGATCGCATACTGGCCGGGCAGAAGCTCCGCGCTCCAGCTTGCAACACGGCAGGGCGCACTCTCTGTAGATTCTCCATACGCCATGCGCATAGCCTCGCCGCGCCAGAGGTCGATCCGCAGATTATCGGAGCTTCGGATCGCATAAACAACCGGCGTCACCGTAATGGAAGGCGTGCAGGTCGTGAAATTGGAAATATAAAAGCTGAATTGCTCCCCTGCTGCCAGCGTGTTCTGTCCGTAAGCAATCGCCGAGCAGATGCCGGTATTGTCATCGGCAGCCAATGTATACACCCTATGGTACAGCAGCTTCTGGCTTCCCGCATCAAGCGTCACGCACGCAAGCGACGGGTCGACCGGCCGCAGCACCACAAGGGTCCGAACAGCCGTTGTCATGCCCTCGTACCGGACGGATTCCGGCTGCTGATAGCCCTGATACGCCAGCACCCAGTCGTCATACAGAACCGAGTCGTATTTTTCGTAGACGGACCACGTCAGCTCCGTCCCGGCAGGATACAAGGAATCGACGCCGCCGAAGCGCAGCGTGCCATAGCCGCCCGTTCTTCCATCGAACTCGGGAATGGATACGGACACGGACGCGTTCGAGGCGTCCGGCGCGGCAGCGCTGACGGTAAAGGAAATGGAACGCGTGTTGTTCAGAAGATAGGCTTCCGATATGCCGCTGGCCGTTACGCGGATCGTGGCTTCATAGCTGCCGGCAGCAAGGGAATTACAGGTTTCCGAAAGCTTGACATAGGCATTGGCCTGGAATCTGCTGACGGAGCGCTGGCTGGTTTTTTCCCAGACGGTCTGGCCGTTCTGCGTGATCGTTGTGACGATTTGCAGTCTTGCGCTGCTCAGGTTCACTGCGCTGTTGTTCAACGCGATCCCGCCGATTTTGAAGGATTGGTTGGCAGGGATCGTATCAACGCCAAGCTCCAGATCATCAAACGTGGAAGCGCGGACATACAGATCCTGAACGGAAAAATCCGCCGAGGTGTTTTTGTTGTGGGTACCGGAGGCGTCCTGCTCCAGCTCTGCGCGGTAGGGTTCCAGAACGGTAAAGCTTTCGAGCCGCCACGGGAACGTCGAGGGATAGTCCAGCTCCCAGCTGTCGGCGCCGAAGCCGTCGAACATCCCGTCCATCATCATGACGCGCAGCCGATTCGGCGCCTGGCGGCGCAGTGCGCCGTCGTATTTATCGGAATCAGAATCGGAAATGAAAATGGCGGGATAGGCTTCCTTGCTGTAGGGGCTGGCGGACGTGTCGTGCAGATAGCCCCAGAGCGTGATAGCGTGGCCGCCGATGCGGAACGAGGAGAGATAGTTGCCGATGGAAATGCCGACGGCGCAGTCGCGCTCCAGCGCGTCAAGCACCGGCCGCAGATTGTCGATGTGGTTGGAAATTTCATAGGTCTGGTACAGACTGTCGGCGGGATACTCGGAAAGATACTTTCCGGATTCGCCCGGCGCGCGCAGCTGCGCCCAGCCGTCATTGCCCTGCATGGCGTAATAGCCGTTGAAGAACCAGTCCAGCCCGTATGTATACGAGCCGCCCGCGTCTGTAAACGCTGAAATGAACGACTCAAACAGATCGTCCTCTGTCCGGAAGCCCGCTTCGCTCCCCCAGCCGCTGAACCGGAGCATATTGGACGAAGCGGCAGCCCAGCAGAGGTTGGCATCCGAGGCGATCTCCCCTTCCGCAACATCCGTGAATTCCTTTTCCGCGTCAATGAAGTCCACGTTGGTGAGGCTGAAATAGCGGTCCGCCAGCGCACTGGCCGTCAGCTCTGTCTGCACCTGCTCCAGCGTCGATTCTGTCAGGCCGGTCAGGAAAATTTCCCGCGTATCGTCGATGGAAAACGTGGTCTTGTAAAAACCGGTGCAGGTGGGCGCGCCGCCGCTCATCACGGCGGCATCCGGCTCGGAGAAGCCGACGGGCGTGACGGTCATCAGCAGCCGTCCGTTATAATAGATCGAATAAGAGGCGATTTTTGCAGAGCGGACGGAATTCGCAAGCCCGTCCGGATTCAGAACGCCGCTCCGCGTAAGGGTATTTCCGTCTGTGTCCTCCATACGGGTCGTAAAGCCCGGCTCCGGGTCGAGCCGCAGCGCAGCCAGCGTCTCCTGCGCGGCAAATACCTGTGTGCAGAGCAGGACCAGCAGCGCAGCCAGCAGCAGACCGCGCACAAAACGCCGATTCATAAGCAACTCCTCAATTTCTTTATTTCTTTCTAAATAATAGTATTATATCACCGGAAGCCCGTGACCGCAAGAGTAGAAATCAGGCCGTGCGCTGTGCCGTTTCAGGCAAAAACCCGTCTGTGCACAGATTGACTTTGCTGCGCTTGTCTGGTATTCTTATGGTGTATTTATGCTGCGGCGCAGGAGGTCAAGCTATGTCCGCTTACACCAAGCAAGCCATTAAAAATTCATTTTTGAAGCTGCTCAATGACCGGCCGCTCAATCAGGTCACGGTCAAGGCAATTGTGGAGGACTGCGGCATCAACCGCAACACGTTTTATTATCATTTTACCGACATTCCCTCGCTTGCGACGGAGATCATCACCGAACGGGCTGACCAGATCATCCGGCAGTACGCCAACCCGGATTCGCCGGAGGCGTGTTTGAATGCCGCCGTGCAGTTCATGACGGAAAACCGGCGCGCGGTCATGCATATGTACCGTTCGATCAGCCACGATACCGTCGCGTTTTATCTCATGCAGATCTGCCGCCACACGGTCGAGGCCTACGCGGCGGCAGCCTATGGCGATCTGCCGCTCAGCAAAGAGGACCGGGAGATCCTGATCCGCTTCTGGCAGTGCGAATGCTATGGGCAGATCGTTGAGTGGCTGTCCAACGATATGAAGTACGACATTCAGGCGCAGTTCAGCAGGCTCTGCACGTTTTACCGCGGCGGATTTGAGGCAATGGCGCGGCAGGACGCCGATACAGGCATTCCGTGCTGATTGTCCGTTCCCCTTTTCCCCGCATCTGCTATGATATCATGTAATACATCATGCTTTCACGGAGGTTCCTGATATGCGTTCCGGCTTTATTCTTTCCTGTGAGTCTACCATTGATCTCCCCTATTCCTACTGCGAACAGCGTGACATTCCCGTTTTGTTCTATTCCTATCAGGTCGACGGTGTCAGCTATGAGGACGACATGGGGCGTGATCCGGAGGTGCTGCCGCAGTTTTACGGCTTTCTGGACGCCGGAAAGCTGCCGAGCACAACGCAGCTGAACGAATTTCAGTACGAGACGTTTTTTGACGCACTTTTGCAGCAGGGCGACGTGCTGCATATCGCGTTCGGCTCCGGTATGACGGCGTCCGTGCAGAATGCGATGCTTGCAGCGGAGACGCTGCGGGAGAAATACCCGAAGCGGAAGCTGACTGTGATCGATTCGCTCTGCTCGTCCTCCGGCTACGGTCTGCTGGTCGACGGCGCAGCCGATCTGCGCGACGAAGGAAGATCCATGGATGAGATCGCGGACTGGGTACTCGAAAAGCGTCAGAAGGTCCACCACCAGTTTTATTCCACGGAGCTGAAATTCTACCGCCGCAGCGGGCGTATGTCCGGCGCTGCCGCAGCGATCGGCACGGTGCTTGGCATCTGCCCCATCATGCGTCTGGACGACAAGGGCCGCATCATTGCCTATGACAAGGTCCGCGGCAAGAAAAACGCCGTCGCGCGCACCGTCGAGACGATGAAGCGCCACGCCGAAAACGGAGAGAATTATTCCGGCAAGGCGTTTATCTGCCACTCCAACTGCCTTGCAGATGCCGAGGCGACGAAGGCCGCCGTCGAAGCCGCGTTTCCGCATCTGAACGGCGAGGTGCGCATCTGCGATATCGGCACGATTGTCGCGTCGCATTCCGGCCCCGGCACCGTCGCGGTATTCTTCTTTGGAGACGACCGCGCACCGGAGGGTTCGGCTGTTTAAGCTTTTTCTAAATATTGACCCGGCTTTCCTCGCAGGAAAGCCGGGTCAGCTTTTATCCCTCTGCGGCCTGCAGCATTCTGTCGATGAGAATGCCATAGCCCTGTGCCGGGCTATTGACGAGCACGTGCGTGACTGCGCCGACCAGCCGTCCGTTTTGCAGGATCGGGCTGCCGGACATTCCCTGCACGATACCGCCTGTTTTGGCAAGCAGCGCCTCGTCCGTCACGGTAATGAGCAGGTTCCGGCCATTTTTCGCGTCTGCATCCACACGGTCAATGCGGATGGCAAAACGCTGCACCTGATCGCCGTCGACATTTGAAAGGATCTCCGCCGGGCCGGTCACGACCGACTCAGCAGGAGCCGTTTCGACTGTCTGCCCTTGACGCGGATGGGTCATCGTGCCGAAGATCCCGCAGGCCGTATTTTTGTCCACGGTTCCCACCGTGTCCGTCACATCGAAAAGTCCGTGCAGCTCTCCCGGCGTTCCGCGTGTACCGGCGCGGATCTCAGCAACGCTCGACCGCACCAGATAGCCGGACTGCATCATCAGAAGCTGCGTCCCGTCCAGACTGCTGACGCCGTGGCCGAGCGCACCGTAGCTTCCGGTTTCGGGGTCATAATAGGTGACAGTCCCGATCCCCGCGATATGGTCGCGTACCAGAACGCCGAGCCGGTAGCCGGACGGCGTTTTTTCCGGCGTGACAAGAAACTCTGCTTCCCTTCCGCCGCGTTCCACCCGCACGACAATCGGCTCGCTTTTCTGAATGCTTCCGAGCAGCGCCTGCGCGCTGTCTGTTTTCTTTCCGTCCGCCGCAATGATCACATCACCCTTCCGGATCCCCGCCTGCTGCGCAGGTGTGCCGCTCTCTACCTCCGTGACCATCAGTCCCTCCGCATAGAGCTTGATGCCGACTGTATATCCGCCCGGAACCAGCGCGCGTCCGGCTGCGGCAGTCTGGCAGCACAGCGCAAGCGCAAGAACGAACGCGGCCAGCGCGGCCGGTATTTTTCTATAAAAAATGTTCCGCCTCATGTTCTCATCCTCTCCGCAAAAGTCTCAGCGCCATTATCTTGACCCGCCGAGCCGGAAAGAAACCGCGCATGGCGTATGTAAAAGAAAGTCTGTTTTCCTTGTCATGAATTAGAAATTCTCCGTTTTTCGAGAAAAAAGAAGCGTGTATCGGCAAAAAGGCCCTGCTTTTCCGCCGAAATCCAGAATTGCAGTTTCCATCTCAATTTAATTTCTGCAAAAAAAGAAAAATTAGTCTTGACTTTTCAGAATAAATCGTTATAATAATCATGCGCTTCGGAAAGAAGCTCAGCTAGGGGATTTGTGTAACGGTAGCACACCGGACTCTGACTCCGTTTGCGGGGGTTCGAATCCCTCATCCCCTGCCAGATGAAAAATCCGTAATCCAAAAGGATTGCGGATTTTCTCTTTGTGTATCATTTATCACGAAATATCAAACAAGATCCTTTCTGCAAAACGCCCGGCAGACAATCCGAATGTCTGCCGGGCGCTCTGTATTTGTGGTTATCTCGTCAAAACCGTGCCTGCCATGCTGCCGGTGAAGGCGTCGTTCAGGATGGCCGGGCGGCCAGCGACGAAGACAGTATCCATACCGGCGGAGAACTGCGCAGGATCGGAATAGGTTGCGCAGGTATGGACGGCGGAAAGATCAAAAATATTCAGGTCTGCATCCATGCCGGGCGCGAGAATGCCCTTTGTTTTCAGGCCCATGACCTTTGCAGCACGGCCCGTGCATTTATGCACGGCAGATTCGATGGAAAGCGCCCGCTTTTCGCGGACGAAGTGCTCCAGGAGCATTGTATACGTGCCATAAACGCGCGGATGGAGCATCCCGGTGGTGGGATAGGTGCTGTCGGAGATCACGCAGCTGTGTGCGTCGCGCAGGATATCGCAGATATCGTCCTCGGCAGCAATGAAATCGATCATGGTCACGTCGCAGTGCGCAGCCTGCAGCAGATCAAACAGTGCGGTAAAGGGGTCCTTCCCCTGCTGCTCCGCGATGGCGGCGATGCTCTGCCCCTCATACTGCCGCAAATCCTTCCGCGAGATGCTGGACGCGACAATATTCTCAAAGCCGACGAGAAGCGAGATATTTTCAAAGTCGCTGCCGGTCAGCATACGGTCTTTCAGCGCTTCGCGGAACGCGGGATCGGCCAGATTCTCGGTCAGCACTTCCAGACCGCCCTTCTGGCTCTCTGGCGGCAGAACGTGGACAAGCTGGGTCGAACCGGCTGTATAGGGATAGACGTCGCAGGCGATCTCCACGCCCTCCTGCCGGGCCTCCTGCATCAGGCGTAGCATTTCCGGCGTGCAGCGGTGCCAGTTGGCCTTGCCAATGGATTTAAGGTGGCTGACCTCGACGGGGGTATGCAGTGCCTTTGCGACGGTGATCATTTCGCGGAGCGCGTCGACCACGCCGCTGCCTTCCTGCCGCATATGGACTGTGATGGGAATGCCGGAATTTTTAAGCGGCTGAAGCGCTTCGATGAGCGCTTCGGTCGAATAGAAGCAGTCCGGCGCGTAGCCGAGGCCCAGCGAAACGCCGAGCGCGCCTGCAGCAAGCTCCTGCTCGATCAGGCGGTGGATCTCAGCCATCTGGGCCGCGTCAAGCTCGGGCGTACCGAAGCCTGCCGCGCAGGCGCGGATGGTGCCGCTGCCTGCCAGCATGGCGGTGTTGATGGGGCTGGGGGTCTTTTTTGCAGCGCACAGATAGGAAGCGAGGCTGGAAAAATCGGCGTTCTCCGGCAGCGCGCCCGCAACCGGGGTCAGATATGCCTCGATCTCTTTTTTGTATGCACCGGCGCAAGGCGTGACGGACAGGCCGCAGTTGCCGTTGACGATCGTGGTCAGGCCCTGCTTCAACTCAAGTTCGCCGAAATGCGGACGGAAGAGCGCCGCGTCGGCATGGCGGTGAATGTCGATGAAGCCGGGCGTAACATACTTCCCTGCTGCGTCAAGGACTGTCCCGGCAGAAGCATCCTTGAGATCACCAACTGCGGCGATTTTTCCGTCTTTAATCGCAACATCGCCTGCGGCCGCCGGTGCGCCAGTTCCATCGATCAGAGTACCGTTTTGAATCAGATAATCAAACATCTTTCTTTTTCCTTCGTATAGACGCAGAGCGCAAGACCGGTTCTCCGGCCCTGCGCTTTGCTTTTTTATTTGACAGGTTGGATGTGCCAGATGTCTTCGGCATACTGGCGGATGGTGCGGTCAGAGGAGAACTTGCCGGCGGAGGCGACGTTCATGAGGCACTTGCGGCCAAAGGCGATGCGGTCGCAGTAGTCATGGTTCACGCGCAGACGGGCCTTTTTGTAGCTGTCGAAGTCGTAGAAGATGAAATACTGATCCGGCTTATGCCAGCTTGCACCTTTGAGCAGAGACGTATAGAGCTCGTGCTGCTCTTCATCAGTGGGAACAGTCCCGTCGATCAGGGTGTCGACGGCGCGGCGGAGGTTCGGGTTGGCCTCGTAGAAGCTGCGGGCGTTGTAATTGGGCTTTACCATGTTGATCTCCTCGACGGTCGCGCCGAAGATATACTCGTTCTCGCTGCCCGCCTGTTCGGCGATCTCGACGTTTGCGCCGTCGAGCGTGCCGAGCGTCACAGCGCCGTTCAGCATGAGCTTCATATTGCCCGTGCCGGAAGCCTCCGTACCGGCCGGAGAGATCTGCTCGGAAACATCGGCGGCGGGGATGATATGCTCGGCGTAGGAGCAGTTATAGTTCTGCACGAAGACGACCTTCATGATGCCGTCCATGGCGGGATCGCTGTTGATGAGATCAGCCACGCGGTTTACATAATGAATAATTGCCTTTGCACGGCGGTAGCCGGGGGCAGCCTTTGCGCCGAAGATAAAGGCGGTCGGTGTGAAATCCTTGATGCTGCCGTCCTTGATAGACAGATACAGATCCATAATGCTCAGTGCATTGAGCAGCTGTCGCTTATACTCATGCAGGCGCTTGACCTGCACGTCGAAGATGAACGACGGATCGAGCGCGACGCCCTCATGCGCTTCGATCACGCGGCAGAGCTGACGCTTCTTTTCCAGCTTGATGGCGTTGAACTGCTTGATGGTCATTTCGTCGATCCCGGCCTTCAGCCCTTCCAGCTGGTCGAGGTTTTTAAGATACCCGGTTCCGACCTTGCTGTCGAGCAGGCCGCAGAGCTCCGGATTGGACAGGCCCAGCCAGCGCCGGGGCGTAATGCCGTTGGTCTTGTTCTGGAAGCGGTCGGGATAGACGGCGTACCAGTCCTTGAACAGATTGTCCTTGAGGATCTGGGAATGGATCTCGGCGACGCCGTTGACGGCGGTGGACATATAGACGGACAGATTTGCCATGTGCGCCTGCCCATCCTTGACGATAAAGAGCTTCGAATGCGGATGCTCCTGCTTGAGCTTTGCGTCGATGCGCTCAATGATCTCGCAGACCTCCGGCACGACGGAGCGCAGCAGCTCCAGGTCCCACTTTTCGAGCGCCTCGGTCATGACGGTGTGGTTCGTATAGGCGAACACGCGGCGGGTCAGCTCAAACGCGGCGTCAAAATCCAGTCCCTCGGCCATCAGCAGACGGATCAGCTCCGGAATGGACATAGCGGGATGCGTATCGTTCAGCTGGACAGCAATAAACTCCGGCAGGCGGTAATAGTCCGTGCCGTGCTGCTGGCGGTAGTCGCGCAGGATATCCTGCAAAGACGCGCTTGAAAGGACGTACTGCTGCTTGACGCGCAGGCGCTTGCCCTCCCATGTGGAGTCGTTCGGATACAGAACGCGGGTGATATCCTCGGCCTTGTTCTTCTTTTCAAGCGCCTTAACGTAGTCCTGCGCGTTGAAGGCGTCGAAGTTCAGCTCCTCCTCGGCCTCGCACTGCCAGAGGCGGAGCGTACCGACCGTCGTTGTTTCATAGCCGATCACGGGCATATCATACGGGACGCAGTTGACGGTCTGGTCGGCAAATTTGACCTTGACGGCCAGCTTGTCACGGCGGTGGCTCCACGGGTCGCCGTATTTCGTCCAGTCGTCGGCATTTTCACGCTGGCAGCCATTGACGAACGACTGCTTGAACAGGCCGAAGCGATAGCGCAGGCCATAGCCGGTCAGCGGCAGGTCGAGCGTCGCGGCGCTGTCAAGGAAGCAGGCGGCGAGACGGCCAAGTCCGCCGTTGCCGAGGGCCGCATCCTCAATGTGCTCCAGGCACGCAAGATCGACGCCCTTTTCAGCAAAGGCCGCTTTCATCCCGCGCAGAATGCCGAGGTTGAAGAGGTTGCTGTAGACCAGACGGCCGACGAGATATTCCGCGGAGAAATAGAACGCGCGGCGGCCCGGCGCCTGACGGCGCTTGGTCTTCGTCCATTTGTCGCTGATCTCCATCATGATGACCTGGCCAAGCGCCTCATGCAGGCGCTCCGGGGTCGTTTCCTGCAGCGTCTCGTCATGCTGGAAATGCAGCAGGGCCTCGGTCTGTTTTACGATTCGTTCCGAAAATTCACTCATAGGTTACTCCTTCCATGGGACTCCACCGGGCAAAGCTGCCGGCGGCCTTTAAAGAAGCGTCCACCTATCCGGCAAGGACAGGTGGACGCCAGATGACTGTAGGTATTATACACGATTTGACCGCTCTGTCAAACCTGCAATTTTTTGGGCCAGCGCTTCGTTGGCCGCGCCGGGCAGCATACGCCAGCGCCAGTTCGACTGCAGAAGCCTGCCAGGTTCGTTCATACGCGTTTCCCGGCCCAGACGCAGATAGTCCTGCATCTGCATGATAAACAGCTGTGCCTTGGACTGCATACCGGCCTCGATGATGGCGTCGGCCAGATCGTCCTCCGCCGTAATGCCGAGATAGCTGCGGGCATAGGCGTCCGTTTCTGCGTCAATTCCCTCGCACCACTGGATAAGCGTTTCATTGTCGTGCGTGCCGGTGTAGCAGATGGCGTTTTCAGGATAGCGGTCGGGCAGATAGTTGCTCGGCTCACGCGGATCAAAGGCAAATTCCAGCACCTTCATGCCAGGGAAGCCGGAATCAATCACAAGCTGCTGTACCTCCGGCGTCAGGAAACCGAGATCCTCGGCAATAAAATCGGTATCCGGGAAATTCTTCCGGATAGCATTTACAAGCTTCATGCCGGGACCCTTGACCCATTCGCCCTTGCGGGCCGTGCGGTTGACAGCAGGAATGGCCCAATAGCTTTCGATGCCGCGGAAATGGTCGATGCGGACGACGTCGAAGCTCTCCCCTGCCGCGCGCAGGCGGCGCATCCACCACGAGAAGCCGTCCTGTTCCATGTGCGCCCAGTCATAGATGGGATTGCCCCAATACTGTCCATTGGCGTTGAAGCCGTCAGGCGGGCAGCCCGCGACGACGCGTGGACGGCGGGTACGGGTCAGCTGGAAGTTCTCCGGGTGCGACCAGACGTCGGCGGAATCCAGCGGAACATAGATGGGGATATCGCCGATGATCAGCACGCCGTTTTCATGGGCATACTCCCGCAGCCGCTGCCATTGCGTATGGAAGCAGAACTGCAGGAACCGTTGAAAATCAAGCTCGTCGTGCAGCAGCTCACGGTAGTACGCCATGGCCTCCGGCTGGTGCATCCGGATATCGAGCGGCCACTCGGTCCACGGGCCGTCGTTATAATATGCCTTAACGGCCATAAAGAGTACATACTCCTCCAGCCACGCACTCTGCTGGCGGACATATTCCGTGTAGCGCTCCGCCGGGGCCTTGTGGAAGCGGCTCCAGGCCAAATGCAGCACCCGCAGGCGCTGGTCGTACATCTTCGAAAAATCGACCTGATCGGCGCGGCTGCCCCAATCGACGCGGTCAAGCTCCTCCTGCGTCAGGTATCCGTCCTTGACAAGCTCGTCCAGATCGATCAGATACGGGTTCCCGGCGAAGGTAGAGAACGCCTGATAGGGCGAATCGCCATAGCCGGGCGGGTTGATCGGGAGGATCTGCCAGTAGGTCTGCTTTGCCGCTCTCAGAAAATCAATAAAGTCATAGGCTGCTTTTCCCATGCTGCCAATGCCGTAGGGCGAGGGCAGCGAAGTAATGTGCATCAGGATTCCACTGCTTCTTTTCATACTATCACTCTTATTTCGCTTTCGTTGAAAACAGGCAAAAGCAGCGGTTGGGCGCTGTTTTCAGCTGTTTTCGAGTTTTCTGACGCTTTCACGGTTGGAAAGCGTAAACGGTACGGTCATATGGCGGGCCTGCCCGCCGCGCTCGGTGCAGTCCATCAGAACAGAAAAGCTGCGCCGGGCCAGAAGCTCGACAGACTGGGAAACGGTAGAAAGCTTCGGGGTATAGAAGCTGCCGATCCTCAGTCCATCATAGCCGATGATGGAAATATCGTCAGGGACGCGCTTTCCAGCGTCCACCAGTGCGCGGATCGCGCCGATGGCAATGACGTCTGCCATGGCGAACACAGCTGTGACCTGCGGTGTGTCGCGCAGGACGGCCTGCATACCGGAATAGCCATCCTCATAGCTGTAACGGCCGGTGTGGTAGTAGGTCTGCTCGTCGAACTGCATGCCGTTTCTCCCGAACGCTTCCACGCAGCCTTCATAACGCTGCGCGGACGTATCGGATAAAAGCCGGTCGCCGCCGAGAACAGCAATGTTTCTGTGGCCGCAGCGGATGAGATAATCGACAGCGCAGGCAGCGCCCTGCCGGTCGTTGGTCGTAACGCTGGACAGGTTCTCAAACGGCAGATCGCTCGCATCGTTTGTAACAATGATGGAGGGCACATGGATCTTGTCGAAATCGCTGACGAAATGACGGTTCGTCGCACCGAGGAACATCACGCCCATGGGCTTGCGCTCCCGGCAGAGCTTGACGGCACGAAGCACCTCGTTATCGTCTTCATCGATAAAGTCGACAATCAGCGAATGCGTGGTGCGCGAGAAAAGGGACTGCAGATGCTCGACCATACCGGCAAACAGCTCGTTGGCCGTACCCTTGACAATGATGAGTACGGTGTTGGAGCGCTGCTGCTTTAAAAGCTGTGCGCTTTCGTTGAGTTCAAAGCCGCGTTCCTGCGCAATGGACAGAATCGCCTGCCGCGCTTTTTCCGAAACATTCGGCTGGTTATTGAGCACGCGAGAGACAGTTCCAAGCGAATAACCGCTCAGTCTCGCAAGATCCTTGATCGTCATATCTGCTGTTCTCCTTGGTTTTGCTGATTCTGTATCACTATCATACAGAACCTCTGAAAAATCCACTTAAAACAGACAAATTTCTTTATCCCTTTACCGCGCCGGCAGCAACGCCCTTGATAATATATTTCTGGCAGCAGAGATAGAAGATGACGACCGGGACGATGGACATCAGGATCAGCGCCATAGTCGCGCCCATGTCGACGGAGCCGTAGCTGCCCTTGAGGTACTGGATGTGGATGGGGATGGTGCGGAATTCGTTGATATCAAGGACCAGATACGGCAGGAGGTAGTCGTTCCAGACCCACATGATCTCCAGAACACCGACGGAAATGAAGGTCGGCTTCATCATGGGCAGGACAACCTGGAAGTAGGTCTGCACCGGAGTGCAGCCGTCGATAACAGCAGCCTCTTCAATGGAGCGCGGGATGGACTTGACAAAGCCCGTGAACATAAACACAGCGAGGCCCGCACCAAAGCCGAGGTAGACAATGGGAATTGTCCACGGGCGATTGAGCTTCAGAGTATCGGCGGTCTTTGCCAGCGTGAACATAACCATCTGGAACGGGACGACCATGGAGAACACGCACAGGTAGTACACAATGCGGCAGACAAGGCTGTCGACACGGGAAATATACCACGCGGCCATGGACGTGCAGATGAGGATCAGAGCTGCGGAAAGCAGCGTGATCATCAGGCTGTATTCGACGGATTTATAGAACGGGTAGTTGCCGAAGGTCATACCCTTGATATAGTTCTGCAGCCCCATGAAGGTGTTGCTTGTGGGAAAGGCAAACGTATCAAGGTTAATAGCGGCGTTGGTCTTGAGAGAGTTGACCAGAACGATGAAGATCGGGTAGAGATACGCAACGGCAATGATCACAAACACGACCGTCAGGACGGTATGCGAACGGCGCTCTTTCTGGAAGCCGGTATTTTTCATTACTGATCGACCTCCTTCTTTCTGGTGGACACAAGCTGGGCAATGCTGATGATCGCAACCAGGATAAAGAACACAACTGCCTTGGCCTGTCCGGGGCCTTTGGAGTTGGAGGTGTTGGAGTTGACGATGTTCAGAGCCAGCATTTCCGTGGTCTTGATGACGTTGCCGTCAGCCAGCGTCTTAAAGGGTGAGCCGCCCGTGAGGGCCAGGTTCTGGTCGTAGAGCTTGAAGCCGTTGGTCAGGGACAGGAACGTGCAGATGGTGATAGACGGCATGATGTTCGGGATTGTGATGTTCCAGAGCGTTTTCCAGCTGGACGCACCGTCGATCTTTGCGGCCTCCAGCATATCCTCCGGGATTGCCTGCAGGCCTGCGATATAAATGATCATCATATAGCCTATCTGCTGCCAGCACATGAGGATGATCAATCCCCAGAAGCCGTATTTGGTTTCCAGCACGACGGCTGTGTCGAAGTTGCTGAGGATGCCGTCGAAGATCATGAGCCAGATATAGCCCAGAACGATGCCGCCGATGAGGTTCGGCATGAAGAAAACGGTACGGAAGATGTTCGAGCCCTTGATACCCTTAGTCAGAACGTAGGCAACAGCAAAGGCCAGAACGTTGATGATGAGCAGGGATACGAGCGCAAACAGCGCCGTATACCAGAACGCGTGGAGGAAGCCCTCATCCTGGAAGATGGTCTGGTAGTTTTTCAGTCCCACCCACGTCCACTTGCTGGTCGTCTTGAACTTGCAGAAGGACAGAAACAGCCCCTTTGCAAACGGGTACAGGAAGCCCACGCAGAACGCTGCGAACGTCGGCAGCAGGAACAGCCAGCCCCAGCGCTGGATCGGGCGGCGGATCAGGCTGCATGACAGAGCCGAATCGTCATGTTTTTTCTTCTTCATCATGCTTCTCCTTTATTATTTATATACTTTCTTGACAATTTCACAGACAAGCGTCCGGCCTCCGGGCGTTTGTCCGCAAAATCTTCGGCTGCGGCAGTTTCTTTTCTGTAAAAAAGGGGGCTTTGCAGCCCCCTCTTTACTTTTGGTCACGCCTTATTGCTTATGCGTTTTCCTTTGCATACTGGGTCGCCCAGCCCTGCACGAATGCAGTCTCGACAGCGGACCAGTCGCCGGTACCGGCAGAGTACTGGGTCAGAGCGTCGACAACGGCAGCACGCCAGTCGTCAACAGCGGGAGTCCAGTTGAATGCCCAGGTCACAACGTACTTGCCATCGGCAGTGTACTTGTTGGCATCCTGGAAGAAGACGTTCTCCGGCTCCTTGGCGTCCTTGAACGGGCAGGGGCCAAACTCTTGTGCCAGCATCGTGGTGCCTTCGTCAGAGGTAACGACCCAGACGAGGAAATCGATGGTCGCCTGAATGTCCTCTTCAGAGGCTTCGTTGTTGATGGCCCAGCAGTTCTCAGTGCCAGCGCACAGGCCGGCCTCTTCTTCGCCGTCAACACCGCAGTAGATGGGGATCATAGCCAGATCGTCGGGGTTCATGCCGAACGTGCCGGTCAGGTTGGAATATTCCCAACTGCCGTTCTGATAGAACGCAGCCTTGCCCTCGCCGAATTCAGCCTCGGACTCGTCGCCGGTAGCGGTAGCCAGAGCAGCGCCGGTGGTAGCGGAATCAGTGATGTAGAGATCCCAGATGTTCTTGAAGTTGTTGAGGTAAGCACCGGTGATGGTGGCGGGCTGCGCGGTCACGCCGTCGTCACGGAACTCGTAGTACAGCGGCATATTGGCCAGATGGCCGGAGAAACGCCAGCTGGAGGAGCCGTCGAGGCCGGCGGAGGAGAATGCGTCGAAGCCGAGCTCGTCAGCACGGGCATGGATGTCGTCAGCGACAGCCTTCAGGGATTCGAAGTTGGTGATCTCGTCGATGGAGTGGCCGGCCTTCTCAAGCAGAGCCTTGTTGACGATGATGCCGAACGCCTCGTAGCAGTAGCCGATGGCGAGGGTCTGGCCGTCTTCACCCTTGAGGTTGAAAGCATCGGTGGTCATCTGATCCATGATGGCAGTGCCGTCAAACGGATAGCAGTAGTCGCCGTAGGAGTTGATGGCGCCTTGGTTGCCGCACTGGAACAGGGTCGGAGCGGAGCTCTTGTCAAGCTCGGCTGCGAGAGTGGTGTCATAGGTGCCGGAAGCAGCGGTGACGACCTTGACGGGAACGCCGGTCTGCTCGGTATAGGTGGCGGCGAGCTTCTGCCAAGCTTCGTCCGCTTCGGGCTTGAAGTTCAGGTAGTAGACAGAACCGGTCGCTTCGGTCGCGGCGGGCTCTTCCGTCTCGGTCTCAGCAGGGGTGGGTTCTTCGGCGGCCGGGGTATCGGTCGTCTCGGCCGGGGTGGTCTCTTCGGGCTGTGCAGGCTCGGTCTTGGTTGCGCAGGCAGCCAGGCCAAGAACCATCACGAGCGCCAGAAGCATTGCGATGATCTTTTTCATGGTATTTCCTCCTGAATGATTTTTGAATTCTGGAAACGTTTCCATTTCCAATGCCCATATTATACTACATTTTTCTGATCTGAGCAATCAAAATTTGTTCCAAAAAAATTTTCAGCACTTTGCACGATTTCAAGGCTGCAAAATTGTGCAGTTTGCTTCTATCCTCTTTCCGGCTTGCGTTTTTTCTGTTCAGTCGATATAATATTCTATATTCTTTCCTGAAACGAGGCGCGCTATGAAGTTCTTCAATTATGATTCCCCTTTTTGGTCGTTTATGTCGCGGATCGCAGACCTTGTCATTGTAAATATACTGTGGCTGGTTTTCTGCATCCCCGTGTTCACCATCGGCGCATCAACGGCGGCAATGTACCGCGTGACGCTCAATCTGGTGCGCGGTGAGGGCGGCGGTGTCGTCCGCAGCTTCTGGGCGTCGTTCAAGCTCAATTTCAAGCAGGGCGTTCTGCTGTTCCTGATCCTTCTGATCCCGACGCTGCTGGTGATCGTTGAGGTTGAGATCTATCTGTCCGGTGCGGTGGCACAGTCGGTCTGGATGGGCGTGATTTTCTGCTTCCCGGCGCTGCTCGTTTCGCTGGTCGGCGCATACATCTATCCCCTGCTGGCGCAGTTCGACAATACCATCAAGAACACACTCAAAAACGCCATTCTGCTTTCGATCGGCAACCTCCCCTATTCGCTCGTGATGGCGGCGCTGAATCTGTCCGCGCCGCTCCTGCTCCTGTTTGCGACAAGCTTTTTCCTGCGGACGTGCATTTTCTGGATCCTGATCGGCGGTTCGCTCGTCGCGATGCTCAATTCATATCTGCTGCGGAAAATCTTCAAAAAGTATTTTGAACTGGATTAAATGCGCGCCCGGTGCAAGGCTGCACCGGGCGCATACTTTTTATCTTCTCAATGCCGCGATCAGTTCCAGAAGGCCGTAGACAATGGGCTGGTGGAGCAGGTAGATGAACAGGGACTGGCGGCCGCACCAGCGGAAGAACCGCGTGATCGCGCTTTCCCGGAACGTGCCGGGCAGGCGTGTTTTTTTGTCCGCGTAGACCGTCCTGCCGAGAACTGTGCCGAGCATATACCAGCCGAGGTGCGGCAGGAGCGGAAAATAATCGCTGGACGCGAAGCCCTCATAGACAAAGCCGAACGGGAAAAGGAATTTTGCCTCCACGACCGTGCCGGTAATGAGATAGCCGGTCACAACGAGCACAACGCCCATGGCGGCAAGCGCCTGCGTGGGCAGCTTTTTATAGGCGGGATAGAGCATCATGCAGACGCCCAGCAGATGCAGTACGCCGAACCAGACGATCACATCGCGCGAAGCCATGCCGAGGCGGTACATCCCGAAGGTCACAAGCGAAATGAGCATTCCGCAGGCAAAGACGATGCAGCCGCGGCGGAAGCTGCGCGAACCGAGCGTAGCGCAGCAGCCGGACAGGACGACGAAGATCACGCCGCCATACTGCTGGATGAATACGTACCACGCGGGCAGGTGCAGATCAAGGCCGATAAAATAGATCAGATCAAAAATCAGATGGATGAGGATCACGCAGAGGATGCAAAGGCCGCGCAGCGCGTCCAGCTCCCAGATCCGGTCGGTTTTTTTCATGGAAATCACCTGAAATCATTACAGCCTGCCGCGTTCCGCGGCAGGCTGCCGAAATAAATTACAAATTCTTTGCGTCTTCCAGCGCCTGACGCTCGGCTTCTTCCTCTTCGAGCACACGGTAGGCAACCTTGCCGACCAGCGTTTTAGGCAGCTCGGGCCGGAACTCGATATCATACGGCATGGCGTATTTTGCGATATGCTGGCGGCAGTAGTCGAGGATCTCCTGCTTGACCGCGTCCGACGGCTCGTAACCGGGGCGCAGGACGACGAAGGCCTTGACCTTCTGCATCTTATACGGATCCTTGACGCCGATGACGCAGGACAGCAGCACCTTTTCATGGCCGTCAATGATGTTTTCCAGCTGGCCGGGATAGACGTTATAGCCGGAGGTGATGATCATGCGCTTGATGCGCTGGGAGAAGTAGACAAAGCCGTCCTCGTCCATCTTGCCAAGGTCGCCGGTGTGCAGCCAGATGCGGCCATCCTCGTGGCGGCGGAGGGTGCTGTGCGTTTCTTCGGGGTTGTCGACATACTCGAGCATGACCGACGGGCCGGAGACGCAGATCTCGCCTTCGAGATTCGCGTCCAGCTCCTGTGTCGTGCCGGGTTTGACGATTTTATAATAGGTATCCGGAAACGGCACGCCGATAGAGCCGACGCGGTTATAATCCTTCGGCGTCAGGCAGGAGGCCGTGACGCATTCGGTCAGGCCGTAGCCCTGACGCACCTGCACGGAAGCATTGTGGGCCTTGAGGAAATCGTCGACCTTTTTCTTCAGCTCGATGGACATACTGTCACCGCCGGAGAACACGCCCTTGAGGCAGCTGAGGTCTGCGTTTTCAAGCTTTTCTGCGCGCAGCAGCGCCTCAAACAGCGTCGGGACGCCGGGGATGATATTGGGCTGCTTTTTGATGAGCAGCTCGGCGTAGGTATTGACGTTGAACTTCGGAACAAGGATGCAGCACGCGCCGCCAATCAGGGCGGTATGGATGCCGATGCCGAGGCCGAAGCCGTGGAACACGGGCATGACGGAGAGCATCTTCAACCCGTCGATGGGCGAGAAGCCGGAGGCAGCGATGGTCTGCAGGCCCAGCGCGTTAAAGTTCATATTGGACAGGAGAATGCCCTTGGTCGTGCCGGTCGTGCCGCCGGAATAGAGGATGGACGCGCCCTCCTCCGCCTTGCCGAACTCTCTCGGCAGGGGCAGGTCGCGCTTTTTGCCGACGCGCTGGAATTCCGACCACCAGATGTAATTGCCCTTTTTCGGGGGCTTGGGGTATTTGCGGCCTGCCGTCAGCGCGTAGCCGACTGCAAGGTGCGGATACAACTCATCCTCAATCTTAGCAAGCAGAAGCTTGCATTCCTTGTTATCAAGTTCGGGCATGATGGGCGCGATCTTGGCATAGAACTGGTCAAGCGTGAGGATGCACTTGGAGTGCGAGAAATTGAGATAGAACCTGATCTCCCCCGCAGCGGAAAGCGGATGGATCATGTTGGACACCGCGCCGATGCGGTTCAGGCCATAGAACGCGTGCAGGGCCTGCGGGCAGTTGGGCATACAGATGGTGACGCGGTCGTCCTTTTTGATGCCCATGGCGAGAAACGCCTGCGCCGTCTCGTCGATCTTCTGCATGAACTGCGTGAAGGTCGTCTTTTTGCCCATGAATTCATAGGCAGGCAGCTTTGGATTGCGCTCTGCTGCGGCTTTGACCATCTGATAGATGGTCTTCTGCGGATAAGACAGATGCTGCGGCACATTGCCGTAATACTTTAACCAGGGAGCGGAAGAGGAAAGACTCATTTTTTTCATCCTTTCGGGCGAGTTTTTTCACACACCTCTGCCGCCCCATTCACACACCAAAGACGGCAGTTATCTGCATTATACCTGTTTCGGCCTGAAATAGCAAGATTTTCTTACAGGCAGATGCGGCGGTTTGTCCTACAGCGTGCCGCAAAAGCAGAACCGGCAGCGCTTCGCCGGGCACCGCAAGGCCGGGCACCATGCAGGAGCCCGGCCTTGTCCTGGCGGTGTTCTACTCCGCCATGCCGTATGCCTGCTCAAAGAGCTGGTAAAATGGGAGAAGGAATTGAAAGCCTGCTTTGACCCAGTCTGTCAGCTCCGGGCCGCTGCTGCGCTCGTCGAAGGGGTGCATACTTTCGATGGAAAACGAACGCATATTATAAAGTCTTCCAACCGGTTCCCCGGCATGGCCCTTCGGCCTTGCATAGGCGGGGCCGGAAAGCGTATATTCCTGCTGCGCGTCCAGCTGCCGCAGGAGCTTTTCGGCGCGCTTCGGGTCGTTGTCCAGAATCCGCCGCAGCTGTACGCCGGATGCTGCCGGCATCCACCAGCCCGCGCCGCAGCCGTAGCCGTCCGCGCCGATCTGGAACCAGAAGCACGGCGCTTCGCCGCGGTTCTCGATCGCGTTCTGGAACGAAAACCAGATATGGTCGTTGAGCGGCCCGCGTCCGAACAGCCGCCGTGCGTCGCGGTAAATGCGTGAAATGTGGACATTCAGGTGCAGATCGGGGTATGCTTCCTGGAACCAGTCGTAAAGGTCCCCGGCCAGCGCCTTTGTCGGGGTCATGACCGCGTCCTGAAATTCCTGCTTGTGCTCTGCGAACCACGCCCGGTCATTGTTGAACCGGATGCCCCAGAACACGTCGACCGTCTGGTCGGTATATCCTGTAAACATTGCTTTTACTCCTTCTGATTGCGAAGATAGGCCAGATAGCCCTCTAAAATCAGGCTGGCCGCCACGGCGTCGACCGTGTTTTTGCGTTTTTTGCCGTGATAATTGCTTTCGTTCAGGATCTGGTGCGCCTCGATGGTCGTGCGGCGTTCATCCCACAAAACGGGCTTTATCCCGACTGTCTGCTCCAGGAGCGCGGCAAAGTCGCGGTAGAGCGCGGCACGCGGGCCTTCCGTGCCGTCCATATTGCGCGGGAAGCCCATCACGAGCCGCTGCGCGCCGCTTGCTTTAAACATCCGCGCCACTTCCTCCGCCGTCTTTTCCGGCTTCCACGAGTGGATCACCGCCGTCTGGCCGGTCATCCAGCCAAGCGCGTCTGAAATGGCCACGCCGGTGCGTGCGTCGCCGTAGTCGATCGCCATGATTTTCATGCAGTCTCTCCCTGTTTCCTGTTTTTTTATAGTATAGCAGATTTTTTGCCTTCCTGCAATTCGCGAGAAAATTTTCCTGTTTTCTTGAAAAAAACCTGTTGACCTGCAATGCTTTTTATGATAATATGACTCTACCTGTGAAAAAGGGGTTTTCTTTTTTTGCGCCCATTTTTCAAGCTGCGGGACGCCACGTAGTTTCGGCGTCATCTAAATTTTCAATAGCCGCAGTTTTGCAGGGAGGCAAGTATTAAGGAGGTGCCGAATATGCGAGTTAAGATCACGCTCAGATGCAACGAATGCAAGCAGAGAAACTACAACACCATGAAGAACAAGAAAAACGACCCCGACCGTATCGAACTGAAAAAGTATTGCAGATTCTGCAAAAAGCAGACTGTGCACAGCGAGACGAAGTAACACATCGGACAAGCAGAAAGGGTGAACATCATGGCAGAAGCGAAAAAGGAAAACTTCTTTGCCCGCACTGGCAAGCGTCTCAGCCGCTGGTTCCGTGAAATGAAGAGCGAGCTGAAAAAAGTCGTATGGCCGACAAAGAGCCAGATGGTCAACAACACCGTCATCGTTCTGGTGTGCACACTGATCGTCGGCATTTGCATTTGGGTCTTCGATGCTGTAGGCGGCGTCGTCGTCAACGGTATCATTACCCTGGTCAGAGGCTAAAGCATGGCGGAAGCAGCAAAATGGTATGTTGTGCATACCTATTCCGGCTACGAAAACACCGTCAAGGCTACCATCGAGAAAACCATTGAGACCCGCCATCTCGAGGATCTGATCCACATTGTCTCCATCCCCATGGAAACTGTGACCGAGATCACCGACAACGGGCCGAAAACGTACGACCGCAAGGTATTTCCGGGCTACGTTCTCATCAAGATGATCATGTCCGACGAGGCATGGTATATCGTCAAAAATGTCCGCGGCGTGACCGGCTTTGTCGGTTCCGGCACGAAGCCGACTCCCCTCACGGAGGAGGAGGTGCAGCAACTGGGCATTGAAAAGCATGAGATCGTGGTTTCGTACTCTGAAGGCGACAGCGTCCGCATCAACGACGGCCCGCTGACCTCCTTCATCGGAACTGTCGACCAGATCGATATCGAAAAGAACAAGGTTCGCGTCATCGTCTCCATGTTCGGGCGCGAAACGCCGGTCGAGCTGGAGCTCGATCAGGTCGAGCTGGTCAACGACTGACCCCGCAGGAACGCGGAACGTGGGAGGGGCTTGACCCCCGCCAAAAATACGCGCCCGTGCGCGTATCACCACATTTATTCAGGAGGTGCTCATCATGGCACAGAAAGTAACAGGCTATATCAAGCTGCAGATCCCCGCTGCAAAGGCAACTGCGTCGCCCCCTGTCGGCCCGGCTCTCGGCCAGCACGGCGTCAACATTTCTCAGTTCATCAAGGAATTCAACGAGCGTACCAAGGATCAGGCTGGTTTTAAGATCCCGGTCGTTATCACGGTTTACGCTGACCGTTCCTTCTCCTTCGTCACCAAGACCCCCCCGACCCCGACCCTCATTCTGAAGGCTCTGGGCATCGAAAAGGGCTCCGGCGTGCCCAACAAGGACAAGGTCGCCACCATCACCAAGGCACAGGTCAAGGAAATTGCCGAGCGCAAAATGCCCGACCTGACTGCAAACACCATCGAAGCCGCTATGAGCCAGGTCGCAGGTACCTGCCGCAGCATGGGCATCGTGGTCGTCGACTGAGTTTGACCGCAATAACAGCTTGACCGAGGTATATCGGCAACAGGCCGAGCCTCATAAATATGTGGGAGGAATCATTCCGAATCACCACTAAGGAGGAAATTACATTGTTTAGAGGTAAAAAATATAAGGACAGCGCGAAACTGGTCGACCGCTCCACGCAGTACGAAGTTCCCGCTGCTATGGATCTTGTTGTAAAGACCGCTTCCGCCAAGTTCGACGAGACTGTTGAAGTCCACATCAAGCTCGGCGTTGACTCCCGTCACGCTGACCAGCAGGTCAGAGGTGCTGTCGTCCTTCCCAACGGTACAGGTAAGAAGGTTCGCACCCTCGTATTCGCAAAAGGCGACAAGGCAAAGGCAGCAGAAGAAGCAGGCGCTGATTATGTCGGTGCGGAAGATTACGTTGCAAAGATCCAGCAGGAAAACTGGTTCGATTTTGACGTCGTTATCGCTTCTCCCGACATGATGGGCGTTATCGGTCGTCTCGGTAAGGTTCTCGGTCCTAAGGGACTCATGCCGAACCCCAAGGCAGGTACTGTCACTCCCGACGTTGCAAAGGCTGTCGCCGAAGCAAAAGCCGGTAAGATCGAATACCGTCTTGATAAAACAAATATCATTCACTGCCCTGTCGGTAAAATGTCCTTCGGCGCTGAAAAGCTCCAGGAAAACTTCGACACCCTTCTCGGTGCCATCATCAAGGCTAAACCTGCTGCCGCAAAAGGTCAGTACATCCGCTCCTGTGTGATTGCAACCACTATGGGTCCCGGCATCAAGGTCAACACGACCAAATACGGTGTTTGATTTAATCAGACAATAACAATTTACGGAACCGTTTGAAAAGACGGTTCCGTTTTTCCGTCCGAAAAGTGTTGCCTGCCGACGTGATATAATAGTAATGCTAAAAGTTCAGAGACAGTTGGCATCGAAAGATTTAATGGCAAACGCCGCCCACCGAGAACGATTCAATGACATTTCATAAGTCGTTTTTCGTGCTCTCGTCTTTCTGATGGGAGCACTGTCTTATATATGCAGTTGGAGGTGAAACACAATGGCAAGCAATGCAATTTTAGAGCAAAAGAAAAAGATCGTCGAAGACATCGTTTCGAAGATCAAAAATTCCTGCGCGGGTGTTCTGGTCAATTATCAGGGCATTACCGTTGAGGACGATACAAAGCTCCGTGCTGAGCTGAGAAAGAACGGCGTTGAATACGCTGTCATCAAGAATACCTATCTTTCCAAGGCATTTGACCAGACCGGTCTTGAAGGTCTGAAGGACGGACTTTTCGGCATGACCGCTTTCGCAACCTGCGAAAAGGATGAGGTCGCTGCCGCAAAGATTCTTGAAAAGTACGCTGCTGACCATGAGGACTTCGTTCTCAAGGGTGGTTACGTTGACGGAGAAGTTCTTGATAAGAACGCACTGAATGAGCTGGCAAAGACTCCTTCCAAGGAAGAACTCCTGGTCAGAATGATGAGCTCCATGCAGTCTTCTCTTTACAAGCTCTGCTATGGTCTCCAGGCTATCATCGATAAAGACGGTGAAGCCCCCGCAGAAGCCGCTGCTGAATAATCGGCTGTATAAAATCATTAAAGTATATTATCGGAGGAAAATAAAATGGCTAACGAAAAGTCTCTTCAGATCATTGAACAGATCAAAACCCTTACTATTCTTGAGCTCGCTGACCTCGTTAAAGCAATCGAGGAAGAATTCGGCGTTTCCGCTGCTCCCGTAGCAGTTGCGGGCGCTGTCGCAGGTCCTGCCGCAGCAGCAGCTGAGGAAAAGACCGAATTTGACGTTGAGCTTACCAGCTTCGAAGCTGATAAGAAGCTCAAGGTTATCAAGGAAATCAAGGATATCACCGGTCTCGGTCTCGGCGAAGCTAAGGCTCTCGTTGAAGGTGCTCCCAAGATTATCAAGGAAGGTGCTTCCAAGGAAGAAGCTGAAGCTCTCAAGGCTAAGCTGTCCGAAGTCGGCGCTACCATCACCATTAAATAAGTATTGTTTAATGACTGCGGCAGAAGGAAACTTCTGCCGCTTTTTTGTCGTCTCCGGCGGTCAGAGATTGACCGGAGTGCCGTAATAACAGCATTTGAAAAGCTCAGCCATTTTTTCAGAATCGATGGGGCGAGGATTACTGCCCGTGCAGGCATCGCCGACAGCGTTTTCGGCAATTGCCGGAAGCTTTTCGAGAAATTCACCTTCGTCAATGCCGTATTCTCTGAGCGTATGCGGTATACTGAAAATGTCGTTCAGACTGTCGATGCGCCTACAAAGCGCCAACATCAGTGCTTCCGCACTTCCGCCGGAAAGCCCCAGCATACGTGCAATATCCGCATAACGGTTGAGCGCAGAGTTTTCAACAGAATTGTAGCGTATGACATATGGCAGATATATCGCATTTGCGCAACCGTGTGTCAGATGACGTTTTTCCATGCTGCCTTTTGAAAATACTGCTCCCGTTTTGTGTGCCATTGAGTGAACGATTCCTAACAGTGCGTTCGAAAATGCCATACCCGCAAGGCACTGCGCAATGTGCATTTCGGCACGTGCATGACGGTCACCGAGATATGACTGCGGCAGGTTGGTGGTCACCATTTCAATGGCTTTCATCGCAAGCGGGTCACTGAACGCTGTCGCACATTTTGAGACATAAGCCTCCGTTGCGTGAGTCAACGCATCCATTCCGGTATACGCGGTGAGGGCAGGCGGCATTGTGAATGCCAGTGCAGGGTCAAGAATAGCGAGGTCCGGTGTGATGTTGAAATCGGCAAGCGGGTATTTAATGCCTTTTGCATAGTCGGTTATGACAGAGAAAGCTGTCACCTCGGTTGCGGTGCCGGATGTGGACGGTATGGCGCAAAAACGCGCTTTTTTGCGCAGTTCCGGGAAATTGAAGGGCTTGCAAAGCTCATCAAATCCGACATCCGGGTATTCGTAGAAGGTCCACATCGCTTTTGCCGCGTCGATCGGTGAACCGCCTCCGATTGCGACGATCCAGTCCGGTTCGAATTCCGCCATGCGCCTGCCGCCGCGCAGTACGGTGTCGACCGACGGATCCGGTTCGACGCCGTCGATTATAAACGTTTCCATACCGGCATCGCGCAGGTATCCTTCAACCTCGTCAAGAAAGCCGAACCGCTTCATGGAACTGCCGCCGGTGACGATGACCGCACGTTTTCCGCGCAGCGTTTTCAATATTTTAAGTGAGTTTTCACCGAAGTATATATCCCTCGGCAGGGTGAATCTTGGCATAGCATTTTACCTCCGTTTTGATGCTATTATTGACGGAAAAACAGAAAAATATAATCTTCTGCCCGCCGGGGAAAAGCATTTTAAGCTATAAGCAACGGCGAAAAGGCGGAAAAGCGTTGCATTGCGCCGAAAGACGAAATGCAACGCTTTTTCTGCCCTGAAACGGAGAAGGAAAAGAGTGATGTTTTTATTTCTTCGGTATCACTCTCACGTTTTCCGCTGAAAGTGTTGTGTTCTGCAATACGATTTCGAGGATCTTTGCGGCATCATCGGGGAGCAGTTCGTCGCTTTTGACGACAACTGAGCATACCTTATCCGAAATGACCGCGACGCAGTCATCGAAGCCTTTTGATTTGACGAGCGTTTCGATGCTGGATTCAGCCGCCATGTCAGACGTTATCGACGCGATGGATGCAAGCGCGTCTTCTTTGACATCGGGCATCACATCGGGATTGTCTGCAACTTCGCGGAGAACCTCAAGAGCTTCGTCGCGTACACGCTGACGGTTTATAACGGTTATGGCGAAATAGCTGTCATTTTCCTCAACGTCTTTTCCTGTCTGTGCCGTCGTGCCGCTGCTTTCGTTGCCGACAAGTACGGTGTTGCCGAGTATCTTCGAACCGCTGTCGTTGCCTGTTGCAAGCTCGCCGCCGTTTCCTCCCGAAAGCACGCTTGTCACGATTACTCCCGCACCGATAACGAGTACACAGCCGAGAATTATGAAGTTACGACTCGAAAGCAGCTTCTTCCACTCATAGCTTTTCAGTTTTTCCTTGAGTTCATCAAATTTCATATGTAGTCTGCCTTTCCATATATTTATTTCGTGATTTGATGGTCATTTCGAAATGCTGATGCGGTTTGTCGGTACGTCGAACAGCGCCGAAACGAGCGACATGACGCGGTATTCCGTTTCTGCACTGATACCCGGGCATACGACCGCGACTCCGAGTACCTCCGGCATGCGCTGTTCCGTCAGAAGCGCACTGTCACCGCCGCCCACGGTGACATATTCCTTCTGTGTGTCCCGCGTTTCACCGTTTTGCGTGACACGCTGATTGGAGGCGTAATAGCTTTTGTAGCCGCCTTTGACACTTATCATTACGGTGCAGCGCTTCACGCCGGACATCTCACATATGATATTAGCCGCTTTTT
>ERZ857882.354-NODE-354-length-57855-cov-3.645917_pt1 | contig 57855 bp, 48 predicted proteins | sample MGYA00519697_ERZ857882 | MGnify/ENA primary metagenome ERZ857882 (study PRJEB31778, sample SAMEA3449373) | human gut metagenome | biome: human gut; feature: human-associated habitat; material: faeces | place: United Kingdom | collected 2010/2012 ...
AGATTATCCCAAGAAAGAGCGATTCGAACATATCCGTTCGGTATATAGAGAATTGTAAACGGGAATATGTTGTAACCAAAAATGATAAAACATTCCTAATGTTTGACCTAGATGTGGACGGAATGCTGGAACACCTGCAAAGTATTCCGGATGCGGTATTGCTGGTGTCGAATCCATGTATTGAGTTGTGGTATTTACTGCACTTTGAGGAGTGTCATGCCGAACTAATTCAAAACACTTGCATAAAAAAATTGAAAAGACATCTTGAACGCTACACAAAGGGAACTTTGGCATTGAATGAGAAACAGCTATTGTCTGACAAGACATCAGAAGCAACGGCAAGAGCCAAGGTGTTGGAGATATATAATAATCCATCAACTACTGTCTATAAAATGACAGACCTGCTGGAAGGTTTGTAATTTCTTACTGAATAGGATAGTGAAGGCACTTCCTTCTTTCTCCTGGCTTTGCACGTGCAGCTTTCCGTTATGCAGTTTGACGATTTCCCGGGAAATGCTCAGGCCAATGCCGTTGCCGTTTTTCTTGGTACTGAAAAATGGAATGAAAATCTTGTCGCGGATTGAGTCGGGGATGCCCCTGCCATTGTCGGCAACGGTGATGTAAGGATGTCCTTCTGAGTCATACCCGGAGAAAAGATGTATTTGCGGATTCTCTTTTTCACTTGTGGCATAGGTGGCATTGGTTATAAAATTGATGATAACCTGTTCTATCAAATCCCTGTCCATAAAGGCGGTGACTTCCGGAGCGTTTGTTTTTAGCGTGAAAGCGATCCCTTTTTGTTGAAGGGAAGGATTCATCAGGGAATGAACAGAACTCAGCAAATCATAGAGATTATATGATTTCATATCAGGTACTATCTTTTGGCTTAGATTACGATAGGTTTCGGCAAAGCGCAGTAGGCCTTCACTTCTCCGGTGAATTGTGTCCATCGCCAGTTCCATATCTTCCAGATCCGTAGTAGACGGTTCGGATACATTTTCTTTCAATGTATGTATTTTTCTTCTGAGCGTATCCGAGAGGGATGAGACAGGGACGATAGAATTCATAATCTCATGAGTCATTACATTGAGTAATCCTTTCCAGGCACCCGATTCGACTTCTTCCATCGTTGCGCTTACATTATGGAAGGCAATCAGTTTGTAGGTTTTCCCTCCGGTTTGAAAGACGGAAGCGTTTGTCATTGTTTTGATGGTTTGCTTCCGGGCATGGATCGTTATCAGGGTACTTTTGTTTACCGGGATATCGAGCAGTTCATTGAAAAGGTTTTCGTTTTGCTTTTTCAGCCAGTTGATATTCTTGATATGAGGAATGTTGAGCAGGGTCGTAAAAGAATCATTCATCCATAGTGATTCATGGGTTTCCACATCATAGGCGAGGATACCTGTATCGACCAGTTCCAGCATCTCTTTCAGGTAATGCTGCTGCGCTTCTTTCTCGGCCGCCAGATTCAGGAAGGCATCCGTGATAGATTGGAACCGGGGGGATTTCCTTGAAAAATCTCTGTTAATGATGGACTCGGCAAATTCGTCGATATCCTGTTTTGTTTTCCTGCGTACATATATTATATATAGCAGAAGTATAACGATTAGGATGGATAGGGCGATCGTCATAGTCCGTGTTTTTCTAGTCGGCGGTATAAGGCTCCCCGGGTTAATCCCAGTTCTTTTGCCGCTTGCGATATGTTTCCGTTATGTTTTTGAATGACCTGTTCGATGGCAGTCTTTTCCAGATCATCCAGATTATGTGTCGGTATCGGTTGGGCATTTTCTTCCTGTTGCTCCAAGGGAGAGAAGGTGATGTCTTCCGCTTTCAGCACATCGCTGTCGGCCATGATAACGCCTCTTTCTATGGTGTATTGCAGCTCGCGTACGTTGCCGGGGTAATGATACAGCATCAGTTTCTTTTTGGCTGAGTCGGCTAAACGGAACTTTTGTTTGAAATACTTTTTCTCATACATTTTCAGGAAATGTTCTGCCAGCAGGATGATATCTTCGCCTCGTTCACGTAGAGGCGGTACGGTTATCTCTACTGTATTGATCCGGTAAATCAAGTCTTTACGAAACTTTGCTTCGTTGGCTAACTCCCGTAATGGCAGGTTGGTTGCTGACAGCAGACGGATATCTACCGGCATCGGTGTATTGGCTCCGAGGCGAGTTACTTCACGGTTTTGCAGCACGGTCAGCAGTTTGGCCTGCTGTTGCAAAGTTATATTTCCGATTTCATCCAGGAAAAGTGTTCCTTTGTCTGCCGCCTCGATTAGACCGGTACGATCTTCACGTGCATCTGTAAATGCTCCCTTTTTATGTCCGAAAAGTTCGCTCTCGAAAAGGGTTTCCGTCAGGGAACCTACGTCTACTTTTACAAATGGCTGATTCCGGCGAAGGGATGACTGATAGATGTAGCGGGCAACAAGATCTTTTCCTGTTCCGTTTTCTCCCAGGATCAATATATTAGCATCGGTAGGTGCTATCTTTTGTAATTTATGGAACAAAAGCTGCATGCTTTCCGAGTTTCCGATAATCTCTATATCAGTATTTCTTTTATTTGTTTTCTCTTTACTGTCCGGAGTTGCCTGTTTCCGAAGCGTCTCCGACAGGATATTCAGCAGATGCTCGTTATGCCAGGGTTTGACGATAAAGTCTGCTGCCCCTTCTTTCAGGCTTTTGATGGCCAGGTCTATATCTGCATAGGCTGTAATCATAATGACTGACAGGGAAGGTTTCCGTCTTTTTATTTCCTTCAGCCAGAACAGACCTTCGTTGCCGGTGTTGATGGAGCTTCTGAAGTTCATATCCAACAAAATAATGTCTAAGTCATTCTCTGTGATCAGTTTGTGGATGTTGTCCGGGTTTGTTTCTGTCAGTATTGTTTTCACTTCCATCTTCAGCAAAAAACGTACGGCGGTCAGAACGTCTTTATCATCATCAACAATCAGTATATTTGCCTGGTGTAAGTTCATAATTACTCTTGTTAGTAGGTTGCAAATATATCAAGAATGGAGTGAATGCCCAAGCTGTTCCTATTTTTTGTCTGTAGGCAGACATAAGGTGTCCGTTTATGGACACTATTCAAGGGCGGTCGTTTTGTTAATGGGTTAATATATTGGGGATTGCTGTTTTGGCATATCAATTGTTCCGGATTTATATGTAACATGCTAAATTATTCATAAGACTATGATTAAAATAAATGATTTGAGGAAAGTCTACAGGACGGAAGAGGTGGAGACAATTGCTTTGGATGATATGTCGCTTCATGTAAAGGAACATGAGTTTGTTGCCATTATGGGACCGTCGGGATGTGGAAAATCTACATTGCTGAATATTTTGGGATTGCTTGATGACCCTGATTCGGGCTCCTATCTTTTTAATGGGGGTGAGGTTACCGGATTAAGTGAAGACAAACGTTGCGATTTGCGAAGGGAGAATATCGGTTTTGTTTTCCAGAATTTCAATCTGATAGAGGAGTTAACTGTATTTGAGAATATCGAATTGCCGTTGGAAAATTGCGGAATGAAAGCCTCCCTCCGTAAAATGAAAGTAGAGAAAGCCTTGAAAAGCGTTCTTCTCAATCATCGCCGTAACTATTTCCCGTCGCAGCTTTCGGGCGGACAACAGCAGCGTGTGGCGATTGCCCGGGCGGTTGTCAATGATCCGAAACTGATTCTTGCAGATGAACCAACCGGAAACCTGGATAGTCGCAACGGCTTGGAAATAATGGATCTGCTGACTATGCTCAATGATGCCGGAACCACAATCGTTATGGTAACACACAGTGAACACGATGCCCGTTACAGCCACCGGATTATTCATATGCTGGATGGGAAACCTGTTTCGGAAAATTTCCTGAAAGAATTAGCTTATACCGCAAACTAAAAAACTTACACAATGAATATAAGAAGATCTCTCCGGATTATTTTCCGGAATAAAATATATAGTTTTCTGAATATCCTGGGGCTGGCAATCGGAATTACTTCGGCTGCACTTATCTTTCTCTGGGTGGAAAGTAAAGTGAATTTCAACAAGGCAATCCCTAATTCCCGAAATATATATGTCAGTGCATCTCATTATTTTCCTGTCTCGAATGAATGTATAACAAGCTTCGAATCAAATTCTATGCTGTCAAAAGTTTTGGAGGACGAATTTCCGGAAGTGAAGAGTTGTAGCAGATATAGTGCTCAGCCAGTCGTTTTTGTCCCTGAAAATACAACAGACTCTTTTGAAGAAAAGGGAGCTTATGCCGATTCCACTCTCTTTAATCTGATCGGTATGAAGTTCATAAGTGGTGATGCCTCTTCCGTTTTCGAACCGCAATATTCCATTGTCCTCAGCCGGTCGATGGCTCGAAAGATATATAACGAAGAAGATCCGATAGGAAAGGGGTTGATTCATGAAGGAGTTATATATCAAGTAACGGGTGTGTTTGAGGATATGCCCGGTAATACTTCGTTCCAATTTGAATGGCTGATACCTTTTCGTGTCTTCGTAGAGGAAATGAAAAAAGTATTTAATGTAAACGAATGGGGGGCTTCCTGGCTGCAAACTTATGTCGAGTTGGAACCGGGAGTGGATCTGGAGCAGTTGAATGAGAAGCTGAAAGGACTCGCTTTTCGTAAAGCCGGGCCGGCTTGTGAGAGTATTCAGATATTCCTTTATCCTCTTAATAAAATGCTTTTGTATGGTCAGTTTAAAGATGGGATAGAAACTGGTGGCGGCTACATAAAGACTGTCTCCCTTTTCTTTCTGATCGGAGTGTTGATACTCCTGATTGCCTGTATCAATTTTATGAATCTATCGACTGCACGTTCCCAAAAACGGGCGTTGGAAGTCGGAGTGCGGAAAACCTTCGGAACCAAACGAAAACACCTGATCCGGCAATTTCTGGTAGAATCGGGGTTGATAACATCGATAGCTCTTTTGCTGTCGGTCGGATTGATCTGGTTGAGTCTTCCCTGGTTTAATGAATTTATAGGCGTTCAATTATCCTTTAGTCTGCTCGATCCGACGATTGTGACCGGACTGGTGGCGATCGGATTGTTTTGTACTTTTCTGGCCGGTAGTTATCCGGCGTTGTATCTGTCCTCTTTCAATCCGTTGACTACGCTGAAAATGCAGAAAGTGAGTAAAGGGGGAAGTGCTGCATGGATACGTCAGGGGTTGGTTATCTTTCAATTTACGATGGCATTTATCCTGATTTGTAGTACTTTCGTTATTTATCTTCAGATACAGCTGGTACAAAAACGGGATATCGGAATAAAAAAAGAAAATCTGGTAAGTTTTCCGGCTACCGAAGAATTGTGTAATGCGTCTTCGGCTGTGCGGAATGAGCTGATCAATACCGGTGTAGTAGAAAATTGTGGGTTTTCAGCCAGTCCGATTCTGAAATCGAGTATGCGTACCAATCCCTGGTATTGGAATGGAAAAGATCCGGAAGATGATGCCTATATTTCTTTTAATTTTGTGTCGGAAGGTTTGATAGATGCTGCCGGGATAAAACTGCTTGACGGAACGGATATCGATCCGGCTAAGAAAAATAATAAGGGAGGGGCAGGAATCCTTATCAATGAGACTCTGGCAAAAAGAATGGGAAGGGAAGGCCGTGTAGGAGGACAAATCGGTCAGTCGCCTGATCACAAATGGGAGATAGTTGGTATTATGAAAGATTTCGTGTTCGATGATTTTTATACACTTGAGCCGGCGTCTGCTTTGTTTTTCTATGATCCTCAAAGAACGTATATATTGTTTGTTCGTCTGAAACCGGATATCGATACGTATGAAGCGATAGGGCGGGTACAGACGGTATTGCGTTCTTTTACACCGTATCATGCGTTTGAGCCGACCTTTATGACCGACCGTTTCGATGATTTGTTTGAGGATGAACATCTGGTAGAAAAGTTGTCTGCCTTATTTGCCATGCTGGCAATTTTTATCTCCTGTTTGGGGTTACTGGGATTAAGTGCCTTTTCTGCCGAACAGCGAACAAAGGAAATTGGTGTCCGCAAAGTATTGGGGGCTAAAATAATAGATATACTATTTTTGTTGGGAAAAGCGTATATGATACTTTTACTTATTTCTTTTGTAATAGGTATTCCTGTCTCTTTATATGCCGCTAACCACTATCTGAAGGATTATGCCTACCGGATTACACTCGGTTGGGATATTTTTGCAGGAGTGGCCTTGCTGATAACCCTGATTGCTTTGCTGACGGTTAGTTTCCAATCGTTAAGAGCGGCTCTCAACAATCCGGTGAAGTCTATAAAGACGGAGTAATTCGTATCCAAGAGAAAGTATGTACAGACTTTGGATATGGTCTTTATTGTTCACTTGCCTATGTTTTTGAAGTAAAGTCCTGTCATAACGTCCATTTACGTTCGCTCCAGTCTTTTATGGATTTATCATCAGGTGATATTTCCATAAGAGTCAGGAGTGGATCGTATTCTATCGATCAGGTTTCTACTGTTAAATCTTTTCATTCTTTTGTATCATTGTTATCGTTTTGGCAATGCGGTTGGCTTTGGTTTGTTCTGTTTTTGCAGAATTAATCCAATCTATAAATGCTTTTTTTTGACCATGCTTATATTTTTCAAATTTATCTAAGAGGCCCTCCTCATTTTCCATGCACAACAATAATTCTTCGGGTATTATTAATGGCGTATTATCTTCATACAGTGTAATATGTACGATATCAGGAGCTTGCTTTTTTATTTTTTTTCTTATTTCCGATTTTACAGCCAGACCTATATGTCCGTTTCCGATAGGCATCAGGTGTACATTGGAAAATTCATAGTTATCTATCTTTCCTTTTACTTTTAGCATTCCAAAAGGAGTCTTAGGCATTGGGATTTCCGGTATTTCGACAAATGTCCAACTTTCAATTTTATCTAATACGTAATCTTTGTCTACTAATGGCTTTTCTGTTTTCATTTTGCAATATTGATAGTAAGGTTACAAATATAGACTATTGTGGTGACAACAGTATGTCAGTAGGTGAAATAATCTTCTTTCAACTCTAAGAAAATAAATATTCAAAATGTTCTCTATTTCATAGACTTAAGTATTTGAATACAAATACAATTGTATTTAGAAACAAAAACAGTTGTATTTGCAATTAAAAACAATTGTATTTTGAGAAGGAATAAGTCAGTTGATAGATACGTTTAAACGATTGGTTGACCGTCTGGATAGCGACCGGGTTATCTGGCGCTTTGACCCGATGGTGCTGACTGACCGGATTTCTAAAGATGATTTACTGGAAAAGGTTGAGCGTATCGGAAATCAGTTAAAAGGGTATACGAAGAAGCTGGTATTCAGTTTTGCTGATATTCTGGAATATAAGAAGGTAAAAGCGAATCTGGAAAAGAATCATATTAATTACCGGCTTTTTGAGAAGGATGATATGGAGTATCTGGCGAGAGGGTTGATGGGGTTGAACAAATATACCTGTCCGCATAAATGTGAGTATTGTTATGCAAACTCTTCAAAAATGATAGCGGAAGCTAATTATAACCAGCACAAACTGAATCCTTACTTTGAATCGATCGTTGGAATGTGATGGTGTTTTCTAAAAACTTTTCGAATGGTGTTGAAAAATATGTATATTTGCATTATAAGAATCAATCCTAATAAGTATGAGATGGGGTAGATGTTGTAAAGCAAGTAAAAGAAACGGTTCATCGTATTGCTCCAACTACAGAAAGAGAATAAATAAATCATGATATATAAAAATCCTATATTCAGCCTTTGGCTGTTTTTGTTTGTACTGGTCCTGACATCCTGCAGCAGTAAGAAACGTGTGGCACTTCCGGCTGATTTTAAAGGGCCGAAGGAATTGTCACGTTTATATGGTGTGCGTATTACGCCGGATGATAATATCTTTCTTTATAATGAAGGGGCGAAATGGCTGGGGACACCTCACCGGATGGGAGGAAGTACCAAGCGGGGCGTGGATTGTTCCGGGTTTGTGGCGATTGTGTTTCGCGAGGTTTATGGAAAACAGTTGGCACGTTCGTCGGCGGATATGCTGAAATATAATTGTAAGAAAGTCAGTCGTGGCAAATTGCAGGAAGGCGATTTGGTGTTTTTTAAAACAGGAGGAGGCAAGAAAAAGACACCCAACCATGTAGGAATTTATCTGAAGAACGGGAAGTTTATCCATACCAGTACTTCCAGGGGAGTAATGGTCAGCAGCTTGAGTGAACCTTATTATACCCGGAGTTGGATAACGGGAGGACGGGTGAAGTGAGATATTTTTGTAAACATCTGAGCGGAAGTTGCTTTTTTATGTATCTTTGCATTTCAAAATAAATAAACATAGAGCAAGTATGTTGACGCTTAAAATGATTACGGAAGAAACAGACCGCGTGATTCGTGGTCTGGAGAAGAAACACTTTAAGGGTGCAAAAGAAAGCATCGCTAAGGTGATTGAACTGAACGATAAAAGACGTAGTACACAGAATCAATTAGATACAAACCTGGCAGAGGTTAACTCGCTGTCGAAAACAATCGGTGGCCTGATGAAAGAAGGCAAAAAAGAAGAAGCCGAAGCTGCTAAAAAGCGTGTTGCCGAAATCAAGGAACTGAGCAAGGGCATTCAGGCAGAAATGGACCAGGCTGCGGAAGAGATGCAGAACCTGCTTTATACAATTCCGAATGTGCCTTACGATGAAGTGCCCGAAGGCGTTGCTGCTGAGGACAATGTGGTAGAAAAAATGGGTGGTATGGAAACAGAACTGCCGAAGGACGCACTGCCTCATTGGGAATTGGCTAAAAAATATGATTTGATTGACTTCGACCTGGGTGTGAAGATTACAGGTGCCGGTTTTCCGGTTTATAAAGGACAGGGCGCTCAGTTGCAGCGTGCTTTGATAAACTTCTTCCTGGATGAGGCACGCAAATCCGGTTATATGGAAATCATGCCGCCGACCGTGGTAAATGCCGCTTCCGGCTTCGGTACCGGTCAGCTTCCGGATAAGGAAGGACAGATGTACCATTGCGAAGTAGACGACCTTTATCTGATACCGACTGCCGAAGTGCCGGTCACCAATATCTACCGTGATGTAATTATCGATGAGAAACAGTTGCCTATCAAGAACTGTGCCTATACACAATGTTTCCGTCGCGAAGCCGGTTCTTATGGTAAAGAAGTACGCGGTTTGAACCGTCTGCACGAATTCTCTAAAGTGGAACTGGTTCGTATCGACAAGCCGGAGCATTCTAAGCAGTCTCATCAGGAAATGCTGGACCATGTGGAAGGCCTGCTCCAGAAGCTGGAACTTCCGTACCGTATCCTGCGTCTGTGTGGTGGCGACATGAGTTTCACTGCCGCTCTTTGCTTCGACTTCGAAGTATATTCGGAAGCTCAGAAACGTTGGTTGGAAGTAAGTTCTGTTTCCAATTTCGATAATTATCAGGCTAACCGTCTGAAATGCCGTTATCGTGATGAGAACAAAAAGACACAACTGTGCCATACACTGAACGGCAGTGCTTTGGCTTTGCCGCGTATCGTTGCTGCATTGCTTGAAAACAATCAGACACCTGAAGGTATCCGCATTCCGAAAGCGTTGATTCCTTATACAGGTTTCGATATGATTAAATAATTACCTTAGTTTATCTACGGACAATAAATAGAAAAACGGGACAGAAAGTAGCGAGGTTTACTTCTGTCCCGTTTTTGCTTTAAATCTAAAATAAGAATGAATAAGATTAAACAAATTATCCTGTTCGGCATAGCTGTCCTGATGTGCAGCTGCCAGAGTAAGCAGATGGAACCTTCGGCTGAGGCGGTATCGGTTCCGTTAGGCGGAAACACTTATGTGACTGCCGGAAAAGAGAGTGCGAAGGTTTCGACCGATGGTATCAAATCGTGGACGGGGACGGATGCCGTCCTGTCGGCGTGGTTTAAAACCAGCCAGCCCGGTGATTTGAATCTTTTCCTGAAAGGGAAAGCGGCAGACGGACCGTCGACTGTAAAGGTAACTTTCGGTGGTAAAAGTTTTACCGTAAAAGTGACGGAAGCAGAGGAAACGGTTATTCCGGTAGGGAAGGTATCCGTTACGGAACCGGGGTATATCCGTGTGGATTTGCAGGGAGAAGAGAAAGAAGGCGCTCAGTTTGCCAATATCTCCGAACTGCTGATAGACGGGCCGGCTGCGCAGGAACCTCTTTATTTTGTGCGTAACTTTGAACCTTACTGGGGAATGCGCGGACCTTCCGTACATATGAAATATACATTACCGGAAGAATCGATCGAATATTTCTACAATGAAATAACGGTTCCGGAGGGAGAAGATAAGATTGGCAGTTATTTTATGACGAATGGTTTCGGTGAAGGTTATTGCGGTATCCAGGCGAATAGCGATGCGGAACGCCGTGTCTTGTTTTCCGTATGGAGCCCGTTTGAAACGGACGACCCGAAAGCGATACCGGAAGACCACCGCATCAAGCTGCTGGCGCAGGGAAAAGATGTACATATCGGAGAGTTCGGTAACGAAGGGTCGGGGGGACAGAGTTATCTGAAATATCCCTGGAAAGCCGGACAAACTTATCGTGTCATTACCCGTGTTCATCCGGACGGTAAAGGGAATACGGCCTATTATGCCTGGTTCTTTGCTCCTGAAGAAGGTGAGTGGCGATTGATAGCCGGTTTTCTGCGGCCGCAGACAAACGCATGGTACACCGGAGCACATTCTTTCCTTGAAAACTTTATGCCCGGGCAAGGTTATCTGGAACGTAGTGTCCATTTTGGAAACCAATGGGCCCGTACGGCTAAAGGAGAGTGGAAAGAACTTACCGAAGGCATGTTCACTTATGATGCCACCGCCCGTGCCGGTGTCCGTCAGGATTATGCCGGTGGGGTGGAAGATAATATGTTCTTCCTCCGTAACGGCGGTTTCTTCAATGATAATACAGAGTTCAAATCCGTTTTTACACGTCAGCCGAACGGAACTGCTCCGGATGTCGACGTAACGACATTGCCCCTGAAATAGAGGCCTTTATTTGTCAAGAAAAAAACATAGGACTTTTGAAATCAAAATAAGGGACTTTTGTAAGCAAAGCATATATGTTTTAAACGCAAAACATATATGCTTTTTTTATGGGGTATATATCCTTTGGAAAATAACCGGAGTGTTTAGATGAACAGGTTTACGTTTGCATCTTCCGCCCGTTCAAGATAAGTGGCTACTCCGCCAAGCGTGACGTTGTCCATCAGTTCCTCTTTTTTGACACCCATCACATCCATACTCATGGTGCAGGCTATCATTTCAACACCGTTCTCAGCGGCTTGAGCGATGAGGCTTTCCAGGCTGTCGATATGCTTTTTCTTCATAATGAGGCGCATCATCCAACTTCCGGCACCACCCATATTCATTTTCGATAGTTTCAGTTTACCGCTGTGGGCGGGAAGCATCCAGCCGAACATTTTGCCGAATATATCTTTTGAAACAGACGGTTTCTGCCGTTTCTTGATGACATTCAGTCCCCAGAAAGTGAAGAACATGGTTACTTTCTTGCCGGTCGAGGCGGCTCCGTTGGCAATAACGAAGGAGGCAAGGGCCTTATCCAGGTCGTCACTGAATACAATCAACGTCTTGTTGTCCGTACCGTTCACCATCTTACAGGAACTTTTAGGTTCACCTTTTTCGATTGTGGCATGGATGACTCCCGATTTATTCTCAACTCCGACCAGCTGTGCTCCGGTCATATTGCACCAGGCGGCTACATCTTTCCCGAATCCCTGGTCGGTGGCGGTTATCAGAAGACGGTCGCCTGTATTTATTTCAGCATAATGTTTTTTCAGCTGCATGACTGGACCGGGGCATTGAAGACCGCAGGCATCAATCCGGATAGTCTGTTGTGAGGGAGAAGAAGATGCGGCGGCGGTAGACGTTTTTGGTGTCATTGCTGTTTGGGAATTGCCTTCTGTTTGTTTGGAAGCTATTCCGGCTGTCGCTACACTCCATGTTTTGAATCCTCCCGACAGGTTCTTTACATTTTTATAACCATGCTGAACCAAAATGCGGTAAGCCAGATATCCGCGTAATCCGATGGCACAAGTCACTACGATTGGTCTGTCGGTTGGCAGTTCCGGCAGGCGGTTGCGCAGTTCGTCGACCGGGATATTGATAGCTCCCGGTATGGAACCCAGGTTATATTCGTCGGCAGTGCGTACATCGACCAACAGGGAATTGCTGCCCAGCTGTGCTATGTCGCGCCAGTTAATGGTTTCGACCTTTTTGGTAAGGATATTCTCTGCAACATAACCAGCCATGTTGACGGGGTCTTTGGCTGACGAATAAGGAGGTGCGTAGGCCTGTTCCAGTTCGGTCAGGTCGTAGACTGTTCCTTTGCGTTGTATTACCTGGGCAAGCATTTCGATTCGTTTGTCTACTCCGTCGAATCCAACAATCTGGGCACCGTATAACTGTCCGTTGTCCGGTGAGAATACTATTTTTATAGACATCGGAACGGCTCCCGGATAATAACCGGCGTGCGAAGCCGAGTGGGTGTATGATGACTGATAGGGGATGCCTTCCCGTTTCAGTAACTTGGCATTGGCACCGGCGGCAGCGACCGTAATATCAAACACTTTGGCAATAGAAGTGCCTATCGTACCTTTATAAGTTTCGCGATTGCCGAATACGATATTATCGGCTACGATACGTCCCTGTTTGTTCGCCGGACCAGCCAGCGGGATTAAAGCCGGTTTGCCTGTTACCGGATTGAGCACTTCGACAGCATCTCCCAGGGCATAAATGTCCGGGTCGGAGGTCTGCATATAATCGTTTACGGCAATCCCTCCCAGGGTTCCGATGGCCAGTCCGGCTTCTTTGGCCAGCTTTGTTTCAGGACGTACACCGATACTGAGGATAACCAGGTCTGTCGGAATCTGTTTGCCGCTCTTCAGGTGGACGATGATACCTCCGTCCGTCTCTTCAAAACGTAATACGCCGTCTTCCAGACGTAGGTCTACCTTTTTTTCAATCAGTTGCTGATGTACGATAGCGGCCATTGAATAATCGAGCGGAGCCATTACCTGGTTAGCCATCTCGACAACGGCGATATCAAGACCCTGATCGTGCAGGTTTTCGGCCATTTCGAGTCCGATGAATCCGCCGCCTACAACTACTGCATGGCGGGGATGCTCCCGGTCTATATACTTTTTGATCGTATCGGTATCGGGTACGTTGCGTAGGGTGAATATCTTTTTGCTGTCGATACCTTCGATGCCGGGACGCAAAGGTTCGGCTCCCGGAGAGAGCACCAGTTTGTCATAGCTTTCGGTATAAGACTGTCCGGTGCGGAGATTCTTCACTTCTACGTTTTTTTCTTTGGGATGGATAACGGTAACTTCCTGCTCGGTCCGTATATCAATATTGAAACGGGCGGTAAAACCTTCGGCGGTTTGTACGAACAGTTTATCACGCTCTGCAATGACGCCACCGATATAATAAGGTAGCCCGCAATTGGCGTATGATACATATTTGCCCCGTTCAAACAGGATAATGTCTGCATTTTCGTCCATTCTTCTCAGACGTGCGGCGGCTGTTGCTCCACCGGCTACTCCTCCGATTACTAAATATTTCATCTTACTTTCTTTATTATTGTTATTATACATATTTTCTAATGGAAAATAAATAGGCAAAAAAAGGGATTATCCCTTTTCCATGCATTGTTGCAGTTTTCCGAACAGGCCGTCGAAACGTAATTCGGCATTCATCATTTTCTGTACTTTTTCTTTTCCTTTCGGGGTAAGAGAAAAGAACATCTGCCGTTTATCTTCCTTACTCATCGTACGGTCGATAAAGCCTTTGTTTTCAACGGAAGTGATTACTTTGGATACACGTGAGTTCGATAATCCGATATATTCACAGATGGTGCCTGCTGATTTGGGCTGATTGTCTTTCAGGCAGCAAAGTAGCATTGCTTCGTTGATTGTAATTTCATGAACGTCTGAAAAAGTCTTTTCAAACTGATATAATGTTTTGTATATGTCTTTGATTACGCAGATTGCTTCCATGTCGTATTCTTTATTAATGATGCAAAGATAGATAATATTTTTAATGTTGATATTGTTTAGTGGAAAATATTTTATCCGGCTTGTTGAAGGGTAGTTGAGAACAAATGTTTTTCATCTGTTGTTTTAAGAAAAACAGAATTGATTATTATAAACCAGTAAATAGAAAAGATATGGAAAAATTATTTCAAAAAGGAGTTGTAGTCGATTTAAGCAATTTGGTTGATTATTCAGCGGGTGGGGTTGTCAGCAAACAAATCGTGAAAAGTGCAGCAGGTAACATTACTCTGTTTTCTTTTGATAAAGGGGAAGGACTGAGTGAACATACCGCACCTTTTGATGCTCTGGTACAAATACTGGAAGGTGAAATGGAAATCGTTGTCGATGGAAATCATTCCCGGATGAAAGCAGGGGAGTCGTTGGTGCTTCCTGCCAATGTACCGCATGCTTTAACAGCGGTGCAACGTTTTAAAATGCTTCTGACAATGATTAAGGAATAAATAAAAAAGAGACAAGGCTGGAACCCTGTCTCTTTTCTGTTTTATCAGATTTGTTTCTTAGTCTCTGTTTGAGAAGTATTTCATGAACTGTGAACGTTCATACATGGCCGGATCCGGGATATTGGCATAATTCAGTTTACCCTGGAATTGTGCCAGATTCTGATAATGTGTCTGGTGCATCCATTCTTCAATACAAGTAAGTACCTGTGATATGATTTCGCCGCCATGAGTATATAATGCGCTGCACATCTGTACGGCAGAAGCTCCTGCCAACAGGCATTTGATAACGTCTTCCCAATCGTGGATACCGGTTGACGAAGCGATGCTTATTCCGGGAACCTTACCTGAAATGATTGCCGTCCAGCGGATTGTGTCGCTCAGGTCGGAGTGGTTGCTGAATACGTTGCCCGATACTATCTGCATATTGTTGATGTCGATGTCCGGCTGGTAAAAGCGGTTGAACATCACTACGCCATCTGCCCCGTTAACCTTTAATGTATTAACCAGTGCCGGAATGTTTCCGACGTTTTTCCCGATTTTCATGATAACGGGTATTGAAACCGTTTCCTTTACTTTCCGGATGATGTTGACGTAAAGGTCACGAATCTCGTCGGGATTGTATTCCAGACTCGTTTCAAGAAAATAGACATTCAGTTCAAGTGCGTCGGCTCCTGCCAGCTCTATCTGACGGGCAAAGTCAATCCACACATCAGACTTGTAACAGTTGATGCTGGCAATGATAGGAATGGTACACTGTTCTTTTGTCTTTTTTATCAGTTCCAGATAGTTGTTTACCTGGTTTGCTTTTACATAACCACGGATATAATCGGCAGCTTCCGGATAGTCTGAATCCTGCATAAGCGAATCGCTTTGCATTTCAATTTGTTCTTCAAAAAGAGATTTGAGAACAATCGCTCCGGCACCTGCCTTTTCGAATTCCTTGTTTCGCTCAGGGTTGTTTGTCAGACCTGAACTTCCTACAATTAACGGATTACGAAGTGTTAGTCCCGCTTATTGGGTTTTAATGTCAATCATGTCAGATTCAATTTAATGTGTTAGTACTCGCGTTCGCCGAAAATACTGGTTCCAACCCGTATCATGGTGCTACCCTGGCGAATGGCAACCGGATAATCGTGACTCATTCCCATAGATAGTACTGCAAAATTATCATTTCCTATGAAATATATAGCTTTTAATTCGCTGAAAAGTTCATGTAAGATGTGAAATTCCTGTTCGATGAGCGCAATGTCATCGGTATAGGTCGCCATTCCCATCAATCCGCATATCTGAATATTGCCTAGTTCGGCAAGTTGTTCGTTTTGCAGAAGCTCACGGCACTCGTCAGGACTTAGTCCGTGTTTGGTCTCTTCCTGAGCAACATGTATCTCCAGTAATACACGGATTATACGGTTGTTTTTTGCGGCTTGTTTATTTACTTCCTGTAATAATTTCAGTGAGTCGATGCTATGGATTGTATGGATAAATGGCGCAATATCTTTCACTTTATTGCTTTGCAGCGGACCGATAAAATGCCATTCGATATCACCCGGTAGTACTTTTTGTTTAGCCGTCAGCTCCTGTGCCCTGCTTTCGCCAAAGACACGCTGGCCAGCATTGTAGGCCTCCATCAATGCTTCTGCCGGATGAAACTTGGACACGGCTACCAATGTGACGTTTGCCGGTAGCGATGCCTTTAACTGTACTATGTTCTGGGAGATACTCATGCTTCCTGTGCTTTGTCCTCAGCCTGTTTTTTCTGTTCGGCAATCAGTTCTTCTCCTGATTTGGGCGTTTTGTCATCATTGACGGAGAAAGGGAATACGTCCATCAGCATGGTTTCTGTAACCGAAGCGATTGTGTAATCGGCCATGGTGCCTTTCATGCCTTCTTCCAGTACGGCGATGGCTTCTTTCAGTGTGCAAGCCTGTGCAAGCATCTGTGCAGCCGTTTTCTTTTCAGCGCCGCTTTTTTCATCGAGTGTGATGAAATATACTTTAATTTTGTAGAAACGGTCGCCGTTTTCGTTGAAGAACAATTCTGAAAGACGGGCACGTTTGATGTCAGTAACAGTAAATTCGCCGGATATGAACGGGCGTATTTCTTCAATGATACGGGCTTCCGCTTCTGTGAAAGAGAGGGCGTCGACCAGATAAGGTTCTGTTACTTTCTTTTGCATTCCGTTCTCCAGTACTTTTTCAAAGGAGACTTTACATTCAAACCAACTGTGCATATTGTTTTCTTTTAATTTTTTGTCTGTACTCGTGTTTAAAATACAGTACAAATATAGGTCCAATTCGGGAATAATACAACTGCAAGTAATTTCTTTATTTTTTCGGAACATTTCATAGAATGGGCTTGTTTATATAATGTAGTGTGTTTTTCATGGTATTAGATTTTTAGATTAGTAATGAGGTTGTTCATCCGGTTCGGGAGGATAGGATGATATAGTAGAAATAAAAAAGCCGGAAAAGAGTCTATGATTTCTCTTTTCCGGCTTTTTGTTTACTTTATCTCTCAGAATTCATCGTTTGCATAAAGACTGAGCAGGTTTTTTGTCTCATAACTAAATAATTCATCCTCATTGAAAAATCTTTTCAATTCGATTGCGGCTGTTTCCGGTGAATCGGAGGCATGTACGATATTTTCCTGTACACTCATGCTGTAATCTCCGCGGATGGTTCCCGGGGCGGCATTTCTTCCATTGGTTGATCCGGCCAGCGTACGCACTACATTTACCGCATCGACTCCTTTCCAGCAACAAACAATCACAGGGCATACAGCCATTGCGTCTTTAACCCTTTGAAAAAAAGACCTTTCTTTCAGGTGAGCGTAATGTTCGCTTAAAATCTCATCCGTCAACCAGATCATTTTCATGCCTTCCAGTATCAATCCCTTTTTTTCAAAACGGGCAATTATTTCACCAATCAGACCTCGCTGGATGGTGCATGGTTTTAATATAACAAGTGTTCTTTCCATACTTTTTTCTTTTTATAAGGTTCAACGAATATTTCTACTAGCGCAATTTATCCCAAAGATAGTATATTTATTCACAATTAGTTAATTTATAGTATAATAATGTGTAAAAGTGAGATGAAAAAATGAAGTTTTCTCAATACACAAGTAATTATTTACTAAAGTAGAATCCCAGAGTTCTTGTTCTTTCTATTCCTTGCTGCGCCTAATAGAATAACTTCTTAGCTTTTAACTTAAATACTTATATCCATATCACTTTATTCCTTGAATTTTTTCTCTTGGTGTAATTTTTACAATCTCTTTTTTATTCTCAAAAAAATGTCTGTCTTGTCCGAAGACGGCCTGTTATTTGCTTCTGATATGTGAATCATTAAAAATTAATTTTTTGTTGATCGATAATTGTATCTAATGTTTTCATAATGAGAGTGTAATGGTGGATAAAATATTCCTTCAGAACACAAACAGTATTAATATTAGATGTTTCAATACACATTTTTCTTATGTATTTAGAACAAACAACTATAAATAAACAATTTAGCTTAGATTTTATTCACCTGGATTGCATTGTTTAACAATTGGGACACATGTTCTTCGGGCGACAAAAAACTTAATATTTCTATAATCAGTCTAACTCCGGATTCATCCTCATGAAATCTCTTAAAGTTTGTCTGTTTACTCCTAACTTTTTACTGATGTACAATCTGGTTTTCTTTTCTTCCAGAAGTTTACGAATGAGATTTTCTTTACCGGACAGTTTGTACTGTTCCGACTTTCCCCCCTTGGGACGACCTAGTTTTGTCTCTTCTTTTTTCTTTCGTGCCAACGCTTCTTTTGTACGTTGAGAAATCAGGTTACGTTCTATCTCGGCACTCAGGCTGAAAGCAAAGGCCAGGATTTTGCTGTTGATGTTGTTTCCCAACTCATAGCGTTCTTTGACCGTTATCACGAAAATGTCTCTCTCCATGCATTGATGGAGGAAGCTCATAACCTGCATCAGGTTACGACCTAAACGGGATAACTCAGTTGTAATCAAGATGTCTCCTTTACGGATTTGCTTGATTAACCGTCCTAGTTGCCGTTCTGCAACATCTGTTGTTCCACTGATTGTTTCTTCTACCCAGCGATCAATACGCATGCTTTTGGCTTTTGCGAACTTTTCAATTTCAAATCGCTGATTTTCAGTACTCTGCTTATCCGTACTGACTCTTACATAACCGTATATCATACAATTGAATATTAAATGAATAACTAAAGATACGTTAGAAAACTAAATGATAGGGGGTGATTAGTAAAAACCAACGTTTTTTATCGTCAACTGGATATGTAAGTTGCTTTTCACTACAAATATGAATATAATAATTTAAACCAATGGCATATTGAATGGTAAAATTAAATTAAAATTTAACTTACGTGTGATCATAATGGAAGGAAAAACTACTTTTGTGATAAAGATAGAATAACTAGGCAGGAATGATTTCATCGTTTCCTGATACATATATAAATATGAAGAAATTATTATCGTTACCGCCCAATTTGGTGAATAGTTTCCACAAGATAGCGAAAGTAAATGTGGATGAATGGTTTTGTACTTCCGACCCGGTAGGGGCACGGCTTGGTTCCGGTGGTGGTACAACCTGGTTGATCGAAGCATGCTGGCAAAATGAAGCACCTCAAATATCTGTAAAGGAATGGCTGGCAAAAGAAAAAAGAATTTTGTTGCATGCCGGAGGTCAAAGCCGGCGGTTACCTGGATATGCCCCGTCGGGAAAGATTTTGACTCCGATACCTGTTTTCAGATGGGCGAGAGGGCAAAAGTTATCACAAAATCTGCTATCCCTGCAACTTCCTTTATATGAGGAGATCATGCATAAAGCGCCGGATTCACTCCATACCCTGATTGCCAGTGGTGATGTGTATATAAGAAACAGTGAGCCGTTACAGGATATTCCGGAGGTGGATGTTGTTTGTTACGGATTGTGGGTCGATCCTGCCTTGGCGACCAACCATGGTGTGTTTGTGTCGGACCGGCAGACGCCCGATAAACTGGACTTTATGCTTCAGAAGCCTTCTTTGGATGATTTGGGGAAGTTGGCACAGACACATCTTTTCCTGATGGATATAGGGGTTTGGTTACTTAGCGACCGGGCAATGGAGTTGCTGATGAAACATTCTTATACAGCCGACGGGAAGACTATGAAATCTTACGATTTGTATTCTGAATTTGGACTGGCATTGGGAGAACATCCCCGTATTGCCGATACTGAACTGAATCAGTTAAGTGTGGCTATTTTACCATTGGAAGGAGGAGAGTTTTACCATTATGGCACGAGTCGTGAACTGATCTCTTCCACATTAGCCGTTCAGAATCTGGTACGTGACCAGCGGGCAATTATGCACCGTAAGGTTAAACCTCATCCGGCCATGTTCGTGCAGAATGCAGCTATCGATTTGACGCTGACAGCCGAGAACTCTGAGCTATGGATTGAAAACAGTTATATAGGAAAGAATTGGAAACTGGATAACCGCCATATAATAACCGGTGTCCCGGCAAATAACTGGGAATTGGATCTGCCCTCCGGTGTTTGTATCGATGTCGTTCCGGTCGGTGAGCAAGACTGGGCTGCACGTCCTTATGGTTTTAATGATCCGTTTAAAGGAGCATCTGACGATGAGAAAACGCTTTTCATGGGATGTCCTGTCATTCAATGGGGAAAGGATAGGGGAGTAACATTCGAACCTTTTGATGATTTACAGAATGCCCCGTTGTTCCCGGTTTGTAAGAATACGGACGAATTAGGACTGGTGATACGCTGGATGGTTTCCGAACCCGGACTGGAAAATGGCCGTAAGATATGGGAAACTTCCCGGAAAATGTCAGCGAATGAATTATCTGATTATGCTAATCTGGATCGGTTGTTTGCCCAACGTGAAAAGTTCCGTTATGCCAACTGGCCGATACTGGCCGCTAATCACGAGAAAAGTGTCTTCTATCAGTTGGACCTTGCTGATGCTGCACGTGAATTTGCCGGTGGAAATCTGGCTTTACCTGAGGCGCTTTCCTCTGAAGTTCCTTTAATGAAACGGATACATAACCGGATGTTCCGGGCTCGTGTATTGCAACTGGAAGGGAAGCCTTATGAAGAGGAACAACAGGATGCTTTTTCATTGTTGAGAGAAGGACTGATCGGGTCTGTTTCCCGTGAAAAGCAATCTCCTTTCCTGAATGTCTATCGCGATCAGATTGTTTGGGGACGTAGTCCGGTACGTATCGACCTGGCTGGCGGATGGACTGACACACCTCCTTACTGTATGTATGCCGGGGGAAACGTGGTTAATGTAGCTATCGAACTGAATGGCCAGCCGCCGTTGCAAGTATATGTCAAGCCATCGAAAGAATATAAAATTATTTTGCGTTCCATAGACCTGGGGGCTATGGAGGTTGTTTCAACCTGGGATGAATTGCATGATTATAAAAAGATCGGTTCTCCTTTCTCTATACCGAAAGCAGCGTTAGCACTTGCCGGCTTTGTCCCGGAATTTTCAGCAGAGCATTACCCTTCGCTGGAAGATCAGTTGAAGAGTTTCGGTTGCGGGTTGGAGGTAACTTTACTGGCGGCTATTCCTGCCGGTTCCGGACTTGGTACCAGTTCTATCCTGGCAGCGACGGTTCTGGGGGCAATCTCTGATTTTTGCGGTCTGGCCTGGGATAAAAGTAAGATTGGATACCGCACATTGATACTGGAACAATTGCTGACAACCGGCGGAGGCTGGCAGGATCAGTATGGTGGGGTATTGCACGGGCTGAAACTTTTACAAACGGGAGAGGGATTCAACCAGAATCCTTCTGTGCGCTGGTTGCCGGAATATTTGTTTACAGACCCGCAATATCAGGGCTGTCATTTACTTTATTATACCGGTATAACCCGTACGGCAAAAAATATCCTGGCTGAGATCGTGCAAGGGATGTTCCTGAACAGTGGGACCCATCTCCGCCTGCTCTCAGAAATGAAAACACATGCCCTGGATATGTTTGAAGCCATCCAGTGCGGTAATTTTGAAACCTACGGCAAACTTATCGCAAAGACATGGGAACAAAAGAAAGCTCTCGATTCCGGAACAAATCCTCCGGTGGTAGAGGCACTTATCACCCAGATTAAAGAGTATGCCTTGGGATATAAATTACCCGGAGCAGGTGGAGGCGGTTATCTGTATATCGTCGCTAAAGATCCGGATGCGGCCTTACAAATACGCAGACAGCTGACTGCTTCGCCGCATAATCCGAATGCCCGTTTCGTTGAGATGAGCCTTTCCGATAAGGGGTTACAGATCAGCCGGTCGTAACTTCGACTACAAGAATATGTACTGATCAGAATATTTGCCTGTCTCTGATCAGTACATATCCGCTTATTGCTATCAGGTCAAGAAAAATACAACCGATAAGGATCAGTACTTTTTTAGGTGTTGAAGCTTTCAGGGGGACGGAAGCAGGTTCTATAATGGTATAGACAGGTGTTTGTTCCTGTACCCGCAATTTATCCTGTTCCTGTTTTTGCGCTAATGTGTTATAGACATTGAATGTCAGTGTCATCTCATTTTTCAACCGTTCTAACTCTGTCCGGTAACTGGCTGAAACGATATTTTTATTACCGTCTTCAAATGCGGCATACGTTTGTTGGGCTTTATAGTAGGCATCCTGAGCCTCTCTTAGTACTTTCTCTGTAAATTCCAGATCTTTTTTTGCTTTTTGTGTCCGGTAGTTGGTGATATATTTTTTCAATTTTTCCACTACATTATCCGTTACTCGTGCTGAGATAACCGGATCCTGCATCCGGACGGAAACGGTTACTACCTGCGTTTTCTTATCTACAAAGATCGATATCCGTTCCTGTAATTTCTTTATGATATCTTTTTGCTCTTTGGTAAGAAAAAAAGGATCTATCTTGTCTGGCTGGTGATCTTCATCTCCCAGCATTTCGACGAGATAGGAGATACCTTTCAGCGGGGCTTGTATGATCAGATTCCACCATGCCTCTTTCTGATGTCCTTTCAGATAATTGAACAGAGACATTTTCAACGTTTTCTTCTTATTCGTTACTTCCTGAGGGAAAAGTTCCAGAAGAAACGGAGTACTGTGAACAATATCCGGATAAACTTCGGGTGAAATAGCATCCTGGCTGTTTCCGCTGTTTATATCTATTCCAGCCATGGCTGCCAGTCCTCCGAGATTCCCCATCTTACTTGCCGTATTGTTTGTTTCGGGCATCAGTTTGACGGTTGTGGTGTATTCTTTCGGGATACTGAATGCAATGACAAGTCCTATAATCACCGCTATTCCGCTACTCTTCAGAAATAGTTTTCTTTTTGACCATAAGAACTGTATAACGGCTATAATATCTATATCCAATTCTGTCTGATCAGTCTTTTTTTCACTCTTGTTTATCATCCTTTACTACAAAGTTTATTTGAGAGAATTTATCAATGAAGTCAACATGGCAGCGATAGAAGTCGTAGAACTTGTGATGCTGAGTATTTCAGCCAGGTTCGCCCTTCTGTCACGTTGGCTTTTACTTGGAACGACTATTTCACAACCCGGCTCGATCTTTGGATAACGTTTAAAGAAAATACCAACTTTACGGGTGGTCGCTACTTTTCCGTTCATATAAATTACAATCGGATATTTGCGGGAAGTATCGTTATATCCTCCGGCCTGTGACAGGCAATCGCGGACGGACATTCCTTTGGTATATGTGATACTGTTCGGATAGGTAACGGCCCCGCTGATTTTCACTGTACTCTGTAACTGAGGTATATAAATGATATCCCCGTCACGGAGAACCAGGTCATAGGTACTTTTCGGGTGGGTAAGTGCCTGTTGTAAATCGATTCCGACAGAATAGTTCTTTATATTGGTAAGCGACAAGGCGATAGAATCCTTACTCTGCTTGTTGTTATTACTTAGTTGCAACAATGTTTCCACCTGGCGGATTTCATCTTCCGTCAACTGGCGTTTTAAACTAGCTCCTCTCACATAAGCATCCGGAGTTACTCCTCCCGATTGAGCGATAATATCACTCAGGCGTGTGTTTTTATAAGGTAAAGCATAGTCACCGGCAAAAGTGACTTCCCCATTTACTTTTACGACTTCCTGTTTTTCATATCCCGGAGAGAAACGGACAAAAACTTCATCGAACGGTTCAAGAGTAAAAAGTGTATCTGCATGGGCCCCGGATGATTTGGATGGCAGTTGCAGTTCATCGCTCAATGCAACAGTATATACTTTGGAAACCTGGTTCGTACTTTTATCAGCCGTAGGATCCTTGATCCGGCGGGCTACTTCAACATTGATTGTCGAGGCGGATTCCTGTAGTCCTCCGGCAAGAATGATGGCATCTTCCACCGTCATATTTTTGCTGAAAGGGATAACTGTATCCGGGTTATTGACTGCTCCGCCGACTTTGACGGTATAAGGTTCCCGGAGTTCAAATAAAGAAGGTATATATAATTTGTCTTCTTTCTGTAATTCCATGTCCGGGATTTCCCCGTTCATTATACCTTGTATATCTATGGCAATAACCGTACTGGTGAAGTCGGGATTCAGACGGGTAAGATGCGCCCTGCCTATAAATTCATCTCCTTTTAGCCCGGCCGCCTGTTTGATCAACTGTTTGACAGTATGAACTTTCGGGCTTAATTCATATTCTCCGGGACGCCATACAGAACCGGTAATCGTGATCCGGTTGTCATAAAAGGGGATTACGGAGTCTACTAACAGGGAGTCGCCGTCCTGAAGGACAAATGTAGGAAATTCTTCAGCGGTTACGGTAGCAATCTGATAACGGGAACCAGATTTCCGTTTGATTGTCACGTCTTCTGTAAAAGCGTCTCCGGTGAATCCCCCTGCCATTTTCAGCAGGTCTTCCAATGTCTCTCCTTTACGGAGTTCGAATGTACGGTTACGTTTTATTTTCCCGTGTGTGTTAACCAGTTGCTCGTAGGGTTCGATAATAATCATATCATTGTCTTCCAACCGGATATTGGTATCATATTTTCCGTTAAGCAGATAATCGTATACATCCAGATTGGCTATTTCCTTATTATTACGATATACCCGGATATTACGGAGGGAACCGATGTCGTTCACCCCACCTGCTGCGTATAAAGCATTGAACAAGGAGGCTAGCGAAGATAAGGTGTAGGTACCCGGTGCAACCGCTTCTCCTACAATATTTACTTTAATACTCCGGATTTTCCCTAGTCCGACCGAGACAAATGTATTCGGCTCTTTTCCGTCTACCAGGTTCCACATGATTTTTCCCAACTCCTGCTTGATCCGGTTTTCAGCTTCTTCGATTGTCAGCCCGCTTAAAGCGACTGGCCCTACATTGGGGATGATGATCGTTCCTTCGGGTGATAAAGTCAGCTTCAGATTTAACTCCGAATCTCCCCATACATCAATAAGTACTTCATCACCGGCTGACAATGGATAATTTCTGGGAGTAGGCATATTCATATTCGGTTCGAAAGACAGGTTCTTATTGGAAAATATCTCACGACCGAAGACCTGGTTTTTTAGACTGTCTTCAGAGGTGTTATCTTTCCGTTGTATGTCGATAGGAGGGATCTCATTTGTTATCATGATCCGGTCGGTTACCGGTTGTTCGCTGGCCGGGATTACTGACTGTTTCGTCCCGCTACTGTTTAAACGTTTGGTAATTTCCTGTTGTATCTGTTCTTCTGTCATGCCGGCAGCCTTGGCCTTATCAAGTAACTCCTGCGGAACCTGGGCTATTGCCAGGATAGAGTACAATGAGCAAAAGAAACAAAGGATGCATTTGTTTAAAGTCTTCATAAAATCTCTTTTATTTTAGTAACAATTCGTTGGCAAGCCAAACCGTCTCCATAAGGATTCACGGCTTTACTCATTTGGTCGTAATATTTTTTATCCTCAATTAACCGGGATGTTTCATCGAGTATCCTGATAAAATCTGTTCCTACCAATTTTACAGTTCCGGCGTCTAACGCTTCCGGACGTTCAGTGGTATCGCGCATTACCAGGACCGGTTTTCCCAGTCCGGGTGCTTCTTCCTGAATACCGCCGCTATCCGTCAATACAATAGCAGACTGTTCCATCAGGTAGACGAATGGCAGATATTCCAATGGTTCGATGAAGAATAGATTTGGCAGACGGATATCTCCAAACACACTCTTTATCGGTTTCCTGACGTTCGGATTAAGGTGCATCGGATAGACAAAGTCTATCTCCGGGTATTTGATTGCTAATGTTTTGAGCGCTTTACACATAGAAATAAAACCGTTACCGAAGTTTTCCCGGCGATGACCTGTGATTAAAACCAATTTCCGGTTACTTTGTTCTGACAGGCGGGAGGTTTTATAACCGGACTTTTCCAGTTCACTGGCAAGTAGTTGCTTCAGTTCATCCTTGTTTTTTATTTCTGAGACTACGTGATACAAGGCATCTATGACAGTGTTGCCTGTTACTGTAATCAACTTTTCATCTATTCCTTCCTCCAATAGATTTTTTTTGCTTAAGGCTGTCGGAGCGAAGTGATAAGATGCTATTCTACCCGTCAGTTGCCGGTTCATTTCTTCCGGCCAGGGACTGTATATATTGTGTGTCCGTAATCCGGCTTCTATATGTCCGACCGGTATCTGCTGGTAAAAGGCAGCCAGTGCTGCCGCTGTCGACGTGGTTGTGTCGCCGTGTACCAGCACCAGATCGGGACGGAATTCTTTCAGCACATCTCTAATTCCGGTAAGTACGCGGGCTGTAACGTCATACAGGTCCTGTCCCTGCTTCATAATATTCAAGTCATAATCAGGATGTATGTCAAAGATGCGAAGGACCTGGTCCAACATCTCCCGGTGTTGTCCGGTAACACAAACGACTGTTTGGAACAGATGAGGATGTTTCTGAAATTCTTTGATTAACGGAGCCATTTTTATTGCTTCGGGACGTGTGCCGAAGACTAGCATAATCTTTTTCATTTTGTTTCTTTTATTATATTCAGCATTTGTCCGGCGAATACTTTTCTGTCAAAATCGTGTGCAAGTTTTCTGCATCCGGCTTTACATTGTTTATATAGGATAGGATCGGAGAGGAGTCTGTCGAGTTGACGCTCGAAGTCTTCTTTTGATTCGGGTTCGAAGCATAATCCGGCTTTGTACGACTCGACTATCTGACGTGCCTCTCCGTCCACTCCCATCAGGATCGGTATTTCCATGCCTGCATTTTCAAAGATTTTTGAAGGAATGACAGTCGTGAATAAATTTGATTTACGCAAATTGATCAATGCAACATCAAGGATGGAAATGTATCTTTTTACATCCTGCTTGGATACCGGATTGAGCATCGTAACATTTTTGATTCCTAAGTCATCCTTTAGTTTCAGCAGTTTACTCTTCTCGGCTCCGGCTCCCAGGAACAGGAAGTGATAGTTGTTTTTCCCCTCCATCCCAGCCGCACATTCAAGGATAAAATCCAGTTTGTGAGCCATTCCGTGAGTGCCGATATAACCGATGATTTTTTTATCTTTTAAATTCAGCTGTTCAAGTAATACTTGATCTTTAGACATGGGAGTGAACAATTCCCTGTTTACCCCGTTTTTTATAACTTCTATCTTTTGGAGAGGTATTCCTTTTTCGCTTAACCTCTTTTTGAATGAGTCCGTTACAACGACGATTTTTTTGGCAGAGCGGTAACATCTTTTTTCCTCCCATTCCAGAAAGCGGATTATAGGATTTTCTTTCATGGCACCGACTATTTTGATGGATTCGGGCCATAGATCGCGGACTTCCATGATCCAGGGTTTTCTTTTCCAGAAAGAAAGGGTACGTCCCGACAAGGCTGTGAAAAATTGGGGAGAGGTGGCAATGATTATATCAGCCTGTTGAAATAACCCGGCAAAGAAAGAAGTAACGGAGAAACTGATATAGTCGAGTGTCCGTTTCAGAAAACCTTCGTTTGCCGTGATGTAACTCCATATCCGTATTACACGGATACCATCCATTATTTCTTTTTGATAGAGGCGGTTACGGTATCCTGTATATACTTTTCCCTGAGGAAAATTAGGAGTACAGGTGATGACGGTGACTTCTTCCCCTTGTTTTACCCATTCTTTACAATGTTCGTAAGTCCGGGTAGCCGGCGCATTCACTTCCGGCGGAAAATTATCAGTTAAAAATAAGATTTTCATTAATGATAAATGTTTATTGGATGTTATGCCTGATTGTATATTGCATTTGGTTGGTAAAAGCCAGGCATATTTTTTTTGTCGGAATCAGTTTATTATATTCAAAAGCGATCTCACAGGATTCAATCCATACTTTGTCCGCCCCGGAGAAGGAGATGGTTCCACGGTCTGTCTTTACTGAATCCGTATTGACCGATAGAATCGTGACATCGGGATGTAGATGTATATAGTTGATCCCTTTTGCTCCTTTGGCGGGTATAAGTTGGTCTTCAATCGTAATCTCCCGGTTTTTCATATTAAATCGTCGTTGGTGTTCGACACCCAGTTGCCTGAATCCGTTATGGCGGGCAGTGATACTGTTACGCTCTTCTTTCAGGTAAGTGATTTTAGCCCGTTGGGCAACCCGGAAACCTCCCCAGACATTGCTGGAGCTTTGACCTGCAACCCGAACCGTATTATGCGCCTGTGTCTCACGTTCATATTGTCGCCGTACATTTTTCTCGTAGGTCGAGATACCAGAGTCGATGATGAAAGGTTTCCCATCAATCCGTAATTCATAGTTGAAAGTGTCGGCATGAGCATGTCCGGGAATGTAGTCCGGACCGATATTACCGACATCCAGTACCATTTCAAATCCGGAAGATTCAAATTTTCGATAACCGGATTCCTTCAAATTTTCTTTTGACCAGGTTAATCCCAGTCGTTTAGCATACAGAAACAAATCCCTGGCTATTGGAGCTACACCATAGGTGCTGTCATTGAATAAAGGCATGGAACCATCAGTATAGATGATAGCTTCTAGCCATCCGAGCATTTTTATAGCTTTTGATTCCATATATTTTACAATGTATTTCTGTTGATCGAACCGCATATTATATTTAGCGGCATTGATGCAATCAAGTAAACGGTCCAGCAATATTTCATGGTACATCGGAGTTAGTTCATAATGTGCACCATCAGGAAGTATTTGTTCTTCCAATTCACTATATAATAATTGTGTGGCCTGTTCATAAAAAAAGTTGTCTTTAAAATAAAGTGCGGCCCACAACAAAGAAAATGCATCTTCTAATAAATGGTTGCCTAATAAGTGATATTCAAGGTTATCAGATAAAATTCTATATTGGTTATATAACGATGTATTCCAATTTTTTGTGTTTTCGGGAGGAATTAATAGATAATATTTGGAAAAAAACTTTATCCAGTTTACACCACGCAGGGCTATAGGATACGGTTCTAATCCATTCTTGTTAGATTTTAAATCAATTATAAATTTATTGATCCAATAAAATTTCTTCTGTAAAGATAAATTGTCTTGAAGAAGAAAATCCATATAATTCAAATTGTATGACCATAATTTTCCATGTCGTTCGTCATCCCAAATTGTAAATTCAGAGGTTTTGTTTAAAAAGTGAAAAGAATTTATCCCTTCTGCACTAATATATTTATGTATGAAATCTATAATATGTAAAGGAAATCCTTCTTTAGTATGATCAAAAGAATATCGAAATCGGAATGTTTTCCATACCAATCGTTTACCTCTGTACCAAAGCTGAAAGAATAGTTGTTTGAACTTTAGAAAACGTATTGTATTATAGTATAATATAAGATGTCTCATTTAATGATTCTTCAAAACTGTTTTTTTACATGGATCTGTTTTGGTGTCTAATTCATAATATTTTTTGATACGGTTACTTTGAATAATCTTCATCGGGTTACCTACAACTGTCGTATTATCAGGTATGCTTTTATTGACTAATGTATTGGAACCAATAATGACATTATTTCCAATGGTTATCTCTCCAAAAATAACAGAGCCTGTACCTACATAAACATCATTACCTATGACAGGTACTTTTTTATCACCAAAATTTCTCCCTATTGTTACATTCTGGGCAATTAAAACATTATCTCCGATTATAGCGTCTTTATGAATAACAACGCCTAGCCCGCCATATCCAAGCTTGAAATTACGGCCAATCTTTGCGGAAGAAGGTAGCCATACAGCAAACAAAAACCGATTTAAGTAAGATACCAGCTTAGCTAATCTGAACCATGATTTTCTATGCAGTAAATTTCCGATCCTATATAATCTTATTACTATCATACTTTAATAATTTCATTACACCTTCTCGATATATATTATAATCCTCCTTATTCAATATGGCATCAACGACCATAGAGAATCTGAAAGCAGCGGTAGAAGCAGACCAAAGATTGTTAACTAATGCGTTGGACTCTTTTTTTAACTTAGCTAATAGTATAGGATCACCTGTTAGGGATGATATACATTCTTTTAGTGCCTGTAGATTCCCTGACGGAAAAATCATCGCATTTATGCCATGAGACAACATGCTTTTGACGGCGCCAATCTTGTTGCTTCCTACTATTGCACATGATTCTGCCATTGCTTCATTGATGACGGCCCCCCATCCTTCATGTCCGTTACTCGGTAGTACATATATATCAGCCTGCTGCATCAAATATCGAACTTCGGTAACCGGAAGGAAATCATATAGCGTATAATTTGAAGGGAGGGCATGTTTATGTAAATATTTTATTAAACATTTAGAAGCAGGACCATTGCCAACGAGGGTTAAATGAATGTTGTTATTTTTCTTTTGCAGATCACAGAATGCTTTGATTAATAAATCGACCCTTTTCAATTTTAGCATCCTTCCGCACCATAATAGGTTAATTTTCTCTTTTGGAAGCAAATGGTTACCTCTAACTGTTTGATTGATAGATGTAAAATATCCGAAACTGAAAATGCGATTCTTACAAATACCCAGATAATTAAAATCATATGCGGCATACTCTCCTTGTGCCAAATAGAAGAAATTCGGATAAGTAGATAATTTTCTAAATTGGTATACAAGATTGAGAATTTTAGGATGCAGTAAACGAAATTTCCCAATCCCTTCCTTAAACCATCGTTCTGAAAAATAGAATGTCAGTTTACCGCTTTGTAAACGTTTCTCCATTAACCGATAATAATCTCTTATACTGCATAGGACTATATCCGCTTCGTAAAAAAGGTTTGAAAATTCAGTAAAATTAGAAGGCTGTATGTGATAAAGCCAATTTTCTTGCTGGTAACTGTCAAATCCCATTTTTATTCGATTTTCTTCATGAATCAAAGGAGTCGCATAAATAACATTATCCTGACCATAGATATTTCTCAATGCATCATAAAAGGGTAATTTGTGATGATTTATATTAGGATTTATATATAGTACTTTCATTATTCAATTCTTCATTTAATATTACTTTAAGCCTTTCCAATCCACTTAGGAATGAAAAATATTTCTCATAGTCTGTTTTGATACAGAGAGGATTAAACTGATTGTTTAATAAATAATCCAATTTTTCCATAAAGTCTTCTACGGAATGATATTGTTTAAAATAGTCTTTGTTATGAAAAAGATCGTAACCCTTTGCTGAAGTAGGATGAGTCAGTATGGCTTTGCCGTTTCTTAATCCATCCATGACTCGTAGTTTAAGTCCGCTACCCAACCGTGCCGGAGCTATATAGACGGATGATTTTTTTATAACTGCATCCATATTTTCCGGATTAGCTATCAGTTCTATATTAGAGCGTTTACATTTTTCTATTAGTTTTTTTCCGGGGTTTCTGCCGGCTATTATAATATTGATATCCGGATATTTGCTGATAATCGGTGTATAAAGTTCTTTCAGAAAGTGGGTTATACCGTCTTCTGTCTGATAGTCGTGCAGACTCCCGGTTATGGCTAATGTGCAATTGTCCGGTTGCAAAAGGATATTTTCTGTCCTTCTTTCTTTATTCTCGAAGCATCCGAGGTATTTCACCCGGATATTTTCAGGCAAATCATATATATCTTTGAACTCCTGAATGTCATCATTACTGATAGATAGGTTCAAATCGCTGTTTAATAAAGCCTTTTTTTCATTTTTATTTATATAGCCGGCATACAATCCGCCAAAAGATTCAATAGTCTTGTTATCTTTGTGGTACCGGCGTTCTACATTATGGTGAATAGTTATCACTTTTAACTTTTTACTTTTGAAAAAATCTACCATGTCTCCTGCCAGTACACCTCCATTTAAGACAACTGTATCGAACCTATCTTCATTTATGTTTTGCCAATAATCATAGATAAAAGGAATAAAACGATGTAGCCTGCCAGTAAATGGGAACAATAACTTTTCCTTGAAAGGACGTTTGGGGACATATACAATATCGGCCGATTGTTTATAATTATCAGGTACGATACAGTTATCGGCGATCATTAACGTGAAATGTTCCGATAGTTCCATAAAGGCATCAATGTAGGCTCTTGAAGCGAAAGGACCTCCTCCATTGATAAAAGGATTGACTCTTGAAATATATAATACTTTCATTAGATGTTATTTTAACCGATTTCTACGATTTGTTCTTTATTGAATATAGACTTATAAGGAATAAATAATTCTTTTCGAAGTTCGATAGAACTATGTAATCTGATGAATGAAAAGGTTATTATCAGGCTGAAGAATAATAATTTATTCCATCTTTCTTGCTTCTCCAGTAATAGTGGGAACAGGAAAATATCGAATATATCAAAATACAGACAAACCCGGCTTAGTTGTTCTGATAGGGGAGTAAGCAATATGTATAAGCAGGTTCCGAAAATATATATATTGAATAGTCCCCGTGTGATATTATTATTTGATAGTTCTTCTCTCATAAACAGAAAATATAGCAAAATGATAAATCCCCGTTTTATTACTCCCCTGATTAGTATAGTTGATTTGGATAATTCTACTCCATAAGTTTCTCCGGAAGCGCTTTTATCAATATAGTTATTGATCTTATTTTCAATGATCGAGTTGACCAAACCTGTGCTGATAGAATCAAAAACTGTTGATATATAAAAAGCCATCGGTATTAGTACCAGCAATATAATTATATAATATTTTATTTTAATGTCTTTATCGAAGATGAAATACACCGGTAGAAATAGTAACGCTGTACGATGGATCATGCAAGCTATAATAACAGCAAAAAGGAACAAATATATTTTTTTTTCTATTACATATCTGATGGAATACATCAGAATTGCCAGGGCTATATATTGTCGTACAAAGAATATCCCTCCTTTTGTGACAGAAAAATAGCAAAGCAGACTTAATACGGGATATATGGATAAATACCGGATAGCTTTCGATATAAAAAAATATTGTATAGCAGCTAAAATAAATAATAGAACAGTGTAGCTGTTGAACAGGTAGTGGATACAATAATTCAGAAATATGAATCCGTTTTCGAAATTGTTGGAAAAATCAAGGTCATATATATTACTGAAATAGTCATAATATCCACTCCAATCGGTGCCTCTTTCCCATCTGAGAAAAGATAACAGGAATAGGATAGAGAGTGTAAGATAATAAATAATTTGAGCGGTCCCTTGTCTTTTGCTGTCGAAGATTTCGAGAAAACTACCGGCAAGCAATAGTATGAAAATCAGATATAGGTACATGGTTAAAATCGATCGAAGGGATACAGTTTTATGTGTGTGATTCTTTTTACAAAATCTCTGATTCCTTTATTAAAAAGATATAGCGGTATCAGTAAAAGAATGAGATACAAGCTTCCGGTCAATGATGCATACAATATAAAGTTAATATAAGAAGAAGCGGGGTTAAGGTCGATATAGTTGGAAATATAGAGTACTATAACCGTTGTAAATAGTAACGATATAATTGATTTGATATATAAGTAAATATAATTGCTAATGGAAGTCTTGAATCCCTTTCGGAACAGGAATATAGGTTTCCAGGTAAAAACGATCAGAAGTAAACTGATCAAGACACCGCAAAGTATGCCTGGTATTCCCCACCAATATCCAAACAGGACGGATAGTCCTATATTTAATATTGCTTCAGCAATTGGTGCCCAGATATCTTGGAATAGGCCATAAGCATTGATAAATGAATCGACAACTGTACGGATCAGGTTTATATACATGATTGCAACCATTAGTATCAGCGATAAATTATCTAGTTGATATTCCGGCCCGACCCATAAAGTAATAAAAGCGGGTGCCAATCGATAAACACAGTAACATGCTGTTCCAACAAATAAAAAACGAGAACAGAATAATTCTTCGAATACATTCAGAATATGATCTTTATCACTTGATGCGACCAGATTCCCTACTCCGGCTCCTATGCTGTTGAATATGGCGGCAAGTAATGCCATAATCCCCATGATGATCAACATATAGTTCCCATAAACGGCTACCTGTGTCAGGGATGTGTAAGCATATATGATCAAAGGACTTGTTTGGGTAAGTACATATCCTCCCACTTTATGGAAAAAGAGTTGTTTTGTCTTTTTTATGATTTCTGAATATTTTCCTTTTAACTCTTTACCTGTTTTTACCCGGGCAGATAACCAGGGGTATTCCCGTCTTAGCAGAAGATTTACGGAGATTGTTGTAAAAATTACTGCTATGAATTCCAAAAGTAACCACCATACATATCCGTCAGACAAATAAACTATTGCCAGGATTTGTAGAACGGATTTGATGATGGTAATACTTTTTACATGGATCGTAATTTTGTAGTCTTTCTGATCGGCAGTCAATACTATCTGACGATAGTTAAAATAGTAGCTGGCCAGTGAACTGGTTAATAATACGAAAAATGTGCCGTAAGCATACCATAAAGGTAGCTGGGTTTTGGCAAAAATGAACGGAAAGAAACACATAAGGATAAATGAACCCAAAATTACAAATCCTGCAATTTTACGGTACATGTATCCTTGTACTGAAACTATCTCACAGATCTTGTCTCTATTATTATCTGCTAGTGGTTGATAGAGTGTATAGGATATTGCTGCCCCGATACCAAGTTCCGCAAGATTTAAGAATTGAAGGAGATTGACGACAGTCGTGTTCAGCCCTAAAATTTCTGTTCCCAGATATTCAATGAAGATCTTACGGGATATAAAGCTGATTATTAGATTGATAAAATAATAAATCAATGCTATCCGAACGTTTTGTATGCTTCTTTGTGTTCTTGATTTAACCATCATTTTTTATATATCCCGCAAAAATCCAATATCACCTTATTCTCTTTCCTGGGTAACTCCTTGAACTCCTTATGAGCTACCAGGAAGACGATTATGTCGGCTTTTTCGTATGCCTCTTTGTAGTTGGTGAGTTTGAATATTTTGTGCTCATGAACATTCGGTTCCACCACGAGAATATCTGCATTGTTACGGCTTTGCATGACTTTTGTCGTGATATACTTGGCTGGTGATTCCCGCAGATCGTCGATATCGGGTTTGAAAGCCAGTCCCATCATGGCAACGACTGGTTTCCGGTTATGTTCCAGTTCGAACTTAAGCATGGCATTCTCTACTTTTTCGGCACACCAGAAAGCCTTGTAGTTATTGATCTCACGGGCTTTCGCTATCAATTGCGATTCATAGGGAAACTCAGCCGTAATGAAATAAGGATCGACGGCAATACAATGGCCTCCTACGCCGGAACCCGGTTGCAGGATATGAACCCTCGGGTGCTTGTTGGCCAGTTCAATCAGTTCCCAAACATTGATGCCGGCCTTGTCGCAAATGAGCGACAGTTCGTTGGCGAAAGCGATCTGTACGTCACGGGAGGAGTTCTCGGTCAGTTTGCACATCTCCGCCGTTTTAGCATTTGTCTTGTGCAGGGTTCCTTTGACGAACCGGCTGTAAAACCCGATCGCTTTCTCTGTCGACTCAGGGTTGATCCCACCGATGACACGATCGTTATGGACCAGTTCATAAATGACATTTCCCGGTAATACACGTTCCGGACAATAAGCAATGTAGATTTTCCCTTTCAGCTCCGGACGGAGGGAGAAAATTAAATCAGTCATCTTGTCCGTTGTCCCTACCGGCGAAGTAGACTCGATGATGAACAGGTCATTTTCCTTCAGCAAGGGGATAACCGAACGGGTTGCCGTTTCCACATAAGAAATATCCGGTTCGTGATTTCCTTTGAACGGGGTAGGGACAACGACCAGGTATACATCACTTGTTTCCGGCTTTACCGAAGCCTTCAGATGGCCGGACATTACTACTTTCCGGCATAATTCCTGTAAACCGGGTTCCACAATATGGATTAAACCTTGATTGGTCATATCGACAACCTGCGGGTTAATGTCTACACCAATAACTTCTATGCCGTGTTCGGCAGCTATAATTGCTGTGGGGAGGCCAATGTAGCCAAGTCCCATAAAACATGCTTTCATAATTCAATTAAACCTTTTAAGTAATTTCTTTTCGTTAAATAAATTCTATATGCATTTAAGTTTGTCCAGACAGAGATTAAGAGCTGTCCATAGGATAATATCCGCTAAGAATAAAATATTTATATTGGCAAAAGGGGCGAGTATGATATTTAAGCCACTGAAAAATATAGAGATACCAAGTATATATAATAAAGCTCCATGCGGTTTGCATCCCATTTTCAGAAATTTGTGATGAATATGATTTTTATCCGGCGAGAACAACCCCTTATTACTTCTGAACCGTATCAACATCACCCGTATCACATCGAACATCGGTACGATCAGGGTAGAGAAAGCAACCAGGATCGCACTGGTGGAGTAGGGTGTCACCTCCGGGTTATACACAGCATAACGAATGCAGAGGAAAGCCAGGATATACCCTAAAGTCAGGCTGCCGGTATCACCCATAAATATCTTTCTTCCATGTTCGACCTGCCCGAATACATTATAATAAAAGAAAGGGATCAACACTCCCAATGTCGAGAAAGCCAGCGTGGCATATGTCCACATCTGGTTATGCAGGAACAATACCCCTAATACCATCAGGGAGACACCGCTTAAACCGGAAGCCAGCCCGTCTATTCCGTCGATCAGGTTGATCGCATTGCAAATAAAAACAATGACGAAGATAGTCAGCGGCATACCCAGCCATGCCGGCAGTTCATGCATACCGAATAATCCATACAGGTTATTGAGCCATAGCCCGGATAGAGGTAATAGTGAAGCCGCCAGTATCTGTATGATAAATTTGGTGGAATAATGTAATCCGATCAGATCATCTTTAATACCAGCCAGATACAGCAGGATCAATCCGCATGTGAGCAGGTAAAAATCAGGTGTGACATGTGAAATGATATTAGGAGGGATCGGCAGACCTTGCAGGTATCCCAGGTAAGAGATGGCTGAGATAAAAGCCAGCGTAAACAGAATAATAGGAGCGAAAGAGATTCCTCCCAACCGGGGGACAGCTCCTGTATGTATTTTTCTTTCATCCGGAATATCGAATAACCTTTTCGTCAAAGCCACGATAAGAATACGTGGAATAATCAGCATCGAAAAGATAATAGATATTACAAAGGCTATTAAAATCAAGAGGTATATCATGCGTTCTTTTAAGTTAAGTTATACGACAATGTTCGTCAGTCACATACTGTAACCGTCGAAAAATGTATTTGCATAAAAACATACCGGATTATTGCTGGTGGTAATTACTCTTGCACCTCAGCGGAGGTATGTGTTCTTTGTTTAGCTCGCTAAATAAACAAAAGACTCCCTGAATCGTTCACGATTTAGAAGCTGTTTACCTTATTTTAATCTTGAATATCAGTACTTTGGAATGCGTAAAAAAGAAATAGCTAAGTGATTGATGCCATAATTTTCAGTTCTTCTCCGAAATGTGTTTTTCTGTAAATCACAAGATAACAGCCGATTGGTAAAAAATATTAAATAAGTAATGAATAGAGAATAATTTGTTTTGGCTAATCAGGTCTACCTTCTTGAATGGTTAAATGAATTGTTTTATGACATGGCATGTTTTTTATTGGGGCTGATTTAATATTAGATTTATATACCGTATGTGACTGAAAGTCTGTATGCTATGATATATGAGGGTTCTGGAATTTTTTTTGTGAATATTGGAAAAAGTGGCTAATAAGGATTCTCTTTTATCACCTTTATCAAGTGGCTTTTTATGTTAATTTTAAGTGTTTATTTTTCATTATACCTTGTTGGACAAGGGGTGATGAATTTTTTTGTATTTTGTTTGTTCGAAAATTAATACATACTTTTGCGGCGATTAAAAGGATCATTTTTTAATCACGATCGTCGTTGCAGCTATGTGACTGACGAACTTTTTTGTGTAAAAAATAAACTAGTATTAATGTCCTATCTTTTGATAATCACCTTTCTGGTGATTTATTCCTTGTTCTCTGATCTTGTTAATCCGCAGGTTTTGGTAATAGCTGGTCGAAAGCTGTTATTAGCTATACCTATGTCTTTCGGAAAATTCCAAAACTAACTTTAATTTATACTCTTCCAATGGAAATGAATAATCATTACGTAGGCTTGCAGCGCCTTTTCTCTCGTTTTACCAAAATGAGATATATCAATGGATGGATCATTTTCAGCTTTGACCTGATCATATCTTTAAGTGTTTCATTAATAGGTGTATTAGGGCTATTGTCCTTTCTAGGGGTTTCTTATACTCAGGAAGATATTTTAAAAGGAGGCTTTGCCTCTTTGGTCGGAAGTTTGATTGCTTTTTTTACTTTTAAGGTCTATCACGGTGTGATCCGTCATTCTACTTTACGTGGTTTATGGAGGATTTGGGGAGTAGCTATATTGAAATCGGTTGTTTTATGTATATTGCTTCTGGTTCTGAAAGCCTCGTTTACTCCGAAAGTGTATTTGGTCGGATTATTTATCGATTGTGTTTTGACAATGCTAATGCTGGTAACATTCCGTATTTTTATTGTGAACATATATAATATGGTTTTGTTGCAGCTTGGGAAAAAGCGGAAACAAGTTTTGGTTTATGGAACCGGTGATGAAAGTGTTATGATTGCTTCAACAGCAACAAGGCATATTTTTATGCAAGATTACAGTATTACCGGTTTTCTCACTTTCAATAAACAGAAAAAGAATTTCCGTATAGCTGAATTACCAGTCTATCAAATTGCTTCCCGCGAAGATCTTTTGCGACTAGTAAACAGAAACTCTTTAGACGGTATACTTTTTCCAAATCTCAAAACTATACAACAAGAAAAAGAGCGGTTGATCCGCTTTTGTGAACAGATCTCTTTGCATACTTTGGTCGTTCCTGAGATGGAAGAGGTCCATAACGGTGCGATAAAACGATCTATCCGTGACATAAAAATTGAAGGACGTGAAGAAATCAAGATTAACATGCAGGAGATCGCTTGTTTGCTTGAAAATAAAGTGATACTGGTTACCGGTGCTGCAGGAAGTATTGGCAGTGAGATTTGTCGACAGTTAGCACATTTTCCTATTTGTAAGTTGATTTGTTTTGATTCGGCTGAAACGCCAATGCATAATTTGCGTTTAGAGTTGGAAGATAAATTTCCTAACTTGAATTTTGTACCTGTGATAGGAGATGTTCGAAATGGAGACCGGTTGGATTATGTTTTTCGCAATTGGCATCCTCATATTGTGTTTCATGCAGCTGCTTATAAGCATGTACCGTTGATGGAGGAGAATCCTTGCGAAGCTGTACGGGTGAATGTTTATGGGACACGGTTGGTTGCAGACGCTGCTGTAAAGTACGGAGTTGAAAAGTTTGTAATGATTAGTACGGATAAAGCAGTGAATCCGACTAATATTATGGGATGTAGCAAGCGTTTGGCTGAAATTTATGTACAGAGTTTGAGTTTGGCTATTATAAAAGGTGAAGTACAAGGTTGCACAAAATTTATAACGACCCGTTTCGGCAATGTTTTGGGAAGTAATGGTTCTGTCATACCTCGTTTCCGTGAACAGATTAATAACGGAGGGCCAGTAACAGTAACTCATCCGGAAATAATTCGTTATTTCATGACTATTCCCGAGGCATGTCGATTGGTTTTGGAAGCTGGTACGATGGGGAATGGAGGAGAGATCTTTGTATTTGATATGGGACAACCTGTGAAGATTGCAGATTTAGCTCGACGAATGATAGAACTTTCAGGTATGAAGGTTGGAAAGGATATTGAGATAGAGTATACGGGATTGCGTCCAGGTGAGAAATTGTATGAGGAGCTTTTGAGTCATAAGGAAAATACGAAGGAGACTCTTCATGAAAAAATTCGAATTGCTGATGTTAGAGAATATAACTATCAAGATGTTACGAGATGTATCAATCTCTTGTCAAATCTTTCTCTGAATGTAGAAATTGTAGACATGGTAAGAGAAATGAAAGGGTTTGTTCCTGAGTTTAAGAGTCAGAATTCGGAATTTGAAAAGTTGGATAAATAGGGTAGGGATTTCCTAATACTAATAAAGTTATTTTGCTGGTAGTTGAGATATTTCCTTTGAAGGTTTTGTGTTTCAGGTTCTTATAGTAAGGATAGTTATTCGGAAGATGGCAATATAGATATAGCTGTGGTGGTTGAGCGTTTGAATGATAACTATTTCGAGGATACTCCTTCATAATGGAAACTTCGTCGTAAGATAAGTACACTTATCGAACCGTTTTTTGCTTACCGAGACATGGATAATCCTTTTATTGCGATATTACAAAAACAGGTATCCCCATTTAGTGCGTAAATTCTCATTTGGCATTCAATTTTGACGTATAGTTAGGAAGTAATAAAACCTTGATAAATTTTTTTATGAAATCGTGAAGGAGTGTAGGGGGATGAGAACTAGCTTTCTATAACAATCGGATTAATGTTGATAAAATATAAAAACAAGTTTGAAATTTGGGTTATTTAATAGAAAACTGCTTTTTGAAGGTTTTCTATGGGATACGTCAAAATTGGACGCTTATTGTAGTTTGTGGAATTTTATAAGTTATGGTTATATTCATATTTATTTTCGTCATTTCAACTGTTATTATTATTCAATATTATAAAGAACGAAGATGGGTTAATCTTATTTCTGTTTTGGCGGCTCCTTATCTGATATTGGTGACATTTAATAACTTATTTATATATAAATATGGCTTTTATAAAATATCCGACCAAGTACTGTGGATGATTATGATAGGAATTGTTTGTTTTTATGTAGGTACTTTGCCTGTGAAAAATAGTTATGCATTGCAATCATCAGAAAACGATAACTATAAATCGCTGCAAAAGTATAATATAAAAACGATGACAGTTTTGTTGTATATGATAGATATTTTAGGCTTTCTAAAGGTTTATCAGATGTTTTTGTCTGGAGCATTTGATGTGGAGAATTTTGAGGATGCTGAAGGCGTAGTAGGAAATGGTCTAGTAGGACACTTGCTTAACTTCTCATATTCAATCGTTCCCTTTGTATTTTTATACTGGACTTATCATAAATCAAAAATCCTATATCTTTTGCCAGTATTGTTGCTAATATTGGTGACATTTGGCACATTTATAAAATATAATGTAATAGGTTTGTTTGTTACTCTATTTATGTTCATTATGATATATAGGAAATCATTATTAAGAAAAGCTATAATAGTATTAGTTTCCATTACTTGTATAGTATTTGTTTCTAACTATGCTGTCGGTTTTTTTTTGAGAGATGTGGAGGTGGATTCCTCGTTTTATATCAATCATTTGTGGAACTATGCTTCGGGATCGTTAATTTACGATAATTATATTTTTGGATATCATGGTGTACGTGTGGGAGTAAGTATTTGGTATAAGCTAATGACTTTTATTTGTGGTTTACCCAATATGTTTATATATAAATTATCAGGAGATAAAATTTTTCCTCATGAGCGACAAGATGACTTAGTTATTTCTAGCGATGGTACCACTAGTAATGTTGTTGATGCTATTGGTTATATCTATCCTTCTCATGGATATTTTTACGAAATACTATGTTTCTGTGCTGTCATTATATTGATTGGATTTTTCTCCGCTTTGATTTATAAGAAAGGTTTGGTAAAGTCAAAACGAATTCATTCTTTCTTGGCTGTGTATATTACCTATTTTGTTTTTTTTTCCTTTTTCGGAACTTTCTATATAGTATCAGGACCTTGGGAAATTTTAGTATATTCTTTAATTATCCCCCAATTATTTTACAGTAAAAACAAACAGATATGCGAATTGGAATAATGACTTTCCATGCCTCCTATAATTTTGGATCAGTATGGCAGGCTTTTGCTTTGCAACACATCCTAAATAGCATGGGATATGACAATGAAATTATAAATTATCGGATGCTTTCTCAAAAGGACAAGTATTCTTTATTTCCTTGCCTGGCTACGTGGAAAGGTCAACTGCGGAATCTTTTTATGATAAGATTTTTGAATGGTAAACGTAAAGCAAATTTGGCATACGAGAGTTTTATTAATAATAAACTAAGGCTTTCGGAAGAAATAAATAAGGTTATTGATCTAAATAAAATTGCCGATAGATATGATATATTTTTATCGGGTAGTGATCAGATATGGGGCTATGACGTGCCAGAGTTTGTTTCATCGGAGGAAGATTCGAGAAGTCCTTATTTTTTGAATTTTACTGACAGGTACAAAATATCTTATGCCAGTTCAACGGGAGTGTCAAGCCGTGAACAGCTTTTCATACAGAAAGATAATCTCGATAAATACTCTTTCATTGCTGTTCGCGAATCTAAAGGCAAAGAAATACTAGAAACAATTGTTTCACAGCCAATTCATGTGGTGCTTGATCCCACTTATTTAATATCGCATACCCAATGGATCAATTTGGCTGACAGAGTGACTATGAATATTCCGTCTGACTATGTATTGATTTATAGTCTGCAGGGCATGAAAAAACGTAAATGTTGGATGAAACTGATTCATGAGTTACGGTCAAGGTATCCCAGAGTAATGATTATTTCTGTATCACCATTTGTTCCCATTATTGGTAGGGATATTATTAATATGGCAGGTGTCGGTCCCGAGCAGATTCTCCATCTGTTTGCTCATGCGAAGTATATATATACCGATACTTTTCATGGAATGTCATTTTCTATTCATTTCCGTAAAAACTTTTCACTGTTTGAAAGTAAAGCGGCTGATTGTAGAAAAGTTGATGTTTTAAATAAATTCAATCTTATTGACCGCCTTTCTCTAAATGTGTTTCAGAGTGTGGACTTGTTTGACATTCCTATTCATTATAACGAAGTGGAAAGCAAAATTATTAGTCAAATCAATAGCTCAATAAATTATTTAAAAACTGCTATCGAAGAATTTTATTCAAAACAGCAAGCATAAACCATGGTAGATAGGTTTGAAATATGTAGTAAAAAGCATTGTACTGGTTGTGGAGCATGTGTACAAGTATGCGCAAAAGGGTGTATTTCTATGGAGATAGATTCAGAAGGTTTTCTTTATCCTATTATAGATTACAGCCAATGTGTTTCGTGTAATAAGTGTTTGAAGACGTGCCCTCAAAATTCATCGGTAGCAAAGTTTGATTCTACATTTTATATGGTATGGCATAAGTCAAGAGAAATCCTATTGAAAAGTTCTTCAGGGGGAGTGTTTACAGCTTTTGCTGAATATGTATTAGCTAAAAAAGGAGTTGTATATGGAGTGGCGCATCATCCCCAAGCGGTATATGCTTTCCATGTAGCGGTAGAGAATGCCAATGAATTGGACAAATTAAGAAAAAGTAAATATTACCAAAGCGATACATTACTAGTGTTTCAAGAGGTGAGGGACCATTTGCGCAATGGGCGTTGGGTTTTGTTCACTGGCACTGCTTGTCAGATTGCAGGTCTTTTGAATGTGCTTGGTAATGCTGACAAAAGTAAGCTACTTACTATGGATGTGTTATGTCATGGAGTAACCAGTAGCAAAGTAATTAAGTATTACTTAACTGATATGGAAAGAATAATAGGTAAAAAGGTTACAGATTTTGATTTCCGAATAAAAATACCAAAATGTGGTTGGACTAAAAGTACTAAAATGCGGTTGCATTTGTCAGATAATCAATGCTATGTGTCGGATTACGACAGTGACTTGTTTTTTTCCGGGTTCAATGAAAACCTATTTCTTCGTGAATCGTGTTACAATTGTTTCTACTGTGGACGCCAGCGAATCAGTGATTTCACTGCTGCCGATTTTTGGGGTATAGATTCTCAATCTGTAACCAAGGAGCAATTATACAATGGTATTTCCTTATTGCTTGTCAACTCTGAAAAAGGCAATGCCATTGTGCAAAAGCTAGGACAAGTGATGCACATAAAACCAGTAGATGCCGACACTTTGATACCTAGAACAAGCCTTGCGCTTCGTCATCCTTGTAAGCGTCCGCAGCAACGTGATATTATTTTTCAAAATTTTGCTCAATATGGCTATGAGGCAACATTGAAAAAGCTTATACCGCGTCATTTTGCTCAAGTACGACAAAAGAAATTGTTCCAATTCTTTATTGGAGAGCGTGGCTATACTTGGCTGAAGTCTGTAATGGGTAGGTGATATGAATAAATACAAAAAACTAGGGACCAACATAGTTACCTTTTTTATAGGCAATATGGGGAGCAGGCTCGTTCAATTTGTGTTTATCCCCCTATACACTTATTGGCTTACTACTTACGAGTATGGTGTGATAGACACCATTGTGATAACGGTGTCGTTATGTTGCCCATTTGTTTCATTGAGTATCCACGACGCACTTCTGCGTTTTCTGCTTGAACACGATGGTAAAGATAAAGAATATTATTCGATTTCTATTCTGTTGGGGTTAGTAGGCTCGGCAGCATTCTCTGCAAGCGTATATGTGTTTAATGAAATAGAACTCCTTAAACCGTATTGGCTTTACTTCTATATTTACATGATACTTACCGTATTTTATAATATTCAAAATTCACTGATTCGTGGATTGGAATACAATAAGCTCTATTCTGTGCTTGGAATATTGTTGACCTTGTTGCAGGCGTTAGGCATTTATTTGTTGGTAGGCTATTTGCATCAAGGCATTGTGGGTTATATGCAGGCTTTAATTGTAGCCTATGCTTTGAGTTTGTGTATTTCGGTGTTTGCTACACATAGTTGGCGTTACTTTTCGCTTTCAGCTGTTTCGAAGCGTCAATTCAAAAGTATGTTGCTTTATAGCATTCCCTTAGTTCCAAATGCCATGATGTGGTGGGTCATCAATTCTTCTGACAAATACTTGATACTCTATTTCCTTTCACCCGAAGCCAATGGTTTGTTTGCTATAGCTTCCAAGATACCCTTAATCATCAATGTAATTTACACCATATTTCTGATGGCTTGGCAGATATCTGTTGTGGAAGAACACAATCAGGAAGGTAAGGAAAAGTTTTATCATACAGTTTATCAGTATATGGTATCTGGGTTGTTCCTATTTGCTTCGTTTGTCATGATTTTTATCAAACCGTTGGTGCTCAATTTTTTCGATGTGGGTTATATTGATACCTGGCGATATGTTCCTATACTTCTTATAAGTGCTGTTTTTACTTGTTTATCTGGTTATTACGGGTCTTTTTATGTGGCTTTTAAGAAAACTGGCGGTGCGTTGAAGACATCAATTGTATGCGGCATTCTAAATGTTTGCGTAAATCTGATTTTTATCAATTATATCGGGCTGTACGGAGTTTCTATATCTAATCTTTTATGTTTTGTATTCTTGTATGTTTACCGTATCTATGATACCCGTAAAATGTTGATTATAAACAATGAAAATCTGTTGGTTTTTCTTAATGCCTTATTGCTGGTATGCCAGTCTGTAGCCATTTATATACCCAATATCTGGTGGTCATCAGTGGTTTTAACTCTACTGTTGGGTATTATGATTATAGTTAACAAAAACTTTTTAATAAACATGTATCATTTGGCTCATTTGCTAATCAATAAATATATCTGTGGAAAAAATTCAATATAACGTAGTGGAGCGTGATACTAAAAACGCTTCGGGTAAAGCAAAAGCCGATGTCGGGAAAGTATTGTGCGATTATGGCTTTAAAAATCTTTATTCGCCTTTAAAGAACAGGTATCTACGCGTAGTGCAGCAATTTATGTCTATTGCCATGCTGCGTCATGATACTTTTCTATTTGTACAGTATCCGGCAAATATTCATCAATGCTATGAATATTTGAAAAAAAAGAGAATGTATAAAGTTTGTATCATCCACGATTTGGAATCTTTGCGAGGTACTAAAACTGTCAAACAGGAAATGTCGGTACTCAACTCTTTTGATGTAGTGATAAGTCACAATCCACAGATGACAGCCTACTTGCGTAGTGAAGGTATCACTGTCCGAATAGAGAATTTGGAAATATTCGATTATCTGCTTCCTGGCGACATGTCAGTGAAATATTCATATTTTAAACATCAAGTGGCTTTTGCCGGTAATCTTTCAAAATCGGTGTTTTTGTCTAAATTGGGTGAGCTTCCTCAGGTTCGTTTTAATCTGTATGGTATGCCTGTTTCTCACATGGATAATATTATCTGTAATGCCAATATAAGCTACAAAGGTAGTTTCCCTTCTGATAAACTTATTGAAAATATTGTCGGAGGTTGGGGATTGGTGTGGGATGGTGATTCGCTGGATACTTGTAATGGTATTAATGGAGAGTATATGAAATTCAATTGCCCTCACAAAGTCTCTATGTATATCGCAGCTGAACGTCCAATTATTATTTGGGAAAAGGCTGCTATGGCCAGCTACATTGTAAATCACAACTTGGGCATAACCATTGGTAGTTTGCGTCAATTGCTTCAGGCGATAGATGCAGTGTCCGAAGCGCAGTTCAAACTTATGCTTGAGGCAGTGCGTTGTGAAAAATCCAGATTGGTAGTTGGTGATCATTTACTAAGTGTCTTAAAACGTATAGAGCTTAAATAAAGGATATGAATAATAATAAAGTATATGATTACTTGGTAGTTGGAGCCGGTCTATATGGGGCTGTTTTTGCCAGGCAGGCAGCAGACAAAGGGTATTCCGTTTTAGTGATAGACAAACGACCTCATATTGCAGGCAACGTTTATACCGAGAAAATAGCAGGAATAAATGTGCACAAGTATGGAGCGCATATTTTTCATACCAATAATACTGAAGTATGGAACTATGTAAACCGGTTTGCAGTTTTCAATCGTTTCACTAATAGTCCGATAGCTACCTATAAAGGCGAAGTGTTTTCTTTGCCATTCAATATGTACACTTTCAATAAAATGTGGGGCGTTGTAACACCAGAGCAGGCTAAACAAAAAATAGAGGAACAGAAAAGAAATGCGGGTATCTCCATGCCTAAAAATTTGGAGGAGCAGGCGATCTCTTTGGTTGGTATCGATATCTACGAAAAGCTCATCAAGGGATATACCGAAAAGCAGTGGGGAAGATCATGTAACCAGTTACCTGCTTTTATTATTAAGCGGCTCCCTGTGAGATACACCTACGACAATAATTATTTCAACGCTCTATATCAAGGAATACCTATTGGAGGATACACTAAGATGGTAGCAGGCATGTTATACGACATAGATGTTTGTTTAGGGGTGAATTATCTTGAACATAAATCTGAATACGATGCTATGGTTTCTAAGGTTATTTATACGGGGCCCATTGATGCTTATTTCAATTATTGCTTGGGTGAATTGCGATATCGTTCGGTAAGGTTTGAAACTGAACTGCTGGATATTTCTAACTATCAGGGAAATGCTGCTGTTAATTTCACGGATGTTGAAATTCCGTGGACTCGAATAATTGAGCACAAATGGTTCGAGTTTGGCAAGGATGAAATTGGAGCTGATTTGCCTCAAACTGTAATAAGCCGTGAATATAGTTCGGAATGGAAACGGGGCGATGAACCTTATTATCCGGTTAATGATGAAGCTAATGGTAAATTGTATCTTCAGTATAAAGCAATGGCCGATGAAGAGCAAAATGTGATTTTTGGCGGAAGGTTAGGTGAATATAAGTACTATGATATGGATGCTGTAATTGCATCTGCGCTAAGGTGTTCAGATACAATTTTGTAATATATTGATATCTAAATAAAAAACAATGAGTAAAAAAGTTTTGTTGGTTTTTGGTACCCGTCCCGAAGCTATTAAGATGGCTCCGTTGGTGAAGGAGTTTCAAAGCCATCCTAAGGAGTTTAAGACTATAGTGTGTGTAACGGGCCAGCATCGCAAAATGTTGGACCAAGTACTTCAAATATTCGACATTCTTCCCGATTATGACCTGAATATCATGAAGCAGGGACAGGATCTATATGATGTGACGGCTTGTGTGCTGGTGGGTATGCGTGATGTACTGATAGAGGTGCAGCCTGATGTGGTGCTGGTGCATGGTGACACTACAACTTCCACCGCTTCGGCCTTGGCCGCTTTCTATCAACAGATACCTGTGGGGCATGTGGAGGCTGGACTTCGCACACACAATATCTATAGTCCCTGGCCCGAGGAGATGAACCGCTTGATAACAAGTCGCATAGCCACCTACCATTTCTCGCCAACACCTCTTAGTCGTCAGAATCTGCTGGACGAGGGGGTAAAGCAAGATGCTATCATGGTGACCGGCAATACGGTAATCGATGCACTCCACATTGTGGTGGATAAAATAAAGGCCGACAAGACATTGGACGCAAAGTTGGAAATCGTTCTGAAGCAAGCTGGTTACGACGTGAACTGTTTGAATGGAGGTAGGAAGTTAGTGTTGATTACGGGGCATCGTCGCGAGAATTTTGGTGATGGTTTCATCTCCATATGCAAGGCCATCAAGAACTTGACACAGAAATATCCTGATGTGGATTTCGTATATCCCATGCACCTGAATCCCAATGTGCGCAAACCTATTCATGAGGTGTTTGGTGAAGATTTGAACAATCTGGGTAATATGTACTTCATTGAGCCACTCGCATACTTGTCGTTTGTTTATCTGATGGAAAAGAGTTACATGTTGCTTACTGACAGTGGCGGTATACAAGAGGAGGCTCCCGGCCTTGGTAAGCCCGTATTGGTGATGCGCAATACCACTGAACGTCCTGAGGCTTTAGAGGCTGGTACGGTAAAGTTGGTAGGTACTGATTACGATAAGATTGTGTCCGAAGTGTCTGCCCTACTCGACGACGAGGTGTACTATCAGAAAATGAGTAAGGCCGTGAATCCTTATGGTGACGGGTTAGCTTGCGGTAGAATTTTATCTTTTTTGGCAAAATGACTTCTGCTGAAAGTGATAGTTTAATGGCTATTTGGGTAGTAGCCACAATCATGATTTTGTCTTGTCATTGTTTACAGGCAATGAATAACGACTTGGCATGGGTATTTAATGTAAGGGTGGAAATGTTTTTTTGCTGTCTGGCTTTTGACTACTGATAGATTCTGCTGTTATGTGCGATTTGCATGAGGGTGGATTTATGAGACAGCTATTCCATTTCTAAGTGACTTCGTTTTAAAGTTGCGATGTTTTCAAATTAATTAATTTCATTTTTTTATTATATCATACAATGAGATTTTTGGTTCTTGCTACTAACTATCCAAGCAATGAAAATAAGGCTTGTTCAAATTATATCCACACTCGTAATTTGTATTATCAAGCACATGGCATAGACGTGGATGTTCTTAATTTTGCATCATCTGTGGGGTATGAAATAGATGGTATAAAAGTATATAGTTTGTCTGATTTCAAAAATAAACTGCTCAATTTAAAATATGATTTGCTGGTTAGCCATGCATCCAATCTTAGAAACCATTATAGGTTTTTGCTGAAATTTGGAGGCAAATTTTTGAAGATAGTCTTTTTTTATCATGGTCATGAAGTCCTAAAAATCAATCAAGTGTATTCTAAACCATATCCTTTTGTAAACAGAAGCAGAGTAAAAGAACTCTTTCAAGACATATACGATTCTGTAAAATTGTTTGTGTGGCGTCATTATATCAATTCTCATTATCAAAAATTATACCATGTATTCGTGAGCCATTGGATGAAAGACGAGTTTATGCGGTGGGTTCATCCCGAGAGCCGAGCTATAGAAGGTCGAACTACTATAACTTACAATTCTGTTGGAGAGTTGTTTGAAAAAGAATCGTATGACAAGACAACACCGAAAAAATTTGATTTCATTACCATACGTTCTGTTTTAGACGGATCAAAATATGCAGTGGATATAGTTAATGATTTTGCAAAAAAATATGCGGATAAAAATTTCTTACTTATTGGTAAGGGGACATTTTTCAATCATTATGAAAAAGCTCCTAATATCACGTGGATAAACAATCGCATTTCACATGCTGAAATGCTTGATTTGTTAAACGCTTCGAAGTGTGCGTTAATGCCTACAAGAACTGACGCACAAGGTGTGATGATGTGTGAAATGGCTACTTTCGGATTACCACTTATTACTTCTGACATTCCCGTATGCCATGAAGTATTTGACGGATTTAGCGGCATTGGTCTAATTTCCAATGACAATTATCTTTCTTGTGATATAAACGCAATATATGATGATATAAAAACAGAAGCTGGTAAGAACGAACGATATTTTTATTCAAAAGTAATGGCTCAGGAATTGGCCGAATTGAATAAAATTATAGAGCATAAAATTGTCTCTATGCCATTTTTACAGTAGACTTTAAATCAAGTCTACACTTTGATTATTTGCAAGAAAACCATCGAATAGTGAATTTTTTATTATACGATACGTCCGAATTGGAGACTAATATAAATTAGAATGATATCAAATAAAGTTATAATCTGGGGGGCGGATAATACTCATGCACTGGGGGTTATCAGACAGTTAGCTAATAACAACTTGGATATCCTTTTTTTAGTAAATGGGAAATCAAAAAAATGTGCTACGAAAAGTAAATATTGCCCCAAAACATATTTTGCTAAAAGTGTGAAAGATGGATTGGATTATTTAAAATATAATTACAAGGATAAAATAACCAAAGCTATACTTCTATTGATGGGGGATGAGGTTGCAGAAATAGTAGATAAAAACAGAGAACAACTTTTGCCATACTTTCATTTATCAGGAACTTCTAAACAAGGATTACTGTCAATAATAGATGATAAGAATATTATGTCAGAATTGGCGAAAAGGAACGGTTTTATTGTGCCATATTCAATTGAATTTAAGTGGAATTCTCCGATAGTTAACATTAAATTTCCATGTATTATAAAGCCAACTATTTTGGCTACTAATCGTAAGGATTTTAAATCCCATATATGCTGGAATAAGAATGATTTAGTGAAATGTATAAAACTAATGAATCACAAGAATGTGTATATATTGCAAGAATACATTCGAAAAGAATATGATTTATTGGTATTAGGTTACAGAAATAGAAAGGGAGAGATCATTTTAGCGGGAACCTATTATAAGGATAGGTGGTCTGATGATGGAGGTGGATCGCATGGGTATTTGATTCCAGATATTCCAGAATATGTAAATCCCAAAGGAATAAAATCTTTCTTAGCAGAAATTGATTATTACGGACTTTTTAGTGTAGAATATGGTTTGTATAATGATATTGCATATTTCTATGAATTTAATTTGAGGAATGATGGAACTTCACATATTTTTTATCAATGTGGAGCAAATTTACCATTATCCTGGATTTATGATTGTGTTGAGTATGAGAATGAAGTACCAACCAAAGTTCGTGGAAAAAAATATGTAATTAATGAGATTTTAGATCAGATAAATATTACAAGAGGAATAATTTCAAAATCAAATTGGCAAAAAGAAAAAGAAGAAGCTACAGCGTTTTATTTTTTTGATCAAAATGATATGGAGCCTTGGCGTATAGCCAACAGAACTGCTTGGTTTAATAGAATATTAAGGTCTATTTTTTTGAAATATAGACCGTTGATTGTTTATTGCTTGGATAGGTTGAAACAATAATTTAGTCGTATGGTCAAAATAATTTTAATGTATCATGATATTTATCGTGATTCTGTAAAAGAAAGTGGTTTCCAGAATAATAGTGCTTTTCAATACAAAGTACAACTTGAAGAATTCGAAAGGCATGTAGCTGCAGTATCTGAATATTGTAAGCAACATACAGATACTGAAGTAGAGTTTACTTTTGATGATGGTGGAGTTTCTTTTTTTACTTATGTAGCTCCTATACTGGAAAAGTATGAATTACATGGAAGTTTTTTTATCAGTACGAAATATCTTGATACACCATTGTTTCTTACGACAGAGCAGTTGCACGTTTTAGTAGAACATGGACATTGTATCGGTTCACATTCACATAGCCATCCGGTACTAACTGACTTAACAGATGAAGTTATAGGAGAAGAATGGAATCTATCATTAAATAAGTTAGAAAAATATATTATTGGTGAAATGACAGCATCTATACCTAATGGTGGTGAAAGTAAAAGTGTTTTGAAAAAAGCAGCTGAGGTAGGAATTGAAGTTCTCTATACTTCCGTGCCGACCACCCGAACAAAAAAATTAGGTAATATGCTCATAAAAGGGCGTTATGTGGTATATCAAGGAATGAAAACAGAAGATGTTATGACTATTGTATCAAACAAAAGTCGTAGAAGAATGATGTATATGCGATGGCAAATATTGCAGATAATCAAGTTTATTTTAGGTGACCGATATAGTCGATTGAAGTATTTTCTATTAAAGAAGAAATCTTTCTTCATATAAAGTTTTAAGATCATATAATTTTATGGATTCAATTAAAATTGCCGTAATAGGTCTCGGGTACGTTGGACTTCCTTTGGCTCGACTCTTTTCTACAAAGTACAAAACTGTTGGTTTTGATATGAACCAGGCTCGTGTAGATACCTTAATGGCCGGTCATGATTCTACGTTGGAAGTAGCGGATGAATTGTTACAGAGTGCCATCAAAAATAATGGTTTTCTTTGTACTACAAAGTTGGAAGACATCGAAAACTGTAATTTCTATGTAGTGGCTGTTCCTACTCCAGTAGATGAGAATAATCGGCCAGACTTAAAACCTTTATGGGATGCGAGTAAGACTGTAGGGAAAGTAATCTCGATGGGTGACATTGTGGTATATGAATCTACGGTATATCCTGGTGTGACGGAAGAGGAATGTTTACCAGTAGTTGAAAAGGTGTCAGGCTTGAAGTTTAATGTTGACTTCTTTGCCGGTTATTCCCCTGAGCGTATTAACCCGGGTGATAAGGAACATACAGTAGAGAAAATAAAGAAAGTGACGTCTGGTTCTACTCCAGAGGTTGCTGATATTGTGGATAATGTGTATAATTCGGTTTTGGTGAACGGAACGCATAAGGCTCCAAGTATTAAAGTGGCAGAAGCCTCTAAGATTATTGAAAATTCACAACGTGATGTGAATATCGCCTTTATGAATGAGTTGGCTAAAATATTTAATGCTATGGGTATTGATACCAGTGATGTGATAGAGGCTGCAGCATCTAAATGGAATTTTATAAAATTGAAACCGGGTTTGGTCGGCGGGCATTGTATCGGTGTGGATCCATATTATCTTATACAAAAAGCGCAGGTCTATGGTGTGCTGCCACGAGTGATGTCTTCCGCTCGTCGATTGAATGATGGAATGGGGGATTATGTGGCTAATCAGGTGATTAAGCTGATGAACAAGAAAGGAGTTCTTGTGAAAGATTCCAAGATTCTGTTGTTAGGTATCACGTTTAAGGAAAATTGTCCGGATATTCGCAATACAAAGATTGTGGATATTTATAGTACATTATCTGAATATACAGAGAATATAACAGTGTATGATCCATGGGCAGATGCAACTAAAGTTAACCATGAATATGGTATTACTCTTGCGGAAAACTCTTTGAAAGAATTGCGCGGACAATTTGATGCAGTAGTGTTGGGGGTGGCCCATGATGCTTTTAAGAATGAAGATATTCGTTCTTTCTTGAAAGAGGTAAATGGAGTTGTATACGATGTAAAGGGTATTTTAGACCGAGAGTTTATAGACGGAAGACTTTGATTTATGCTTTCTGTTATTTGTCCGATATACAATGAAGCGAAATATATTGATGTATGTATTCAATCTATTTTGCTTCAAGATTATCCTAAAGAGCAACTGGAAGTGCTCTTTGTGGATGGCATGAGCTGTGATGGTACCCGTGAAATTGTGGATGGTTATTCTGAGCAATATCCTTTTATTCACTTGCTGGATAATGAGAAACGTATAGTTCCGGTAGCAATGAATATTGGGATAAGAGCATCAAAAGGCGAAGTGATTATCCGTTTGGATGCACATGCCCAATATCCGTCGAACTATTTTTCTGTCTTGGTAAGAGAACTGGAACGGTTAAATGCAGATAATGTAGGGGCAGCTTGTAGAACGGATGTCTTGAATAAGACCCCAAGAACTTTGGCAATCAGGGAAGTGCTGAGTAATAGGTTCGGAGTCGGAAATTCTACATTCCGTTTGGGGGTTAGTAAAACGATGGAAGTTGATACGGTTCCTTTTGGATGTTGGCGTAGGGATGTTTTTGACAGATATGGTTTTTATAATGAGCGATTAGTTCGTAATCAGGACATTGAATTGAATAAAAGGATTGTATATGGGGGGGGGCATATTTATATTGTCCCTGACACTTATTGTACTTATTTAGCTAGGGAAACATTCTGTGGATTAGCAAAAAATAATTATTCTAATGGGAAATGGAATATTTTAACTGTGTATTATACGAAACAACTTAAATCGTTATCATTACGACATTTCATACCATTGCTTTTTTTGTGTTCTTTGATAGTCCCTTCCATTTTGGCATGCTTTTATTTTCCTGTTGGATTTATTTCGTTAATATCCCTATTGTTATATATTATTTTAATGTCTTCAATTAGCTTGTTGCTGGTATTGAAAAAAAAATTATGTTTTAGGCATTTGATAATAGCATTTATGACTCTGCATTTGTCGTATGGATGTGGGTCTTTGAGTGGTATAATAAATATCTTGAAAGATGGAAGGTTCTTTTATTTTATATAAAGGTTGTTGGCTAAATAGATATCCTGCATATTGTAATCGTTGTATGACTACAGCTGAGAGTTTTCAATTGTTAAACAAGGGAGGGTATTTGCTAAGAAATGTGTACGAGTGGGATTGTGATCATGAGACTTCATTTTGGTTTGTTATAAAGGACTCTTTCGGAGGAATGGAGGAATTATCTTCCAAAATGAGAAATCAGGTGAAAAAATCATTGAAAACATACGATGTAAACAGGGTATCGGCGAGTGAAATGCTTCTGGTTGGTTTTCCTATTTTTCAATCGGCTTTAGATAATTATCGGGTGAAAGCTCATCGGATAACTATGGACGCTTTTAAAGATAGGATTGTGAAGTGTGAAAAGGCGGGAAACGTTGACTTTTGGTGTGTGTATGAAAAGGGGACTCATCAAGCGGTAGCGTTGGCTATCAATACACTTCATAAGGATTATTGTGACTACAATACGATGAAGGCTGATCCTGCATTTTTAAGAAATTCTACTTATCCCTATTACGGACTTATTTATGAGATGAATCGCTATTATTTGCAGGAACTTGGATTGAAGTATGTAAGTGATGGAGCCCGAAGTATTACGGAACATTCTAACATTCAGCCGTTTTTAATTGATAAATTTCGTTTTAGAAAAGCGTATTGTCAATTACAGATAGTTTATCAATGGTGGATGGAAATCGCGGTAAATATATTATTTCCTTTTCGTAAGCTGATTCCTGTTCAGGCGGTAAAAGCTATATTGAATATGGAGGCAATGCGTAGAAATAAGTATTGATATAATTATTCTCATGTTTTTTAAATCTGCTTTTGACCGTATCGTTTCATTTTTCGGTCTGTTTTTTTTGTCTCCCGTCCTGTTGGTTGTGGCTCTTTTGATTTGCATCAAAATGTCCGGTGGTTCTGTTATCTTTAAACAAAAAAGGGTTGGACAGCATGGTAAGTTATTTACTATGTACAAGTTTCGTTCAATGACCGTAAATCATTCCGGAAGTTCTGTTTCTGTCAAAGGAGAGAGCCGTATTACGCCTTTGGGAGAGAAGTTGCGGAAATACAAGTTGGATGAATTGCCTGAGTTGTGGAATGTGTTGATGGGAGATATGAGTTTTGTTGGGCCTCGTCCAGATGTTCCGGGATATGCCGATAAATTGGAAGGTGACGATAGAAGGTTGTTGTTGTTGAAACCGGGTATAACCGGTCCTGCCAGTTTGAAATATCGAAATGAAGAAGAACTGTTGGCAGAACAGGAAGATCCCCTGAAATATAATGATGAGGTCTTGTTTCCTGATAAAGTAAAAATAAATATAGAATATTTAGATAATTGGTCGTTTTGGAATGATATTAAGATCATTATATATACGGTACTAGGAAAGGATATGTAAAGTTTTATTCTTTTTTAGTATGGAAAATGAATTGCTAAAATAGTTTTTTATGAATAAGCGAATTTACCTTTCTCTCGCCCACATGTCCGGCCGTGAGCAAGACTTCATAAAAGAAGCTTTCGATACCAACTGGGTAGTCCCCTTAGGCCCCAATGTAAATGCATTTGAAAAAGAGTTAGCAGACTATCTTAAAGAAGACCGACACGTGGTTGCATTGTCTGCCGGTACAGCCGCCCTTCACCTGGGGCTTATCGAATTAGGAGTGCAAACAGGTGACGAAGTCATCTGCCAGTCTTTTACTTTTGCTGCTTCAGCCAATCCGATAGCATATCAGTCAGCTACTCCGGTCTATGTAGATAGCGAACAGGATACTTGGAATATGAGTCCTTTATTTTTGGAAGAAGCGATCAAAGACCGTTTGCGTAAAACAGGAAAACTCCCGAAAGCAATTATCCCGGTTCATCTATATGGCATGCCTGCAAAGATGGATGAAATTATGGCTATTGCTTCTCAGTATGGAATACCTGTTTTGGAAGATGCAGCAGAAGCTTTGGGTTCAGAGTATAGAGGACGGAAATGTGGTACCTTCGGAGAGTTTGCCGCCTTATCATTCAATGGGAATAAGATGATTACGACTTCCGGTGGCGGTGCCTTGGTTTGCCGGACGGAAGAACAGGCCAAACGGACCATGTTCTATGCTACCCAAGCCAGAGAGAATGCTCCGCATTACCAACATGAATGCATTGGTTATAACTACCGCATGAGTAATATTTGTGCCGGAATCGGTAGGGGACAGATGTTTGTATTGGATGAACATATCGCACGACGCAGGGCAATACACCGGCTGTATACGGAGTTGCTGAAGGATATGCCGGGTATCGAGGTACAACAGAATCCTTCGGAAGATTTCAATTCGAACTTCTGGCTGACTTGTATTCTGATAGATCCGGAAAAGGCAGGGTTTAGCCGTGAGGATGTCCGGTTACATCTGGCAGATGAAAATATAGAAACACGCCCTTTGTGGAAACCCATGCATCTGCAACCGGTGTTTAAACAATCGCCTTTTTATGGGGACGGGACATCGGAAAGGTTGTTTGATAAAGGGCTTTGTCTACCTTCTGGTCCGACACTGACGGATGATGATATTTGCAGGGTGGTGGATGAAATATCTCGCTTAAAGTTGCATATTTAAAATAGATAATATTACTTCTATATCTTTGTTCAAAATATTAGTATTATGGAAGTACTTATTATTAGTAATTTATTTTATCCGTACAATCATATAGGTTCATTTAGAATTGAAGCTTTCGCTAAATATTTCCAATTGGCAGGGCATTCAGTTACAGTAGTTACAGAAGGTAAAGTAAATAAGACTGCATTATGGAACGGATGTGAAATTCATTATATAACAGATCCTTTGACTGCGCCTTTTTTAATGAATTATTGCATAAAGAAAGGTTCAAGATGGAGTCTGAGCCGGATACTGATTGCTTTATTGGTGCGCATAACATCAGATTCCAGGTTTATATGGCGTTTTAAAGCTTATCAAAAGATTACTTCGTTGTATAAGACGAATTCTTTTCATGTGGTTTTAACCACATTTGATCCATTGGCTCCTCACCTGATCGCACTTCGATTGCGAAGAAACGGATATAAATTTTATTGGATCGCTGATATGCGTGACGAAATGTCAAAGAATATTTTATTATCGCGTTATCGCACTAAACGTCTTATACCGTATGAACGTGAGATCGTGAACTCATCGGATTTGATTGTGTCTGTTTCTGAGCCTTTACTGGAGGATTTTAAGCGTTTATGCAAGCATGACCATTTCCTGGAAATCAGGAATGGGTATGATTATGAAGAAGTATATGACGTTCGTTTTCAGTCTCAATTTACC
>ERZ857882.376-NODE-376-length-56591-cov-4.158837_pt1 | contig 56591 bp, 65 predicted proteins | sample MGYA00519697_ERZ857882 | MGnify/ENA primary metagenome ERZ857882 (study PRJEB31778, sample SAMEA3449373) | human gut metagenome | biome: human gut; feature: human-associated habitat; material: faeces | place: United Kingdom | collected 2010/2012 ...
ATTGGCCACTTCACAATTATCCAAACGTGTGATTTGATTGTAGAAATCTCTTTGAATACGTGAATCTTCAAATTCAAATAAAGCATCCGATGCATTACACAAACGTAAAAAATCAGCAATTTTTTCTCCCGCCTTCATATACACGACAAATTGATTTTTGCGTTTAATGATCTTGGCTGGAAGATAAAAACGTTCCATGAGCTTTTGAATCGTTTTGGCAAGGTCTTCATCTGTACAAGTAATTTCCATATGGTAGTTTGTCGTCTTGGGATCATTGATTGATCCACTAGCTAAAAAACAGCCTTGAAGATAGGCTCTTGCCATTTTTTCAGAGCGAATCATCTTGGAACGAGGCGTTGTATGAAGTCCAGTATCTGTCATGATCTGAAGATCCTGCAATATCTCTTCAGCTTTTTCATAAACTTGAATACGATAGATATTGTTCTTTTTTAACTGCATTTTTTTTAATACCGCTAATCGTGGATCGACATGATAATTTTGTTTCAAAAGTTGAAATACGTGTTTGGCAATCGTCGCATTTTCACTTTGAAAAGACAAATACATACCCTGCCAGTTCATATGCAAACTAGCACGTATTTGAAAAAGCGCACATAACTGTGCCTTGGAGGCATTGGCATCGACTTCATCTTTACATATTTGATTTTTTACTTCACTTGTAAATGACATGCAATTCCTCCTTCTATATTGTTTGTATCACTTCTTCGATCACTTTCTTTACTGCATCAGGATTATGACGAATTCGACCTTTTTCATCAAACATGATCAATTTACGAACGATAATTCGATAAGAATGTTCGTGTTCCTTGATCTTCACAGGATAACTTCCTTGTTTTGCATAAGCTTCCAATATGTTTTGTGGAATATAAGAATCATTTACGATCGCCAGATCGACCGCATTTTTAAATGAATGTTTTTCAATTGCACGAATATGATCTTCCACGCTAAAATCATCGGTTTCTCCAGGTTGAGACATCGCATTGCAAAAATAAATTTTCTGGCATGGATTCCGTTTGATTTCATCTACAATTTCCGGAATGATCAAATTTGGCATGATTGATGTATAAAGCGAACCGATTCCATAAATAATTAGATCGGCTTTACGAATTGCCTTTAGTGCATCACTTTGCGGTTCCACTCTCTTTTGATAGAACACATGATCAATAGAGTTATTTAGAGTTGGTATATTGTTTTCTCCACGCACTAAAGTTCCATCTTCCATCATAGCATATAGAGTCACTGTATCTAAAGTACTTGGCAAAATAGTTCCCTTCACTTTTAAAATTCGACTGATTGCCTGAATAGCCCCCATAAAAGAACCTGTTATATCCATCAAAGATAGAAAGATCAAATTTCCTAAATTATGTCCTCCGATATCTTTGCTTCCTTCAAAGCGATAGCTCATCATATCACGAAACAGATGTTCATTTTCATCCGCTGCCATCGCACAAAGCACATGACGTATATCTCCAACTGCCGGTACATTATAAATATCGCGAATTCTTCCGGTACTGCCCCCATCATCAGCCACGGTTACAATGGCCGTCAGATCGACATCATCCAGTTTTTTCATCCCCATCAACATGCTGGAAAGACCTGTACCTCCACCAATAACTACGATATTTTTCATGCCTCTTCATCTCCGATATCACGATGGGATTTAAAACATTGATATTGATCTTTATATTGATCAAACAACCAATTACAGATAGAAACGGACCGATGCTGTCCCCCTGTACAACCTATTGAAACGATCATATGCGATTTATTCTGTTCATCATAACACTTAAATACATAATCTAAATAATCTTTCAAATATTTGATAAACTGCTGCGTTTCTTCTTTTTCCATGACATAGTCATAGACTTCTTTATTGTTTCCCGTTTTATTTCTTAACTGTGGATCATAAAAAGGATTAGGCAAAAAGCGCACATCAATCACACTATCTGCATCCATTGGAACACCACGTTTAAATCCAAACGATTGAAACGTAATAGAGAACTCACTGCCAACATCCATATTTTTAAAACGGTGTCTTACTTTGCTGGCAAGCGCAGCTGTAGTTAATTTTGTTGTATCAATATGAATCGTGCTCTTGGCATTTTCTTGTAAGTGATCAAAAAAGTCTCGTTCTATCTCAATAGCTTCTTCAAGCGTTGTTGCCATTTTGTTTGAAATCATTGGATGCTGACGACGAGTAAAGCGATATCGCAACAACAATTCTTCATCACTGCAGTCTAGAAAAATTATCTGCATGTGTTTTGATATATTCTGAAAGTAATTCACAAAATAAACATAGTCAACGGCACTGATTGCAAACGCAATATTCTTATAACGAGATTCGGTTTCTAACAATTTCTCTAATTCAGACAATAATTCTTTAGGAAAATTATCGATGCAATAATATCCTAGATCTTCCAATGCATTCATTGCACTGGATTTCCCTGCTCCTGACATACCAGTTACCAATACGATATTTTCATTCATTTAGTTCACCTTCTTTATTCAATATATATTTATCATAGCACTATATATCATAGAATAGATAAGATTTTCCTATTCTACAATGATCAAAAAAGATTCTATAAAATACCATGCTTAAAATCTTTTTCAAATTATATCACATACATCCTGTTTTTTGATAAAATTAAAAATAAGGGAGGGATCATTATGAATCCAATACTTTTTCTTGATATAGACGGGGTCTTAAATCCACCTATCTGCCCTCAATATGAACTTGATTTTGCACTTAGTGATAAGTTAGCCGCAAAACTAAATAATCCATCAATCAAGAAATTAAACATCTATTTTGTCAATCAAGTTTACTATGGCTTTGATAAAAAGAGTTGTGAACTAATAAAAAAACTGGCACAAGAATTTGAAGCCAAGATTGTCTTGACAAGCTCCTGGCGCTTATATTACACCAAAGAAGAAATTGAAGGAATGTTTGAAATTGTCGGAATTAAAGATACTTTTATCGATTTTACAGTTCATGGAAATCCTAGAAACAATGTTATCATGGAATATGTACACACTCATAATGTAAAAAGATATCTTGTTATTGATGACTTTGATATGCGTAATAATTTTGGATATCGATTCATACAAACTGCTCAATGTTTTAATGAGGCAAATTATCATCAGGCTAGATACGCCTTAAATCTTCAGGAAAGCCTATGAAAAAAAAGTTATATACATCATTAACGATTGCTATCATGATATTGATTTTCCTGTTTTCTTCCCAAAGTGGAGAAGAATCATCAAAAACCAGTGGTTTTATCCTTTCGTTTTTACCTTTTTTTAACAATATAGAAAGTGCTGAATTCTACATACGTAAACTAGCACATTTTTCTATATATTTTCTTTTGGGTCTTAGTGCTTTTCAAATGTTTTCTGCTTATGACCATTCTAAAAGTAAAGCTTTTCTATTTAGCATCCTTCTATGCTTTTTATATGCTTGCAGTGATGAATTTCATCAATCATTTTCAAGTGGAAGATCTCCACAGGTGTTTGACGTTTTCATTGATACTATGGGAGCTTTCATATCCAGTTTTTTATCTTGCTGCTTTTTCTATAAAAAATAGCAGCTTTTCTTTTTAGTGGGGGATACTATCCCATATCCAGGCTAAAATTGACATTGTTTTGGCGATTATGCTACGATTTGTCTGGTGATTACAATGAATAAACACAATAGAAAAATCTCTCGACCCATTAGAATAGGGCTTAGTTTTATCACTGCCGTGGCACTTATTATTGTTTTTGTTCCTCTTCTCAACAATGTGATTCACCCCATAAAATACATTGCTTCAAGCGAAAATACATTGACTGTAAGTATTCCTTATATTATCAATGGTGAAGTGGATGAAACAACACTTGAGATTCCACGAGGAACACAAGTTCATATCTCTGAAAAAGGAGCCGAAACATCACAGATCAAATATAAAGGACAGCTGGTTTCAATACCAAACGAAAATCTAGTTGATTCATTAGAAAACTGTGTCCAGATTGAGAATGTCTATCCAAGAAGGCTAATTAACCTAAGAGAGAAAAAAGGTGGCAAGTTAAGTGATGAAATTGTTACCAAAGGAGAAAAAGTAAAAGTATTAAAAGTTGATCCACAAGACCTTGATACAACAACAGGAAACGTAAAATGGTATCAAGTTGAAAAAGATGGGAAAGAATACTACCTTAGTGGTCAGTATGTAGAAACCAGCAAAGAGCTGGCTCTAACTGACTATACATCTTCTATTTCTTATTCTACATATTGGGATGCCTATTACGGAGAGAATTATTCTAAAGATGCTTATATCGATCAAATCGACTACAAGCCTCAAGAAGTTCCAAATTATGAGAACAATCCATTGCGGGAAGATATCAATGCCGTCCATGTGTCACTTGAAAAACTAGTAGAAAATAAAGATTACTATATGAATCTAAATGATACAACAGGCATTAATTCTTTAGCAATAGAAATCAAAGGAGATGGTGGAAGCATCTTCTATGACAGTGATGTTCCAGAAGATTATCTATCAAACCCAAGTGAAGCTACCAGTAGTTCACTGATGTCTAAAGATGAACTTTCTAGTTTATTCAAAGAATTACAAGATGATGGTTTCTATGTCATCGCGCGCGTCGTTACTTTTAAAGATGCGATCTTTGCATCACAGAATCCAGATGATTCTTTTACCGATCAAAACGGAAATCTAGTATTACACAATGATGAATATTGGCCAAGTGCTTTTTCAAGAAAAGCATGGAGCTATAATGTAGACATTGCTAAAGAAATCGCACAATGCAATGTCAATGAAATCCAATTTGACTATGTACGTTTCCCAGATGGCACATTATCAAAAGCTTTAGACGGAACGATCGACCTTCATAACACATATAACGAAAGCAAGACCAGCGCATTACAAGGATTCTTAATTTACGCTAAAGAAGAGCTAGCCCAATATGAAGTTTATGTAGCAGCCGACATATTCGCATGGCCTGTAGTTGCCCAGGATGATCAAGACATTGGACAATTCTTACCAGCCATTGCCAACGTTGTTGATATCGTATCGCCTATGCCTTACACCGATCACTTCTCTATGGGAGCCATGGGCATTGATGATCCTACGGCCAACCCAGAAGAAACGTTGTATCAATTTTCTTTGATCACTAAAAAAACTCTAGATTCTATTGAAACACCAGCTATATATCGCACATGGATCCAAGGCTATGGAGACTTTGGTCCTGATGAAATGGTTGCCCAGATCAACGGTATTAAAAAAGCCGGTTATCAAGGTTACATGGTATGGGCTGGCAGTGGTGATCAAGAAATATTGGATCCGCGAAAAGATGGTTTTATTGATAGTGCTTCGTAAAAAATGAAAAATGAATGGATAATCCTAGTTATATAGTGGATTATCCTTTTTTATTGAATAGCTTGTTTATAAAAATATTTTGGATCAAACTCTTTTATCGTTATCATCATTTCTTTAAAATCTTCTTCTGTAAAATCACCATCCAAAATAAACATGATCTACATCAAGATGGAAAAGGTAATCTAGATCTTTATGGAGTTTAACTAACATGAAACTAAAGAAAACATTTTCCGTTCACTTAATACCTAAAAATCAATATCATTTGTCCTAAATATCTCAACCAATATTTTTAGAAATATAGATATCTGCAAACATATACTAATTAATTATCTACTTTTTAACAAATATGTTTTTAGATTTTCATATATTTCCCTTGTTTCTTCTTTACTTTTAAAATTTAATAAAACATCTACATTGGAATCAATCAAAATATAGGAATCATTTGATAAATAATAGTATGCTCTACAATTACCTATATCTTCTGCTACGGCTTCTCCTGAAAAAAAGTCATTATTTAAAAATCCTATGCCTTGTTTTTGAATATGCATATCATTGTTACATAATAATTTTATATCCTGAATATCTTGAAAATAAATTTTATCATGAATAAAAGAATCCAATTCTATATAGTCCTCGTTACAGTAAAAATTGATTTTTGTCTCATTTGAAGAAGATATCATAATAAACAAAATCAAAACTAAAGGTATCATAAATATTACAACCAAAACGATTTTTATTCTTTTCCCCATATAAAACTTCCATCCTTGTTTGATACACAGATATTCAAAATTAAATTAAAAACTTCACTTTTTAAGTTCATATATCATTAATTTCATTAAAACTTATCCATTTTATAATTTCATGAAAAATTAGTAATGAACCAAATAATATAAAAAGCAGATACAACTTATAAAAGCCATATCCACTCTTTCAACAAATGTATTACGTTCTATTTTGCGTATGTTTTCTCTAAAAATCTGTTCGCATCAACGATAAAACGCTCATGTTGTCCTTTTCCAATTGATTTTCCATTTTGGAAAGCCTGAACTTCAAATACAAGTTTACGATTTTCCTGTTTTAATAGAGTTGCATGAATTTCTATAGTAGCTCCTAGTGGACTTGCCATATCATGAGAAACATTCATCAACGTTCCTACACTTGTCTTTCCTTCTTCTAATTCCAGACAAAGACAAGCGACTTCTTCCATCCATGCAATCATCTGTGGAGTAGCCAATACATCTAAAGAACCACTTTTCATGATTGAAGCAAGATGTTGTTTCTCTACTACTCGTTCTATTTTTATTGTTTTTTGTTCCATAATAAAATCCTCCAAACACATTTTAAATGGTATCATGAAATACAGAAAAGATACAACATATACTTAGTGTCAAAAAAATAAAAAATCATTTATAATAAGGATATCATTGTAAAAAGGAGGTCTTATCAATTATGTATGATCAAGATCAAATCATATATAAAAAGGCAAAGAATCGAGTTATTACTCGCTTGATCATTTCATGGATCTTATTATGCCTGTATTTTATCGGCGCATTTAGTGTATTAAATCTAGATTTTTTGAAAACGACGAACAACTTAAATACTGTCATCATTGTTTTGGCAATATCACAATTATGTCTATATGGTTTCATATTTTTATTGCTGAGTTTTGGTAAAAAGATTTTCCGTATCCTTTACTGGCTTGTATTCATCTTAACATTATGTTTGTTTTATGTTCCTATTCAATTTGCTATGCAGGATATGGCACATATATTAACATATGCTTCGATGCTTGGATTTATGTTGATCAAAACAATGTTTTTAGTTCAACTTGGTTCCTATCTCAAGCACAATAAATGGTCCCGCATCTTCTTTGATCTAACGATAGATGTTTATGAAGATGAAATGGAAGATACTATTGAACAACCTGTTATAAGAGTAAAACAAGTCAAGAAAAAACCAGTTCGACAACCTGAACCAGAGTATATCTATGAAGAAGAGGAAGAAGAAGTGGAAGAAAAAGAACCTTATACGCAGCCTCAGGTATCCATTCGTTTAGGTATTGGAATCTATGCTTCATTAATGGTATTCCCTATCTTAATTCAGATATTCTCCAATTATTTTGCAAGTTATGACCTACAAACGGTCTTTGCGACACAGGATATGTTCATGCTGTGCATATTTACTGCGCTTGTATGGACCGTACCAGTATTCTATTTATATTACGATCATCCATATGCAAAAAGAATTGTTTTGATATGTGCGATTCTGGAAGTCTTCTGCATTCTATTCTATGCACCTAAATTCATTGGATACTATGTAGACAAAGATCCAGAATATCCATTACGAGTCTTTATCCTGTTTATTTTAGTTGATGCGATTCGTTATGGTGTCTTATTCTACAGTTTAAAACCATTATTACATATCGAATCACCAACTCATATAGATGAAGATGATGAAAATTAAAAGAAGATCGTCGTGATCTTCTTTTTTTAATTAGTCTAAATTATTAGGTTCCTCATTTACCATGATAGGCAAGGAAATTTCAATAGATGTTCCTTCATTTTCTTTCGATTTTAGCGAAATGGATCCATTATAAAATTGAACAATATGTTTCACTATAGCTAAACCAATTCCTGTTCCGGCTACAATTTTAGATCTTTGTTTATCAACACGATAGAATCGCTGGAAGACTTTTTCCTGATCTTCTTTTGATATTCCTATGCCTGTGTCCATCACTTTGATCAATATATTATCAAGCCTTTCTTTTATAATGATAATGATCTTTCCATTTGGCTTATTGTATTTGATGGCATTGCTGATAAGATTATATAAAATTCCTTGTATATGATCTAAGTTAGCATATACTGTTACATTCTCGCAGGAAGCATCAATATCTAAATTCATTGCCTTTGCCTGTACACTTAAACTATTCAACACATTTTCTAACAAATCTTTTAATTTAATATGAGATTTTTGTACAACGTAATCTTTTGCTTCTAGTTTTGAGATTGTTAATATATCATTGATCAATTTGGTCATATGATCACTTTCTTTTAAGACACAATCTAAACAATGATCAATTTGATCAGGATCTGTAATCGCGTGCTGTCTTAAAAGCTCTGAATATCCTCGTATTGATGTTAAAGGTGTCTTTAATTCATGTGAAGCATTGGTAAAAAATTCTTGTCGAATTTGTTTTTCTCTCTCCAAATTTTCTAAGTTTTTAGCAATTTGATTATTCATTGTCTGTAAAGCATCTGTAATCTCCTGCAGTTCAGAATACGAATAGTTTTGAAACTCAATTTTTTCTTTTCCAAAATCAGCTTTACGAATCACTGCTGATATCTCTTGTAATGGTTTAAGAATCGAATCAGCCATACGTTTTGACATAAGCCATACAAAGAAAAAGGCAATCACAAAAGCGATAAAAAAGGATGGCAATAACATCAACGCCGATTGAGAAACACCTGAAAATGGCATAGCTAATCGAACATAAGTTTGTTCTTGTGCATCGTATTCAGCTACATAAAGATAATTTTGTTCCATCGTTTCAGAGTATCGAACACTACTTCCAGTTCCATTTTTACTTGCTTCTTTAATTTCTTCACGTTGAAGATGATTCTCATTGATCGAATCATCAAAATTATCATATAAGACTTCTCCATCGGATGATATCATGGTCAAACGTGTATCTTTATCGAATAACTCTTCTCCAATCTGTTGACTTTCTTCGAAATTTGTTTGAACAATGATAGACAATTCATCATTTAAATTCGAAGTTTGTTGATTTAAAGAAACATAGTACAATACGCCATATAAAATCCCAAAACCAATCACAAAGCTTAAAGAAAAAATAATCAAAAAAGAGCGGATGATCTTATTACGCATTTTGCTCACCCGCTACAAATCGATATCCTACCTGACGAACAGACTGGATACAATTATTATAATCAGAACCTAATTTTTTTCTTAAAGAGTTGACATGAACATCCAATGTTCGACTCTCTCCAATAAAATCATAGCCCCAAACCTGGTTAATTAGCTCTTCTCTTGGAATAGCTCTGCCAGGATTTTTGGCAAGATATTTTAATAGTTCAAACTCTTTAAATGTAAGTTCAACACTCTTGTCATCAATCTTTACGATTCGCTTATCTAAATCGATAAACAATTTATCGATCTGGATGATTTTTTCATCTTTCTTACTACGTCTCAGCAATGAGCGGATGCGTGCAGCTAATTCTAAAACGCTAAAAGGTTTTGTCAAATAATCATCTGCACCTAGATCCAATCCCATGATCTTATCTAGTTCTTTATCTTTTGCACTTAAGATCAATACAGGAATATCCTTAAGACGTGGTATAGAACGAATGTACTTTAAGATATCATACCCGTTCATTCCCGGCAACATGACATCCAAGATCGCAAGATCTACCACTTCTTTTGTCAAATAATCATAAGCATCCTGACCGTTATCAAAATCTACAAGATCATATTGATAACTTTGTAATGTCAATTTTAATAACTGACGGATGTTTTCATCATCTTCAACAATCAAAATTTTTGGCATCTATTTGCCTCCTTTTAAAATTTTTCTTCCTCTTCTACAACATACTTGGCCAAGTTTTCTGCATGGTCACTGATACGTTCATAATCTGATACAGAATCCAAGAAAATAATTCCTGCTTCAACTTGACACTTTTTATCGATAAGGCGTTGAATATGACCTTCACGCATCTGATCTTGCATCTTGTCAACTTTCGTTTCATGTTTTTCAACTTTTTCAATTTTAGTGACATCAAGATCAGCACGTAAATCAAGTGCCCATCTTAAAGTTTTATAACACTGATTGCTAATAATTTCAATATCATCTTTTGCACTTTGTGAAAAAGCATCTTCTTCAAGGTCTTTTGCCATATCGGCAATATTACGACAATGATCACCTATTCGTTCTACATCACTGACAGCCAAAAGAGCATGTTTTACCTGCAACTGCTCTTTTTCATTTAATGTTGAAAGATCCATCAATGAAATAAATTCAGAGAGCTGTCGTTCATATTCGTTGATCTTTTTCTCTAGATCATATATTTTGTCAATATTTTTCTTTTCTAATAATGCATCTTTTGTATATGCTATGCTTTCCAATGCTAACTGGCCCATCTTTTCAATTTCACGATTTACACGAACCAATGCAAATGAAGGAGTTTGTAATAAACGTTCGTCAAGTTTAACCAATACTTCACCTTCATTTTCACTTGCTGCCTCACCTTCAACACTACCTTTGATGATAACTTTAGATAGGCTAACAAGTTTATTTGCAAATGGGAATAACATGATTGTAGTACATACATTGAAGCAAGTATGAAAGATAGCCAATTCTGTACTGGTCACATTGCTCATAGCCAAATCTGGTCTTGCGATAAATATAAACCAACAAATAGCTCCAAAAATAATAGCTCCAATACAGTTAAATAACAAATGAATTACAGCAGCTCGTTTTGCGTTTTTGTTTGCACCAACACAAGAAATGATGGCTGTAACACATGTACCAATATTCTGACCCAATGCAATGAAAACTGCAGAACCCCAGTTTACAATACCGTTCATTGCCAATGCCTGCAAGATACCCATTGAAGCAGAAGAACTTTGAATAATACCGGTAACAGCTGCACCTACCAATAATCCTAAAATTGGATTATTTCCAATAACTGTAAATGCTTGTGAGAAAATTGGTGAATCTGCATATGGTTCAATTGAACCAGACATTGTACTCAAACCTAGGAATAAGATACCAAAACCAACTAAGATGTTTGCTCCATCTTTAACTTTTTCTTTTTTGGAAAACAGCATCATTGCGACACCGACAACCAATAGAATTGGTGCAAAGAAATCTGGTTTCAACAAACTTCCCCATTCAGACATTGAAACAAGCCATGCAGTCATTGTTGTACCAATATTGGCACCCATGATTACACCCACCGCCTGTGATAGGTTCATGATCTGTGCATTAACAAAGCCAACTACCATAACCGTAGTTGCTGATGAACTCTGAATGATTGCGGTAATCAACGCTCCAACCAAAACACCTAACAATCTATTATTAGTTAATAGACCTAACAGTTTACGTGTCTTAGAACCAGCCGAATTCTGAAGACCCTCCGCCATGATCTGCATACCATAGATGAACATACCAAGTCCACCAAAGAACAACATAATGTCCTGCAATAAATCCATTGTCATATACTTTCTCCTTCTTAGCTTTCCTAACCTTTATTTAATACAGCCAGTGCTTTTTTCATAGACCGATATACTAAATCTCGTTTTTTGTCTAGAACAAGTTCAAAATCTCCAATCAACTCTTCGACATGAGCGTTGAATCCTTTTTTGAATTCGTAAACCCCATAATCATCGGCACTCTTGTCAAAAATGCCACTTGTTCCATAGAAGTTATATCTTGTCATATGCTTATCTAAAGCCTTCTGTATTTGTCTCCATTGGATCGCATATGGGCCCATAAATTTCTTCAGATTTTCATCTGAAGCGCTCAATAAATATATTGCTTCATTATTCTTCCAAACAAACATAGCGCCTGCTAAATATAATTCAGATCCATATTGTTTTTTAAGCTCATTTGCTTCCTGAATCTTTTTCGTTGTAAGATCGATACCTTCTTGAGCTACCTTCAACTTTTTTGTAAATTTCTTAGAATTTGGTAGTTCTTCCAATTTTTTTTCAATCTCTGTTTTTTCATCTATATAATCTTGTCTTTCCTTTGTAAGACTTTCCTTCAATTCTTCTACATTAAGACATGCCATAACCAGTTCAATCGTATCTTTCCCAAACAAATCGTGCATATCTTCAAAATAAGATAATGGATAACTGTCAAAATGTCTTCTCTTTGATGTAGCATCCAACATGTCCTTAAATAAGTAGAAATCCTTCTTTTCTAGTGTCTTTACATGAATTGGATATTTTAAAGATCGATTGATGCTCCAGCGCGTCTGTTGATCCATTTCCTTTAACAGGGTCGGTGCATCTTTGTCTTTTAGATCCAGCACCATTGTCCATCTTGGCTCTGTAGTAATATCAAAGCCTCGACTAAATCCTTTATGGCTACACCCCAAATCAATAAATGTATCAATGATTTTTTGATTATTGAATCCACTTTCAACAAGGTTGGCATCTTTATCTCTTTGAACATATTGCACATATGGATTGAAATGTAGATATATACCATTTTGCTGCTGCAGGTCTTTTTTTAGCTCTTTCACAAAAAAACGTAAGAGATCTTCGTTGGTATAATCAATCAAGAAACCTCTTAAAGCATGGTAAATATACATCTTTCCAATTGTTGGATAACCTATGATACAACTTGCCGCTAAGATCGTGTCTGCTTCTTTGACACCGACAAATTGTAAACTACATCCTTGTTTTTCTTTATATATACCCATTGCACTTGTTTGCCAAAAAGTGCTGTCAGGACATTTTTCTTCAAAAGAATCAAATTCATCCTTTGTTAAATGAACAAATTTCATGTTTCTTCCTCTTTCTACTCGCAGAAATATTCTAACACGATTTACATATATAGACAAAAACATTAAGTAAATTTGATGATTGTTAAATTTATTTTACATTAGTTTTTTTACATATTTGCTAAAAAAGATGCGCAATGACAAATTTTACCAGTTTTCTGGCATAATTGGCTGTCTTTTGACAAAAAATTGAACTAATTCAGCTTTAGTGTCATACTTAGTTTGAACAAATATAAACATTGGAGATGATAGAAATGGATATACAAAAAAATGAATTTTAAGTTTTGAAGGAGGTCTCTATATGTTTAACATTCGTAAAATGGTTCGTGTTCTTCCAATTACGTTTATCTTAATGTATGCATTAGGCGTATTTGGAATTCTAAGTGGTGTGTCATTACGCAATGATGCTTTGATCCAAACATCGCAATTATTCTGCACATATTCAATTATTCCATCTTTTATCGTAACATTGATTTTTTCATTCATTAACATTGAAAACAAAAATACGAAACTGCTCATCTATTCGATCTTATTTATTATCTTAGCTGTCGGTCTTTTCATTTATATCCAGAATAACAACTATGAATCCATGGAAATGATGCAGAATTTCATTTTATTTCCTATTTTATTCATTTGTGTTTTATTGATCGTCTTCTATGAAATTAAATGTCTTAAAGATTGATTTTACCTTTCTTCCATATAAAAAGATAGTCAGTTTGATCAAGTGACTATCTTTTTTTGTGTCTTATTTTTCAATCAATGATTCATTCCAGTGTTCGTTTGGTTCAACACCTAACAACTCACATACAGTTGCAGCAATGTTGCTTAGACCAAGATTGTCTTCATGTTTTAATTTAACATCTGCACCATATACGAAGAATGGAACACGATTCAAAGTATGAGAAGTCTTAGCTTTTAAAGGAGCTCCTTCTTTCTTAGGTTTTTCATACATTTCATCCGCATTACCGTGGTCAGCTGTTACCAATAAGATACCATTTACTTTATCAACGGATTTGATGACACGTGCAAGAGCTAAATCGACAGATTCAACACCAATGATCGTAGCAGGAAGGCTTCCTGTATGTCCAACCATATCTCCGTTTGGATAGTTAGTACGTAAGAAATCATATTCTCCACTTTCGATTGCAGCACAGAATTGATCTGTAATTTCTGCAGATTTCATCCAAGGACGCTGTTCGAATGGAACAACATCTGATTTGATTTCTACATAAGTTTCTAAATTCTCATCAAATTTCTCGCTTCGGTTACCATTCCAGAAATATGTAACATGACCAAATTTCTGTGTCTCGCTGATTGCATATTCACGAATTCCGTGCTTGCAAAGTTCTTCAGTCAATGTGTATTTGATCTTTGGTGGTTCTGTCAAATATTTATGAGGGATGTTAAGGTCTGCATCATACTGTAACATACCAGCATACAATACTTTTGGATTCTTAACACGGTCAAATTTATCAAATGATTCATCTCCATCAAATGCACGAGAAAGTTCTAATGCACGATCCCCTCTAAAGTTGAACAAGATAACACTATCACCGTCATCAATTGTTCCAACTGGCTGACCATCTTTGGCAATAACAAATCCTGGAAGATCCTGGTCAATAACACCTAACTCATTACGATATGTTTCAATCGCTTCTGTTGCACTTTCAAACTGACGGCCTTCACCCATTACATGAATATGCCATCCCTGTTCTACCATAGACCAGTTTGCTTCATAACGGTCCATGGTGATCTGCATACGTCCTCCACCGCTGGCGATACATGCATGGAAATTATCATCATTTAAACCAGCCATGAAGTTTTCAATATCATCAATATAAGTCAATGCACTTGTTTCTGGAACATCACGTCCATCCAATAATGCATGAACACGTACTTCTTTGATTCCTTCTACTTTTGCCTGTTCAATCAAAGCTTTTAAATGATTAATGTGAGAATGCACGTTACCATCTGATAACAATCCGATAAAATGCATCTTGTGATCTTTTGCGTTTTCAGCTAATTCTTTCCAAGTTTTTGAATTAAAGATCTCTTTTGATTCGATATTCTCGTTAACTAATTTGGCTCCCTGAGAATAAATCTGTCCACATCCAATTGCGTTATGACCTACTTCTGAGTTACCCATATCTCCATCTGATGGCAATCCTACCGCAAGTCCGTGTGCACGAATTGATGTGTTAGGACAATTTTCCCATAAATAATCTAATGTTGGTTTGTTAGCTAGAGCTACGGCATTTCCTAGATTGGATTCATTGATCCCAACACCATCCATAACAACTAAAATAACCGGTCTTTTTGTCATTTTTATTTCCTCCATATTATCGAAATAAATATACCACTTATAACTTTTAAATTCAATTTTAAACGCTGTTGTTTAAAGGCTATTTTACGGATACTTTCCTTCTCTTTCCTTTTAATTCTATAACTTTTAAACGAAATACAGTTGTATTTTTAACAGGCTTCAAACTAAATGGAAATTCAGAAACATGATAATGTTTCATCAGTATCTTTAATCCCTTTATTTTTTTATCTTCACTTACTATTTCAATGAATCCTTTTCCAGTCACACTTTCATATTCCATCGTACATGACATTTTTTCATCATTCAATACGAGCTGATGCGCATGATCCATTTCAAATGTAGCTCTATTATCTTTTTGAATCAGATCCAGTTTCTTACCTTCCTTGGCACAATGAAAGTATAGGTATAGCTGTCCATCTTCTATATCCATTCCAAAATTTAATGGAACCAAATAAGGATAGCCTTCATCGTTTAATCCTAAAACCAGACTGTCGCACTTTTTGATGATTTTTACAATTTCATCAAATTCTTTGATTTCACGATCTCTTCGACGCATTTTCCAATCCTCCTTGATAACTTTTGATTCTTTGTACTAAAGTCGTCTGACGAATTCTTTTTTGTTTTAACTTTACCTGTTTTTCAAACAAAGGTTGATTTCCAATCAAGATCAATTCTTTTTTTGCTCGTGATACGGCTGTATATAAAAGTCGTTTTTCTAACATATATCTTGCGTTTGGTTCTACAATACAAATCACGCTTTCATATTCAGACCCTTGGGCCTTATGAACACTGATACAATAAGCATGATTTAGATAATATAGAAAATCGCTGGAAAAGTCGACGATCGTATTGCCAAAATCAACGCTTATGACATGATTAACCCGATCAACTGTATCAATTGATACAATGGATCCAATATCCCCATTATAAACATCGTCGTCTGGCAAGTTTTTCAACAACATGACTTTATCCCCTTCACGAAATACTGTAGTTCCAACACGAAACTGACTTTTGGAATTCGATTGTGGATTGTATAAAGCCTGCATATACACATTGATCGCATCGATACCAGCAACACCTTTATACATTGGCGCCAAGATCTGTAGATTATCCATATCTTTATTGCGAACGATTTCATCCAGACATTCCATAATATCTTTGGCATCTCTTTCAATAAAAGTGACTCCATCTTCATAGAAGCATCTTTCCTCTTTACGAATTTGACTTGCCAAGGTTATGATTCCAGATCCTTCGCTTTGACGGAAAATCTTTTCTAGATGAATGATTGGGCAAATATGGCTTGCAATAAGATCTTCAAAGACCTTTCCCGGACCTACACTTTCAAGCTGATCTTCATCCCCAATTAAAAGAATTCGGCAATATCGTGGCAGTGCTTTTAATAACTGTGCAAATAAATGCGTATCAACCATGCTAAACTCATCCACAATCAAAAAATCAATTTCCAATGGGTCTTCTTCATTCTTGGCAAACGTATTATCATCTTTATTCCATTGCAACAAAGAATGGATCGTTCTTGAATCACAACTTGACAGCTGAGCCAAACGCTTGCTGGCACGTCCGGTTGGTGCACACAATTGAATCGTTGCATCTGGAAAAAAAGAACGACAGATATTCAAAATTCCTTTTACAGTTGTTGTCTTACCAGTACCTGGGCCTCCATTTAAAATAAAAAAACTCTTTTCAAAGAACAAACGAATGGCCTTCTTTTGTTCTTCATCATATTCAATCGCATAACTAAACTCGACTTCTTTGATTTTTTGTTCCAATTCCATTTCATCAACTGACTCAACTTCAAAGATATGCTCAAACAGATGACTTGCTATTGAAATTTCGTCATCATACAAACTAAAAGGATAGACTTTCCCTTCTTCTATATGAATGCTTTTTTGAACAGATAGCCGCTCTAAAGAAGCTTGTATATCTTCATTTGTAGCGCCTTTACATCTTTCCATTAAACTGACTAAAGTGATATACGTATTCCCGCTCATCATTGCAAGCTGTCTAGCTATTTCATAAATATAGGCATCTAGCCTTCGATTATCATTTTTATCAACCTGAAAACCATCTGCCAATTTTAAAGCCGATTTATACCCAAATCCATAAATCTCATAATACGGTAAAAAACAATTCTCTTTTAATGTATCTAAAACCTTATCTTTATAAGTATCTTCCAACAAGCGAATCTTTCGATCATCCAAACCAAATTTCATCAACTGAATATAGGTATCATTAAAGCCTTCAAATTCTTCAATACCTTTTTTTATGATATCGATACGCTTTTGATTCAATTTTGGAATTTGATACAAAATCGAATAATCTTCCTTAATTTGTTCCAAACATGTTTCGCCTAACAATTCATAAATTTGCCTGGCTGTTTGTTTACCAATTGTAGGAAATGCATCGGAAGATAAAAAGTGTATGATCGCATCTTCATGCGTTGGCAATATCTTCTTATAAGATTCTATCTTAAACTGCGTACCATATTTAGGATGACGAATATACTCTCCACTTAATTCATATTCCTGATCTTCCATAGGATCAACGATGCGTCCAGCACCAGTAAATAAATGATAGGTATTTGTCTGTGAAAAACTGGCAACTACATAGTGCGTTTCCTTATTTTCAAAAATGATATATTCAAGTTTTGCTAAAACGCTATCCATTGATACGCTCCTGGTATGTACTCAATGTTTTTTCATTTAAATCTTGTCCATCTACATAGACTTCTTCAATCACACCACCACCAATACATTTAAAACCATCATAGAATACGGCTTCCTGCCCAATAGTTACACTAGCAATCTTTTGTGGATATCTCACTAGTGCAGTAGTATCATCAAGGACTTTAAGATAAATGTCCTGATCCGGTTGACGATATCTAAATTTACATGTGCATTTTTCAGGAATTTCGTTTTTATCTTTAACGATCCAGTTAATTCCTTTGACAAGACAAGAATCAGAATACAGCCACTCTTTATGCGTATGATGACAGACAAATAGAATATTCTTCTGAACATCTTTTCCAATTACAAACCAAGGCCCTTTTTCATGATCGATATTCAGACCTTTTCTTTGTCCAATCGTGTAATAAAGAACACCTACGTGTCTACCAACAACCTTGCCTGTATCAACATCTACGATATTCCCATCTTGACTAGGTAAATAGTTCGATAAGAACTGTCTAAAATTGCGTTCCCCAATAAAACAGATACCTGTACTGTCTTTTTTTGTCGCAACACTTTCTAAATTTAGTTTTGCAGCAATTTCTCTGACTTTTGGCTTAGTTAGTTTTCCTAATGGAAACAATGTTTTGTGCAATGCTGCTGGACTAACCTGGCATAAAAAGTATGTCTGATCTTTGTTAGTATCCGCTGCTCTAGTAAGGTAAGTAAATGAATCTTCTGTCATATTGGAACAATAATGACCAGTGGCAACCATATCAAAACCCTGCTTCATCGCATAATCAAAGAAGGCATCAAACTTAATATATTTATTACATAAGATATCTGGGTTTGGTGTTCTACCTTTTTCATATTCAGACAAAAAAGTCTTAAATACATAATCCCAATACTCTTTAATAAAATCCACTCGTTGCAAAGGAAGATTTAAGTGCTCAGCCACAGCCTTTGCATCTTGATAATCTTGCTCCTGTGGACAAGTATCATCTTGAATCGTAGGATTTCCTGCGATATCACCGTTGGCATAACTATCCCAATTACGCATAAAACAACAGGTAACATCATATCCCTGCCCTTTTAACAAATAAGCCGCAACAGCTGAATCGACTCCTCCACTTAATCCTACTAGTACCTTCATACGTATCAACTCCTGCCTCATATTATAGCTTTTGAAAGAAAAAAAGAAAATGCCAATTAAGCATTTTCTTCAATAAAGGCATTATATGTCTCATCCTCATCACATACAATTTCTAAGACTCTTCTTCCATTCTTCAAAGTGGATGTGATCCGCTTAGAAAAATCACTTGAGGTACTTTTTATCATGAGTTCAACACCATCTGCAATTTTATATTTCTTGGTTCTCTTATTTTCTATAGAAGAAGGTACTGTTTTAAATTCAGTGTCAAAATGTTTTCTTTCCGGTAATGCCAACAAACAATCCTTGATTACGTCTTTCTCTATTTCATTTGAGACTGGTTCATAATTATCAATTAAAGTTTCTACATAGTCTGAATAATTCAAATTTTGAGGCGTATTCATTGCATTTTGAACTTCATTAGACAACACCACGTAATCTCTAGGAGAACTTGCTTTTACAGCACTTTTCAATTCATTGTCAATCGCTTTATACGCATTATATGTGTTAAATGCATCGTCTCTTTTTTCTTCCAGTTCTAAAAAAGATACGGTCCAATATTTTGCCTTTGTATCTGTATAAACAGAAACATCATTAAAAACAACATGATCATTGATTGAATACATATGATAAACAGCAAATTTCCAGACACTCTTTTTTTCCGAAGAAAAACCACTATTTCGATGCAGACTTGTTCCATCATACCATTCACTATGTTCTACTTTAGCCAAGATATATTCATATTCATCATCAGAATTTTGTACAAGAGCTTGTACAAGACTTCCTCTTTTAACCTTTGATCCCGTTGGATAAATTTTTGCCTGCGCTAACTTTTCTGACTCCAATAACTTTAAAGCTATTTTATCTGAAAGTTCATTACGATACTCTATATCCGTATCGTTTACAATTCTTTGAATACAGTCTGAAATCAAATCCTCTTCATGCATGATTACATATGCTTTGGCTTTTTCATTATGATTTGAAAAATCAACAAAATCATTAATAAAACTATCAAAATCTTCTGAGATATCATTTCTTACTGTACGCTCATTATCTACATCAACTAAATGAAATGATTTATATAATATGTTCATATTGTATCTCCTCGAAGTATTATAACAAACTTTACATTTAAATTGTCAAAAACATATGTTTTTCCATTTAATCTAACCCATTAACATAAACATTAATCTAATCTTTCATTTTCCCTAAAATTATATATTCGCTAAAAAATTCTATATAAAAAGGTGGTATAACCCACCTTTTAAACATTATTTATGATTTTTTCTTCTTTTAGATAAAATACCAAATCCTGCTAAACCTCCAGCAGCAACCAGTAATAAGACAATCCATAATCCATATTTATTCTGCACCCCTGTATTCGCGGATTCCGTCTGACTGGAGTTTTCCTTATCTTTTACCGTAAAGTACGCTTCAACACTACCGGTATTAAACTCAAAACGAATTTTATGTTTTCCTGCTGATAAAGTATCTAGGAAAGAAGGTTTTAAAGTAAGGATCGTACTTCCAGATTTGATATCATAATCTGTATCCTTTAATTCTTTTCCATCTACAAGAACTTTCTTGAATTCTTTGATATCCGTATCAATTTTAAAAGTCAATCCTTCTTTACTTCCTTTTCTCCATTCTTGGTTTGCACCACTAACAAATTTCGGAAGTTTTGCAATGATCGTATCTTCTAAAGTAATTTCATGTTCCGCTTTTTCATCACTGAAATATTTATTGCATACTTCACAATACCAGTATTCTATATTTCCAGCTGCATCTACTGTTGGCTTTTTCTCGTCAACTTTTGTTAGGTTATGCCCTGTTGCTAGAAGAATCGTTTCTTCTTGTTTCAATTCCTTTGTTAATGCTTCGTCCTGGAAATACTTTCTACAAGTTTCACAATACCAATATTCGATATTACCTTTTTCTGTACAAGTAGGATCTTTTCTTTCCACTTTAACAGCATTATGTTTTACATTGAACTTCACATTTACTGTTGTAGAAGTTGATTGTCCATTATTTGTACCAGTGATTACAATATCTTCTTCGTAGCTACCTGCTAAAAGACCATTCTTAGGCTGTACTGTAAATTCTGCAATTTCTCCAACATTCAATTCTGTCTTAGATAGAGTTCCAACATCAAATGATGTACTTGATGGTTGATCCAAAGTAATTGGTTGGTTTCCATCATTTGTGATCATAATAGTCTTAACTTCTGGTGTATAGCCTTCTATTGCATCCGCAAAGCTTATATCACCACTATTTTGGATACTATAAATCGGATCTACATCTTTAACAGTAATCGTTAATTCTTTACTTACACTTCCTACATCATTGCTTGCAGTTACAGTAAAGACATAATCACCTGGAGCAGTAGGTATTCCAGTAATTTTACCGTTTGCTGATAAATTTAATCCTGTAGGTAAATTTCCATCAGTAACATTCCATGTAATTGGTTCAGAACCATTTGCTGAAAGAGAAGTAGCGTATTCTTCATTTACTTTTCCTTCTGGCAAAGATGCTGTTGTGATAGATAGAGCATAAACAACTTTTCCACCAGTTTCACCTGTCAACACACCACCATTCTCAACAATGATCGTACCATTATTAGTTAAATGATTATTACTGTTCAGAGAAGATCCATTAGGAATTCTCAAAGTTTCATCCTGGTTAATCGTAATGCTTTCATCCAAGGTCACATCGCCGTACACAGTGCCGCTCTTGCCGTCAAAGACGATACCTCCACTTTCACTCCCGGCTGTTGTGTCTGGTTTACTTAAATTGTTGGATGTAACGATACTTGGTGTGGCTTTGACCAATGCGTTATTTTGGACCGTTAGGAAAGTGCTTGGGTCGGTAGTTCTATATCCCATATAAAAATAGATTCCGTATCCCGATTCGCCCTGAGCGGTCAAACTTCCACCGTTAACCAAAAGAGAAAGTGCAGGAGCAGTAGCATTGCCGGTCTTTATGCAGACTCCGTGATAAGAATTCGGGGCCGGACTTTTAGAAATTGCTACAACAGGAGCATTGTTGATTGTCAGAGAGGCATTGCCTGACCCACTGGAGATGGTAATTCCGTTATACTTGTTGCCAATAGCTTCAAGGCTGCCCTGCGGATCATTCTCGGCGGGTTGAATGACAAGACTTGCGTTATCCGCAGTTGTAGTTTCAACACAAATTCCACAGTACCCACTGACTGTATTGCTGCCCATCAAATTGATTGCTAGAGAGACCGATTGATTGCCTGTGGGTGCAGCATAAATTCCGTAGTCTTCAGGTTGCGGATTTCCTGAATAACCTCTACCTTGGATTGTCGCATTGTTCAGCGTCAAAGTACCGTTGCCGTCGTAGTAGACATTGTAGTCGTTTGCACTTGCCCCGCCGCTGGTTAGCTTGCCGTCGTCGGTGGTTTTCCAATAGCCGCCCGCAGTAATGTCCGTCTCACTCACATAAAGCGTAGCGGGCACATCTTCTTCCGCCGCCACCACAGCAACTATCGTACTTGGTACAAGTCCTACTACTAATAGGATTGCTGTAAAGATGGATACTACATTGTTCTATATTCGTTTCTTCATTTTCTTTCCTCCTTTTTATCTTTTATGTATGCTTTTAAAGATGAAAGTATCGCATTTAACTGAAGATTTAGATATTCTTCATCTTCAAATAAAGCATAATGTACACATGCCCTAACAAAGATATAGGTCATTCCTTGAATATAATCAGCTGGCATTCCTAATTTGTTTGATAGTTCATTGGCATATTCTTTATAACGTACATTGACGCCTTTAAAGAATACTTTTCCTTGTTCTCGATATTTTGGACTAGAATAGACCTGATACATGAATCGATATTTCTTTCCATGAAGTTTTGCTGTAAGATATGGCATTTCATTTAAGAAACGTTCGATATCTTCAAAACTTGTAGGAGCTTTTGCGATGATATGATCTTTTGCCTTTGCCATATATAATAAGTTATGGCTTAAATTACTAAATTATCTTTTAAACCAAGTGGTAGATAAATCCTCTCACTTGCGATAACATTCAATTCAGCTAAATTAAGCATACTTGTTTTTTTATTATTTTCTAATTTAATTTTACAAGAAAATTTTATGCAATTCAATAAACGATGGTTACTTCTAAAATCACAACTTATAAAATGAAATTTAAGTATCGATGATAATAAATAAAAAAAAGTGAATCCTTGCGGATTCACTAAATCTAATCTATATTTTAAGAAAATCAAACCATTTTCTATTTTTTCAAGCAATGGTGCCCGAGGCCGGACTCGAACCGGCACGGTATCGCTACCGGTGGATTTTGAGTCCACTGCGTCTACCAATTTCACCACCCGGGCAATTGCTTACTTATTATATATAATTTCATTCTCTTTTGCAAGAAAAAAATTAGATAATAAAAATCAAGCCTAATTCATAAAATTTTGTGTCTTTCCATGAAGGACACATTTTTTGATGATTTTCCACGACAAAAAGATTGGATTTCTCCAATTTTTTAAATTTTTGTTTATAATGTATTCAAGACTACCTTTCATATGTGGTCTTGTTTTTGCATATACCGTATATTATTTTTAACAGTTTGGCGGTACATGCGGTTTTGGCAGCTTTCGAATTTAGCGGGTTCGATTGCTGCTTTTTCTTTTGATAGAATCGATTCACTGGATTATCTTTAGCTCCTCTTATAGAACATCCTACAGCCAGAAACAATAGACACCTTAGATATTTATTTCCTTTTTTGGATATCTTTAAATGTTTTCCATCCTGGTCTCCTGACTGATATATATGCGGATCCAATCCTGCATATGCCACAAGTGCTTCTCTTGATTTAAATTCTTCTATATCTCCAATCTCTGCAATGATTCTTGCAGCAAGATTGGGCCCTATTCCATCAATGCTTAAGATATATCTATATTCTTCTAAAGTAGAAGCAACTGTTATCATTTCATTCAATGTTTTTTCACATTCCCTCTGTGTTTCAATTACCTTATCAAGTAATATTTTAAATATTTCAACTTCTACATCATCCTTTTCACATCCGGGATATGTCTTTTTCGCAAATCCTATTATTTTTAATGCATATTCTAAAGATGTCTTATGAGTATGACATGTATTTTTCTCAAGATATCTGGCAACTGTTTCAGCCTTCTTGTTCTTCAATAAATCCGGATGTGGATATTTCTTTAGGATTGTCATTGGAATATCACTGTATCCATCCTTAAATAAATCAAGATATCCCGGAAAACAGATGCTTAACTGATTTTGAAATGTAACCTTGTATTTTCTAAGATGATTCAACTGATCTTCATACAATCGATTCTTTTTCCTGAGCCAGTTATATGTTTCATCCTTCTTTTTTAGTTCCATCATTTCTTCTTTATCATAATAAACTTTTGAAATAGATATTGGATCAAGCTTATCCGTCTTCTTATTATGTATTTCTTCTTTCCGCTTTCTGGCAGATTCTAAAGGATTGATTATATATGTCTTTATACTGTTCTTACTTAGAAATCTTTCTAAAGGTTTTGTATAAACTCCGGTTGCTTCAAATACGGCACATACCTTTTCATTGGTTTCAGCTTCCAGCTTTTGAATATCTTCTAGAAGTCTTTTGAATCCTTCAATATCATGATCAATTTTCTTTACTTTACCAAAACGTTTATTGTTCTTGATAAAACACATGTAATGACTGTTTCCATTGGAAACATCAATGCTTACAATTGGACCTTCCATACAATACTTCCTTTCATTAAACAGTAGAGATAACTTCCAAATTTCTGCTCCATATTGTTTCGTTTTACATACTGACTTGATTCAATTACCGTCTTTTTAGATATAAGCTTATTCATAAACAGAAATAGGAAGAATGACGTTTTTTTTCACTGACTCAAAGGTCTAAAAAGAGCTACGTCATTTCTTCTCTAAGACTTTGTTCTCATTACATGCCTGCAAAAAGAAAAAGCCAGGAATATTATATCCTGACTTGAATACCATGAATAACTAAACAAACAGTTGATTCTCTTTCAATAGAAATGATTCTTGATCTGTTCATCTACATTATACAATTCTATATTAACCAGAATACTTTTCTTCCTGGTTTCATAATACGAAAAGAGATCCTAAAAAAGTGGCCCTGGCACAGGCTATCCTGGATGCCTATCAGCCTGAAACCGCTGAAGATATGAACAACGCTCTCAAAGATTTGTTTGGCCCTATGTTTGAGGCCATGCTTCAGGGAGAAATGAATCATCACCTGGGTTATGACTCTAACGACAAAGGACCAAAAAAAGATGACAATCGCCGAAACGGCTATGGAAAGAAGACTCTGAAGACAACACAGGGTGAGGTGGAAATTGAAGTGCCCAGAGATCGGGATGGTTCGTTTGAACCGCAGGTTGTCCCAAAACGAACAAAAGATGTATCTGCCATCGAAAATAAAGTATTGGCCATGTATGCCCGTGGCATGTCGCAACGTGACATTTCATCCACGATCGAAGATATCTATGGTTTTCAAATGTCTCATGACATGATATCCGATATTACAGACTGTATCATACCGGAACTGGAAGAATGGAAAAATCGACCTCTAAAAAAATGCTATGCCTTTGTATTTGTGGATTGTCTTTATGTAACACTGAGAAACGATTATGAAGTTAAGGAATGCGCTGTCTATGTGATACTGGGATATGATCTAAATGGGCGAAAGGAAATCCTGGGGCTCTGGATCAGTGAAAGCGAAAGTAAGAACTACTGGATGCAGATATTTGATGAGATCAAGTCCCGGGGAGTGGAAGACATCTTCTTTATCTCGATGGATGGAGTTTCCGGATTGGAAGCCGGTGCAAAGGCTATCTTCCCCAAAGTCGTTGTACAACGCTGCATCGTTCACTTGATCCGAAATTCAATCAAATATGTACCAACCAAGGATTACAAAAAATTCACACAGAGTTTGAAAAAAGTATATGGAGCTCCCACTCTCAAATCGGCCAATTCTGCATTTGAGATCTTCTGTAAAGAATGGAGCCAATACCCCGGAGCTGTAGATGTATGGAAAAGAAATTATTCACATGTTGAACAGCTGTTCGATTACGGAAGCGCAGTTCGAAAAGTGATGTATACCACCAACGCAATTGAAGCTGTGAACTCCAGTTTCCGCAAAGTTACGAAGAAAGGTGCATTTCCTAACGAAACAGCGCTGTTCAAACTTTTATATCTGCGCATCAAAGAGCTGGAGAAGAAATGGTCTACCGGCTACATTCCGAACTGGTCCATGGTATTGAACCAACTCATGGTCAATGATTTATTCAAGGATCGTATCGATCAGTACATACGGCTTTAAGATAAAAGCTCTATAAAAAGTAGCCAGGCAACTCTGAAAGAGCTACCTGGCTTTTGGTGCATATGCGAGATTGGTTTGTCCAAAATAAGATACTTCAGATAGTGTCAACAGGTAATTAAAAAATTACTTACACACTTTTCTTGACAAACCCCAGTTTGTTGCCAATTTGTTGCCAATGAATTTATATTAAAGAGTATTTATTGCATCCAAAAGCACTTTGTCATCAAGATGTGTATATACCTTTTCGGTCAAATCCATAGCACCTGAATGTCCTAAAATCTTTTTGATAGTTCTTGGTTCTATCTTATGATCGGCTAAGAGACTTGCACAAGTATGACGAGTTTCATGCGGTCTGTGATTCATTCCAAGCTCTTCCATTGTTGGGTTCCAATAATTTTTTCTAAAGTTATGATATCCAAATTTTGTTCCTTTAGCATTTAAAATCAGATGATTCGTTTTGCCTTTTTCTTTCATAAATTGTTTGAAGAAAGGGAGCATTTTATCGGCAATCGGAACAGTACGAATGCCATTCTCTGTTTTGCTGTCACCAATTTCAAACACCTGTCTATCCAAGAATACATCTTCTTTGGTTAAACTCAATAGCTCTTCGATTCGTACTCCTGAGTAAATCATAATCAATATTATCTGAACAGTTCTTTTGTCTCTGCTTTTCCACAATGCATCAATTTCCTTCTTGGTAAAGATATTCTTTTTCTTCTTGTTTGGGTTTCTATTGCGTAGGCTGGATAAATCAACAGCTTGGCTAAAATCAACGGTGGTTATCTCATATTTAATAGCGTATTTATATAGCATATTAATCAATGTTTTATACCTCTTCAAGGTTGGAGCGTTCTTGCCACTTTCCTTGGCTGCGTTTTCAAAATCAAAAGCTCTCAGCTTACAAAATGGTTTGTCATAATAGTTTTCTAATATAGAGAAGGCAGCTTTATAACCTTTTTCAGATGAATCGCTGACTATTTCAAAGTGCTCCTTGCTCCAAGCATCGTATACTTGTTTAAGTGTTGTGTTTTTCTTGCTTAGGTTGTATGGAGTCTCATTATACTTTAATAACAATTGATATGCTTTTTCCCATGTTTCTGCACTTCCAATGATCAGGCGAGAATACTTTCCGGTTTGATTATCTTCATCAATGATGTAAACAGCTGGGGCTTTTGCGACATAAGGTTTTCTTCTTTTTCCAGATAAATGACTAATTGTTCCAAACCCATTTGGAAGTCTTCTATATTTGTTCTTTTTCATGATAGTACCCATCCTTTCTTTTCTTGCTAAAATTTGGTAAAATGGGTACATAAAAAGTTATATGACTAGTGCTCATACTTTTTATGTACAAGGTGTATTGCCAGTACACCTCTTTAACTATCTCCAGCATTGCCAGTGCTGGAGGATTTTTTTTATATATTTAGAATTTGCTTTTTCTTAGTATCGAATTCATCTTGAGTTAATATACCCATATCCAATAATTCTTTTAACTTTTTGATTTCTTCATATGGATTTTCTTTCTCTATGACTTCAACATCAATTGGTGTAGATGTAATATTTGTTTCAATCGATTTTGTTTTAACAAATTGCTTTAATTCATTATTGATTGAGGTGTTGCAACTAAAATCAATATTAATAATTTCGTTATCGTTGATTTTTTTTATTCTCATGCTTGCTGGTGTATCTAGTTCAATATGTTCCTCATAAGTTACGGAGTGAGAATCAGTAGTTCCTTGGTGTTTCTTATTTCCAGTTCCAGCCATTGCTCCGATTACAGTGCCAACTCCAGGAGCTATTACCGATCCTACTGCAGCACCTAGTAAGCGACCTTTTCGTTTAGTTTTGCCTTTATGTTCTTCCTTTGTATCAGTTTTTAAAACAGTTTTATATTGTGGGCCACTCCATGTATAATCAATGAATTCAAAAAGAATTGAATCATTTTTATCAAAATAGACGAGATTATCATCTACTTGCTGATACATTGTTACAGATCCAAACTTTTTATCCGTAATCTTATCTCTAAACGTAGTAGGAAGAAAGGTTACTTTTTTTTCAGCACTTCTTTTGATTCTACCTTCATTCCAGTCTTTTAGTTTTCCTTTGCTAGTCTCCATTAAGTCGTCAAATGCCATTTCTTATCCCTCCTCCGCATTTTTGCGGTTAAAACCTTAGTAATATTCTGATATGTTATCTGGGTTCATATGCCAGATAACGCGACCTAAAATATATACTTGTTCTTCATCTGCATTAATTATAATTGGATGATGTCCTTTATCGGAACTATCAGGCATTAAGGTAACTTGATGTTCTCCTGGATAAATCCTTTTAACAGTAGCTTCTCCATTAATCCATGCAACAACTATAGTTCCTTCTTTCAAAACAGTATCAGGAACTTCCTCAGCTACTACGATGGCTCCATCAGGGATTACATTGTTCATGCTAGTACCATTAACCTGAAAAGCGTGAAGTCTTTTTTTGCGATTCTGGAATTTTATTGGAACATATACCACAGCATCCGGTTCTGCTTCAAACAATTCTGTTGGTGATCCCGCTGATAGATTGGTACAGTAATGAAGCGGAAAGTAGTCATCAAATATCATGTTTATAGGCTCAAGTTGCTTGATAATATCGCTCTTGTCCATTGGTACATCATAACCTAGAAGCCAAGCTTCGTTTATATGTAGCGCTTTTGCAATGCTGTGTATACGGTCTGACTTTGGTTTTGCATATCCACTCATATATTGAGATATTGATGATTTAGGTATATTGGTAAGATCTGATAGGTCTTTAGCGGATTTTTCTTTAATTTTTAACGCTAAAGATAATCTGTCTTTTATTTCATCCATAATACACTCCTCCTATGATTTAATTATATGGAACTAAAAAGTTAAAATCAACATAATAGTTTAATTTTTTTGAATTTTCGTGTTGACATAATAGTTTAAAAAAGTTAAACTATAACCAAGAAGACAGGAGGTGCAAAAGAATATGGCCTTTGATTTCAAAAAACTAAGAGCACTGATGATTGAAAAATACGGGAGCCAAACGGAGTTTGCGAAAGCCTATGGTGTTTCTGAAAATACAATGTCACGAAAAATGCAGAACAAAGTTCCTTTTTCAAGCGATGACGTAATTAAAATTTCAGAAATGTTAGGAATTTCAAAAGATGATGTAGGTTCTTATTTTTTTACTGAGAAAGTTTAACTAAATTAAACTGATTTGCGAATAACAATCATCATAAGAGGAAGGAGGGAGGTGTGATGATGGAAACCGAAAAGAAGAAAGCACTCCTTGAACTGATCAAAGAGTGTGATGATGCTGGATATTTGAAGCAAATATCTTATACAGCGCTTGTGATGGCAAATGCTGTTGCAGCCATAAAAAAGCCAATTCATTGGCAGATGAATCGGCTAATACAAAAAAAAGTACCACATACAATGTTAAAGGAATCAAATGTCATCTGATAACCAATGATGATACTTCTCAAGAATCTCAACAAAAATAGTTGTACTAATATTCACTATATCGTTTCCAATATTATTTATGTTAAGTTCCTTTAATTCCTGAGGGAACGAGTCAACAATTTTTTCAATATCTTCATTTTTTAGATATTGAGATTTAAAATCATCAAAATTTTTACTCATAAAAAACTCCTTTCCATTTACATTATACAACGGAAAGGGCCTACAGAAAGGGGATGAGAAAATGAATAAGGTAAAAGACGGTGACTTCATTGACACGGATGCATTTAGCTGGTGTCAATGGCCAGAAGAACACAATGAGAAAAAGCGGCGATTAAATCCGGCAGTCTTATTTGTAGCTGGATTGATCATAGGGTGCTTCATAACCTATGGATTAATGGTGTTAAACACAGTACTTGGATAGAAAGGAGGTGTCCATATGAACGAACCGAGATTCACGGGGATGAATGTTCCAATTGAAGCAGCCGCAAACGCTATGAATAAAGATCAGGCGTTTATTCGAGTTGCATTACAAAGGAAAATTCTTCCCATCGGAGCAGCCATGAAGATGGAAGATGATTCTCGGAGATATGCATATTACATATCACCAAAACTTTTATATGAATACACGGGATTTATCTATGAACCCGCATTAAAAAAAGCGCCATCACCTACCACAGAGAAGAGCGCTTAACAGTGGATATGTAATTTATCCATTCCTATTTTAACACAGTTAGCTCCTGGTCTACAAGCAGGGCATCGGAATTCCCCTTAATTCTGAATCAGTCTTTTAAGCTAATACCAATCGATAATGTGCCAATTCGAACGGTGATCATATTGTAAATTCTAACATGTGACCGATGTCTTGCTTGTAGGTCAGGAGCTAAGAAGAAAAGGAGTTTAAATGATGAAAGAAATAACATTAACGGAAGATAAGCTGACAAAATCAGTAGCAGAAGCTGTATCAAATATTTTAAAGGAAGCTCCAAAAGACGAAGAGTGCTTTGGAGATTTCGTAATAGTACATACGATCCTTGGAAGCATGATCGCAGCTGAATTGCATAAGATTTTGTTCGGGGGGGGGGCGAATCCTCAGACCAGTGAGGATCTAAAAGCATGAAGAAAGTACTTATATCCCTTTCACAGCCTCCGGTTGAGATCGTAAAGGATGCAGATGATCCAATGGATGTTTTAATCAAATGTCCATATTGTGGAACACTGACCACAGTAGGTAACACACTTATGATCAGTGGTTTTGTTGGATGCGATCGCTGCTACTTTGTTCCTGGAGGTCTTCTCGAGACAACATTGTTCGTTCGAGAACATGAGTATGAAAACTACCGAGAAGGTAGGTTTTATAAAGATGGTTTTTTTACAAATAAAAGAAAGGCAGAAATAAGAAATGACAGTAAAGATTAATCAGTTAGAGCTTGAAAATGTCAAGCGTATCAAAGCCGTTAAGGTCGAACCAACACAGAATGGATTGACGATCATAGGTGGTCGGAATGGTCAGGGAAAAACATCCGTACTGGATGCCATTGCCTGGGCACTTGGTGGGGACACATTCAAACCCTCTCGACCACAAAACGATAAGTCAGTGATTCCACCTCATTTAAAGGTAGAACTAAGCAACGGGATCGTTGTCGAAAGAAAAGGCAAGAACAGTGCCCTTAAAGTTACTGATACCACGGGAAAGAAAGCCGGCCAGGCATTGCTTGACAGTTTCATTGAAAAGTTAGCCTTGAATGTTCCAAAGTTCATGGCTAGCAGCGACAAGGAGAAGGCAAACATTCTTCTGCAGATCATTGGAGTAGGTCCGCAGCTGATGGAACTGGAACGTCAGGAAAAAGAAGCCTATCAAGACAGATTGATGGCTGGACGTATTGCGGACCAGAAAAAGAAGTTTGCAAAGGAACAGATTCACTATGACGGTGTACCGGATCAGCTGGTATCACCACAGGAATTGATCAATCAGCAGCAAGCTATTTTAGCTCAAAATGGCGAGAATGCTCGTAAACGTGAGAATGTATCTAACTTTGAATACTTGGTCAAAGTATTAACGGATGAAGTTGCCAGCTTACAAAAACGTCTAAATGACAAGCAAAAAGAGTTAGAGAAAGCGACAAATGACTTAGCAATCGCTAAGACCAATGCGATGGATCTTGTTGACCAGTCCACGGAAGAATTAGAAAACAACCTGCGAGAAATTGAAGAAGTGAACCGCAAGGTACGTGCAAACCTTGATAAGCAGAAAGCGGAAGAAGATGCTCATCAGGCAGAGCTTGAATGGGAGAACAAGGATTCCGTCTTGAAGAAGGTAAGACAGGACAAGATGGATCTGTTAAAAGGTGCAAACCTACCTTTAGAAGGATTGTCAATCGAAGACAGTGCTTTGGTTTACAAAGGGCAGAAATGGGACAACATGTCTTCTGCAGAACAGTTAATCGTAGCTACTTCAATCGTTCGAAAACTGAATCCACAGTGTGGCATGGTCCTAGTTGACAAGCTGGAACAGATGGATACAGAAACGCTTAAGGAATTTGGTCAGTGGGCCGAGAAAGAAGGTCTGCAGATCATCGGTACAAGGGTATCTACCGGATCTGAATGTTCGATCATCATTGAGGATGGATATGTAAAAGATGCCGGTGTGAAACCAGCTGCATTCGATGCAGCAACCGATGCTTCAGAGTCGTTGCTTCAATCGGCCACACAAACATGGAAGGCAGGTAGCTTCTAATGGGAAAATATGATATTACAAGCGGAAAAATTCCACATGCGAGAAAAGTATTGGTATATGGTCCTGAAGGTGTAGGAAAATCTACATTTGCTTCCAAATTTCCGGATCCGCTGTTTATTGATACAGAAGGTTCTACTCGTAATCTTAATGTCAGACGTATGCCTAATCCTACGAGCTGGCTAATGTTGCTGGATGAAGTTGCGACAGTGGCTCAGGAGAAATCATGCAAAACTCTTATAATCGACACTCTTGATTGGGCTGAACGCATGTGCTCATGGGATTTATGCCAGTCTAAAGGATGGCAAGGAATCGAAGATGCAGGATATGGAAAAGGATATACATATTTGGCAGAACGCTTTGGGCAACTATTTAATCGGCTGGAGGATGTTATTCAGGTTGGTATCAACGTTGTAGTAACAGCTCATGCCAAGATCACCAAATTTGAACAGCCGGATGAGATGGGAACATATGATCGCTGGGAGCTGAAGCTGGAAAAGAAAACAGCACCTATGGCCAAGGAATGGGCCGATATGATTCTGTTCGCAAACTATCAAACCATCGTTGTTAAAAGTAAGGATGGTAAATCCAAGGGACAAGGTGGTCAGAAACGTGTGATGTATACCACGCATACAGCTACTTGGGATGCCAAGAACAGAGACGATCTTCCAGACAAACTGGATTTTGATTTCAATCAGATCGCTCACTTATTTTCGGATTCAGTTATTTCCAAAAGGGAAACAACTCAACCTGTAGAAAAAGATCCTTTACCTTATGAAGAAACAAAACCTATTGATATCCGGGATGGTATGGACCAGGAACCACCACAAATCGTGGATCCGGAAGATCTGCCTAAGGAAATCTATCAAGGCCCGGAATATCAGGGAATTCCACAAGCTCTTATCGATTTGATGCGCCCAAAAATGGTCAAAGAAGACATGGTACGAAAAGCTGTCGCTGCACGTGGATATTTTCCTGAAGACATGCCAATCAAAGATTACCCAATCGATTTTATTAATGGCGTTTTGATTGGTGCCTGGGATCAGGTATATCAGATGATCAAAGATCAACAGCCATTGCCATTTTAAATAGGAGGAAAAGAATATGGATTATCAAAATCAATACGGATATGGTCAGCAGGCACCACAACAGCCTGTAAATAATGGAACAGCACTTGGATGGGATGATGAAGTTGAGGAAAAGACATATACTCTACTACCTGAAGGAGAATATCCTTTCCGAGTTGAGGGATTCGATAGAGAGCAGTGCAATGGAACAGAAAAGATGCCACCCTGTAATGCAGCCAATGTTCATATCGTGATTAATTACAACGGAGAAGATGTACGTATAGATAAAAAATTGTTCTTGTTGTCTACGAATGGTCTATTATTTGCTTTCTTTAAAGCAATTGGAGCTCAAACATTACCGGACGGTCGAATCAAGATGGACTGGACAAAGGTTCCTGGTGCAGAGGGCCGTGTGGTAATCAATAGACGTAAATATAACGGAAATGAATATAACAATATCAAATCATTTGTTGACCCGGCTAAAGTGCAACCGGCACAAGGATGGCAAGGTGGTCGATTCTAAGTGGAATTAAGACCTTATCAACAGGAAGCCAAACAAGCTATTTTCAGGGAATGGGACCAGGGGCATAGCAGAACGCTCTTGGTCCTTCCCACAGGCTGTGGCAAAACGATCGTGTTTGCCAAAGTCGCTGAAGAATGTGTTCGAAATGGTGACCGTGTACTGATCATGGCTCATCGTGGAGAATTATTAGACCAGGCCAGTGACAAGATAGCCAAGACAACCGGGCTGGGGACTGCTGTAGAAAAAGCAGAACAGACATGCCTTGGTTCGTGGTTTCGAATCGTTGTTGGTTCCGTTCAATCATTACAGAATGAAAACAGACTGAAGAAGTTTGACCCTGATTATTTCGACACGATTATCGTTGATGAAGCACATCATGTGTTATCGAATAGCTATCAGAAGGTCATGGAGCACTTCTCCGGGGCAAAAGTTCTTGGGGTAACTGCTACACCGGACCGAGGGGATATGCGCAACCTTGGTAATTTCTTCGAGTCATTAGCGTATGAGTACACACTGCCAAAAGCAATAAAAGAGGGATATCTTAGCCCAATCAAAGCAATGACCATACCTCTAAAGATTGATTTTTCCAATGTTGCCGTACAAGCAGGAGACTTCAAAGTCAGTGATATCGATACAGCTTTGGATCCGTATCTTTATTCAATCGCACAGGAAATGAAAAAGTATTGTATGGATAGAAAAACAGTTGTATTTCTTCCTCTAGTAAAAACGAGTCAAAAGTTTAGAGATATTCTCAATTCGGAAGGATTCCACGCCGCCGAGTGTAATGGATCCACGCAAGCCCGTACAGAAATTTTGGAAGATTTTGACAAGGGAAAATACAACGTTCTATGTAACTCTATGTTGCTTACAGAAGGATGGGACTGCCCGTCTGTGGACTGTGTGATCGTACTGAGACCGACCAAAGTAAGATCCTTATACTGCCAGATGGTAGGACGTGGAACAAGGCTTTGTGAGGGAAAAGAGAATCTTCTTCTATTGGATTTCTTATGGCATACAGAAAAACATGAGCTGTGTCATCCTGCGTCATTAATTGCAGACAGCGAAGAAGTGGCACAGAAGATGACAGATAACATGGAAAAACAGGCAGCTATTGATCCAATGGCCATTGACCTGGAAGAAGCTGAACAGACAGCCAGAGAAGATGTACAACGTGAACGTGAAGAGAAATTAGCTGAACAGTTGGCGGCCATGAAAAAACGCAAGCGCAAGCTGGTTGATCCACTGCAGTTTGAGATGAGTATCCAGGCAGAAGATCTATCAAGCTATGTACCTGCATTTGGATGGGAGATGGCTCCTGCATCCGACAAGCAGATCAAAGCTTTAGAAAAATATGGAATTTTTCCAGATGATATCGATAATGCTGGGAAAGCAAATTTATTGCTAGATCGATTGAATAAACGCAGGGAAGAAGGATTGAGCACTCCTAAACAGATTCGTTTTTTGGAAAGCCGAGGATTCCAGCATGTGGGGACATGGCCATTTGATGCAGCGCGCAATATGATCGACCGCATTGCAGCATGTGGGTGGAGAATTCCACAAGGTGTGAAGCCGGCCGAATTTAAACCGGAGGCTGTCTAAATGTGGATCATTAGCAACATGGAAGATTGCATCGTTAATACGGATCATATAGCTGATATCTATTGCATTGGCACAGATGTCGTGGCTCTCATTGTCAACAATGCATCAAAGTCAACAGTAGTTCTAGGAAGATACAACGGGAGCGACCAGTCTAGATGCGCTTTGAATTATCTTTTCAGGAACCTTGGAAATGTAACAAAAACGTTACAAATGCCATCGACCGAGGAGATGCGAGCTCTAGTTAGCAATGGCAATAAAAAATGGCATCATGCCACAGGGAAGAAAACCAAGGGACATGGAGGAAGTTGAACATGAAAAATAAATTGATCGATTTAAATAATCATCTGTTTGAACAGATGGAACGTCTGAACGATGATGATCTGACAGACGAGCAGTTAAAGAAAGAAGTAAGTCGTGCAAGAGCTATGGAGGGACTGGCAACCAATATCATCGACAATGCCAAGCTGGCACTGGAATCACAGAAGTTTATCCAGGAATATGGGTATGAGGCGCCTAAACCACAGCTCCCGGAGATGCTGGAACAGAGACATGAAAAAGTTGTTAAGTGACAAACAGGATGCCTATTTAAGAAAAATAGCTCCTGGAAGATCTACGAAAGAATGTGTAGATGCCCTCAATAAGAGATTCAATGCTCATTTTACGAGAAGTCAAATTCAGAACTACAAGAACAATCATCGAATCTTATCAGGTAAGAATTGCTGGGAATTCGTGGATTATGAAAAACATAGAAAATATCCGGAAGAGGTCAGAAATTTCATATTTGAAAACTATAAAGGGACCGGTCACAAGAAGATGTCGGAACTTATCAAAGAAAAATTTGATTATGATATGACACCGAAGCAGGTAGACAGTTTCTACGGAAATAATCATTTAAACAGCGGTATCACAGGATGGTTTGAAAAAGGGATCGTACCAAAAAACAAAGGAAAAAGATTAGTAGACTACATGAGCCCGGAAATGATCGAAAGATCCAAGCCAACTCGATTTAAACCGGGGCAGATGCCTCATAACACAGTTCCTGTTGGGACGGTCAAGGAATTAAAAGATGGTTATCTATGGGTGAAGATAAACAATCAATTAAAACCAAAGAGCAAGCGAGTTAACTGGAAACCTCTGCATCATATTATGTATGAATTTTATAACGGTCCTGTTCCTGAAGGTCATGATGTCATGTTCCTGGATGGAAATGTCAAAAATTTCAGTAAGGATAATCTTGAAGTTATTACAAAAGCGGAAAGGTTATATCTGAATCGACATAATTTTATATCATCGGATCCAACTATAACGAGAAGTGGATTAGTTCTTGCAAGAATGATGAATAAAACATATAAAAGGAAGAATCAAAATGGAAAGTAATATTAAAGAACTACTTAAGTATATTGATCCTTCAACGTTGAACTATCAGGAATGGGTCAATGTTGGAATGGCGTTGAAACATGAAGGATTCAGTGCCTGGGACTGGGAAGAGTGGAGTCAGAAAGACTCTGCTCGATACCATCCTGGAGAGTGCAGAGCTAAATGGGAATCATTCAAGGAAGAATCAGGAAATATTGTTACTGGTGGAACAATTTATCAGATGGCTTATGATCGAGGATATGTTCCGCCAATAAGACAAGAAACAATAGCTCTTGGTTGGGATGACGAGATTTCTGACGATTATGTGGTAGTAGATTCAAACAATGTAGAGGTATTACCTATCGAGCAACCAGATGGACGAAAGTGGAAACCAGTAAACGAGTTAATAAAGTATCTGGAAACGTTGTTTAACGATGAGGACGTTGTTGGATTCGTCACGAAATCGTGGGTCAATGAAGATGGCAAGCATGTTCCTACACAAGGTTCTTACAAAAAGACAGCTGGTCAACTTATCTCTGAGCTCAGGGGTTGTAAAGGTGATCTTGGGGCTGTCATGGGAGACTATGATCAAGAAGCAGGAGCATGGATTCGATTTAACCCTCTAGATGGAAATGGTTGCAAGAACTCAAATGTTACAGAGTTCAGATATGCACTTGTCGAATGTGATGATATGGATCTGGCCAAACAGAATGCCTTGATACGTGAATTAGAATTACCAGTAGCTTGTCTAGTGTACAGTGGTGGAAAGAGCATTCATGCCATCGTAAAAGTAGATGCAGCAGACAATAAGGAATACCGCAAACGTGTAGATTACCTGTATAAAATTTGTAAAAAGAATGGACTCATTATAGATGAGCAAAACAAGAACCCAAGCCGTTTATCCAGAATGCCGGGTATCAAGCGAGGAAAGAATAAGCAGTTTTTGATCGATACAAATATCGGTAAGTCATCTTGGAACGAATGGGAAGAATGGATCGAATCGGTCAATGATGATCTTCCAGATCCAGAGAACCTGGCCGATGTTTGGAATGAGATGCCAAATCTTTCTCCAGAACTTATCAAAGGTGTATTGCGCTGCGGTCACAAGATGCTTATATCTGGACCGTCTAAAGCCGGTAAGTCATTTGCACTGATCGAGTTAGTCATAGCAATAGCTGAAAGTGCCAAATGGCTTGAATGGGACTGCAAGCAGGGACGTGTGATGTACGTCAACCTGGAACTGGACAGAGCATCCTGTTTACATCGATTCGAGGACGTTTACAAGGCCATGCATTTAGAACCTAAGAACATCGGAAACATCGATATCTGGAACCTACGTGGTAAATCCGTACCGATGGATCAGTTGGCACCGAAGTTGATCAGACGTGCAGCTAAGAAGAACTACATAGCTATCATCATAGACCCTATCTATAAGGTCATTACTGGTGATGAAAACAGCGCTGATCAGATGGCCAATTTCTGCAATCAGTTTGATAAGGTATGTACCGAGTTAGGGTGTGCAGTGATCTATTGTCACCATCATTCAAAGGGTGCGCAAGGCGGTAAGCGTTCGATGGATAGAGCCAGCGGTTCTGGAGTATTCGCTCGAGACCCGGATGCACTTCTGGACCTTATCGAACTGGAAGTATCCGATGCGGTCAGAGACCAGGAAGAAAACAAAGCGGTGTGCAAGTTCTGCATGGAATGGCTGCGCAGATACAATCTGCAGAACCAGATACCGATTGATGATCAGTTCAGTCAGGTGAAGATGCTGGAGTGGTGCAGGGACCTTTTAAAACCGCAGTACAAGCAGATCACGGAGGAACTGAAGGACGTAAGGGCAAAGACAAAGGCTCGTACAGCATGGCGCATTGAAGGCACCCTGCGTGAATTCAAACGCTTCGAACCGGTCAATCTTTGGTTCGACTATCCGGTGCATCACTGGGATCATACAGGGGTGCTGAAAGACATCAATCCGGAAGAGGCCAAACCTTTATGGAAGAAAGCTTCAGACTCTGCCAAGAAGAAAGCACAGAAGTCAAGAAACAACAAAAAGATCGCTATTGATAATTTTATAGATCTGGAAAATTATGGAGATCCGGTCATGATAAAGGACCTCATGGCCAAATTTGACAAGCCGGACAGCACGATTCGAAGCTGGGTCAAACAGGCAGGATATTCGGTCAAAAATGGGTACGTCATCCGACCTGGAGACTAATCCACCACGACACGAAATCCTTGGATCTCGTGTGAGCAAAAATCCGCGAAATCCTTGGATCTCGTATCTTCGTGTGTCGTGCCACCACGACACGAAATCCATGGTTTTCGTGCCACCACGAAATCCTTTATATAAATATAAACTTCGTGTTCGTGTGTGTCGTGAGGTGTATACGAAGTCCGCTTAGCGTTGCGGACATTCTTATACACACATACACGACTATCGCGCGAGATGAAAGAGGGGTAAAAAATGAGCAAAAAAATTTGTAGAAAATGTAGTCAAGAGTTTGACTCTGAAAATTACAAAAAAATAAATGAATATGGTATCCGCTATGGTGTCCGAATTTTGGCAAAAGAGTCAGACCTTATGAATCAGGATATTTGCCCAGATTGTTTTTTTAGAATGATCAAGCAAACTTTCGATAGTGCTTTCGAGGATGATGGAGAACACTATGATGCTTGAGTTTTTCATGCCGATGATACCGCCAACTTCTACTGCACAGATGCATAAGGTTGGAGTTAGAAATGGAAAGCCATACTTCTATGATCCGCCAGAAGTAAATCAAACCAAAGTGAAGCTGACAGATGGTCTGATACCGCATATACCGGATGAACCGATGGCAGGACCGATCAAGCTGGAGGTAAGCTGGCAGTTCCTGGAAGATAAGAAGCATCCGGCCGGGACCTACAGAACGAGCAAGCCTGACACAGACAATCTGCAGAAACTTTTAAAAGACAGCATGACCGCCCTAAGGTTTTGGAAAGATGATGCCCTGGTGGTGGATGAGCATGTAGAGAAGGTATACTCAAAGGTGCCTGGCATCCTGATCAGGGTGGAAGAGCTCAGATAAACTCGGATAAATTCGAAGGGAGCGTAAAAATGATTAAAAAATTTTTTCCTCTGATTATCGTGCTTCTGGCATTCTGGCTGATGGAAATAATCAGTTTTCCATTGTTGAAAGACGCAGGGCCAATGCCGGGCCAGGAGGGGTATGATGAAATTTCTTGAAGTGATCCTGGTTATACTGGGAGTTCTGTTGGTTCTTGCATATTTTGGAATCTTGATCATCGTTTTATCAAATATCGTGTATTAGCCAATTACGTGGTTTTTCGAATTATACGGAGGTGTTTTATGAAATATGAAGCAAAGACCCTTGGCGGAAAGATCGTGCAGGGAGAATTAGTTTATGAAGGTCTGGCCATGTATATCGTTGAAAATCATGGCTATGGGACTTCGATGGTTCAGTGTGTGCCAGGAACAGAAAGAGAGTTAAAGGATGACAAAGGATGAAACGATACGAGAATTGTCTAACAAAATAGCTGAGGTTGAGTTCAAGTACATAAGATTATTAAGAGCTCATAATCGATTGAAAGCCAAGCATAAAAATCTGGAATATCGATATGAAGAGCTGTATAGAGAAAATTATGGGTTGAAGCAGACAAACAAGAATCTGAATGAAAGAAAAGCTTGAAGTGCATTATCGCTGTATTAGGTAAATTAGATAACAGGAGGTAACCAGATGACAGATGACAAAGCAAAGTATATCCTTCATGAGATAAAGAGTCTCAGAAGGTATAAAACAATATTACGTGAAATCGATGAAGATCTAAGGCATATCAACCAGAAAATTGAATCTGTCCAGGAACCATCTTGCCCAAATGGGAACATGGATCAACCAAAAGTTCGATCAAGTACAGATAAGGCTTCGATTGTGAATTCACTGTTATCTGATGAAATGCAGCTGCTTGAAGAACGTAATGAATTTGCTATATTAAAAGAAAAAGCCGAGAACTACTATGCTCGGCTTAAAATCGTATGTGATCATAAAGAACTGGACTTCATCGATGCATTCTTCAGAGGCGTTTCCTATACAAGACTGGTCAGCGATCATGGATATGAGAATCCATATAAGAAAGTTCTAAATTTAATCAAAAAAATGTAAGAGTTAGTAAACTAACCTTGTCAACATGATAAAATGATAGTGTTGAAAAGCATCAGGGAAAAGTCCTGGTGCTTTTTATTTGCAAAACAAACAAATCGGAGGTGGTGATGTGGCTTGAAGGAAAATTGGGAACTGGCTTATGAAGATTATAAGGCGGGTATGAAGCGAAAGGATATTGCGCAGAAATACAACGTCTCAATTAATACCGTCAAGTCATGGAAGCAGCGCCACTGGAACAAAAAAGAGGGTGCACCCCCTAAACGCAAAAAGGGTGCACCCCTTAAGAACAAGAACGCTTCCGGCAGGACTCCAAAAAAAGACGAAAACCAAAATGCAAGAAAGCATGGATTTTTTGCCAAATGGCTCCCGGAAGAAGTAAATCAGATCATCGGTGAGATGCCTGAAGATCCTTTGGACATCCTCTGGGCAAACATACAGATGCAGATGGCGGCCATCGTCAGAGCTCAGAACATCATGTATGTTATCGATGAGAACGATAAGACCGTTGAAAAGGTTGAACAGAAAGAGGGTAATGTCATTGGTGAACGATGGGAAGTTCAACAGGCATGGGATAAGCAAGCTAATTTCATGTCGGCACAGTCCAGGGCCATGAAGACACTGGAATCGATGATCAAGCAGTATGATGAACTGCTGCACAAGAACTGGGAGCTGGCTACAGAAGAACAGAAAGCACGTATCAATCAATTGAAAGCACAGACGGGCAAAATCACAGGCGAAGGTCAGGAAATCGAAGACATGAGCGGAATCGAGGAAGAGATATATGGCACAGGTCAAACGGAAGAAAAGACTTGAGTATAAATTTTCTCAAAAGCATAAGGATTATATTCGCAAATGCAGCAATTGTGAATTCAATGTTGCAGAAGGTGCTGTACGTGCCGGGAAGACCGTTGACAACGTTTTTGCCTTTGCCCATGAATTGAAAACAACTCCTGATAAGATCCATTTAGCAACAGGTTCTACAGTTGGTAATGCTAAATTGAACATTGGAGTTTGTAATGGCCTTGGCCTGGAGAACATCTTTAGAGGGCAAAGCCATTGGGGGAAATTCAAGGACAACGAGGCTCTTTTTATCAAGGGGCCGGATACAGGCGGTATTGAAAAGGTTGTGATCTTTGCAGGGGCCGCAAAAGAAGATTCCTTTAAAAAGATTCGTGGTAACTCCTACGGCATGTGGATTGCTACCGAGATCAACCTGCATCATGACAACACGATCAAGGAGGCAAATAACCGACTCCTTGCTGCAAAGCGATTAAAGATATTCTGGGACCTGAACCCAGACAACCCGAAGCATCCAATTTACACAGAGTATATCGACAAGTACAGAGATCTTCAAAAAACTGGAGAGTTCCCTGGTGGATACAATTACATGCATTGCACGATCTATGACAACATCACGATTACACCAGAGCGTTTGAAAGCTATAGAAAGCCGATACGATCCAAACAGTATTTGGTACATGCGTGACATCAAAGGAATGCGTGTGATTGCATCCGGATTGATCTATCGTCATTTTGCAGACGATGTATCGACCAAGCAGTATTCCTACCGATTCAAAGGTGACAAGGTCAGAGACATTATGCTTTTGAATGTAGGAATCGACTTTGGTGGTTCCGGTTCTGGACATTCCTTTACAGCCACTGCTATTACGCGTGGATATAATCATGTAGTGGCCATAGCCAGTGAGTGGATTGGATGTAAAGATGCGTCTGGTAATACGATTGAGATAGATCCTGAAATGTTAGGAAATATGTTTTGTGATTTTTGTCAAAGAATCATAGCTCAATATGGATTTATAACAAGGGTTTATGCAGATAGTGCTGAACAAACATTGATTGCTGGAATAAGAAGTAGTCTAAGAAAACATGGCTTAGGATGGGTCAGAGTTGAAAACGCATTGAAAACAACCATCAACGACCGAATCAATGCAACTTCGATATTGATGGCACAGCATCGTTTTTTCTATGATGCGGACAATTGCAAAAGCTTGGAAAATGCATTGTGCCAGGCAGTATGGGACCCGGATGAATTAACTAAGAATGTTCGGCTGGATGATGGATCAACCGACATCGACAGTCTGGACAGTTTTGAATATACGATTGAACGAGAGATCAGCAATTTGATTCGATATGGATAGGAGGTAGTAAATGAGGTACTCAAAAATGTATGAAGCATTGACAAAGGTGCTTGAAAAAGATGAGCAGATCACATTTGCCATGACCGATGTTACATCCCGTCAGATAGAACTGTGGTCACTTATGTTCAAGGACCGAGCACCTTGGATCAATGAGGATACAAAAAGCATGGGCCTTCCCTCTGCAATATCGAGTGAGCTGGCCCGTTTGATCACACTGGAAATGGAATCAAAGATAACAGGTAGTTCTCGAGCTACTTTTTTAGATTCTCATTATCAGAAGCAAATTCGTAAGCTTAGACAGTTTACGGAACTGGCCTGTGCAAAAGGTGGTATCATCTTCAAGCCATATGTCACAGAAAACGGACTGGCAACACAGATTGTACAGGCAGACAGTTTCTTTCCCATCACATTTGATGATTCAGGAAATATCACACGTATCTGCTTTGTCGAGCAGTACAGAAAGGCCAATTCGATCTATACAAGGGTCGAATATCACAAGTTGGAAGGAACCAGGCTGACCATTCGAAACCGGGCATTCAAATCGGATACGGATGGCATCCTTGGTAGTGAGATCAGTCTTGAATCTACTGAAAGATGGTCAGACCTTGCTGAAGAAATCACTATAGAAAATGTCACAAAGCTTCCGATAGGATATTTCAAGGTTCCTTTGGCCAACAATAAGGATGCAGACAGTCCTCTGGGAGTGTCATGCTTTTCGCGTGGAACAGATCTGATACATGAGGCAGATATTCGATATTCACAAATTTCATGGGAGTTCGAATCTAAAGAAACAGCCATTCACATAGGAGAATCCCTGTTGAAGTATGACAAGAACCAGGACAAGCTTGTGTATCCTGGTGGAAAAGGCAGACTGTATCGAGCAATGGAGTATTCGCAGGGAGCCGTGGATAAGCCGTTGCTTGAAGCTTTTTCTCCGGACATTCGAGATACTTCCTACTTTAATGGATTGAACCAGCAGCTGCGCAGAATTGAATTTGCCTGCTGCTTGGCATACGGAACGTTGAGCGATCCAAACAATGAGGCAAAAACAGCCGAAGAAATTAAGACATCAAAGCAAAGATCCTACACCTTTGTATCGGATTGTCAAAAAGCATTGCAGGATGCACTTGAAGATTATATTGATGCAATGGATCTTTGGTGTACCATTTACGATCTGGTTCCTCAAGGGTCTCACAGAGTTTCCTTTATCTGGGATGACAGCCTGGTCGTAGACACAGAAAAAGAAAGACAGACGGATCGCTCGGATGTAGCTATGGGAGCCATGCAGTTGTGGGAATACCGCATGAAATGGTTTGGTGAAACGGAAGAAGAAGCTAAGAAAGCTGTTGGCATGAATGACCAGACCGCATTGATCGATGACAGCGATCCTCCAAGTGGTGGGGGTAACCGAAGTGCAGGGTAAAGCATTGAACGGAGACATGACAGAATAACATGAAAAAGTATGGCGAGATTGAAAACTTTGGGGAGGATATCGCAAAGCTTTTTTCAAATCTTGAAATTAAGATCATGGAAAAGATGGTCGATCTGATCAAGGAGAACGGATTCTCAACAGCATCCTCAGACTATCTGATGAATCGATTACGATCTCTTGGTGTTGCTGAAGAAGATGTGGCCAAGTATTTTGAAGAAGCACTGAAGAATACAGATATAAAGCTCAATCAGATCTTTGACGATGAAGTGTATAAAGAATATTATGGCCATTATCGTGAGTTTCAGGCAGCAGGAATTGAACAGGTCCCATACAAGGACAACATCGAACTGCAGCAGCTGGTCAGTGGCATCCATAATCAGACGTATGAAACTATTGGAGGAATGGCCAGATCGCTTGGCTTTGTGTTGCGACAGCCAAATGGTCAGTTGATAGCTACTCCGCTTCAAACGTTTTATCAGTCACAGCTGGATCAGGCAATCCTGGATATTTCAAGCGGTGCTTTCAGTTATGAGCAGGTCCTTGAAAGAGTGGTCAACAAGATGACTACTTCTGGTGTTCGTATCATCAATTTTGAAAGTGGAGCACATCGAGGCATGGTATCTCATGTACGAACTACGGTACTGACCGGGTTCAGACAGATACAGGGGCGAATCAATGAGCAAACAGCACAGGAAATTGGAACAGACTATTTTGAAATATCCTATCACGTAGGAGCTAGACCGGCGCATCAGGTGTGGCAAGGCCGTGTGTACTCAAAGGAAGAACTTATAACCAAGTGTGGCCTGGGTTCTGTTACAGGACTCTGTGGAGCCAATTGCTATCACACATACAGGCCGTTTATTCCAGGTGTATCGGTCAGAACATATTCAGATGATGAACTGAAAGAAATGATTGCTGAAGAAAACAAGAAAAAGCTTTACAACGGCAAGGAATACACGACCTATGAAGCTTTGCAACAACAGAGGTACCTGGAGCGAACAGCCAGAAAGTATCGACAGGATATCCGTCTCTTGGAAAGAGGACTTGAAGATGCGGATGAGGCAACAAAGGATATGTTAATCCTTAAACAGGCAAGGTACCAGAACACAATATCTAGATACAACGATTTCACTAAGAAGATGGGACTTCCTACACAGAATGAACGTATCTTCAATGATGGATTAGGAAAAATAAAAATACCTACTAAAAAAGTTAAAAAACGAACTGAAGTGTTTATCGCAAAGGATAATACGTCTCGAATTCGATTGCTTAATGATTCTGATAATAAAAATCATAAGATGTTGCCTGAGCAAAATAACAATGCTAAGAGTAAAAAATTTACAAACAGACGTAAAGCACGAATGGCGGCAAGAAGCAATACCTCCGGTCTTCCAATAAACAAATACGGAAAAGAAATTAAGTTTTCGGAAATATTTGAAAAAGAAGAGTGGCAGGAAGCAAAGAAACTCATAATCAAGTTATCAAAAGAGTATGACACAAGATTATATGAAGTTGTGACGGGTGCAGTTAATGCTGCAGGCTCTGTTGATATGGGTGGAAAAATGCATTTGTCTACTAATAAGCTGGATACAGTCATACATGAGTTTGCTCACAGTTTGGCGCAAGCCAATCTTGAGAAGTATGGCGTAGAATCTTATGGTGATTTTTGGAAAGAAATTAAGAAGGTTAGAAGTCAATACAGAAGAGATGTTAAAGATGATTCATCAAGATGGATTTCAGCATATGAGCATAGTGAAGGTAAAAATAAATACGACGAATTTATGGCGGAAGCTTTTACACTAGCAAAGCTAAAGCAGATGGGACTCAAAATCCCATCGAATTATGGGAAGGATTTCACCTACGCCGATAAAGTGTTGGAAATTGTGGATAGGTATTTTAAAAAAGAGAACAAATTTAAACTAGATATTCAGTTTTTTGCAAAAAAGCCTAAAGATTATGCTAGTATTAGACTAGGTACAAGAGAATATGCAAGAGTGGTTAGTCAGTTAAATACAAACTTAACAAGAGAAGAATTAAAACCGGGTATTAAAACTAAGGCTATTGGAGATTATCTCTATACTTTTGAAGTCATTGATTTTGATGAATATCGTTTTATTAGTAAAACTAGAATCAAAAAAACTATTCATAATAAGTAAGATGGAGAGTGATAGGATGTCAGAATTAACAGAGTTGGAAAAAAAGCTAGTAGAAAAAGCAAGGACAGTTAGTCAAAATAAAGATTTTTTTCTTGCGGTACTCAATTATGCTGATACAGAAGAGGATCAACAAGCCATCATTGATTACATTGATAAAGGCGAAGATGTAAATGAGCAAAATGTAACCTTACTAGCTGTTTTTCTATTTAACAAAAGATATCATCCAGAACGGAATCGTGCGGGAAATGATGAATTTTAATGAAAAGTAGCACACTTCAAACAGTGTGTTCTTTTAGTGTAAGAAGTGTAGTTATGTGCAATCACATTTGGAACAGTGAAATCAAATCAAGTTATTATGATCAAAAACAATATTGCAGGGCGGAGAAAGTAATCCATACCTGCATTTTTTGTGGAAAAACAAGAAAGGAGACGGTGTATGTGAAAGACCCGCCTAGCAAAAGAAAATTACCTAAATTTATCAAAGACGATCTAAGCAATGTTTAGGTCGTTTTTATTTTGTCCTGGATATGACGGAAAAAGGTCTTTACTCAATCACAAGAGAATAAATTGTGTAGATCGTACCGGTACCGCCCGGAATAAAAAGGAGATTGAAGAGAATGAGTTTAATTGACGACATTAAAGAAATGGGTGTCGAATTGACATCTGAACAAGAATCAGGAATCACAGCCTATATCGGTAAACATTTTGTATCAAAATCAGATTACAATGCGAAATCAACACAACTAAAAGAGGCAAATGGAAAAATTGCCGACTTAGAAAAGCGTGATTTCGCATCTATCGAACAGGACCGTGATGAATGGAAGCAGAAGTTTGAAGGTTTGCAGAAAGACAATCTAAACAAGAGCAAAAAAGAAAAATTCTATGCGCTCTTAGGAGATGACTGCAAAGACAAAGACTATATGCTTTACAAATATGGCGGTGTAGACAAATTGGAGCTTGACGATAAAGAAAACATTAAAGATGCAGATAATATCATCAAAAGTTTAAAAGAAAACAATTCCAACTATTTTGGGGAAACACCGTTTGTGGTTAGTTCTACCGCAGGATCTCAAACAGAACCAACAAAAGGAACGGATAAAGCAAATCAAGCTTTAAGAGGAATATTTGGTAAATAACAAGGAGGAACTATAAATGCCAGCAAGTATTATTAATAGACAAGATGCAGAAGTGATTATTCGCGAGCAAGTTGTACAAACTATTTTCCAGGACGCTCCTAAACAATCAGTGTTTATGAGTATGGCACGTAAATTGCCTAATATGACATCAGATCAGACACGTATCCGTGTATTGGATTTCTTGCCAACCGCTTATTGGGTGAATGGCGATACAGGAATGAAACAAACTTCACGTCAAGCATGGGATAATGTATATTTGAACGCAGCAGAATTAGCTGTTATCGTACCTATTCCAGAAGCTGTATTAAATGATGCTGAATTTGACATCTTTGGTGAAGTTACACCACGTGTAAATGAAGCAATTGGACAGCGTGTTGATGCTGCTATCGTATTTGGTGATAACAAGCCAGCGGAATGGCAGAATGACATCATCACGTTAGCAAGACAAGCAGGAAATAACGTTGCTGCCGAAGATGGAAAAGATTATTTTGATTTGATCTTAGGCGAAAATGGTGTATTCGCTAAAGTCGAAGATGATGGATACGGAGTTTCTGGAGCTATTGCACCATTAAACTTTAAATCTAAATTACGCGGTTTAAGAGATGCTAACGGAAATCCAATTTTTATGCGCGATCCACAAAGTACAGTTCAATATTCTTTAGATGGTACACCTTTGACATTCCAACAGAATGGAGCTTTCTATCCTAACATTGCACAGTTGGTAGCTGGTGATTTTAGCCAGGCAGTATATGCAATTCGCCAGGATGTTACAGTTAAGATCTTAGATCAGGGAATTATCCAAGATCCTCAAACTAAAGAAATTGTTTATAACTTAGCTCAGCAAGATATGATTGCATTACGTGTTGTATTCCGTATGGGTTGGGCATTGCCAAATCCAGCAACTCGCTTGAATGAAGACCGTACAGGATGTGCTTTCGCTTATCTTGAACCAGCGTCTCCTGTTACAACTCAGGCAGTTAAGATCACTGTAAAAGACTCTGGTGGAAACTTGAAAGATGCCAAAGTGAATTTAAACGGAGCCATCTTGAAAACAGATGCTTCTGGATTGGCAACATTCAACTTACGCAAAGGTAACTACCAGGCAAAGGTTACATTGAAAGGATACATTGCACAGACAATTGATATTGCGGTCGATGCATCTGAAGTGACAAAAACAGTAACCTTGGTCAAAGAAGCTGCCTAACAAGGAGGAATGATCTATGTCTAATGTTAATGCATTAAAAGCTCTTGCTGCCAAACTGCTTGACAGTGAGGCTTCATCTATCCCCGGGGATACAAATGCCGAGGTCATCCAATATATTGCCGACAATTACACCAAGCCGGATATCCCGGAGAGTGAATTCACTCCGGCTACTTCTGTATCGCCTGTTTCTGCTGCCGATGCTACTGCACCGGGGGAAACTTATACACAAGCAGAGATTCAGGCCATCGTAACCTTAGCTAATGCTAACAAAACTGCAATCAATGCAATTATCCAAGCGTTAAAAGATGCCGAATTGATGCAATAATGTATGTTAATTATTCATACTATCTAGACACGTATCTAGTTGTTCGAGAACCACTAATAGAAGAAAAAGATTTCTATTATTGGGAGAAGCAAGCAGAACGTGAACTAGATCATGTTACTTTCGATCGTGTTCGTAAAGATAAGTCACTGATCAATGAAAGTGTAATGGATTGTATATGTGAGTTGACAGAGTATTTATTCAAACAATCCGAGTATGTCCAAGCTATATCATCAGATGGTATTGAAGGAAATCTTGCTTCTTACTCAAACGATGGTGAAAGTGCTAGCTTTGATTTGTCAGGGAAAAAAGAAATGTATTCTGAATCTTCCAAAAGTTCTAGGATCTATGGAATTATCAGTAAGTATTTGAGCCGAACCGGATTGATGTACAGAGGTTTATAATGCCAAATCCAAATTACACACATACTATTACATTGTTTCATAAAACAATTGTAGATAAGAAAGAAGTTTGGAAAGCTTCTGTGCTTTCTAATTGCTTTTACAAATGTGAAACAACAGTTTCTCAGAATGGCACAGATGTTACGAAAAGCAACACGTATACAGTGAGAATTCCTCAAGTAAGTATAGATGTATCAATGGATGACATTATTGTGTATGGCTCTGTAAACGATGAAATAGGGCAAGGCATGAATGCTACGCAATTGTTACACAAGTATAAACCAGATGCATTTCGTGTAACTTCAATCAGTGATAACACTAGATATAGGTTTGGTAAGCATATAAGGCTTGGAGGATAAATATGAGTGGAGGTTTTCAATGGATGAAGCCTATGAATACAATCATTGAAGAGAAGACCGGAGGAGACAATGGCCTTCTCTTTTTAGCTAATGAAGCTGAAAGATTGATGGATCCTTATGTTCCAGCGGATAACCTTGTGCTAGCACAAAATATAAGAACGTATGTACAAGCGAAAGAAGGGATCATACATTATCAAAGTCCTTATGCTCATTATCAATGGGAAGGTACATTGTATGTAGATCCTAAGTATAAGATTGGAGCTTTTACTGATGGTGAACAGTTCTGGTCAAGACCGAACGTAGGAAAGGTTCCTTCAACACGGAAACTGACATATTCGAAATTCAGACATCCAAAAGCAACCGGCCACTGGAATGAAGCTATGATGGTAGCAAGAGGAAATGAATTGTTAGAAGCTTATCGAAATTATTTGAGAGGAAGATCACGATGACCAAACATGATGCAGTGCATTCTTTTATTAAAAAGAAAATTGATGATTTAACAGAACAAACGCTTGGATTTAATTATTCATCTGAAGAAATGGGACAAATTGCTATAACCACAGACTTTTCAGACAGAGTAATCAAAAAGTATTTTAAAGGGGCAGAAAAAGCGTATGGGTTTACCATTACACTTATTCGACCTTATTCAACAGATCTAGATTCACTGAATTTAGAATGTATGAATTTTGTTCAATCCTTTATGGATTGGATTGATGAACAAAACAAAAAAAAGAATTTCCCTGATTTTGGCGAGAGTTGCCAAATCAAGAAAATGGAGAATCTGCAAAACATGCCTAACTTATCTGGTATCAATCCCAAAGAAGGTTTGGCACGATATCAGATTCAATGTCGAATTATTTATTTTGACAAGGAGGACAAGTAATGAAATTAAGTGAATTGATGCAAGGGTATACACCTAATCCCGATTTTGAAGGATGGGTAACCAATGATGATTTTGTTTTAGCAATCAATACTACACCTGAAACTGCTTCAGTGAAAGAAACAGATTATCATGTAGTCCAATTAGGTATTGAAGGATTGGATGCACAGATGAATCCTATCACAGTGGATAAGACATATATTCGTGCGGGTCAGTCAACTCAACGCACTGGAAACCAGAGATCTTTTACAATTTCTGGAGATCGCTATATTGGAGATGAAGTTCAAGACTATATTTTCAGTCATGCGATCAAGTATGGGACTGGTAATAAAGTTATTACAGATTATGTATACTTCTGTCTTTTGACTGGTAAAGGTGAAAAAGGTAAAGTTTCAATCATCATTAATTCAGATGGTGGAGGAAATGCAGGAGAATCAGCTGCAATTGATGTTGAATTTAGAAAAGTTGGAGACAACCCAACAGAATATACGTATAGTGCAGGAGCTTAGATATGAAAACAAAGATCAATGGAAAAAATATATCTTTCAATATGTATGATATGAAAGATGCGAAAAAATATGAAGATGCATTAAAGGTGCTTTCTGAAGACGAAAAAGCCATTCAATCTAGCGTTGATAAGATGGAAGATGAAGAAATCAGCATGTTTGTTTTCTTAGAAAAACAAATAGACATGATCAAAAGGTTTTTCATTTCGACTACAGGTGTTGATGTTATTGGTGATTGTACAGATCTATTAGCCGCTAGAGAAATGTATGATCAATTCTTGAAAGCAATCAAATCAGATCAAAAGAAAATCGCTCCGTTTTCAACAAAACGTATCCATTGATGGAAAATATCCTAATCGATGAATTACCTCGTACTGTAATCATTCATGGTGAAGAATGGCCAATTGATTGGGGATATAGAGCATCTATGCTTTGTGAAATTGATTTGTTTTCTATGAATAAAGAGGACGATCAAAAGATGTTCGAAGTCTTAAATATTTTCTATAAAAACAATGTCCCTGATGATTTAGAAGAAGCTATGAATCAGTTCCTTTATTTTTTCAAAGGTGGCATTAATGAAAATAATGAAGGATTAGGACCGTCAAGAAACTCTAATCGAGCATATGACTTTGATCAAGATGCTTCTATGATCTATGCGGCGTTTAGAAGTCAATATGGAATCAATTTGAACAAAACAAAAAACCAAGAACTTCACTGGTGGGAGTTCTTGGCCATGTTTAATAGTTTGAATGAAGAACATTTGCTTTCAAAAGTTATGTATTGGCGAACTGTTAATTTAAAAGATGTTTCTAAATCAGAAAAAAAGTTTGTTCGAGCGATGAAAAAAAGATACGCAATCAAGTCAGAACAAATCAAAGTTGATTCTAAACTTAAATTAGCAAGACGTAATGCAAAAATGAAAGAATATGTCAAAAAGAGGATTGAAGAATGCAAGAAGTAAAAAAGATTGTATGTCCTCATTGTGGGTATGTGATGCCAATGATCATTCAAAACCAAGCAGAGTGCAAAGGTATTACAGTACGTTGTAAAAATAAAAAATGTAAACAAATATTTGAAATAAAAGTGAATAAAGGAAAACAGAGCAGATAGAGCCATCATGTGCCAGTTGCTCTCACAGACAAAGGCAGGTGAGGTAATTGGCAAACAATGATGGAAGCATCAAGATTGGTGTGTCTGTAGATGAAAGTGAATTAAAATCTGGATTAAAAAAGACAGAGAAAGAAGCTAAACAAACTGCCGATGATGTCAGTGATCAAGGTAAAAAACCTTCTAAAGGATGGAAAGACTCCTTTAATGAGATAGGTTCTTTATCAAAAAAAGGATTTTCAGCTGTTAGCAGCGCGGCAAAAACGGCTGCAAAAGCTTCCATTACTGCTATTGCAGGCATTACAACTGCAATGGGCGGATTAGCTGCAGTAGGTATAAAATATAATGCTTCAATCGAAACTTATCAGACTTCTTTTGAAGTTATGACCGGTTCAGCCGAAAAAGCAAGTGAAGTTATTGAAAGATTGAAAAAAGTTGGAGCAGAAACTCCATTTGAACTGCCTCAACTTGCGGATACAACTCAGTTATTAATGAACTATGGTTTTACTGCTGATGAAGCGATGGACAAGATGATGATGCTTGGGGATATTTCTCAAGGATCTGCAGATAAGATGTCTAGTATTGCTATGGCATATGGACAAATGAGCTCAGCTGGTAAAGTACAGCTTGAAGATGTCAAGCAGATGATTGAAGCTGGATTCAACCCGTTGCAAGAAATATCAGAGAGTACAGGCGAATCGATGGAAAGCTTGTATGATCGTATTTCTAAAGGTACGTTGTCTGTCGATGAAATTACCGCATCGATGGAACGAGCAACTTCTGAAGGTGGAAAGTTTTTCCAGTCAATGGAAAAACAATCCAAGACTTTTGAGGGGCAGATGTCCACTTTAAAAGATAATGCTCAGCAGTTGCTTGGCGATATCATGAAGCCAATCTCGGAAGAGATGACAAACAGTATATTGCCTGCTGCAAATGAAGCATTATCAACTCTTTCAAGCGCTTTTGAAGAGGGTGGACTTGAAGGAATGTTTGAAGCCGGGGCTGGAGTTATCACCAATCTATTGAATGGGATGAGCTCTCAACTACCTGCTATTTTCAATACTGCGACAACGATTTTAGGATCGTTAGTTCAAGGGATTGCAGCGGCATTGCCATCTTTGGCAAATGCAGCACTGTTAGTGATCCAACAATTCTTGACCACACTGGCAGAAAATGGCTATCAAATAGCCGCTGGCGGTATCCAGTTGATTAGTCAATTGTTTGATAGTATATCAGCTAAATTACCAGAACTTATTCCTCTAGCATTTCAAGCTATAGCAAATTTTGTTAACGGTCTTATTAGTAATCTTCCACAATTATGGGATTCTGGTATGCAGTTATTGTTAAGTCTGGTGCAAGGGATCGTTGATAGCATTCCAGATTTAGTACGACAAGTTCCAACGATTATTGCTAATTTTATTGGTTCTTTGATCCAACATTTACCAAGTATTTTAAGCACTGGAGTGCAATTGTTAGGTGAATTGATAAAAGGTATATTAAGTGCAATACCATCCTTGATTGCAGGGCTTGGTGATGTTGTAGCCAATATGATTGACTATATCGGTAATATCGATTGGTTACAAGTTGGTATCAATATCATTAAAGGTATTGGAAACGGTATTGCCAGTATGGGCAAATGGTTGATTGATAAAGCTGTTGGATGCGTAAAAGGCGCATTTGATACGGTAAAAGGTTGGCTTGGTATTAAATCTCCATCTAGAAGAGCCAAGAAAGAAATTGGATATAACTGGGTCGAAGGTGAAGCTGTTGGTTTAGAGGAAAAAACTCCAGAGCTCAAAAAGGCGGCTACAAAATCAACTCAAGCAGCATTTGATGCAAGTAAGAAAGAGGTCGCTTCTCGATTTGTATCTTCTGCAAAAGGTAGGGCTTATGATCATCCAGCATCTGCTTATGTGGATACTTCAACAGATACAGATAATCCTTCGGATGATGATGGACCAATCGTAATCAATAATCAATTCATTGTAGACAGTGATGTGCTTGTAGATAAGACAACAAAAGCTACGATTAAAAAAATAAGTCGTGATCAGAAAGGAAAGGGGCGCTATAAATGATAGAGTATGGTTTTCAAACAGATCAATTATATAGTGCTTCGTTTGGTGTCCGTGTAATAGATAGCTATCCGGTGATTCAATATGGATCACCAAGCTATACACAGACATCTATACCAGGAAGAAGAGGAACATTAACAGAAAGTGATGGAACTTATAGTGATACTATAATTTCTATGGATTGTGATATTACACTAATTGATGAAGTTAGTGTGGATCTACAGTATCAAAGGTTCATAACTTTGCTTATGCAATCTAAAAAATTGATATTGGAAGGAATGGAGACAAGGTATTTTCAAATTAAAAAAGTAGAAGTGTCTGATTATGAAAGATATTCAGATATATCTATTGAATTTAGTTTGACATTTACTTGTGATCCTGGGGTATATCTTCTAAGTGGAGATTTCTTTGAATCAGTATCAAACAATCAAATAATCAATATCTATAGTATGTGTGAACCGGTATACAGGATAGAAGGAACAGGATCCTGTACTTTAACAATCAATGATAAGGAATTGAAATGTAATGTAGATGGAACAATTTACATTGATACAGAAAAGCAAGAAGTTGTACTAGAATCAGGACAACTATCCAATACTTTGGCAACAGGTGATTTTGATGATTTATATCTAAAGACTGGGATAAACTCTGTGTCAATAACTCCTGGTTTTGCGTTAAAAGTAAAACCTAGATGGAGGTGGTTACATCCATGATTCAGCTGTATAAAAAAGGAAATACCGATTATAAAAAAAATGGCGATATCGTTCTATTGCCTACAGAGTGTCTGTTGGATTCCACTTTAAATGGAGATTGGATTGGTTCAATGTCACATCCAATAGATTCAGAAGGACGATGGAAATGGATCACAGATGATGCAGTTATTAAAGCTCCAGCATCTGATGGAACACAACAGCTTTATAGGATTGTTAATTATGATATTGACGATAATAAAGGTGTAACGTGCGATTTAGAACATATCTTCTATGACAGCATGGATGATTGCTGGATAGATGATAAGAGGCCAACAGATACAAATGGACAAGGTGCTCTCGATTCAATAATTACAAATCCAAAATATACTGGATCTTCTGATATTTCACGTTTGTCAACCGCATACTATATTGATAAAAATTTGATGGAAGCATTAAATGGTTCTGATGAGAACTCTTTTATATCCAGATGGGGTGGAGAAATCTATTTTGATAACTTTCATGTTTCTGTCAACAAACGTGTAGGATCTGATAGAAATGTAGAAATTCGTTACGGAAAAAACATGAATGGAATGCATCTTAATACAGATATGCGTGATATTGTTACAAGAATCAAGCCTAAAGCTTACAATGGTCATACAATGACCAATAATGGAGTTGTCGATAGTCCAAATATTGATAAGTACCGTATCATTCATAAAAAGGCAATGGAATTCAGTGATATCAAAATGCGTGAAGATGCACAAGATGATGATGAAGCAAACGGTATTATTGTTTGTGATACACAAGAAGTACTGGATGCAGCATTAACAACTGCAGC
>ERZ857882.383-NODE-383-length-56286-cov-13.035070_pt1 | contig 56286 bp, 98 predicted proteins | sample MGYA00519697_ERZ857882 | MGnify/ENA primary metagenome ERZ857882 (study PRJEB31778, sample SAMEA3449373) | human gut metagenome | biome: human gut; feature: human-associated habitat; material: faeces | place: United Kingdom | collected 2010/2012 ...
AGAGCGGAATAAGGAAGTAGTCAATGCAGTTCGATTCTCTCATCCCCTGCTATTTTTTCAAGGAGAAGAAGCACTGCAAACCCGCATAAACACTGAATGAAAGGAGATTTTTTGAACATCGTCTTTTTGCAGAAAAATAAAGAGGTAATCAAGAAAGTAATCATAGAAGTTTAGCAAACGCCGTAATGGCGTTATTTTTTTGCTTATTTTTGGCGGATAACTGTCGGAAACATGACGGTTAGTCCGTCTTTTTTTATGCAAAAATATAACCAGAAAGAGAGGTAGTGCGAATGTTTTCTGATGAAATTAGAGAAAAAATCTTATGCAAAGAAGAATTGCAGAAACTTGACTTAGTGACATTATCTCTCGTTATCCACGCAATTGAAGAAGTCTTGGAGGAGGTAAAAGATGATAAACAATCCTTATCAGACAACACCTATGATGAATAATGGATATGTACCACAATATGGAACATATCAATACAATCCTATGGCAAATATACAGAGATTTCAGCCGCAGGAACAGATACAACCGCAAATCCAACAACCTATGCCACAGCAAGTAGTGGGCATTAACGGAAGAATGGTACAGGCAGTTGAAAATATTAACGCTAATGAAGTGCCTATGGATGGTTCAATGGCGTTTTTCCCGAAGCAGGATATGTCGGAGATTTATGTTAAGGGTTGGAATGCTGACGGAACAATTAACACGATTGTGTATAAGCCTTATACAGCCCCAAAAGATAATCAGACAGTAAATTCTATGTCTAACGCAGAAAACGCTAAATTTACCCTATCAGACGAAAGCACACAGCTATTCTTAAATAAGTTTGAGGAATTATCAGAGAAAATAGGGCAGTTGGAAGATAGATTTGATAAATCTTTAGGAACACAAAGAAAAACTTCAAGAACTCAAAGCAAAGGTGGTGATGAAGAATGAACCCAATTAACATTTTTCAGATGATGAAAGCTGGTCCGCAACAGTTTATACAGCAGATGATGGGAAATAATCAGATTATGAGCAATCCTATGATGAAAAACACTATGCAGATGGCACAGCAAGGCAATATGCAAGGCATAGAACGGATGGCTAGAAATTTATGCAAAGAAAAGGGATTAAATGCAGATGATGTATTTAATCAGATAAAAAGTAGATTTGGTAATTAGCAGCATATTAGATGTCTTTGCAAACTACCTAGGTGACATCTTTATGAATATATTTTTAGGAGGTAACAATATGTTTTCAAACTCAAATTGTGCCAGCGTACCATTAGTCGCTAATATTGACGGCAACGGCAATAACGGCGGATGGGCTGACGGTGGATGGCTTTGGATAATCGTTGTATTTGCATTACTCTTTGGATGGGGCAATGGTGGATTTGGCGGTTTTGGTGGCAACAATGGCGGTGGCTATGTTGCGACAGCTGCTACGCAGGCGGACATTCAACGCGGATTTGATAATTCAGCAGTTATTAGCAAGTTAGATGGCATTTCCAACGGACTTTGTGACGGCTTTTATGCTATGAACAACAGTATGCTCACAGGTTTCAATGGCATTAACACAAATATTATGCAGACTGGCTATGGCATACAGCAGGCTATTAACGCTGATACAGTCGCTAATATGCAGAATACCAACGCTTTACAGGCGCAGCTTGCTAACTGCTGCTGTGAAACTCGTGAAGCTATTCAGGGAGTTAATTACAACTTAGCAACTAACACCTGTGCTTTGCAGAACACAATGAACAATAATACAAGAGATATTATTGACAGCCAGCAGGCAGGAACAAGAGCTATTCTTGATTACTTATGCACAAAGGAAAATGCAGATTTGAGAGATAAGGTACAGAAACTTGAACTTTCTGCTTCACAGGATAGACAGAATGCGCTTTTGACTACTGCAATGACAGCACAGACACAGCAGATTGTCAACTCTGTAAATCCTACAGCTATTCCAGCTTATGTTGTGCCTAATCCTAACGCTTACACTTATGGATACGGTTGCAATACCGGCTGTAATTGCTAAAACTGAATAATTGAGTATCTTAATTGAGTTTAACTCGATTATGTCTGCTAAGCAGTATTACTTATAATCAAAGGGCAGACTATAATGTTTGCCCTTATTTTATGAAAGAGAGGTAAAGATAATGGAAATAACAGGAATTGCATTACAAACAGTTGCCGCCGGAGAAGATGTTGCATTTACAGAAACACCAGTATGTGGAACTAAATGTATAGTCCACAGACAGGGAAGCGGAATTATCAAGTTAAGAGGTATTACAAATCAGTGCAAGGCTAGATTTTTAGTATCTTATAGCGGAAACATTCAGATACCTACAGGCGGTACAGTTGGAGCTATATCACTTGCCATTGCAGTAGATGGAGAGCCTTTGCAGTCAACAAGAATGATTGTAACACCGGCAGCAGTACAAAATTTATTTAACGTTTCGGCTCAGGCATACGTTGATGTACCTTGTGGCTGTTGCAGTACGGTAGCGGTACAGAATACATCTACACAGGCTATTGAAGTACAGAATAGTAATTTGATTGCAGTAAGGGAGGCTTGACGATATGCATAAATGGGCTAAACAGATTATGGAATGTGTCAAGGCTAAGGTTGAAGCAATCGGACTAGATAGCTTTGAGGGGCAGAACCTTGACGATTTAAAGGATTTTACAGAGATAGCTAAGAATATAGCTTGCTTTGACAAGGATTACAGAATTGTTGAAGCTATGGAAAAGTCAGAAGATAACGAGGATATTATGCGTATGCTTGAACAGTACGAAGATTATCCGGACAGAAGATACTATGACCACTACCGCTATGCAAATGGCAGATTCGCCCCTAAAGGCAAGGGAACATATCGTAGAGGATATGAAGAACCGCCTTATATGCACATGTACCCAGAAGCAGAGCATATGAGGGATATGGATAGGGATTATGGCAAGATGTATTATACAGAGCCAATGAACGAAAGCGGATATGACAGGGCAAAGAGAAACTACACAGAGACTAAGGAAATGTACAAGAATAACACGCCAGAAGATAAGGAACACAAGATGAAGTCACTTGACAGCTATATGAAAGAACTTAGTTCTGATATAACCGGACTTATTGGCGATATGACAGCCGAAGAGCGTGGGCTTGTTAAGGCTAAACTCAGCACGCTTGTGACTAAGTTGTAAATTAGGTCACAAAATAGTGAGGGCATTATTTGCCCTCACTAATATATTTTATTATTGCATTTTCTATTATCTTGCTTATTGGTATTTGAGTTGATTGAGAATACTTTTTCAGCAAATCATTAGTTTCAGGTTTAAGCGTTGTAGATATTCTAATTCTATTTTTTAATGTATCTGTAGTCATAATAAAAATCCTTTCTTGTTTAATGTTATTTAATTTTATATCATTTTTTACTTGTAGTCAATTCCTTAAAATGATATAATATTATATAAGATTAATTAATGTAAGGAGAAAAATAATGGACGATACAGATTTTATTGGAAAACGCTTTGACAGATTAACTGTAGTAGGAGTTTACGACAAGAAAAATAATATGAAGAGATGGGCGTGCAAATGCGATTGTGGAAATATAATCCCTGTATACAAAGCTAATCTTCTTAGAAAAAGTGGAAAAATTAAATCCTGTGGGTGTGCTTATTTAGATGAACTTAAAAAAGAAATAGGAAGAAAGAAGGATAAATTAGAAATAATAGGTGCAAAACAATATAGCAGAGGCGGCAAAGTCATTGTCAAGTGCCAATGTGGGAAAATAAAAGAAATGACACTATCTGAATTTAATAATCCTCTGGTACATTCTTGTGGTTGCAGTAAAAACCCAACAGGAGAAAACAGAAAGAGCTATAAACATGGGATGTCAAAAGAAAAAATCTACACTATATACAGAGATATTTATAATAGATGTTATAACATTAAGGATATTTCTTACTCTGCTTACGGAGCAAGAGGGATAAAAATGTGTGATGAATGGCTCGGCGAAAACGGGTTGGAAAATTTTGCTGATTGGGCTTACGAAAACGGCTACGATGAAACCGCAAAAAGAGGGCAGTGTACAATCGACCGAATAGATGTAAATGGCAACTATGAACCTAGTAATTGCCGTTTTGTATCTATGAAAATTCAAAGTAATAATAAGACTAATAATTCTTATTATGAAATTGATGGTGTTGTAAAAACTCTTACAGAATGGTGTGAAGAATATAATATAAAATGTATGAATTCAGTGAGGTGCAGAATAAAGAGAGGAATGGATATAAAGACAGCTTTAACTAAACCCATGCAGAAAAAAGTTAAAGATATGACGCCAGAAGAATTAGAAGAAAGAAAAATTAAAAGGCTAGAAAAAGATAGAAAATGGAGAGAAGAGCATAAGGAACAAGTGAGAAAATCAAGAGAAAAGTGGATAAAAAATAATCCTGATAAAAACAAAGAAAGTAAAAGGAAATATGAGGAAAAAATTAAGAAACTCAAGCAGATTTAAAATTAAGGGCTATGAGTAGCAATATTCATAGCCTGTTTTATTCAGAAAGGAGCATACAGATGATTTTTAGCATTAATGGCACAATGTGGCAAGTGCAATATAAAAATTCAAATTCGGGTGAATTAAAGCGGTCAGACGGCACAATCAGCTTAGGTGTAACTGATAGAAATACGCATACAATTTATCTGTCAAATGCCTTGCGTGGATTTATGGAACGCAAAGTACTGATACACGAAGTATGCCACGCAATCTGTATGTCCTATGATGTGTATTTGCCTATCGAACAGGAAGAGATATTGTGTGATTTTGTAGCAACATATGGTGATGAAGTATTTGACATTGTTGATATGGTGCTTGGAGCAGTTAGGAGAGTGGGATAATGAGTATTGATGAGCTGTTAAAGATAATTCAAAAGACTAATCCGACTATGACAAAAGAATTATTGATATATGAGCTTGGTCAATGTCGGTATTCAAGTAAAGCATTAATTTATACAGAAAGTTGTTGTGTTGACAATAATATTTAAAAATGCTATTATTTAATAGATGTAAACAATTGATAATTAATATATCATTTTACCTTAATAGAACCATAGTGGAAAGTTGCATTGATACATTTTTGTATAGGTGCAACTTATTTTATTTTAGAGGTTTTATTATGAGAGTTGTAAGATTAAAAATGTATCAAGAAATGGCTAGATTCAATAATCCATCAGCGCCAAAAGGTGCAGATTGCTACCCTTTGCCACCATTTAGCACAGTTAATGGGTTTATTCATTCAATGTGTCAATGGAAAAAGTATCATAAATTAGATTATTTTGTTACTGGCAAAGGAATTTATAATACTAAGGTGCAAAAAGAATGGCACGGTGGCTATAATTTCAACAAAATTAGCGATGAAATGCTTAAGCGTTGGGATGTTATAACAGATTATGCAGACGGAAGCCATACCGGCTGGGTTAGTACAGTTAAATATCATCTAATGCTAGTTGATTTATATACAACTATATACATCAAAGCTGATGATAGTGACATAGATGATATATACCATGCGTTACTAAACCCACCGGTATATCCATCGCTAGGTGAATATGGTGATTTATGTAAGATTGAAGCGGTAGATATTGTAGAACTTAAAGAGCTTGACAAACCCATATCAGCTCCATTAGATACGCAATCTTATATTCCTGTTAATAAAGGCAATTTCGCAGGAACTATATATGGAATTAATAACAAATACGAAATTATCAAAGGTTTTAGGCGATTCCAGAAAGTTTCTTGTTACTTGGTGGATAAAGGACAGGAAGTTGTTAGTAATCTTTTTGATGACGATAAACCGATTATTTTTATAGATTAATTTAAACCCCACGGAATATAATGCAACTTTTTTGCTACCTCCGTGGGTTGACTTTTTGTATTCACAATTTCAATTTTAAAAAATCTCAAAATTTGGTTCAGATTTCGTTCAAATTATACTTTAAAAATTTAAAAAATTTTCTCATAAAATATAATGCAAAAATTTTGATACCCCCGTCATATGCAATTTTGAAATTCAAAAATCGGTTGAAAACTTTTATCAGATTTTGACCTCGATTTCGTTTAGATTTGCCTTGAAAAATTGATAAAAAACTTTAGAACTTTAACACACTAAAGCGTATGGCTGATTCTTTACGCTTGTAGGTGTGGCTTACAATTTCGGCGTTATGGTTTTGTGTTTTGCCCTGTGTGGCGGTTTTATTGTGTCGGTGTAGATTTATAAGCCTACAGAACGAAACAGCCTTAAAATGTTTTTAAATGCGTTGTGTAAATGGGTATAATATGCCCTTGCAAGTTGTGGAAGCTGTCGCCAAATCTGGAAGATATACCAGAACGCACGCCGCCCCAACTGGGTACACTTGTACACCTAAAAAGGCGCAAAAAGTCTTATACATAAGCATAGCATTATTATATTAATTTTTCAAGGTACGCAAATAAAAGCATATAAAAATATATGCTTAATGCTTGCAGCTGGAATCGAACCAGCTAAACCAGAGCAAGCCAAAAAGGGCGCAATTTGTACGCCCTTAAAATTAAATATAACAAAAATCGCCTTGCATTCCTGCATTTATAATCATTTTCCCATCATCGCGGCGATAAACCACGCCACAACCGCCATTATGTAAAGACCAAATAAGCCACCCCGGCGGCGTTATTGCTTTTTCCTCTTTATAATCATAAAAACAATAATGTGGTTTAATTCCTTGCTTTTCCTGCTCAAGTGCATTGTTAATTATTTCGTCGTCTGTTAATAATAATTGTGTGCCGTCTTTTAAATGTCCGCAAAATCTCATATTTTTTAACCTCCATATTCTAATATTATCCTTTATAGGAAAAACCGCCGCCGGTATCGGTCCGGCTGGCATTCTCTGCGGCGGTTAGTTTGCTTTTGTTTCTGCTTCTGCTCTTAAAATCTTAATAGCTTCTTGCGTGGTGTGTTCCCTGTACCACTTCCAAGGCTTTTTATATGCTTTTGCAAGTGCAAAGTCTTCATGTTTTTCTGTCAAAATGCTTCTAACTTCTAAAAATGCCTTTTTTGCTTCTTCTAATCTGTTCATAATGTTTTTACCTTTCTTTTATTTATTCCCTTACGGGTAAAGCAAGCCGGGGAATCAAACCCCGGGAAAGCCGGCCTTGCTATATATTCCACTATATGTTTTTTGCCTGCTTGCAAGTGCCTTATCAATTGGATTTTTTGGCTCTTCCTCTTTAACTCCTACAAGCCTATCAGCTCGCATTGTTCTAATATGTTCGTTTCCGCTTTCGTCGGAAATAATAACGCATTTAACGCTTTTTCCGCTCTTTGTTGGCTCTATGCTTTTGACTGTGGAAGTGTAACCATAATTCCAAACTGTAATCATCCCCGGCTTTAATTCTGCCGCCGGGATTGCTTTCTGTGGTGTATGTATTCCTTGTAATTTGATTGTTGCCATAAATAACGCCTCCTTAGAATCTTTCTGGCTTTTCATATCTAATTATCACGACCGTTTCGCCTGTGCTTTTAAGTGTTCCGAATCCGTTAAACATCGGACCATTTAAACCTAATAACTTAGGCTGATTATAAAGTTCTTCTCTCTGACTTTCTGCCATTCTACCTGTATTGTAGTCATATATAAGACTTTCCATCTGCTTGGCTGTTTCTATATTGCTAGGCAAATCATAAACGCATTTATTGCCGTTTTCTAATGTTCCTATAATCATTTTTAATCCTCCTTATTCTGTAATCCTTTCAAATATAACTATTATTTTGCGTGCGCTTTCTCTCTTCTTTTCGGCCATATAACTATGGCGGCGGCTCTTTAATGCCTTTCTTGCTGTCTCTATGCTATTAACTCCCCATGCTGCGGCTTCTCTTAATAACTCAACCTCTTCTTTTGGTAGCTTAATAGCTCTTAAAGTGTCAGAGTTGATAGAGTAATCATCTTTAATTCCCGGATACAAATCTTGGCAAACTGGAATATATTCATCACTCCCCATATTCTCGCCGATATTCCATACATAGAAACCAAATGGAATCTTTTCAACTATTTTATAAATATCTGTTTTACCTAATGTTTCACTTGTAATTGTGTCGCCCTTAACTTCAAATCTCATAACCTTGTACCATTTCGCCGATTGCGATATAATCGGCTTACCTTTCTTTTTGATTGGTGGCGGTTGTAAACTTTGGTAGAGTGGCAACCGCCTTTTTTATTTGCAAGATTATAATAGCAAATATAAGGCACAAAAACAATATACAAATTGTACAAATATAAGGCACACAATTTGTATAATATATATAAGGCACAAAATAACACAATGTATATAATAAAGAAGAAAAATATTAATTGACACATAAGGCACAAAATGATATTATAATTATAATAATATTATATGAGGAGATGAAAGCATATGCAGAAATTAAAGACAAGTGAAAGCCAACGAAAAGCCGTATATAAATATGATGATAAGTTTGAGCGTGTTAATTGTAGACTTGCAAAAGGCACAAAAGAACGCATACAAGCTCTTAAATACTCCGCTAACGATTTTATTAAATTAGCAGTTGCGGAAAAGCTAGAGCGTGAAGAAAAAATATTGAAATAAGGCACAAAAAAGTATTGACACATAAGGCACAAAATGATATTATAATTGTACAAGTTAAGAAAGGACAGTTGAAAGACTGAAAAGGTGCAGAATATGAGATTATTTTTAGCAATTAAGAAAGATGAGCAGAAAAGAGAATACATAAGCGCAGTTATTAACTCAAAAAGTTATCCAAGTACATATGCAACAGATAACAGAGGCGCGCGAATTGTGGAATTGCCAGAGATTAAAGAGGGCGAAGATATTTCAAATTGTCATATATGTTTATAAGAAAGGTTGAAAAGGTGAAAAAGATGAAAACAATCGAATTATTAAACAAGGTTGTCAAACTTGGATTTGACAGAGAAAAGGCGCTTACTGATATAGATGCAAGCCTTGACGAAATAATCGGAGCAGAGAACAGAAAACCAATCGCAGAGGAAGAAATAAGCGAAGAGCTGGCAAACGATATTTTATTAGGTTTTGAATGTGAAAAAGAAAACAATTAAGAAAGGTTAAAAGGTGGACGATATGAAAGCATATTACACGAGCATATACAACGAGGGAATGATTGGCGAGGTATTAAGACACAACACAGCAGAAGAAGCCGAAAAATATCTTGATAAAGAGTGGGACAGGCTCACAGAAAGAGAGCAGAAAGGATTTAAACCAGGCACGGCGGACAGTTTCAAGGCGTTTGAAATTGAAGCAACAGAAGAACAGCTTGAACAGATAGAATCTGGAGACATTGCCCCAGAAGAGCTTGAAATAAGAGTTATTAAAAACATGTTATAATATTAAAGCGATGTATATCTGTTATACATCGCTTTTTTAATGCCTATTGATTAATTATATTTATTGTGTTATTATATTGCTAATAATTAAATATAAGATTTACACCCGATAATGTTAATATTGTTATCGGGTTATTTTTATGTTATTAAATGTATAATAATTAATTAGCTGGAGCAGATCCAGCAGAAAGGGGAATAAACACATGGAGAAAGTACAAGAAACAGCAGACACGCCAGAAGTATTTCAAAATGACATAGAGCTTTATTTGTCGCAGTTTTGTGAAGAGCACAACATCGAAGATATGACCAAAGAACCACAGAGCCGATGGAACGCCGCCCTAATGTATATAAATAAATATGTTTTTAATGATAAAAGTATATTAAAATTAAATAAGAATATTAATAAAAATAATACTAATTGCATTATGGATAATAATTTTAATATGTATGACTATGATAAAGTAGAGTATATATTATATATATATTATTATTTATGTGCTGTATATGATAAAGAGTGTAGTATTATAGGTTTTAGTTTATTAACTGGAATTAATAGGGATACTATATACGACTGGGGTACGAAAGAGAAGAAGCTAAGTACAAAAAGTTGTGACATCGCGGAAAAACTGCGGATTTTTCGCGAAGAAAGTTTATCAAACAAGCTTGCAACTGGCAACAAAAACCCTGTCGGAATTCTTGCAATACTCAACAGACATTTTGCATGGAACTTGCCGGGTGTTAGCAGAGAAAGCACCACAAAGACTATTAAAACAGCCGCAGACCTTCCGCAGCTCGGCACATCTGGCAACGCTCAAGGCTCTAATGTTCGTCAAATTGCACAACAGGAAATCATTGTGCAAGATGTACAAGAAAACCCACAAAGCCAGTAAACAAGCGGATTCTAGCTGTTTAGCTTACAATAGCGTGATTTCGCTAAAGTTGAGTTTAGCGAAGTGATAAAACAGAACATTTGAACGGCAAAATCACGACAAAGCCAGTAAACAAGCGGATTGACAGCGATTACATGATAATTATTCAGTGCGCAGTCGCTCCGCTCTGGCTGATTTCATTGTGCAAGATATACAAACGCAGGGCGTGGGGGTTATATATACACGCATTGCACGCCCAACTAAGTCGCTTTCCCAACCCCAAAAATAAAAAGGCTTATTATATATATTTATATATACATAACCAACCAATAATAATTTATTAAACTATATACAATAACCATTATATTTATTAATATATAGCTTTGATAATAACCCATATAATATAATCAATAAATCTACTGTACAAATCTGATAGATAGGTGTATAATAGACACATCTTAATTATTCATAAGATATTCAATAAACACATCAGAAAACGGCTAATTCAGCCGAGTAAATTCCAAAAAATTTCAAAAAATAAAAAAGGTTAGGAGTTAGAAATGCAGGGAGTAGAGTATCAGGCTTTGGCTATGCGTACTAACGATCAAAAGTCTACAGACAGGCTTCTGAATAAGATTAATGATTTAAAGATTGGCAACCGCGGCGAAGATACGCCAGAGATTGAATTAGGTGGTGTTCTTAATGCTGCATTAGGTTTATCCGGCGAGGTTGGAGAGCTTAACGACATGCTTAAAAAATGGATTTTCCATGAAAAGCAGTTAGATGCCGAACATTTAAAGCGTGAAATCAGCGATGTATGTTGGTACTTAGCTTTAATGTGCGATTCTTTCGAGTTTAGCCTTGATGAAATCATGCAGATTAACATTGATAAGCTGAAAGCAAGATATCCAGAGGGATTTGATACTTACAGAGCTAATCACAGACAGGCAGGTGATGTCTAATGAGCGATATTTCATATCCATTACTTTGTATTAATTGTGCAAGTAGACTTCAGTCAGAATACGCATGTAATAATTGCACACATAACGGTGCTAAGAGCGATGATAAGTTTGATAATTTTATTCCACTCAAAGATGTTGCACCTAGCGTCAATGGAAAGCCGGTAAATGACAATGTTAATCATCCAAGCCATTATGAGACTGGCAGCTTTGAATGTATAGATGTTATGTTGGAAACACAGGGCAAGGAAGCCGTTAAGAACTTTTGCTTATGCAATGCCTTTAAGTACATTTACAGACATAATAACAAGAATGGCTTAGAGGATATTCAAAAAGCCAAGTGGTACATTGACAAGTACATAGAATTGTCAGAATAGCCGTGTCGGTCAATGAAAGTATAATGGCTACAAAGGATAGTACACTGCGGTTTGTGGCGAATATATACCGAGAATAGCCACTTAATGCACCATAGCCAAGTGGTAAGGCACATGATTTTGATTCATGTATGCGTCGGTTCAAATCCGACTGGTGTAGTTTGTCTTACTTTTATCGTAGACTACCATGTTTTGCATTTTAAGGTAGTCCTCCTTTCATGTACCTCTTTGGATTTTGTTCAGTTAAAAGCGGTGCAAGACCGCTTGAGAGGGCTTGGCGTGTATATACACAGTCATGTGAAAACCAACTTATCAAGAAGCACTCCTTACTAAAATACCCCTAATATTTTATTGTTTCTGTTCTTGTTTCTTGATAGCCGTTACAGGCGGTATCTGCCGATATGGGATAAAGGTATTCCAGTAGCTTGCTAAGCTATCCAACAGAAATGTTGTTCGTGTTCGATTCACGATGTCGGCGTTTTGAAAGCACTTCTTAGGTCTGCGTGCGTAATGCTGTTTGCGGACTTATCCTAGGTCAAGAGGTGTGAGTAAGTTGCTATGTGCTGAAATAGGTAGCCAGTATTGCAGTAGATTTATGAGTTGAAATCTGCAACTTAGATAACTCGTCTTAAGTGTCATGTGGAGGTGCAAATCCTCACCATAGCAAGTGGTCGGGTCATTCCCGAATAAGCAGGCGTTGCAGTAGTCCCTGCTGAAATAATTAAAATGTTTGTGTTGGTTAATTTGCGAACAGGACGGCAAATGATGTAATGAAGTGCCATAAATACTTTCCAACACAAGAAACTGTACAACAGATAGTAGTTCAGTTGGGAGTAACGCTTGATTAATTCAAGTAGTCACAGGTTCAAGTCCTGTCTATCTGATTACAACAAACTAGCTTGACGAAGCGAAAAGCACTTCCGCTGTGCCTGTTTGTTGTTTTTATCAATCAAGCGGAGTATGTATCACAGGCATACATAAATAATATCAAGCGGAGGTATTCGATTATGGCAACAATTAGAGTGCATAAAACAAAAAATTACACAGTTATGAGTAATACTCATTTAAGGGATAAGAACTTAAGTCTGAAAGCAAAAGGATTATTGTCTGTAATGCTTTCATTGCCCGATAATTGGGATTATTCAATAGCTGGGTTAGTTACAATAAGCAAAGAGAATGAAACAGCCGTTAAATCGGCTTTAAACGAGTTAAAGGATAATAATTATGTTGTGGTTACCAAAGAAAACCCAACAAAAAGCAATGGTGGAAGAATAAAGTACACTTACGAGGTTTACGAAGAACCATATAAACAGAAAATAGAAAAACAAGATACAGAAAATCTAGGGGTTGAATGTCAACAGGTAGAAAACCACGGACAATTAAATACTAATGAATTAAGTACTGATGAATTAAATACTAATAAACAAAATACTGACAGATTAATTACTAATAAGGACAATACATCAATTAACATTGATGGAGAGGTACATACATCGTTTTCAGAGAAACCGACGGCAAGAGCTGTCACAAGAGATGAAATGTTACTTAAAGAAAAAGATATGGTTGATAGGTTTAATAACATCTGTGACAACAACATAGATAATTCAGCTATATGTGATTGTGTTAAGGATGGATTTAAGATGTATATGCAGTTATATGAAATCTATTTCCATAAAGTACACCCAATACTTACAGATAAGACATTAAAGAATGTATGTTTTGTACTATCAACTATCACAAATACAGAGCACGGACATTTCGACGCTGACGCTATATACGAAACAGACGATAAGGGCATTACAGTTTTACAGAGAATGGTTAATGACCATTTCATCAGAGAACATAGAGAAAGCACCAACTATTCAATAACACATTTTGCCAATGCTGAATATCTTGGTAAGCTGGCAAATAGATTTATAGAGATGTAAAGGAACAATGTTTATGAAATTAATATTAGGCATAGTGCTGCTGATATGGGTTTATTACAACATCAAATACATTGAAAGAGAAGATATATCTATTGCAACAGCTGTTAAAGAGGGAATGTCGATAATAATATGTTTACTGACAGGTATATTGGCAATTATGATACAGAAAATGATGTAAAACAGACAAGGAGTGATTATTATGGCGGCAGGCGTACACCCACTAAACAAAGATAAATTCTATGAAGCAATTAACTTATACATATCGGGGCAGGCTTCACAGGTAAAGGCGGCAAAAGTAGCAGGCTGTAGCGTACCGACATTTAAGAAATACGCTAACAAGATTTATGGCGGCGAGGAATTACCAGATAATTTATGGGGGGAAGAATGGTGATTAAGAGAATTGTTAATCACTGGATAAGGCACAAGACAAAGAATCTGACAGAAATACCACTTTTTACAATGACATTTGATTATCGTAAATATAAGACACAAGGCAAGAAAGATAGCTGCACAATGCATTGCCATCCAGATATTGCCAATGATGAATTTGTGAAAAGCAAATTACAGGAAGTTGTTGACTATATCAGAGATAACTATGATTTGGATATATTTACAAGGATTTGAGGTGCGGTATGAAAGATTGTTCAATTTGCAAATACTGTGATGAAGATTTTGATTTTGATGAAGAAACAGGAGAAGAATATCCAGTTTACGAGTGTCAAAAAGGAAACGATACATCGCTTGATTATGAGTGTAAAGACTTTGAAAAATACAAGCCACGGAAATATATTGAAGGATATAACAAGTGTGATAAATGTAAACATTTCAAAGAATGTGAAGAATATTTGCTTGAAACAACAAATTATTTAGATGAGAACAGACATTACATAAATGGAATGGGGCATGTTTGTAAAATTGATTCATAAGCGAGGGATTCATATGAAACATCAAAAAGAATGGCACACTTGCGACAGGTGCGGAAAAGAGATAATACCTAAGAGCTGGAAAAAAGTTAGATTTAAGCAAGTTGGATGCTGCGGAGATATAGTTCCCACTTTTGAAGATAATGATATGTGTCTTGAAATCAAGAATGTTCGCAGATATGAATTTTTAGAAAAAATATACGAACTATGTCCTAAGTGCAGAAAAGATTTTGAGAGGTTTATGAGGAATGAGTAATGCTTTTACGATTATGTTTTTAATTGTGATTATAGTAGCTGTGGCACTTATGATATCTATATGCATTGCAGGAACAGTGTTTTTGCTTGAAGAAACAGGAATGCTTGATGTATTCAGAGAGATTATCAAAAAGGATAGGAAGTGATTTTATGAAAATATCAGAGATGAATAACTGCATTGAGAAAATGCGTGAGTGTTACAGATTTAAAGATAACGAAACAGAAATTAGACTTGTAAATGTGATAAGCCATGATGACAAATGTGTTTACATTAGTACAAGAGATGAAAATGGAACAAAAATTGAAATGACAAGGTATGTAGATGAATTAGTAAATGTTTAATTGCTGATTATCAGTAGAAAGGAATATATTATGAAGAAGAAAATTTTAGCAGTTGTGTTAGGATTGACATTATGCTTAGGAATGACCGGATGTGCGTCATGGGACAGAATGGTAACAGATATGAAAAGCGATGTAAATGGCGATATGCAAAGAACAATTACTGTATACACGGCAGATGGTAAAGAACTCGCAACATATGAAGGCAAGATTGATATTGATACAAACGATGGTGAATATGTTAAGTTTGATTTTAATGGTAAGAGATATATCTACTACAATTGCTTTGTAGAAAGCATTGCAGATATTGATTAAGTGATATTACCGACTACAAATTGATTGTAGCCGCTAACCTAAAACAGTTATAGGCAGAGGTCTATAAGCACCTTTGCTGAAAAGTGGAGGTGCTTTTCTTATGGCTAGTCAAAGCCTTATTTCTACAATCAATGGATATGAAAATTACATAGAGAAAAATGGAATAGATGAACAGGTAATTAATGCCTATGTAGACGCTTGCAGTGTAGCCATAAACGGCGAGAAAGATATTGAGTATGGACTACAACTCACTAAGAGGGCAAAAGAGCTTATAGAGGGCTTCTGCACGGCTAAAACAGGTGGAACGATATGGGATTTAGAGAAGTATGCGTTTGCAAATAAAACGGAATATGAGCTGATTAATTGGTTTTATGATATTTTACTGATTGAAGCTCAACACAAAGTTGTTGATAGCGCATTTATGTATCTTGAAAAGAAAAGAGAACCTAAAGAGCGTTTCTATATGCCACGCCGTAAACAATTCTTAAAAATGGGGTTAATAGAAGCCTTGCAGGGCATGATTGATGATAAATACGATATATTGTGTGTGTCATTAATACCTGGAGCAGGCAAAACAACTATTGAAAAAATGTTTAATGCTTTAGTAGCTGGCTGGTTTCCTAATGATTTTTGCCTTTTTTACTCCCATTCCGGCGACATTACACGAATGTACTATGATGGCGTATATGATATTGTTACAAATGCTGATGAATATGCGTGGAACGAAATCTTTCCTAATCTTACAGTTACAAGCACTAACGCAAAGTTAGAACAGTTTAACATAGGTAAGTATAAGCCGTTTCCAAGCGTACAATGTACATCTGTTGGAAGTAAGAATGCCGGAAAAGTCCGCGCAAGTAAATTTTTGCTAGTTGATGATATGATAGGCGGTATTGAAGAAGCACTTAATCCTATGGTACTTGATAAGCTGTGGGATAAATATGCAGTAGACGCTAGGCAAAGAAAAATCCAAGATACAGACGGACACAATTGCAAAGAGATACATATTGCTACACGCTGGAGTGTACATGACGTTATCGGAAGAATACAGAATATGTACGCAGGGAACAAAAGAGTTAAGACTATTGCTGTACCAGATGTTGATCCAGTAACAGGCGAGAGTAATTTCGATTATGAGTATAGCGGTTTTACGAAAGAGTTTTTTGCTGACCAACAATTACTTATGGATGAAATCTCTTACCGATGCTTGTATAAACAGGAACCTATTGAGCGTGAGGGATTACTATTTCCAGATGATAAAATCCGCAGATACCTTAATCTACCGCACGGAGAACCGGAAATTATTACGGCACAATGCGATACTAAGGGAAAAGGAACAGACTATTTCGTATTGCCTGTATTACAGAAACATGGAGAAGATTATTACTGTATTGATTGCGTATGTGATAACACAGCAGATTACGAAGAACAATACAGAAATGCCGCAGGAGTTCTTGTGAATAATAAAGTACAAGAATGCGAATTTGAGCGTAACGCCGGCGGCGATAGAGTGGCAATGGAAGTCAATAAAAGAGTTGAGAGTGTAGGCTGGATATGTAACATCACCGATACACCAACTGAAACGAATAAGGAAGCAAGAATATTTCAATGTTCTAACTGGATATTACAACATATTATCTTTAAAGACGCATCACTTTATAAGCCTAATGAGCCATACGGAGTGATGATGTCATTATTAAAGCAGTATTCGGTATCAGGTAAGAAACAATTAGATGATGTTCCAGATGTCTTCTCAAACTTTGCATTAAGAATGACCCAAGGTAATAGAACAGCTAAAGTTGAAGCTGCTATAAACCCATTTAGGAGGTATTAATCTATTATGACAACTAAGGATTATTTGAATCAGATAAGTTATTACAACAAGATAATTGATAATAAATTGATAGAAATAACACAGTATAAAGAATTATCATACAGCATATCAGCGGTTGTTAATGAAGAAAGAGTTATGTCATCATCAGATCCAGACAAAACAGGCTGCGGATATGTCAGACTTGAACAAATGGAAGAAAGCCTTGACAAACTTATAGATAAATACATTGATGTAAAGAACAAAATAATAGAGCAGATAGAACAGATAAACAATGAAGATTATTATACAGTATTGTTTCTAAGATATGTCAGAAAGTTTACATTTGAAAAAATTGCAAATGAAACAGGCTGGTGCTGGAGACAAGTACACAGAATACACGCTAAAGCACTACAAGCCTTTGAAGATAAATATGGGAGTGAATATCTGTAAAAGATGTCATAGAATGTCACATTGCCGGTGTGGTATAGTATATCTGTAAGAAGTCACAAAGATGTTTCTTCATAAACACATCCTTATCGAAAGCACCGTTGCTTAATTGCGGCGGTGCTTTTGTTATGCAATGAGGTAGAAATATGAATTTTTATATGAATAAAGATAAATCAATAATGTGTCCGAACTGCCACAAGTTCTTAACTAAGGCAGACAGCAAAGATCCACGAACACATAAGTTAGCGTGCAAGCATTGCCACAAATGGATATGGTATGTGCCTAACGATGATGATGATTTTCAAATTAAGGAAATACCACAAAGCAGAAGTTCAAGCGGTATGACATTTTATTAGGAGCAAGATATGAACACAATGTATTTTCAAGACCTTGTTAGAGGTTGTTATGGTAGAAAAATCGCATATACGAATGTAGGCACAATAACTGCTAACAATGTTGTTAAGGTTATTGGAAGTACTATAGGTGTATTTAATTGGAATAAGCCAGTTATTAAGTATCTGTGGAATTACTACAAGGGCGACCAACCTGTTTTATACAGAACCAAGCTGTCTAATGAAGATATAATTAATAAAATTGTCGAGAACCACGCTTATGAATGGGTTCAATTCAAGGTAGGACAAAGCTATGGCGAGCCAATCCAGTTTATTAGCCGCAAAGATGATGAAACTATCAATAAAGCGGTTGATAAACTTAATGATTTTATGACAGATGCCAATAAGCAAGAAAAAGATATTAAAGCTGGAGAGTGGCAGTCGGCAACAGGAACATCTTTTAAAGCAGTCCAACCTAAAAAAGGAGATGTACCATTCAGAATTGTAGCACCTACGCCCCTTAATACTTATGCTATTTATAATGAGAGTACTGAAGAACAGATACTTGTTGTGCAGGAACTTAAAGACGAAGATGGAAACTGGTATAAGATGGCATTTTCAGACACTATGTCTTTCAGAATTGTTGACAGCAAAGTAGTTGAAGCAAAACTACATACATATGGCGAAATCCCTATTGTAGAATTTCCGAATAATCACGAAAGACTTTCTGACATTGAACTTATTATAGGTATGCTTGATGCAACCAATAATATGCAGTCCAACAGAATGGATAGCATACAGCAGTTTGTTGAATATTGGGTTAAGTTCGTGAATTGTGAAGTCGACGAAGAGACTTTTAAAAAAATGAAAGAAAACCATGCATTGGTTGTTAAGTCAATGAATAAAGATAACAAGTCTGATGTCGATATTATGACACAGGAGCTTAATCAAACGCAAAGCCAAGTAGCCAAAGAGGATTTTGTAGACAATGCTTTATCTATATTGGCTATTCCAAACAAACAAGGTAATACAGGTGGAGACACACAGGGAGCGGTTGAACTTAGAAATGGATGGGATTTCTCAAAATCAAGAGCAAAATTAAAAGACCCTCTTATTAAATCATGTGAAAAGCGACTGGCTGTAGTGGTTCTTAACATCTTGAGACTCGCAGGAGAAGATTTAAAGTTGTCGGTCAGAGATTTTGATGTACAGATAAATCACAGTCCACAGGATAATATGTACACTAAAGCACAGACACTTACAGTGCTGCTTCAAAGCGGCATACATCCACTTATAGCGATTAAGACAGTTGGTTTATGGGGAGATGCGGAAAAGACATTCCTGTTATCAAAACCATATCTTGATAATATATATAAGACTATTGATGATGTGGAAGCACAAGAACAAAAAGCGCAAAAGATAGTTAATCAACTCAATAACAATCAGCAAAATAAGGCAGTTATCGAATAATCGGTAGCTGCTTTTATTTTATACATTTTGCAGCTATGCGGTAAATAGCAGAAAACACAGCAGGAGCGACCTGCGGTAACAAAAGCGTGTGTTTAACGGAGGTAATTATGACAAGAGAAGATGTATTAAAACTTTTTCCAGAAGCAACAGATGAACAGATTACAAATCTTCTTAATCAGAACAATTCAGAAGTTGCTACGGAGAAAAACAAGGCAAAGCAGTACAAGGCTAAGGCTGACACAGCTGACAGTTTACAGAAGCAGCTTGACGATTTGCAGGCTGGCAATCTGACAGAGCTTGAAAAGGCAAATAAAGCCTTAGAGACAGCTAATCAGCAGATAACGGATTTACAGAAATCTAACGCTATCAGAGACCAGAGGGAAGCAGCTATGACTAATTTTAAGATTACTGCTGAACAGGCAAAGACAGTTGTTAAAGATGATGGAAGCCTTGATTACACCGAACTTGGCAAGATTATGTCCGAGAAAGAAACAGCTGCGGCACAAGCCAAGGAACAGGAGATTGCTAAACATCAGGATATTCCGGGCGGTGGTAGTGCTGGCGGCAGTAACAAAGAAAAGACAGCAGATGTGGAAAATGCTGAACAGATTAGTTTCGGCAATCCGGCAACAAACGCAGAAGCTAAAAATTATTATGTAGTTTAAACAGGAGGTAGAACGATGGGAAAGCCAATCGTAAGAGACTTTACACAAGGTAAAGGAATTTTAAAGTTTTTTCCTTATGAGGGAGCAGCATGTGTGATTAAGCAGTCTACTGTATCACAGGCAGATACTAACGGAAGAAAAATCGTACCAGCCGGTACACCTTATCCATCCAATGATGAAAATTGCCTTGGTTATCTTCTTGAGGATGTAGATGTAACACAGGGCGATGCACCAGGAACATATGTATACCAAGGAACAATCGACTGGGAAAAAGTTAAAAACCTTTCGCCAGCAATTGCAGACGCAGCCAGAAAAGCAACACCAAGAGTGACATTCTATGGTGCAACAGCATTATCACAGGAATAACAGGAGGTAAATAACTATGGCATTACCATTAGCAGAAGCATTTACAGCGAGAAGCCTCGGCGTAATGTGGAATAACTATGAAAAGACATTAGGTTCTGCCCCTTATCTTGGCAGACAGAAGTTTGGAACAAGAAAGCAGGACAGCTTAGACCTTAGATTTATTAAGGGCAAAAGCGGACTTCCTGTATCATTAAAAGCATCTAATTTTGACGCACAGGCAGAGTTAAGAGATGTTGGTGGATTCTCTGACATTCAGAATGAAATGCCTTTCTATCGTGAATCTTATATGGTCACAGAAAAAGAAGAACAGGAATACGATAATTATAGAAGTGCTGAAAACCCTAACCTTGCTAACAATGTATTAAGAGAAATCAGCAAAAAGCCTATGATGTTAATTGAGGGAGCAAGGGTTGTTCCAGAAAGACAGATTTGGCAGTTACTTGCACCAACAGACGGCGTACCTAAGATTGATGTACAGATAGGTAAAAATAAGTTTACTGTCGAATATACATCAGACAGCGGCACAGAGCATAAGAAAGACCATTTTGTTGATATTACAAATGGCGGAGCTGCTACTACAGATAAGTGGAGTGCATCAGAAACAGCAACACCACTTGATGACCTTATCCAGATAAGAAGAGATTTTGCTAAGAAAACAGGATATTCTCTTACAAGATTCACTATGAATACAGAAACTTGGGAATTAGTTCTTAAGGCAGAAGATACAAAAAAGCAGGTGCTTGGTATTACTGCTTACAATGGCGGTATTAGATTACAGCAGGCACAGGTAACAGAATATCTTAGAGGATATGGTATCGAAATCGAAGTATACGATAAGTTATACATTGATGAGAATGGACAGACACAGTACTTTGTGCCAACAAATATTGTTTCTGCACAGTCTGGTGGCGTATATCTTGGTGATTATGTATTTGGTAAGACACCAGAGGAAAGAAGCGGCAGTATTACAGATGGAAACCTTTCTATTGTAGAAACTGGTATATCTGTATACACATACGCGACTAACCACCCAATCAATACACATTGTGTTGTATCTATGATTGGACTTCCTACATTTGAGGGTATGGATAGTACAGTAGTAATCAAGGTTGCGTAGGAGGTAGCTTATGATTGCACAGAATGTAATTAAGTTTAATGGCAAATGGTATAACGCAGGAGATGAAGTTCCCGAAGAGGGGGCTTTTTTAAGTTATAGCAAAACAGCCATTAACCGCATGTCTACATCTGATTTACAGCTGCTTGCGACAGAACAAGGTATAGACAACGCAGAAGAACTTACAGGAGCAGAGTTAAAGAAACTGTTAATTGAAAAGTTGGGATTATAGGAGCTGAAATTATGGAATACACCGCATTGGAGCAAACTAAAATCAGACTTAAACAATTTCATATTGATACAGTCACAAATGATGATGAAACAACATCTGATGTGGTAGTGTTCGATAACAAAGAAGATAATCCAATAATCGAACAGCTTATCAAGCAGGCTACAGAAGATGTAAAGGCAAGAAGAAATTACCCTGACAGCTACACAGACGAAATGATAACCGAGGACTTAAAGAAGTTTGAGAGTGTTATCGTTAATCTGGCTGTGTATGACCATTCACAAGCTGGTGAGAACTACATGGCGAGTATGAATGAGGGTGGTGTCAACAGAACTTGGAGAAATAGAGATAGCTTGTTTGTCGGGGTATTTCCGTTTGCTAAAGTATTATAACGCCTATAGGGCATTACAGAATATTAAAGAAGATTGTGCGTTACCAAATGGTAGCAGGCGGCACACATTAAGGGTGGTGGGCGGTGTGCCATTATTAATTATGAAAGGCGGTATATCAATGCCAATAGCAGTAATTATAAGCATTATTTCAGTTGCTTTTTCCGTCTTTTTCGGACTGTTTACGTTGGGATTTAATCTTAAGAACAACAAAAAGTCTGACAATGCAGAACTTACAGAGCGTGTAAAAGAAAATACACGCATAAATATGAAACTTGACACAATATCAAGCAATACAACAGAGATAAAGAACGAAGTTACAGAAATGAGAAAAGAACTTAATTCTCACGATAACAGGATTATTAAGGTTGAGGAAAGTGTAAAGTCGGCACACCACCGAATAGACGGATTGGAAGCACGACTCAATGAAGATAAGGAGGTATAGCAGAATGGATATAACATCGGTAACAACAGTTGTAGCAATCGTTGTAATTACATATCTGATAGGCTTAGGAGCTAAAGCAATCCCACACATTAAGGATAATTACATTCCTATAATCGTAGGCGTTGCAGGTGGTATCTTAGGCGTTGCAGGTATGTATGTAATACCAGACTTTCCGGCAAATGACATTCTTAATGCAATCGCAGTAGGAATTGTGTCCGGACTATCAAGCACAGGTGTTAATCAGATTTATAAGCAGGTAAAGAACAATGCTTGACATTAATAAGCAGGCTATGAAGTATTCACTTCAAGGACAGACGGTAACTATCTATGAAAGAGACGATGACGGCAATATCCTTTATGAAGGATATACCGACACAGAGGGCAACTTCATTTCTTATCTTGATGATGAGGGAAATAAGATACCTAAAGTCCTTGAAGAGAAAACAGGCTTTTCAGAGCCAGTTGATTTCAAAGCAAACATAGCTTTCAGCGGTGGAGAAGCACAAAGTAAAGAATATGGCTTTGATACGGCTGATTTTGACGCTATTTTACTGACAGATAGGAATATGTTGCCTATCCAAAAAGGAGACCTTATATGGCTTGATAGCAAGCCTACATACACATCTGACAGCCTTGTTGATGAAACATCAGCAGACTTTACGATTGTAGGTATTAAGCCAGCATTATATTCAACTAAGTATATGCTTAAAGCGGTTGTAAAGTAGGTGGTAAATACGAAGTATCAGAGAAATGAACAGCTAGTTGGTTCTATCTTTAAAGGAAAGACAATCCCATCTACGCAAGAACCAGTAAATGAAAGCGTAAGACAAGCTGTTTCGCAAGCAGTTAAGGAGCGTGTTTATGGCAAGACATACAATTAATATATCATTGTCTGAAAAGTCCGTAAATGAAGCTATCAGGCAGCTACAACAGTATAAGCAGAGTTTACAGTATAAATGCGAATTGCTTGTTGAACGACTAGCAGAATTAGGCGACAAAGCAGCAATTATGAGTGTTAATGAAAGCCCATTAGGTAGGACAGTAACATTGAGAGTTGACAGAAAGCCTATTCAAGATGGCTATCAAGCTATTTTAATTGCTACCGGTAAAACTGTTGAAGTAGAAGATAGAGAGCCATTTTACACACTGTTAGCGATTGAATTTGGTGCTGGCATTTATTACAACAACGGCAATGAGACCCCAAAGGCTAATGATTTCGGCTTGGGCGTAGGAACATATCCAGGACAAATCCACGCATTCAGTGACGGCTGGTACTACTTAGGTAATGATAATCAATGGCACTACACGCACGGCGTTAGAGCTACAATGCCTATGTACAACGCCACAATAGAGATTGTTAATCAGTATAAGCAGATAGCAAGAGAGGTGTTTAGTTAATGGCAAACGCAAACGATTGGGCGATAGACCTCGAGAATACAGTCACAGCACTTGTCAAGGCTAAAACCCTAACGCAACTAAAGAAAACATATCCAAAGATAGTTATAACTAATGAGGGGGAAAACAGCGGTCAAGCAACATTCCCGACAGTATACATTCATTTACTGCCAGCAGTTGAACAAGGACAAACACTTGACGGACAAACGATTAACGCATTGTTAGCAACATTTCAAGTAGATGTTACCACTAACACAAGTAAGTCTGACTGTCGCAAGGTTATGGCGATAATTACAGATACATTCAAGACAATGAGATTTCAAGGCACATCAATGCCAGAGTTCTCAATCAGCAATAAAGTACATAAGAGCACCGCTAGATTCAGACGAATGATAGCGGCAAATGACAGATTATTGTAACGAAGAGCAGAAATGCTCTTATTTTTTTGCAAATTTTTAGGAGGTAGACAATGGCAGATACAGCAGTAGCAGGACTAAGTACGCTGGGTGTTACTTTCTCTTATGGAGTTGAAACAACAGCAGGCACAAAGCCAACATCATTCAAGTTACTTACAAGAATTAATTCTATTGATGAAATTACAGTAACACCAGAAGCAATAGATGCTTCGGCACTTGAAGATAAGCAGACAAGAAACATTGCAGGTAGAGATACAGTTACAGATACAGTTGCAGTAACAGTTAATAAGACAGACGCAACTATTGAAGAATGGAAAACTCTTATTACAGCATACAATGGATTAACAGGCGGTAAGAGAATGTGGTTCCAGGAGATTACTCCGGGCATAACAGACGCGGAGTTCTTTGTAGCACAACCACCATCAAAGTTACCTATCACAAGTAAGGAGCAGAACGGACTTCTTACAATGGCTATCAACCTCATTGTTGAGGATATGGTAGGAACAGATACAGCAGTAACCCCAACATCGGGGGAATGATAAGCCAATCGACTAAATCAAAGGCTGTGTCGATTGGTGGCACAAACGCCAAAACAGCCGACTATACATCATATCTTGATGATGTAACAGAATAATCAATTTAAAAGGTGGGTGCGGTGTAAAATCCGCACCTTTCCCTATATGGACGATAGGGTGGGAAAGGGTAAAAATTATGATGAATATTAATGTAAAAGGAAAAGAATACAAAGTTGAGTTCTCTTTTGGTGCAGCAGAGTGCAAAGAGATAGTGCAGAAAATGTTTGAATACATGAGCGGTTCTTACTTATCTATTATTGCTACAGCAGCAATAAAGAATGAAAGTGAAGTAGCAAGACTTGCACTTAATACGCTTGGAGAAGCTACATCAAAAGTTCCAGAGACTTGTATTACAGCTATTTATGCAGGCTGTATTGATAACAACCCGGTCGCGATGGACGAAGCTAAGGAACTCACTAGAGCATATATTACAGAAAAGAGAAAGACAGATAAGAAATATAATTATACAAGCCTTTTTGAAGAAATTAAGGAGTGCATGAAAGATGATGGTTTTTTCGACCTGTCGGGGATTACAGAGATGGTAGAATCAATAACCAGCGGATTAGCGGAAATGAACCAGACAAAGCCAGCAGTAATTCCACAAGACCATCAGAAAAAACAGACTTCCACAAAATAATATGGGAAGAATACTTTGTAACAGCAAGTTCATTAGGAGTAAGCTATTCAGATTTTTTAAAAATGACACCTAAAAAACTATGGGCGGTTGCAGAGGGGAAAAAACTTGAAAAACAACGAATGGATTCAGATATATGGCTAGCAATAGGCAACTATGTACTTCCAGCAATCAAGATGGGTGTTAGAAGTGGTGCATGGGGCAAGGGTGAACTTGAATACCCAGAAAAGCCTATTTATAGCAATATTGATAAGAAAGAAAGCACCGAAGATGAATTGCAGAGAAAAAGAGAAGAGTTTGTTTTAAATATGAAAATCCGTAAAGCAAACTGGGATTTAGCACACCCTAAAAGCAATACAAACGGAGGTGTAAGCGATGGAGCTGGACAGCCTTGAAGTTAAAATTAAAGGTACATCAAAACCGGCTGTAGATTCGGTTGAAAAATTAATAACATGTCTTGGGAAACTTTCAAATACGCTGTCAAGTGTTAATGGCTCATCACTAACTGGGCTAGCAAATAATGTTAATACATTAGGTAGCAGTGTAAAGGATTTCAGTAGAATAAAAGCCACTGATTTTAATAGAATTGTTAAAAATATTGATAAATTCAGTAAAATTGACAGTTCTAAAATTAGTCAGTTATCCAACACCTTTATCCCTTTGGCAAATGGAGTAACAGCTATTAATAGCGTTTCTTTTGAGAATAAGGGATTAACTAATTTTATTAATGCTCTTACAAGGTTATCTAATTCTAATTTTAATACTCAACTTGTAGGGCTTTCGCAATTAGGTAACAATGTAAGCAATCTTACATCAGCATTAAGCAGTTCAAAAAGCGTTGAAAACAATACAATACAGATAGTAAATGCTATTGCCAGATTAGCAAGCGTCGGTAACAATGCTCAAGCTACAAGCACGGCATTGCCGTCACTTGGAACTAATATCAAGAATCTTATTGCCACCCTATCTAAAACGGATACTGTGTCAGACAGTACAATACAGTTTGCTTCTGCATTAGGCATATTAGCGTCAGCAGGCAACAGAACAGCTCAAACGGCTTCAAACCTTAATGCGCTTGCGGTTGAATTAAAGAAAGTTATGGAAGAACTTTCCTCCGTACCAACTGTCAAGGAAAACACTATACAGATGGCTAATGCGTTGGCTAACCTTGCTAATCAAGGTTCAAAGGTCGGAAGTGCTTCAAGGTCAATGGGAAAATCCATGAATGGCTTATCTAAGTCTACACGAAATGTAAGCACAAATGCATTTAGTCTGGCTAAAATGTTCGGTAAGTTGTATGCAAACTATTTCTTAGCTATTCGTGGCGCTAAGGGCTTGGTCAATGACATTAAGGATACTACTGAATACATAGAGGCTTACAACTATCAAGCTGTAGCATTTGGCAAGATAGCTTCTGAATGGGATAAAGATTACGAGAAGTACGGATATGAGAATGCTGATACTTATGGAAAGAGTTTCCAGAAGAGAGTTCAAGATACGCTTGGAAAATTATCCGGCTTAAAAGTTGATGTTAGCAGAGGGTTACTTACAGAAAGTGGAGCAAAGAACTTAGGGCTTAACATACAAAAGATAACACAGCATGCTTCACAATTAGCTTCTGTAACTAATTCACTAGGACAGACGGGCGAAACAACCACAGCGATAACAAAGTCAATGACAATGCTCGCAGGCGATATAAGCTCACTTTTCAATGTTGACTATTCACAAGTCGCACAGAATTTACAAAGTGGCTTAATCGGTCAATCAAGGGCGTTGTACCGCTATGGTATTGATATAACTAATGCCACATTGTCAACATACGCATATAACTTAGGCATATCTAAATCTGTGTCGGAAATGACGCAGATGGAAAAGCAGCAGTTAAGAGTATTAGCAATATTAGATCAGTCAAAAGTATCATGGGGCGACCTTGCTAACACAATTAATAGTCCGTCTAATATGATGAGACAGTTTAGCAACAACCTCAAGGAAACTGGCACAGTATTAGGACAATTATTTATACCTATGCTTACAAAAGTTATGCCAGTTGCAAATGGTGTAACCATTGCCATCAAAAGATTATTAGTCAATCTTGCTTCTTTAATGGGCGTAAAGATTGATTTTGAGAGCTTCGGACAAAGCGGATATAAAGACACATCAGACGGCTTAGAAGATATTTCAAGCGGCTATCAAGATGTGGCTGATTCAGCTAAGAAAGCTACATTATCCCTTATGGGATTTGATGAAATCAATAAACTTAATGATGATACAAGCAGCAGCAAAGCGTCTGGCGGCTCTGGAAACAATATTGATTTGACAGATGATATCGTCAAAGCGGCAGCAGAATATGAGGAAGCATGGAACAAAGCTTTTGCCAATATGGAAAATGCGGCAGTTTCATGGGCTGATAGAATCGAGAAGATTCTTGACCCAATTACAAAACCTCTTAAAAAGTTTGCTATGGATGTAAAACTAGGAGATTGGTTTGAAGCAGGACAGGATATTAACCAGTTTGTTACAGCTGTTTTTAATACGATTGAGAAGATTATTGATAAGGTTGACTGGGAGAAGTTAGGCGAAAATATTGGAGATTTTCTTGCGGGGCTTGATTGGGTAGATATCTTATTCAAAGCGCTTAAGCTAAAACTTAAGATATGGGAAGCTATAGCAAAGGTTATTAAGGAAAGTTTCAAAAAAGCACCGCTTGAAACAGCTATAATAGCAGGTTTTGCACTTCTTAATTATACAAGAATCGGTAAATTTATCGGCGGTCAAATTGCGAAGAAAATCACTATAGATACAGCTAAGACAGTTATAACAACAGGCGGATTAAAGAGTGCATGGGAAACAATAGTAATCAAATCTATGTACGCACTTGACACATTATCAGCTTCAACAGTGATTCCTGTTGGCATTGTTGCTAGTATCTATATCGCTTCAACAATTTTTGCTGCAAAGGGAATAAAAAAATACTTAGGAAACGATAGCAAGCTACATAAATGGTTCGAAACGGAAGTGCTTGGAATTGACGAAAAAGGTTATGTAACAACAGTTACAGCGGATTGCACAAGGGCAGAGGAAGGAGTATCTAAGCTGAAATCGCAGATTGACGGACTTAAGGATACTGTAATCAATATTGATGTAAACGATAAAAGCAGTATTGATAAGGCAAACGAAACACTTGTAGATACTATCAATCAGAAAAACATTGCTAATAAGCAATTCCAACAGGCCTCTAAAGATTATAAGAAGATACAGAGTACGCTTGAGAAGTACATTACCAAATTGTACAAAGGTAGCGTAGATGAATTTTATGATTTTTACGGACAGACAAATGATCTGTCTGACATGTCGCAGCTATATGAAGTGCTTACAACAATTGGTTCAGGAAACAGCAAAGTACTTAATCAGATGTATGACGAACTTGGAACGCATAATGTTAGCGACATTAAAAAGGTTCAAAGTTCTTATAATTCACTTAAAGATGAAATTGACGATTGCAATAAAACCATTGCACAGTTAAGTCCTACAATAGATGAAAGTATATCAGCCTACGAAGAGCTTAACGATACGACTTATGAATATACCACATCTGCTACGCAGCATTATCATGACATGGTAGTTGGTTCACTTGCTGCAATAAGTGAATTGACAATGGCAGCAAGTGACGGAGCAAATGCGTTTTCTAATAGCTATAGAGAAGCATTTGACAAGACAAAACTTGATGGAACTAACACTTTTACATCGGTAGAGGAAACTGTCAAGGCACTTTCACAGTCAGCCGGTATAAATGGCGGTAATCAATTATACACAATGTTTGATGATAGAATTGCGAACATACCAGAAGCAACAAGACGTGCATTTTCCAACATTGTAGGGCAAATAAACGCCGGCAATATCGGATATGACGAAGGAGAGTCTCTTGCAGAGAATATTATGTCTGGCTTTAATGCTAGTGCATGGCGTTTTACCGATTCAGTTCAAGCAACATTAAGGGAAGCATTTTCGGTTGATGTTGATATAGAAGCTATTAAAGAAGGATATCAAGGTGGTGGACTTGTTCCGGGATTAACTGGAACAAAACTTGCTTTTAAAGTAAAAGCAAATGGTGGATTTCTTGATACTGGTGATTTGTTTGTTGCAAGAGAAGCAGGACCAGAAATGGTAGGCACGATAAATGGAAAAACAGCAGTCGCAAATAACGACCAGATAACACAAGGTATTAAGCAAGCTGTTATCGAGGGCATGTCAGAAGTGTTTGCTAATGCAAACATAGGTCAGCAGAATGGAAACATTGTTGTACAGATTGACGGACAGGAAGTGTTCAGAACAACACAGAGATATGCCAATCAGTATACAGCTATGACAGGACAGCCAGCATTTAATATTTAATAAATAAAAAGGGCTGTCAGCCCGACAACTGACAGCCAAAAGTTACAATACCGCTTAAACAAGCAGTACAGACATTATATAACACTAATTGAATTAATGCAATAGAAATATTAAGGAATGTATCAGAAATGGTGCATTCCTTTTTTAATGCCTTGAAAGGGGTGGTTTGATTGATTGACGCAGTTGTGATTGAGGGAGTTAGGTTCCCAGTGGCATATAACGGCTACACATACAGTAGGAATAAGATATGGTCTAAGAATACAGGAAGAAATGATTATGGAGAAATGGTTGGCACGATTGTAGCACTCAAAGACAAGATTGAACTGCAATTACCGCCGCTAACAGGTGAGCAGGCACTGTTGCTTGATAATGTGGTAAGTGACATAGATAACCCTTATCCAACAGCACAAGTCTTATTCTTAGGTGGTACGCAAAAAGAAATGACAATATACACAGGAGATGTGACATATCCGTATCTCACAAGGGCGAAGAATGAGGACGGACTAATAGTCGGAGCAAAATTAAGTTTAATTCAAAAATAAAGGAGAGTTCCACATGAAACTTAAAACAAGTGAGTTAATAGACAGATTTCAAAGTTTAAGTAATATATCGCATGACAAGACTACAGGCAGAATTGCTATGGCTGTTATGTGCAATATTAAGGCATTGGAAGAACTGTACAAAGCAACATTACAGACTATAGAAGATACCAAGGTTAAGTATGCAGATAAGGACGACAGCGGCAATCCAGTTATCAACGATAATCAGTATCAAATTACATCAGAGAACTTAAAGAAGTTACAGGAAGAAATGCGGGAAATCAATGAGCAAGAGATTGAAGTGCCTGACATGACAATGCTTCCTATGGACGCATTCGATAAATGCGAAGAAATTACACCGGCTAAATTATACTCAATCGAGTTTATGATATCACATTAATTAATCAATAAAGGCGGTGTAGAATGAAGATATTAGACACAGCTATGACGGAAATTGTTAAGGGAAATAGTGCAAGATACTATTCTAAGTATGTTGTTGAAGGAAAAGAATATATCGAAGCACTCAACAATTTCAAGTTTCAAAACATAATAAATCCCAATAATGAAATTACGATAGGTAACACTTGCAGTAGCGGTGTTACCTTTTCTATTTATATGCCAGCAATAAGCCTTGAAAATAAGGAAATTACCATATTTGAAGGTGTTAAGGTTGGCACAGAAATTAAGTATATTAAGTTGGGAATATTTACAGTTACTAAGCAGACAAGTGACGGAGAATACACAAACTATGAAGCATACGACAGAATGTATAAGGCTGATATGCCTTACTTCTCGGACATGACATTTCCTAGTACAGATAAAGCTATTCTTAATGAGATATGTGGCAAGTTAGGGATATCTTTAGCAACAAATATAGTTACAGCACATACTATCAGCGACAAGCCACAAGGATATACCTATAGAGAAATTATCGGTTATATGGCTATGCTACAAGGCTGTAATGCAGTAATTAATTCTGACGGAAACCTTGAATTAAGGTGGTATAAAGATAGTGGATATGTACTTGACGGACATAAGTATTATCAGCAGGGCGTTACATTCACAACGAGTAAAGATTTTATTATACAGAAGCTGACTTGCAACAATACCAAAAGCGGTTCTACAGAACAAAGTCAGATTACTTCTGGTGACGGAGCGACAGGACTTAGTTTTGCCAATCCGTTTATGACGCAAGCAATTCTTGATGAAGTCTATAAAAAGATAGGTGGTTTTACATTTAGACCGCTTACAGTTAAGTTTGTCGGTGATTACCGACTAGAAGTTGGTGACATTATAACTGTCAACAAAGGTGGCGTTGATTACAAAGTACCTATAATGCAGATTATACACGAATGCGACGGCGGCTTAATGGATACTGTTACATCTATAGGTCAATCTGACGCGGAGAATACAAGCGTTGCTTCTGGTCCTATTACTAAGCAAATGGAACGGTACTATGCCGACTTGATACTTGTAAATAAAGCACTTATTAATAAACTATCTGTTGATGAAGCTGATATCAGATACGCAAGCATTGAAACCTTAAAGGCTGTTAATGCTAATATTGATAACCTTAAAACAAATAAATTAGATGCAACATATGCAAATATCATTAATGCTAATGTGGAGAGCCTTAAGGCTGTTAATGCGGATATCGCAAATCTTAAAGTAGACTATGAGAAAGTTGGCATACTTGACGCAAGTGTAGCTGATATCAAGACATTAATATTCGGTTCAGCAACAGGAACAACAATAACAACGGATTTCTCTAATTCTGTTATTGCTGTTTTGGGAGAAGCGCAGATTAAGTCAGCAATGATTGATAGTCTTGACGCAAGCAAAATCACAGCACTTGACATTAATACTACTAATGTACTTGTTCACAGCGAAGATGGCAAGTCACAGTGGAAAGACAATACAATTCAAATATCTGACAGCAATAGGGTTAGGGTTCAGATAGGTAAAGACGCTAATTCAGATTACAACATGTATATCTGGGATAAATCAGGCAATTTGATGTTTGACGCTATTGGATTAACAGACAAAGGCATTCAACGACAGGTTATCCGTGATGATATGGTTAAGGATAATGCTGATATTGCCGCAAGCAAGTTGAATATAGAATCGCTGTTCAATGTTATCAACAATGATGGTTCACACACGCTTAATTCAACGAAGATATATGTTGATAGTGAACAGCAAACCCTTGATAGCGTATTCAAGAGTATTCAGACAACCGTTGGCGGCAATTCTACATTATGGGGTTCGGCTATTAAGCAATCTAAAGATTTTATTGACCAAAAGTTGTGGTGGACTGATATTCGCAATGGAGAGTCTATCGAAAGCAAATTCAACACAGTTACAAGTACGCTTGATAGCTTCGGTGTGCAAATAGGAGATGTTTACAAGCAACTCAATGATGATTTCAAGGTATATCAGGTGACATACGAGCCGACTAAGGATAATTATCCAGCTAATGAGTGGAGTGTACCTATATATCCAAGCGATGATAGATACCCTAGTGATAGCACATGGGAATACACAGAAGCAGAATATGATAATTATGTAGGCATTATAGCGTATTGGGAAGCACAGAACAGAGCGTGGCGTTGGATTAAAAAAATAGACGGAACGCACGGTTGGAAAGAAATATCTTCAACCGAAATCGCTTATCTTCTTAATCAAAATGCCGCGTTAAAGGTGAACCTTAATACAATCAGCTCTGAATTAAGTAAGACACAGATTGATATAAGAGACAACTATAGCACCACTGTACAAGTTAATAATGCTATTACACAGGCAATTAGTGCAGAGAGCAATAGTATCAAGAGTGAAATTTCTACAACTTATGTGACAAAAAATGCTCTTACAGACTATAGCACTACAGAAGCTATGAACAACGCTATAACACAGGCTATAACAGCAGAAAGTAACAGTATCAAGTTGGAAGTCTCTAATAATTATGCAACTAAGAAGAGCCTTGAAAGTTATGCTACATCAGCAAGCCTTGAAGCATACATTAAGAAAGACCCAACAAGTGGTGAGCTTAAATCCGCAATTGAAGCTATAGCAGACGATATAACACTTAATGCAAGTGGAACGATTAATATTAGTGGTAATAAGTCTGTTAATATCAATGGTAATCTGTTCACACTTACATCTACTAATACTACTATTTCAGCAGATGGTTCAATAGACTGCAAGAAGCTAAAAGCTGTTAATGCTGATTTAGAAGGAACTTTTAAAAATGTAAATGTAACTGACGGAGGTATTACAATGACCACTACTATTATTGGCGGTGAATACCTTATTAAAAGCAGTACAGGGGCATTTTTACGGATGCAAGGACACTACGTTGAAATGTCAAACGATGATGGTTCAGGAACGAAATGGATACTAAGTAGAAGCGAATGTGTTTTTAACGACTATTTAGGTGTTAAGATATATCACCCTTCACTTAAAAACTATATGCGACCTGCTTTGTCTATGAGCAATCCAGTAACATTTGATTGGAGCGGAAGCGTTTTAACTATATATGTTGATGATGTAGCTGTAGCTACATGGGATTGGGGACAAAAAGAGTGGTACTAAATCCGCACAGCGGTAGAAAGGAAAACAATATGTTAAGTATAACAAAGACAACAAACTTAAGCGGAACATCAGTGATTAATGGTCAATCAGCCATGACAATGTATGCGGCTATTCCAGAAACTGGTTCATTGACAATTAGTCAGACAATTACTAACAAGGAGTTATACCTTGCAAATCAGACACAATGTGATACTGATTATGAGAATTTTAAATCAGAAGTTAATAAGCTATTAAAGAATGAACAGCAGACAGTCGGTTCAGATACAGCAGATACAATAACAGAGTAAATCATCAGAGAGTGTGGGTTTAAACCTGCACTCTTATTTTTAGGAGGTAAATTATGAGCTTAACAGGATTTCTTTCGTACAGCCGTGTAAATTGGCAACAATCGCCAAGTAAAAGCACCCCGCTTAGTGCAGCAAACCTAAATGTAATGGACGCAGGAATTAAGAATAACAATGACATGATTAGCAATATTCGTGACGAGATTACACAATTAAACAGCAATATTGACGTTAAAAACTCTTTTTGCAAAAATATTGCAAGTATAAATGGTACTCTTGAAGGTTATGGCTATAATTATTGCTATTATAATAAATCTACCAAAACAGGGATTTTATACTATGCCTCCAAAATTGAAACACAAGATTCTACACAGAATAATTTTACAGGATATTATGACATAGAAACAGTTCTTGAAAATATGGGTATTAGCTTTAGTAAAGTATTGGAAAGTAATTATACTCCTTATGATGCCACAGGTGTAGTTCGATATAAATTGGTCGGATATGGAACAACATTGTTATATAGCTCTGCAAACCAGAATTATGCTTTTGCTCGATATTATACAAAAGATGGTAATAAAGGAGCATGGGCAACCACCGAATTTAAGAAAGGCGATTATATTACAGGTTCGCTTATATTTAGTTAAGTTTCAGATATTGCCTTAGTAATTGCACCGTCGTATTTAATATTATCACTGTTTAGTTGTAGAATGAAAATAAGACATAAGGTATTAACAAAAATTACAAAAGAAGATGTAAGGTATTTCCTTATCGAACATGACGAACTACAAGAAGCGATTCGCAAGGTTGGTAGCACCTTAGTGGAAACACTGGGGTGCTTTTTTGATACACATTTTTTAAATTTAGGAGGTAATTTATGAGTAAGTTATTCGGAATTGACACATCAAGGTGGCAGGGAGACTTTGATTTCAAAAGTGCAAAGGATAATGAGGGTGTAGACTTTGCTATTATCAAGGCAGGCGGTGCTGATGATGGCTTGTACGAAGATAGAGAGTTTGAAAACAGTTACAATAAGTTGGAAAGTGCAGGAATCCACAAAGGAGCCTATTTCTTTGGTAACGCATTAAGTGATGATGAAGCCGTAAATGAAGCCCGATATTTTGCACAGCTTTTAGCAGGCAAATCATTCTGCTATCCAGTATTCTATGATGTTGAAGCAGGTATGGTTACTGGCAGCGACCTTACAGACATTATTATGGCATTCCTTGATGAAATGAGAAATGCAGGATATAAGAATGTCGGCTTATACTCATATGAGAACTGCATTAACAATTATGTAGATATTTTGAGAGTAAAAGAAGCTGGTTATGCCGTTTGGGTAGCAAAGTATTCAGATGCAGAACCTAGAATTGCCGTTGATTATGATATGTGGCAGTTCGGTGGAAGTGTTAATTATCTTAGAGACGCACAGATTAACGGACAGACAGTAGACCAGAACTATTGTTACACTGATTATTGCACAGACCATGTTGTTGAAGACATTACAGTACCAGACTATGAGCCAGTACCAGACACTAAATACCATAAGGGCGATACAGTTAAGGTTATTAACGCTATCCAGTACGATAATGGTGAGCCATTCAGCACTTACTATGATAAGTACAGTGTCTTATCAGCTAGTGGCAGAAGAGTTGTTATCGGTGTTGACGGCGTAACTACTGCTGCTATTGGCGAGGATAACATCAGCCTTGTTAAGTGCATTTATGACAATGACAATGACGTCAACACGGATACAGTAAGTCGTGGTGACGGCAAGAAAGTCAGAGTGCTTGATAACATTGATTATGACGGTGCAAGATTTGCGGTATATTATGATGAATATGATGTAATTGAAGAGGACGGAGACAGAATTGTTATAGGTATCGGCACAACAATCACAGCCGCTGTAAATATTGCTAACCTTGAATTTGTCGGCGGTACAAGTTCTGATGATGCACCTACAGATATCCCATTCAGTGAAGATATTGAAGGGGGTAGCACGGTGAGATTTGTCGGCGATACTGATTATGACGGCACAGTTATTAAGGCTTGGTTTGATGAGTATACAGTATCAGAAAGAAGCGGAGACAGAGTTGTGCTTGTGCATGACGGAGAATTATTCGCAGCAGTCAATGTAACTGATTGCGAATTAGTGTAATCTTAATAAAAATACCGGGAGTGTAATGCTCCCGGTAATATCTTAATGAATATCATATATTTCTGATATGACAACAGGTATTGTTTTTCTTGCATTTAGCACTGTTGTATAAGAATATGTCTTATCAGTTCCTTTGCAATAAAAAGTAACCTTATCATTTTCTATAATCCTATCAAGACCTGTATTTAATTTTACTACAATTAAAACATTGTTATCTGCTATCATTCCATCTTCATAAACAGAAGCTAATATAACAGAATAGCATTCAGGACCACCTTTAACAAGAAAAGAAGAGCCATCTTCTACAAGCTGAATAACATGGGTTTCAAGCGTGAAATCTTTATCAATATAATTTTGTGGTTTTCTTGTTAAATCGGAAGCAGTAGCTTTATCAGAGTACATCATTCTATCTTCTTTAAAAGTAACATCTTTAAAAAGAGCTTTTTTATTTATTCCAGAACCAGAAGTTTTCTTTTCGGTTTGAGTTTCGGTTTGCGTTTCTGTTGCGGTGCCCTCGATATTATCAGAAGCACCATTCTGACACGCTACAAGGCTCAATAAGCACATAACAAGCATAATGCTTACAATTCTCTTTTTCATAGGCAAATCCCCCTTAAATTTAATTTAACTAATCATATCACAATATACATAATTTGTCGAATGATGTCAAAACTTGCGATATCTTTAAGTTGATTTTTACATTATCAGTATTTATAATAACAATTGTCCGAGAGAGTTCGGACGAAATCTTCAAGTTTCGGCTAGGTGGCACTGTTTGATTGGCGTTGGCAGTGTCACCGCTGAAAACTGTTAATCTACTGGGGGTAGGTTGACATGCGAGAACAGATGTTCTATAATAACCTCATTATTGTGGTTAAGGGAGGGGATATAAAATGAATATGGAGGAACGCAAAAATGAAATTTACAGCTTGATAAAAGAGGTTAATGATGAAGATGTAGTGGAATACATCTTCAAAATTGTAAAAGACATAACAAAAACCGGCACAGCCTAACGACTGTACCAGCAGTGCAACACAGAAAAGTAAAAGAGCATTACAATTTGAATCGTAAAGTGTTTTAATTAAAGTTCATCATAGGCAAGTAAACCAAGTTTTGTCACAGTTACATCTTCAAGAGTTTGAATGATATAACCTTTGTGATTGAGTTCTTTCATAAACGGCAACATCGAAACCATATCAATGCCAAGACTATTGGCGATGTCAGCATAATCAGTGTTGCCGTTTTTATTCCTTTTCTCTACTATGGCTCTTAAAAAATCTTTCGATTCAATCATTTATTACTACTCTCCTTTAAATAAATTAATTAAACTGAGAACATACTTTTGCTGTTCGTCACTTAACTCAAAAAATGTTTTTAACGAGTGTAATAATCTTTTGTCATTTCTGACTTTAATCCACAAATCAGCTTGTTCAGACAAAATAAGCTGTTCTTCTTCGCCAGTTCTTAAATATTCGGCTGATACACCTAAATATTCGGCAATTTTCCCCAACCTATCATCTGGTAATGTGCCTTTACGCAACTGACCTATATATCCGTTAGCAAAACCACATTCTAATTCTAATTTATGTATTGAAATCTTCCTTTGCTTGCATAGGTCTTTTACTCTTTCTACTGTGTTCATTTGTATTTTCCTCCATTTTTAGAGTTTCACCTAAAAAAGGTGTTGACAAATTAGAGAACACTCTATATAATAAGCTTAAAGGTTAGGGAAAAGCCTAAAATAAACTTAAAGGGAAGTGTTCTCAAAATATGTTTCTCGACAATTCATATATTAGAACTTTCTCTAAAGATTGTCAAGCTTTTCTCTAAATCTTTATCAAATAAAGAAAGGAGAAGTCTATGTTTTATCAAAATGTTGTTGCTTATTGCGAAGAAAATAATTTGTCAATACACGCATTTGAAAAAAAATGCGGTCTTGGCAACGGGGTTGTAGGCAGGTGGAAAGATAATAATTCTTTACCAGCATTAACTACAGTACAAAAAATTGCAGAAGCAACAAGAATTCCAGTTGAAAAATGGATTAAGTAAAAAGAGGCAACAACGAAAAAACTTTGTGATACTGCATTGGTAACATTAATAATCACTGTTGTTCTTGCGGTATTAAATTTTTCACTTACGATACTGGACTTATTATTTTGATAATAAGCAGAAAGGAGTAGGAATGAGAAAACCATATGTAATCAACAGTGATGGCGAGTTCAAAACATTACAGGATTGCGTAGAGCAGATGGCATTGGGTATCGCTGATGATGTGAAAAATGGTGAAAAAACCGAGAAAATACAGGGTGAATGTAAAATCCTCGATTCTCTCACCAATGCTTTGATGGCGATTAAATCTTAATAGCCATTACGAAAAGGATTACTGATTGCTGTAACTTTAGCAGGCTGTGATTTGATAGTGCTTATAAATCCATCATAGTATTTGCGGTACTCTTCTTTGAATTTAGGCGCATCACCTTGATAACCACATATTTTAGCCAGAGAATAAAGTTCAGCGAGTTTTGAGTTATCCATTAAATTTATCACTTCTTTTCTATTAGGATAAGAGGATTATAGCACAAACGGATTAGAATTTTTGATATTGATGCAATAGAAAAGTGATGGTAGCGGTAAATAGTCACAAACTTTTATTCAAACATCATTAGTTCTTTTTGACAGGGATAGCGCCCTGTTCGTATCAAGTGTGAATTACCTACCGATTGGCAGTTTTGTCTTTAGCATTTTTATTTAATTCTATTGATATAGAAATAAGAGTATATAGGGTGCAGAAGTCTAAACCACAGAAGTATGAGCCGACCACTGATATACACAATGCTATGACAGTATCCATACAATCTCCTTTCGGAAAGTGTCTACCATCACCTTTCTATTGTATCAATAAATATAAAGTTCTACAAGTTACAGCAGATAGGAATGAGCAGAATCACTCAAATGCACCTTAAAAGGTCAAAATATATCACACACAAATACAAAAGGAAAGGAATGTGTTTATGGAGCTACAGATTTTTAGCAATTCAGAGTTTGGAGAAATCCGAACTATTACTAAAGATGATGGACCTATGTTTTGCTTGGCTGATGTGTGCAAGGCATTGGAACTTACACAGCCATCAAAGGTTAAAGAGAGGTTAAACCCAAAGGGTGTGAACAGTATTCCTACCCTTACAAAAGGTGGAGAACAAAAGCTGTTATACATCAACGAGAGCAATCTTTACAAGACAATCTTTCAGAGCCGTAAAGAAAGTGCAGAAAGATTTACAGAATGGGTTACATCAGAAGTCCTTCCATCAATCAGAAAGAACGGCGGCTACATAGCAGGGCAGGAAACAATGTCTGATGAAGAACTTATGGCAAAGGCACTTCTTGTAGCCAATAACAAGATAGCTGAAAGAGACAAGATAATCGAACAGAAGCAGGCAAGAATTGAACAGATGAAACCTAAAGAGATTTTTGCAGACGCAGTAGCAACAAGTCATACATCAATTCTTGTTGGAGATTTAGCAAAGTTGATTTGTCAGAATGGTGTGCAAATCGGGCAGAGGCGGTTATTTGTATGGTTAAGAGATAAGGGCTATCTGATTAAGAGTGGCAGTTCTTACAATATGCCGACGCAGAGGTACATTGAGCAGGGGCTATTTGAAATCAAGGAAAGTAACCTTGTTAATCCAGATGGAAGCGTAAGAATTACACGCACACCAAAGGTAACGGGCAAAGGACAGGTTTACTTTGTGAACAAGTTTCTGAAAGGAGATAACAGTGTTTCCGTTTGACGATTCATTAACTTTTGATGAAATACAGGACATTACAAGACATGAAAGCGAGAGGGTTATTGCTGTTACAGGCGGCAAGGTTAGTGACATAAACTTGATTAACGAAATCTGCATAGATTTATATTTACAGATAGAACACGAAGTCGGGTGTCGTTTTAGCTGTATTAAGCATGATGATTTAGCAGATGTACATGAGTTCATTGATTCTTACGAACCGCCATTGTGCCTAATGAAAAGGATAAAAGAATATGAAAGAAAAGATAATTAACATATCCGCAACACTGGCAGGAATCAGCCTTATAGCGTTGATTCTAAGACCGGTACAGCCGCAAGCTAAGATTAATCAGCAGAGTGCAGTGTTAAGTGAATGCTACAACTCACATGTTGATTATAAGGTTGAAACTGGAGAGATAAGTGTTGATGAATATGAGTTATCGCTTATGGCGCATTTACTGATGGGCGAATGCGGAGCGACGTACAACGACGATGAAATGCTATATCTTGCAGGAGCCGTTGTTTTGAATCGGGTACAAAGTGAGTATTTTCCTAACAGCATTGAAGAAGTTATCTATCAATCAGGGCAATATCAATGTACAGAGCTTATGAACAGTGGATTCTACAAAGAACCAACAGAAAGATGTTGGAGAATAGCAGAAGAATTATTAATAAGCGGATATGACATACCTAGCAATGTGTTGTATCAAGCTGAATTTAAACAAGGCGGTGTTTATAAGAAAGTGCAGAACATGTACTTTTGCTACAGATAAGGAGTTTGTTTATGGAGAAAAGAATAAGAGAAGAATTATTCAATCTAGGCATTCACTCTAACAGAAAGGGTTATGTATACATTGTTGATATTATGAGCAATCTTGATTCTGCATTAGCAATAGGTGACGCAGTTAAGAAAGTTGCTGAAAAATACAGCAAAAGCAAGGATTCTATCGGAAGTGCGGTAAGAAATGCTATTAAGACAGCAAATCATAGCCTTGAGGTATGGAAGAATTACGATTGCCTGACAACAAAAGGATTCATTACAACAATGTATTACAGATGTAAGGAGAGTGCCAATGAGTAGTATAAAAAGAATCATTAAGTTGAATAGAAACAGGCAGAGAGTCATAAGAGAAAAGGATTTTAGAAAATTCTATACTTTCAGCTGCAAAATCCATTTGATTGAAAGAATGGATAAAGTACCAATAGGAAGTTACATATTAAAGTAAGGAGAGGAAAAATGGAAAATGCAATTAATAACAACAATATCACATTAGCAGGAGTAGTTGAGAAAGAGCCAGAGTACTCGCATGAAGTACTTGGCGAGGGGTTTTATGTGTTCATGCTCAAGTGTTCAAGAACAAGTGGTAACAAGGATACATTACCAGTAATGATATCGGACAGACTTACTGATGTCAGAGAAATCAAAGTAGGACAGGTTGTCACAGTTTCAGGACAGATAAGAAGCTTCAACAGGCACATTGATGATGTGAAGAGCAAGTTGATTTTATCTGTATTTGCAAGAGAACTTGAACTGGCACAGGACGCAACCGAACTGTCATTTGAAGAAGATATTAATACAGTTATGCTTGATGGTTTCGTATGCAAGCCACCTATATACAGATGTACTCCAAAGGGCAGAGAGATTGCAGATATCTTAGTAGCAGTAAACAGACCATATGGTAAGTCAGATTACATACCATGTATAGCATGGGGAAGAAATGCAAGATTTGCGGGTGGACTTGAAGTTGGAGAACACATTCAGATCCAGGGAAGATTCCAGAGCCGTGAGTACACTAAGAAGATAAGTGACAATGAGATTGAGACAAGGGTTGCTTATGAAGTATCAGTAAGCAGAATTGATTACGCAGAGGAGGGTGAAGCCAATGCATAGTGATATTACAGTTAGAGATTTAGCAAGTATGGTTATTGATGAAGATGTGGTATGCCAGATATGGACACCGCAATACGGAACAGTATTTAATGGTTCGTTTGAGGAAGCTAAGTATTCAGCCTATGCGGATAGGGAAATTGATAACTTCCAAGTTGAAGATGGCGTATTTGTTATGAATATATAATAAGGAAGGGATATTGTTTATGAGAGCAACTTTAAAAAGGGTAGTTCTTGAAAACTTTATGTGCTATGCACACGCAGAGTTTGATTTCTATGCCATTACAAAAATTACAGCTAAGAATGGCAAAGGTAAGTCAACTATTGCAACAGCTTATCTGTGGTGCTTGTTTAACTGTGACTATGAATTAAAGGATAATCCGGTTGTCAGAAGAGAGATTGACGGAAAATCCGTTGATGATATGGATACAAGTGTTGAGCTTACACTTGATGTTGACGGAAAAGAAGTAACTATGAAGAAAGTGCAGAAGCGTACTTACAGTAAGGACGGCAGTAGTTATAAAGACGACAACAAGTATTTTATCAACGATGTGCCTAAGACATTAAAGGATTTCAATGCATATCTTGATGTTGATATGAATGTATTTAAGATGTGCAGCAATGTAAATGCTTTTCTTAATCAGAAACCAGCAGAAATGAGAGAATACCTATTCAGCCTTGTGGGAGATGTTACAGACCTTGATATAGCTTCACAGAAAGCCGAATTAGCGGAGTTAGTTCCTTTGCTTAATAAGTATACAGTTGAGGAATTATCCGCTATGAATAAGGCTACCAAGACTAAGATTACAAAGGATTTGCCTATTCTTGACGGACAGATTAAGGAAAAGGAAAGAGATATTCAGCTTAAACAGGCTATTGAAGTATCTGACCTTGAATTACAGAAGAACAGCCTTAAAGCGCAGATTGCTGATTGCGTGGCAAAGCAGACCGACAATGACAAGCTGATAGCTGAATATGACAAGGCTAGTTCGGATATTCTCAATCTTAAATTTGAGCTTAGTGATATGAGCCGTAAAGCTAATGAAGAAAATGTTAAGGCTAGGAGAAAACTTGAATCACAGATTAGTAACCTTAATTATGTGATTGAGGATAGCGAGCAGTCAATCAGCAATGCAGAGGGTGTAGTCAACTTTGATAAGGATAAGATAGCTGAATATCAGAAAACACTTGACGATAGCAGGACTGAATGGAAAGCTGAAAAAGAGCGTGTATTTGACGAGAACAGCCTTATTTGCCCTTATTGCAAGCAGGAATACCCAGAGGATAAGAAAGAGGAATTAAGGGCAGATTTTAAGACGCACAAAGAAACCGAACTTAACAGAATTACTGATAAAGGCAACACAGCTAAGAAAATGCTTGATGAAGTCAAAGGATTGTTAACTGGAGCTGAACAGGAATTGGCTGACAGAAAGCAGAAGTTAGAGAAGCATTTAGTTGATTTAGCAGACCTTGAAAAGCAGTTATCAGAACTTCCACAGGAAATTGATGTATCAGCCACCGAAGAATACAAAGCACTTGAACAGAAGATAGCTGAAAAGGAACAGGCTATGCACAAGGCTAATGATATTTCGGCAGTTAAGGCAGAATTAAAGGTACAGGAAACAGCTTTAAGGCAGCAGTTAGCAGAATGTGAAAGCCAGATTGCAAAGTCTGATACGGCAGCAGATGAACAGCGACTTGAAGAATTAAGGCAGATAAGGACTGATTCTGAACAGAATAAGGCTAATGCTGAGAAAATTCTTGATTTGCTTGATGAACTTGATAAGGCAAAGAATGAAGCCTTGACAGAAGCAGTAAACAGCCATTTTGGGTTAGTTAAGTGGCAGTTGTTTGAATATGCTAAGAATGGTAATTACAAGAGCTGTTGCATACCGACAGTTGACGGAAAGAGCATTTTAACAACTATGAGCAACAAGGGTAACAGGATTTTAGGCAGAGTTGATATTTGCAATTCTATTCAGAAGATTAGCGGTATATCGGTGCCTATTATTTTAGATGACTCTGAAAGCCTTAGTACAGATAATCAGAAGAAAGTTTCTGAAATGGTGGATAGTCAGTTGATTATGCTGATTGTTAATGACAGTGAGAAATTAGAGATTGCGGAGGGATAATATGACGAAATTAAGAGTTTGGTATAATTGCCAAGTAGGAGCGGTTAAAAACTTTTATGTCGAAGTTGAAAGCATTGAACAGGCTTGGAAAATCCTTAATACATTATGGAATTATGATTTATTTCAGTATGAAAACAACATAAAGCCAGATTACTGTAATGCTTCTGGACTTGAATATTTTGATGAAGAAGAACAGGAATGGTGCGAGTGGTACGATGATGACGGATTGGATATAAAAGAACATTTTGAAGAAAGTGAGGAATAATTATGGCAGAGAATACAGCAGTTGCGGAAAAGAAAGAAGAAACAGCAGTACAGCACATTAACAAGGTAACGGACTTTAGTCTTGGAATATTCGGTACATCTGATAATTTTACAATGGCATATCAAATGGCAAAGGCATTATCACAATCTACATTAGTTCCAAGAGAGTATCAGAAAAGCGAAGCTAACTGTATGATAGCGATTGACCTTGCCATAAGAATGAAAACAAGTCCATTTTTAGTAATGCAAAACCTTGATGTTATACAGGGCAAACCCGGTTGGAATGCAAAGGCACTTATCGGAATGATAAACACTAGCCGAAAGTATGACAGCAGTTTGCATTTTGAAGAAAAAACCGACAAGAATGGAAAGCCTTTTAGCTGCATGTGTTACGCATTTGAGAACGGAGAAAGAATAGATGGACCGGTAGTCGATATGGATATGGCAGTTGCAGAGGGCTGGGTAGGAAAGAACGGAAGTAAATGGAAAACAATGCCACAGGTAATGCTTGCATATCGTGCCGCATCATTTTTTTCAAGAAGATATTGCCCGGAAATTTCAATGGGCTTATATACCTCTGATGAGATTATTGACGGAGATTTTACAGACAGAAATTATTCTGTTGAAAATATGCAGTCACAGGTTGCAGAGGAAATCACAAATAATGCTAATTCAGTAGAATTTGTAGAAGATTCAGAAACAGAAGCAACCGAAAAACAGGCGGAAGATAGCACATTGCCACCATTTATGCAGGCAGAATAGGAGATTGAGTATGAGAGTAATTTCACAGGACGGAACAATAGATATCCCATATAGTGATTATCAATTATTTGTTATTGGTGCTAAATATGATGCAAAAGTAGCGCGTATATATTGCCAAAGCTCATACGCACCAAGTGTAAAAATTGCTGAATACTCAAGCAACGCAAAGGCACTTAAAGCTATGAAGACGCTTAGAAAATCATATGAAAATAATGAGTTTTATCATTGCATAGCCGGTTCAAAGCGTTTTGAAGAAGTACAGAGTATTTTGAGCGAGGAACAATTTCAGAAAGCTACAACAGAGTACTTTCAGTTCCCGCAGGATGATGAAATCGAGGTGTAAATATGAAACAAAATCCAATAATATGTGCGTGCGAATTGTGTGGAAAACCACAGCAAAAAGATGAATTACGTTCTAATAAAAATTGGAATGTTTATGACGCAAAAGCTGTTTGTGAGTGCGGTGGAAAATTCAAAATAATGCTAAGAGAAGATGCGGAGAAATTAAGGAATGAAACTTAAATGTATTGCAACAGGAAGTGCAGGAAATTGCTATCTGCTAACTTCCAACAGTGGAGAAACACTTATCCTTGATTGTGGAATACCGATTAAGGAAATTAAAAAAGGCTTAGATTGGAACATGAGGGGGATAAGGGGCATGATAATAAGTCATGCCCACCTCTAGACCATAGCAAGTCATTAAACGATTTTAAGTCAATGGGAATACCGATACTTGCCCCATATTTAGGCGATAGCCGTAAATCAATGAACATGGGCGAATTTACAGTAAAGCCTTTTGATTTAACGACAATAGATGGAAGCTGGACACACACAGACGCAAACGGCGAACCTTGCCCGATATATGGCTTCCTGATAACTCACAAGGAAATGGGAAGAATGCTTTATATAACCGATTGTGAGGTTGTCAAGTGGAAGTTTAGAGATATAAACCACATTCTCTTGGGTGTGAATTATGACAAGGATTTAATCGACAGGGATAACACAGGCAAAGCTAATCACGTTTTCAGAGGTCACTTATCCATTGACACAGCTTGTGATTTTGTTAAAGCAAATTATTCAGACAGCTTACAGAATGTCATAATGTGCCATTTATCAGCAGAAAATGCTGATAGAGATATTTTTATCGAGAAAATGAAAAAAGTTGCTTGTGGGGCAAATATAGATGTTGCGGTAGCAGGGAAAAGTTGGGATTTGAAAAATCCTAGCGAATGTCCGTTTTAGAAAGGAGAATTGATATGCCAAACTGGTGCGAGGGAATGTTAAAAATCAGAGGAAAGCAGGAAGATGTATTTAATCTTCTAGCTGACAATCTTCAAGTTTGGAAAACAGTTATCATTAGAGAACCAAAATTTGATATGCGAGAAGAACTTGACAAAGAAGCCATTGAGATAGACCGAGAAGATGGAACTATATATGTCGAAAAGACTGCATATATAAAAGGCACTCGCAGAAACTTTGTTGAGCCAAACGACATAAATGTCTGGAAAAGAAAAGATGGAAATGCCTGTATTGCTGTGGAATTTAAAGCAGCTTGGGATGTAGAAAGTGAACCATACATTGAATTATCCAAAGCATACAATGTGGATATAAAAATAGAAGCATTTGAAAGAGGTATGGAATTTAGCAGGTATATCCTTATCGAAAACGGCAACTTAAAAGAGGATAAAGAAACTAAATATGATGATTATGTATGGGAATGCGTAATGCCTAATCTTGATGGCTGATTAAAGGCAGAAAGGAGCAGAAATGGAGAGATTAACAAAGACAATGAGGTGTCAAGATGGAGCAAGACTTTATGATATATCAAACGAGCTATTTGGATTAAACATCAGCAGAGCAGATAAAACAAGAATGATTTTAGAAAAACTTGCAGATTATGAGGACTTAGAAGAACAAGGCAGACTTGTTAAATTACCTTGCAAAGTGGGAGATACTGTTTATCATGTTGTGCAAGGAAGAATCGTTGAGGTTTCCAATGTTGATTTGTTTTTCTTATTGTTATCGGTTGCTGAGAACAGGTTTAATGATTCGGTATTCCTCACAAAAACCGAAGCCGAAACGAAACTGAAAGAATTGGGAGGTGGAGAATGAGTACAGGAGCGAATTTGGAAGAAGTGAAAATCGTAGCAGATAACATTGGCGCATCACTATATTATGGCGTCTACAGTAAAGCACTCGATGATTTGTTAAATTCTCTTCCGGATTGTGATTATGTCGGAATAGAGCGTCTTGTTTGATTGGCGGAACAGTTAAAGAGAGGTGGAGAAAATGAGTAAAACAATAGTATTGATTATACTCTGCCATTTAATGGGCGATTATGTACTGCAATGTGATTTTATTGCATAAACAAAAGGAAAGAATTGGTATCACTTATTTGTACATTGTGCATTGTATTGTGTTCCATTCCTAGTAGTATTCGGTTGGACATGGCAGTTGGCAGTAATTTTCATTTCACATCTGATTATCGACCCTTTAAAGGCTAGGTGGAATAAGATTACATACACGCAAGACCAAGTATTACATTATATTATCGGACTTACGTATTTATTATGATTGAGAGGTGGAGAAAATGAAAGTAGTAATTGACATACCTAACGATTTCACAGGAGATTATATTGTCGACAAATTCAAAGATTTCTTTTCAATGGTTATTGCGGATATTGATTGTAAAGGTATGTGTGGTAAATACGAGAAAGAAATTGCTGAAATGTTTTTAAAAGCATTTGACGATAGCGAAGAAAAGATTTCTTGTAATTGCCAGCACAACAGCAATTCAAGAGAGAATGAGCCTTGTTGCAGATGCGATAGCAGAAAAGCGAAAATAAATAAGGCTAAAGTCGACAGCTTAGAAATAATCGCACGAACGCTAGACGATAAGCCTTATTATGAATTGAAGTACAGGCTGGTTGGTAAAAAGGATTATTCTATCGGATATAGTTCTTACGATTTAAAGTCGGTATTAAGTGACATTGATATATATTTTGAGATTGTGGAAAACAATAGAAAGGAGAGAATTGAGAAAAATGAAAGTAGTAACAGTTAGTGATTTGATAAAAATTCTTGATACAAAGGAAAATAGATATGGGGCTACAGGAAAACCGAGAATATTGAATTTATCTTTAAATGGCAATTTTGCTGGCAGTATTGAATCTGTAAAGTTAGATGGTTATGGAGATGGGCTTATTGCAGATGTAACGATGGAGATTACTTCATCTAAATTCACAACAACCAATGCCGACAGGATAAGGAATATGTCGGATGAAGAATTAGCAGATACATTATTTGATAGCTGCCTTGAAGTTATGCATAAAGACGAATGTCATGCGGATGTCGGGATGTGTAAGAAATGTATATCTAATTGGCTTCAATCAGAAGCGGAATAGGAGAGAATATGGAAGATAGATATTTATTCAAAGCAAAGAGAGTCTATAACGGTGGAAAATGGGTGCAAGGATATTATGTAAAAGGTTTAGATATGTATAACAAAGAAGTTCATCTAATATTTGAACCTAACACAATGTTTTATTCTAGCGGAGAGACAGACGGATGGTACAAAGTAGACCCAACCACTATTTGTCGATGCACAGGTTTGAAAGACAAGAACGGCAAGCTGATTTGGGAGAATGATATTGTTGTTTGTCGTGATTGCACAGAAGAAAAATATGTGATTGCGTGGAAACAGGATGAGGCTTGTTTTGAATATCAGCAATATGGTTGCTCAATAATGAATTTTGAACAATTAAGCGGTTGTGAAGTAGAAGTTATCGGCAACATTTTTGACAATGCAGGGTTATTGGAAAGCGAGGGATAACATGAAAGAGAGCGAAGCAATAAGAGAAAAAAAGGAAATTCGCAATCGAACTAAAGCAATTAGTCCATCAAAAATGTGTTGAAATCAATCACTATGTCAGCGGTTGTGACAGTCCGTTTAGTTATTTACAGATTGCAGATGTACAGGAAAGTTTGAGGGAGATTGAAAACACTTTGAATATTAAGGCTAAGGAGCGATGAAGAATGAGATTAATTGACGCAGATGTATTTGAGAAGTTTATAAGAAAAAATTGTACAGATTCGCTTGTAGATTTGTGGTGTGAATTAGTACGAAGACAACCAACATCTTATGATGTAGATAAGGTTGTGAAACAGTTGGAAGAACTTAGAAAAGAATGTGAAGACCCATTGCAGGATTATGACCCAAATTATTTTATTGTCAAAGCAATCGAGATAGTAAAGGCAGGTGGCAATTCTTGAGTTATCAGAACATAGCAAGAGCCAAGGCAATAGAACAAGAAAACAAAAAGCGACTATTGAAACTGAATCCAAAACTGAATGACAAAAGTGGAATATATTTCTTGACAAGAACTGACGAAAACAATATCTCATATTTTTACATAGGACAGGCGGTTAGGATTATACAGAGGATGTGCGGACACCTTGTAGGGTATCAACACATAGACCTATCCCTAAAAAAAAGGGGCTTTTATAGTGATGATAACCCTTATGGGTGGAAGTTGAATTTTATCAATTATCCCGAATCTGAACTTGATAAATGGGAACAGTACTGGATTTTGGAGTACACCAAGAAAGGTTATCAGTGTCGCTATAATAAGACAGCTGGCGGTCAAGGAGAGGGCAAGGAAAAGATAAATGAATTTAAACCCTCTAAGGGCTACAGAGACGGCATACAGCAAGGCAAAAAGGTGTTAGCAAGGGAATTATCCTCTATCGCAGAAAAGCACCTTATAATCCGCTTAAAGCCAGAAAAAGAGCATAATAAGGTATCGCAGAAACAGTTTGAGAAGTTTATGGGTTTATTGAAAGCGGGTGAAAGCGATGCTAATTCCGAAAGTTAAAGCCAAAGGATTTGAAAAATTCGGATTTAAGAAATGCAGGGGTGAAAGTGGCAAGAATGGTTGCTATTACCTTTGTGTTGCAAGAGGTGTGAAAATGCTTTTTGTGAGTGATGTGTATTTCGACGTTATAGATTGGATGAGAGGTTGTATCGACCCAAGAATCCACAAAGACGCAAATTGCAGGTACAGAGACAACAGGACATATTTTGATATTATTTATGAGCTAATCAAGGCAGATATGCTTGTAAGCAATTGTATGAAAGCGGGTGATTCAGAATGAAAAGAAATGATTGCATAGAGGCATTAGATCGCTTAAAAGAAAAGCTGAAAGAAAAAGATATAATTGCTGTACAGGATAGTGAAGATGATTATAAATGTCCTGTGTGCGGTCAGATTTTTACAGGAGAAGATATTATTAAATACTCTTACAAGTGGTGCTATAACTGTGGTCAGAGAGTAGATTTTACTCTTCCGAGAAACAGATTTAACTAATTAAAAATCAAAGAAAGGAATAGGTTGTGCGCACATAAAACCGAGGTTTCCTTTTGGTAGATTTAAAATGTATAAAAAGAAGATTAAATGCGAGATATATCGTGATTCTATGCAGAATTACAAGAAATATGCAATACCGCCAGCACAGCTTATTATTGCTGATGTTCCTTACAATGTAGGAACTAACTTCTACGGAAGTAACCCTATGTGGTACAACGGCGGCGATAATAAAAACGGAGAGAGCAAACTTGCGAAAAAGGCGGCTTTCAATTCGGATTTTAACTTTAATTTGTATGAATACTTCCATTTTTGTTCAAAGATGTTGAAAAAAGAGGACACAAAGCCTATCGCAAGGGGCAGAAGTAGTAATAGCCCTTGTATGATTGTATTTTGCTCATTTGAACAGTTGTCAACATTGATTGCCGCCGCAAAGAAACACGGATTTGTCAATTACATACCGCTTGTATTCTGTAAAAATTACAGTCCGCAGGTGCTTAAAGCTAATATGCGTATCGTTGGTGCTACGGAATATGCACTTGTACTGTACCGAAATAAGTTGCCAAAGTTCAGAAATGGCTTGCAGATTGATGAAAACGGAAAGAATATCAGAGGAACAGGACATATGGTATTTAACTGGTTTGACGGCGGTAATGAAGCGGAATGGGGCAGAACTTACTATAACAATGGCTCGTATATGATGTGGGAAAAAGACGGAAAAGATGTACCTAAAATTCATCCAGCACAAAAGCCGGTAGCAGTCCTTAAAAAGCTGATTGAGATTTTTACAGACGAGGGAGATGTTGTTATTGACCCTTGTTGTGGTAGCGGTAGCACACTAAGAGCCGCCGCAGAGCTTGGCAGAAGTGCATACGGATTCGAGATTGACAGAAACTTTTACGAGCGTGCAAAGAATGAAATGCTTGTATTTGAAAACGACAATCAAATGAATATAAGTGATTTTATAGGAGATACAGTATGACGCAAGACGGACAGTTTGAATTAACCGACTTTTTAGGTAAGAAGATTGTGAACAAATCTGTTATGGACTTGACAGCTTGGATTAATAGCCAAGGCAAAGCACAGTATACGCAGATTGGTGAGATTGTAGAAGATGTTTACAATCGTGAAAAAGACAGCGGAGAACTTGTCGAAAGGCTTACAAATGCAGTATCGGTGTATGTTCTTAATCAATCTATGAGATATATGGATTATTTGAGAAAGGAAAGCGAGTGATGAAAGACGAAACAAAGCAGGAGATACAGATTTTACTTGACCTACTTAAAGGAAGTCTTACAAGAAATGGTGTAAGTATGGCGACGGACAGAGAGGGCAACTTGATGTTCTTTGATACATCTGCCTATGTTAGAAGTAAAGGCAAGGAATTTGACGGATTTAGAGTTAGTATTAACGATTTAGTGAAGTAACAATGTGACAGAACTTGAAGAGGTAATTATGGCAGGCAACTTTATTAAAATTGACAGAAAGATTTTAAAGTGGGAATGGTGGAGCGATATTAATACATTCAGACTTTTTATGTATATGTTGATAAGTGCCTATTGGAAAGACGGAAATTATAAAGGCAAGATAATTGAAAGAGGGTCTTTCCCCTCTTCAATATCTGAATTATCAAAAGAAACTAATTTGTCTGTAATGGAAATTCGTACCTCGCTAAAACACTTACAATTAACAGGCGAAATAACAAGCAAAGCAACAAACAAATTCACGATATTTACTGTGGTTAACTACAATTTGTATCAAACGGATAACAAGCAAGATAACAAACAAATAACAGACAACTTAACAAACAATCAACAAACAGATAACATTCTATTAACAAACTCTATATTAAAAGAAAGTAAGAATGAAAGAACAGAAGAAATTAAAGAAGATAAGAATACAGAAAAAGATATTACTAACGTAATATCCAAAAAGAAAAGTTATTATCCCAATGATGAATTACTTGATGAAGCATTTAACGAGTATGTGACAATGCGTAAGAGAATTAAAAAACCTATATGCACTGACAAGGCATTGCATAGGGCTATGAATACCCTTGAAAAGCTATCAGGCGGAGATAATGACTTAGCCATTAAAATTCTTAATCAGTCAGTAGACCATTGCTGGCAAGGCTTGTTCGGGTTGAAAGAAGATAATTCTAATAAACAAGGCAATCAGAATTTCAATAAGGGTGCTATTGATTGGGATAATGTGTAAAGGAGAAAAATTATGTATTCAGATACAATTTACGAAATCACAGTTAATGATAGTGAAAGAGCAGTTATTGAAGATATATTAAATATATTAGATAATTGCCCTATTGATTTGGGTAATTGTGATTATGTGGATATTTTTAGAAGCATAGCAAATAAAAGCTCAAATGTAGACGCAGATGGTATCAAAATTTTATATGAATTAGGAGGTAGCAACGCTTGACAAGAGAAGAAACAGTTAAAATCATTCGCATTATGTGCGATTGCTACCCTAACTACAAACCTAACAACCTATCAGAGACGGTAGATGTGTGGAATATGATGTTAGAAAATTACAGTTATGAACAAGTGTCAGTCGCACTTAAAGCATATATCAACTCTGATATAAGTGGATTTGCTCCAAGTATAGGACAGTTGATAGGTAAAATACAGACAATATCACAGCCGCAGGAACTTGACGGAATGACAGCTTGGGGATTGGTTAGTAAGGCATTACGGAATGGCACATATGGAGCGGTCGAAGAGTTTAACAAGCTACCACCACTTGTCAGGCAGGCGGTTGGTATGCCAGACAACCTTAAAAACTGGGCAACGTCAGACTATCAGACGATTGAAACAGTAATACAATCAAATTTTCTAAGAACTTACGAAACAGTTGTTAAGCGTGCGAATGAAATAAATCGTATGCCGGACAATATCAAATCACTTATCGAAAAGACGAATGCAAATTCGTATAAGGCTCAAATCGAGCAAAAATTCCAAAGAGATATAAATACATTGCAAATTAAAGAAAATACCCTTATCGGTCAAAATACAAACGCAGAAGAGTATATTGAAGCACCTCAAGATATTCAAGAAAGAATAAACGCCATGAGGTAAATTATGAAACCCAAAAATTGTATTTATCCCGATTGCTTTAACTGTACTCTAGATGATTGCGAGTATGATGTGCCAGAAAAAGAAGATTTTAGCAGAGATGCTAAAATTGACACGGAAAATTCTATAGAGAATAAGACAGATAAACAGCGCAGACAGTACATAAACCAAAAACGCTATCGCAATTCTGAAAAAGGCAAAGCTAAGCTGTGTGAATATGTTGAGAGTGGCAAGGTTGCAGAATGGAATCAAAGATATAATTCTAAAGAAAGCGCCAAATTTTTAGCAAGAAAAAGGTCGGCAAAACGCAACAAACGCATGACAGAAAAAATCGGAATACCATATAGTACCTTTAAAGCATATCGGAAAAATTATGGGATAACCGAAAAAGATGTCGAGAAAGACATGGTTATCCGCAAAATGGATAATTGCGGACGAGTTTCAATACTGCCTAAGTTTATGCGACAAGGTATTATAAGCGCAGGGGATATATATAAAATATATCCGCAGGATAATAAACTAATAATTGAAAAGCTAGAGGTCAAGAACAATGAGCAGGTCGGAACAACGAAGATTTCAGGAACAAATGATGAGAGTTCAATTAAACAGGCAGAAGAATAAAGAAAATAAAGAAATGTTTGGCAATGCCTTAACGATTCTATTATGGGTCCTACATGATAAATTTGGATTTGGGAATAAACGACTAGAACGGCTTATTGATGAGATTGATAAATTCAATGAAGATTTCAACGCAAGGCTTATAGATCCGAAAGAACTTATTGAACAGTTAGAAGAAGAGACAAAAATAAAAATTAAATATTAAGGAGTATGGCTTATGAAGTTATCAGAACTTACTAAGCCGGAACTTGATAGGATACAAGAAAATGCCAATTTTACCGAGGAAGAAGAGAGAATATTCAAACTTCTTTCTCGGAATTTTTCCCAAAAAGAAATAGCAGTGAGAATATGCATGTCACAAAGGACACTTGAAAGGAGAATGAGGAATATCAAAAACAAAATCGAAAGGGTGTGCTGTGATTGGAATTAACAGACAAAGAGTTATTGAATTATGTACTGGAGAATGGTATTATCTCTCGTGACGATGTTCAAAAACAAATTGAAATGAACGAAAGGAAAAAATATTTAAAAGCACACAATAATGAAATCTGGCAAGGAAAGGATAAGAAGTGGTATACATACTTGCCAGAAGAAAGCACATCAAGCGGCAGAAAGCTGCTAAAGCGTTCAACGCAAGAGTCTCTTGAAGATGGAATTGTGGAACACTACAAGAAACTTGCTAATGAACCTTTAGTTAAGGCTGTATTCAAGGAATGGGTAGACCAAAAACTTGAATATCACGAAATCAAGAAGCAATCATATGATAAGTATAATGATAACTTTGCCAGATTTTTCACTAATGAAGCATATCACATGGCAGATAAGAAAATCAAATACATTACAGAAGATGACTTAGAATGCTTTATTAAGACTGTTATTGCCGAATGTAAGCTTACACATAAGGCATATTCTGATATGCGAATCCTTATTAATGGCATTTTTAAATATGCCAAGAAAAAGGGGTATACCAATCTAAGTATCACACAATTTATGGGAGACTTGGATTTATCACGCAGAGCTTTTACTAAAAATGTGAAAAAGAAAGAGGAACAGGTGTATTTCGAGGACGAAATTCCAAGAATCACAGAATATCTATGGCAACGATATGATATAAGGAGCCTGGGATTGCTACTTATGTTTGAATGTGGAATGAGAGCTGGCGAGTTATCATCACTTAAGTTTTCTGATATTCACAACACTGTACTGAAAGATGGAACTATTAAACATTATATTTCTATACAAAGAACAGAAATTAAGGTCAGAGATGAAAATGGGAAATGGGCTAAGATAGTAAGCGACTATCCTAAATCTGACGCAGGATTAAGAGATATAATTATTCCAGATAAAGCTGTAAATACTGTTAAGGCAATTCGCAGATTAAATCCTTTTGGAACTTATATGTTCGAAGAAAAGGGAGAACGTATAAAGGAACAAGCATTTAACAGAAAGTTGCATAAGATATGTAAGGCACTGGGCATTAATTATCGTTCCACGCACAAAGTCCGCCGGGCATACAGTGTTGCGTTGTATGATAATTGCGTGAGCGACACTGTTATAACAGAAATGATGGGACATACAAGCATTGAGACAACAAGAAAATATTACATTTACAGTAATAAGACTGATAGAACTAAGATTGAGCAAGTTAATAATGCTATCAATTATTAGGATTTTGATTACAAAGTAATCAAAGTAATCAAGGCACAAAGCCAGAAACCCAGTAATAGAGCGGAATAAGGAAGTAGTCAATGCAGTTCGATTCTCTCATCCCCTGCTATTT
>ERZ857882.391-NODE-391-length-55648-cov-7.322882_pt1 | contig 55648 bp, 55 predicted proteins | sample MGYA00519697_ERZ857882 | MGnify/ENA primary metagenome ERZ857882 (study PRJEB31778, sample SAMEA3449373) | human gut metagenome | biome: human gut; feature: human-associated habitat; material: faeces | place: United Kingdom | collected 2010/2012 ...
TTGGTTTAGGAATGGCTCTAATTGTTCAGGTAATCGGCAGTATAGTTTCAAACAAAAAACAATAATAAAAGTGAAACTTTCAGTTCTACGGAGCTTTTAAAATTGAATATTGGATGATTTTACATAGCCGTTAAGGAGTAATTAAGCTCCTTAGCGGCTTATTTTATTTCACGATAGGAGGTGAGGAAAATGAAAATTAAAAAGCTGGATGACAAGCCAATGGTCATTCACACCAAGGAGAAAGCCAAGATTCATGCCCATGAACCAAAGGGAGCCAAGATTAAAGGCAGCAACATCTATACAGTAGAGAGAGGTCCTAAGACTATCGGTGCAAAGGTATCTGATGATAAAAAGAAGTCTTATCGCAAGAGCACCATTCATCAGTCAGAGTCGAAGAATAAGGGACTATCAAGATTCAAGCGAAAAATTAAAGAATCCAACACTTCAATCAAGACCAAGAATACCAATCTTCACATTGCAGGAAGAACTGGAGCACTTGCAGCCGGAGCAGTTACAGAGCAGGTAGATGGAGGACAGGAAGTATCACAGGCGGCTTATCTTGCATATGAGGCAAGCCGTCCTGTTACCGGAACTGCTTCTAAGGGTGCAGCACTTTTCAGGAAAAAGGCGGCAGCCGAGGCAAAGAAGCGTATCAAGAAGGTAGAGGCAGGAAAGAAGCTGGCAAAAAAGACAGCAAAGAAAACTGCCAAAGATACTGCCAAGGCTGTAGCTAAAGAGACAGCAAAAGAAACCGCCAAGACTACTGCCAAGGTTGCAGCGAAAACTGCTACAAAGACAGCTGCTACAGCGGCAGGAACAGCGGTTGCACCGGGAGTTGGTACTGCAATCGGCATGGCAGCCGGATATGCTGCAGGTGTGTCCATAGAGGTCAAGGATGAAAAGATGACCAACCGGAGCAGGAAGATAAAATTCTTTCTGGATAAGATGAAAGCACAGGAGAATCAGACGGACAGCGTGGCAAAGCTGGTAAAGGATCTGATTGTGCGAAAAGCGATTACCTGGGTAAAGGCAGCTGCACCGATTATCGGATTGGTGCTTTTATTACTTGTTCTTGTAGTTGCCATGATTGCTGTTCCGGTTATTGCGGCGATAGCAATCCTTTACAATTCTCCATTTGCTTTATTCCTGCCACCACTTGAATCAGGAGATACCGTGCAGACAGTAACGAGTGCTTATGTGCAGGAGTTTAACCGGGATGTGAACACGAAAGTGAATGAGCATACCGGATATGACCTTGGAGAGCTTGTATATGTGGATTATGAAGGTATGGAAGAAAACCCAAGCAATTACTATGACATCATGGCAGTCTATATGGTCAAGCATGGTGTCGGAGATACTGCAACAGTCATGAATGACACTTCAAAAGGCTGGCTGCAGGCAGTTGTAAATGATATGTGTTCATACACCACAAGCACCGGAACAAAGGATGTGGAAGAAACAGATGCAGACGGTAATGTAACGACTGTCACGAAGTCTGTTCTGTATGTGAATGTCACACTGAAATCGTACAGAGATATGATTTCGGTCTATGGATTTAATTCTGATCAGGTGGAAATGCTTGAGCAGATCATGAGTCCGGAGTTTATGGGACAGCTTGGATATGCCGGAAGCGGAAGTGGCGGTGGAGGTGGAAGTCCGGGAGTAAGTTCCATGACTGAGGATGAAATCAATGCCATCCTAAACGAAATTACAGACAGCAGGCAGAAAACAGTCTGCTCCTATGCACTTCACAGAGTTGGCTTCCCATATAGTCAGGATTTAAGAGACAGCGGTAACTATTATGACTGCAGCTCCTTAGCCTATTATTCGTGGAAAGATGCAGGCGTGGATATTAGTCATGGTGGAGCAACCACAGCAGCTGCGGAGGCACAGGGACTGGATGAAGCCGGAAAGACAGTCTCCTTTGATGAGTTACAGCCGGGAGACCTTATCTTTTATAGTTTTACAAGCAACGGAAGATATAAGAACATCAGCCATGTGGCAGTATATGTCGGAAATGGCAAGGTGGTAGAGGCACTTAATGAAAGTCTTGGTGTGGTCTACAGGGATGTGGCAAGCACAGGAAAGATTGTTGTGATAGGAAGACCATAACAGGAAATTTACAGAGAGGGCATAGTCCCTCTCTGAGACTGGAGGTAAGAATGGATTTAAAAGATATGATACTGGTAACAGAAAACGACAGGGGAACAGAGACAAATATGCTGATGACTCTGGATGATTATAAGAGTTTTATAGCAGTTGATGACATGTCAGAGCTTGCAGATAATTTGTTGCAGCTTGGAAGAACACTTGGTGAAGCAGAAAACTTCGCAGAGTATTACAGGGCAGCAAATGTAACTTTATCTGCGAGATTCTGTCTGGATGATATTCAGCTGGGACATTTTCTTCAGGGGTTTTATAACGATTCCAAAGAATTTCGGTTTGATAAAGAAGCCAGTTCTTCTGAATGTGTTGCAAAGCTTAAGGAGATTGGAATGACCGATAAGGGCTGGGTGGATGATTTTAACCTGCATTATGAAATGGAGAACCGCTCATTTGAAAGGGGACAGACATTTCATAATTTCAATGACCATGATTACATGGTGCTTGAAGCATTATCACCAAGGAATCTCGTGGTGATGGATATGAAGTCAGGTTCTCTTACAATCGCCCTTGGTGCGACAGAGTATAAGCGTTATCCGAAGGATGAGAAGCCTACAAAGGACAATACCACAATCGGAGTATCGTGGGAGCATGGCATTTATCTTGGTTCCACACTCTCAACCACGAATTTCAAGGCATACAAGAGGGAGTATGGCACACCGGAAAAGATAGAGGATATCTATGATTACAGGGCAAAGCTAAAGCAGAAGTTCTATTTTTATCAGGATATGTCAAAGGATGATGATGTACCAAAGAAGCTGCAGAATGACTTCCTTCACCAGATGTATGAGGATTTTGGAACGATTGAAGAGGACTGTTTTTACGACAGGCTGGAAGATGGAAAGTACGATGAAGGCTTTAAGGAAAGACAGGTAAAGGAAGAAAAGAGCCGGTGATGAGATTTTTACAGGAGGCGATATCATATGGAACAGGAATTTGATGTTGAGATAAAAGAAGTGCTTTCACGAGTACAGAAAGTAAAGGCAGAGTCGCTTGACGATGCCATCAATAAGGCAATGGATATGTATTATGCAGAGCAGATAGTCCTTGGAGCAGAGGACATGAAGGGAGTTGATTTTGCGCCTATCGGCGAAGGTCAGCTCCCTTCTTCATTAAAAGAAAACGGAGGAAGAGCAAGATGAAAAGTGATTCAACAACAGTAATTAAGAACATGGAGTTTTTAGTAAAGGAACTTCATAAGGAGTGGGACAGATCGGGTGCTTCTAAGGCATCCGTTATTATTTCCCTTGAGGAAGTAGATGGTATCAATGATAAGTTAAAAGAGATTATCTATCAGACACAGAAGTCAGTCGATGAGGATGAGCTGACCTTTAAACAGAGCATTGCAAAGTCCAAGGAGTGCTATGTGCTTCTTCGTGTGGTGCGTAAGATTGCAAAGAAAAAGGATAAATGCGAAAAACAGGCAATCGACAATGAATTTGCAATCGAGCTGGATAAGGATGAGTTAAAGCTATTTAAAGGATTGTTTGCAGAGATGTTTAAGTAGAGGAGGACAAAGGTATGGGCGTTGATATGAAGGTCAAAGCGATATACGATTCTGAAATTGGTAACATCACCAGATCAGAAAAGAACTGGAAGGATGTGTTAAAGGTCGCAGGTCAGTTATACCGCTATGAATTTGACAATATCGTTATGGTAACAGCTCAGAGACCTCCGGAAAAAAGCACACTCATGGCAGATTATGATACCTGGAAAAAGGTGGGAAGATATGTAAAGCGTGGTGCGAAAGGCTGCGCCATCTTCCCGTCAAGGGCACTGAATCCACGCATGAGGTATATCTTTGATATCAGTGATACCGGAGGGAAGAATGTTAAGTTGACATGGGACCTTGAGGGAGAAAATCTTAAGGATTATGTGGATTTTCTTGTGTCAGAAGGTCAGATTGAGCAGTACGATAACAGCGACAGGGAGTCTCTAAAAAATATATTAAAACAGTTTACAGGAACAGATGTTTGGCTTATAATAAAAGAAGAGTTCGGAGACCGAATGACCGAGCTTATGCAGCTATCAGGTAGTGTGATAAAGGAAGAAAGTAAGAAACGCAATGGCTTACAGCAGGAAATGGACATGGAGCAGCTTGTATATGCAAGTGTCATGTATGCTGTAGGGACGAGATGCGGATTTGACTTATCTGTGCAAGAACAGGATTTTAGTCAGATCGTAAATATCAAAGACGAAGAGATCATTTACCGTCTTGGTTCCATTGTATGCGATGTCTCCTGTAGTGTTCTTAGAGAATTTAGTCGTAACTTAAAGGCAATCGAGAGCGAAAGGAGAATTGGATATGTTAGAAGAAATGACTTACAAGGAAGTGGACGGACTGCTTTATCCGCAGATAGAGATGCCGGACGAGACGGAGGATCTCACGAAGCTGGGCAAATACGGAAGGATGGCGATGAACTATCTAAAGGAGAACGAGCCGGCAAGATACAAGACGCTGATGAGATTCGGGAAGATGTACGAGAAGATGTCAGCGGTAGAGGAGGAAGCGAATCAGCTGTACGACCAGTTAGAGATGCAGTATCTGGCGAAGCACAAGCCACAGGATCCGTCATCGACAATGGAGATGTGGAAGATAAGAGAGCAGGCGAAGATGCAGGCAGAGGAAGTGGTACTCCATCAGATAGTGATGCGATTCCACTAGAATCGGATGATACAGAACTGAATAGGGAACTTGATGAAATCAATTCATTGGGTGTTAGTAAGGAAGCCGAATATACACAGGCTTCCTTTTTTTTCGACCAGAACGGGCAGGCAAGCATTGGCACCATTCATACTGAGGACGAAAACAATAATCAGTTTATGCGTCAGTTCGAGCAGGACAGAAAAGCTGCATTAGCAGGTAAATACAATTATCTGAATCCCAAAAAGTCTGCAACAGTACCAGGTGAGTATATCAAACAGGTGCTTATGAGAGGTACAGGCTTTGTCGGTGGCAAGGGCAGGGTATGCAAGATTTTTGAAACAGAGATTGATGCAGGAACCAGAGCAAAGCGTATCAAAGCAGAATATGGTCAGGGAGGTGCAGGCTGGCCGGTTGACGGACTGGGACTGCACGGATATGACACATTTCATGGGAATGGATTGCGTTTTCAATGGCGAGATGAGGATGGAGAGGTTGAAGGATATGTTTCGTGGAAAGATATCGAAAAAGAGCTTGGTGTCCTTATTCTTACAGGGGAATACCAGCCTGAGACACCTCGTATTGATGAGCTTGCGATGGACGGACTCCGTGAGGATGATGAGGTTATTGATGCCGAATATCGGGAAGTGGAACCGGAAGAGGCAGAATCAGAGATTGATGATTATGCAATACCGGATGAGCCGGAGAGCTATGCTTCTAACAGAGATTATGTAAGTGCAAAAGGCATGACACCACAGGAAACTGCCGATGAAGACCGCATGGTAACACAGGCAGAATATGGTGCAGAGATAGAAGCTGAAACAACTGAAAAAGATCCATCAGAGCTTCAGTATATTACACCGATTGATTATGCCAAGCGTATTGCAGAGCTTGATGAAGACCTGCGTGATGCGGCGGAGATTCTTGTGACAGATTGCAGCTGCTACACTCCGTTTAGGGCATTCCTTATGGATGTGGTGCAGTCTGATTTTGCATTTATGCCCAATAAACTTGACCTTATCAGGGATATTGCATTAGGGACAGATAATGCAGAAAGAAAGGCATATTCCAACAATAAGTATGGTCTTGTGGAGTACTCAATCAGAAGCGGATATGTGAAGATCAGCTATAAGAACAGGAATGGTGTGCGTAAAGAAGGTGCTCTCGATTGGCGTGAGTTATATGAAATCTTATCTTATATGGTAAAACAGCCATTTTACTGCGGAGAAGACCAGAAGAAGTATTATCAGGAGACAAAGCAGAAGGCTGACAGGGATAAGATGAATCCGGTCTATAAGAGATTCTTTGATATCGAGGATAGTGTAAAAGCCAATCGTCTTGAAACCAGGGAAAGAGCAATAGCGAATGGCTGGGAAACCAAGATTGATGAGAATGGACATGTAGTTTCAGATGATGTGGTATCAGTATCTGTGGATGATATTCAGGCTGATACAGAATCACAGGAAACTGTAGATTTTACACCAAAGCAGGAACCAGTACAGCAAGTAGAAAGTCTTGAAAATGAGAAGAATGTTGTCGGGCAGACGAAACACAATTTCCACTATAACCTCTGGGAAATGGAAAAAGGCGGTCCCAAGACCAGATACCAGTGGAATATGGATGCAATCCGCACTTTAAAGCAGATTGAATCAGAGAACAGGCTTGCCACACCTGAGGAACAGAAAACTCTGTCGAAGTTTGTCGGATGGGGCGGACTGTCACAGGCATTTGATGAGAATAACGCAGGCTGGAGCAAAGAATATGCAGAGCTGAAAGACCTTTTATCTGATGAGGAATACAGTGCTGCAAGGGCAACAGTAAATAACGCCTTTTATACTTCACCGGAGATTGCCATGTGCATAAATTCGGCACTTGTCCAGTTTGGTTTCAGAGGCGGCAATGTATTAGAGCCATCTATGGGTATCGGTAACTTCTTTGGAAGTATGCCGGCACCAATGCAGAGAAGCAAGCTGTATGGGGTGGAGCTTGACAGCATTTCAGGAAGAATTGCAAAGCAGCTTTATCAGAATGCCAATATCAGTATCACAGGATTTGAGAATACCACATATCCGGATAACTTCTTTGATGTGGTTGTCGGAAATGTGCCATTTGGTGATTATAAGGTATTTGATCCAAAGTACAACAAGTATAACTTCCGTATCCACGATTATTTTCTGGCAAAAGCACTTGATCAGGTAAGACCGGGAGGCATGGTTGCAGTAATCACCACAAAGGGAACACTTGATAAGGCAAATCCTACTATCCGAAAGTATCTGGCTGAAAGAGCAGAGCTTGTGGGAGCAGTAAGACTTCCGAATACTGCATTTAAAGATAATGCAGGAACCGAAGTGACAGCAGATATCCTGTTTTTGCAGAAGAGGGAGAGAAAGATTGATATTGAGCCGGACTGGGTACACCTTGGTGTAACTGAGAATGGCATTGCAGTCAACTCTTATTTTGCAGAGCATCTGGAGATGATGCTTGGATCTATGGAATATGACACAAGGATTTACGGACAGGACAGCAGATATACAGTCTGTGTGAATAATGATGAGAACTTCAATATGTATGAGACTCTCAATAAGGCTATCGGTAATATCAAAGCCCAGATGACAGATTTTGAGAGAGTGGCAGATGAGGCGGAGCAGACGGAGGAAGTTATCCCGGCTGATCCGGATGTGAGAAACTACACTTACACATTTTTTGAAGGAAAACTCTATTACAGGGAAAATTCCGAGATGGTAAAAAAAGAAGTATCACAGACTGCCGAGGAGCGAATCCGATGCCTTGATGAAATCAGACAGATAACAAGAGAGCTGATTGATATCCAGATGGATGGCTGCAGCGAGGAGGAGCTTTCTGATAAGCAGAGACTTCTTAATGTAAAATATGATGCCTTCGTAAAGCAGTATGGAGCCATTACTTCAAAAGCAAACAGAATAGCATTCAGGGATGACAGCGATTATCCACTTCTTTGCAGTCTTGAGGAAGTAAACGAAGATGGGGAGGTGAAAAAAGCGGATATGTTTTATAAGCAGACGATTAAGGCAAAGACAGTCATAGACAGAGTGGAGACCGCTGTGGAAGCATTAAATGTATCCGTCAATGAATTTGGATATGTAAATCTTGCCTATATGCTTTCTATCTATGAGCCGGATATTACAAATGCAAAGGAAGAACTTGCAGAAAAGTCCGGACAGACAGTGGATGAGATAACGCTAAGTGATGATGCATTAGCAGAGCTTAGAAGGGCAGTCCTTGTGGAAGAGCTGGACGGACTGGTTTTCCTAAATCCAGACCGCTACAACGAGAACAATCCCGACATCGGCTGGGAGACAGCAGACGAGTATCTTTCGGGAAATGTGAGAGACAAACTTCGTGTAGCAAAGGCTATGGCGGCTGATACAGACAATCCGCAGGCAGAAAGATTTGCAGGAAATGTGGCAGCACTTGAAAAGGTGCAGCCGGAATGGATTGAAGCCTCGGATATTGATGTAAAGATTGGTACGACATGGATTGAGTCGCTTGATTATGAGCAGTTTATCTATGAGCTTCTCAATACACCAAGAAGAGCAAGGGCAGTCAGAAGCCAGTTTTACAATACAGGCATTCAGGTACACTTAAATAAGATGAGCATGGAATGGTTCATCGAGAATAAGAGCATGGATAAGCATTCAGTGGCAGCTACTAAGACTTATGGTACAAGCCGCATGGATGCTTATTCTATTTTTGAGGATACGCTGAATCTTAAAACTGTAACAGTAAGGGACAGGATTGATGACGGTGATGGCAAATATCATTACGAAGTCAATAAGAATGAGACAATGCTTGCAAGGGAAAAGCAGAACATGATCAAGGAGAAGTTCAAGGAATGGCTGTTTGCAGAGCCGGAGCGAAGACAGAAATATGTGGAGTATTACAACGAGACATTCAATAACATCCGTCTGCGTGAGTATGACGGAAGTCACTTACAGTTTCCGGGAATGAATCCGGCGATTGAGTTAAAGCCACACCAGAAGAATGCAGTGGCAAGAATCCTTCTTGGAGGGAATACCCTGCTGGCACACTGTGTCGGTGCCGGAAAGTCCTTTGAGATGATGGCTGCCTGCATGGAGCAGAAGAGACTCGGACTTGCCAATAAGACGATCATGGTTGTTCCAAAGCCACTTATCGGTCAGACGGCATCAGAGTTTTTAAGGCTTTATCCGTCAGCAAATATCCTGGTTGCCACAGAGCGTGATTTTGAAAAGAGCCGCAGGAAGCAGTTCGTATCAAGGATTGCAACAGGTGACTATGACTGTATCATCATGTCACACTCGCAGTTTGAAAAAATCCCGATCTCAGCAGAGAGAAAGGAAAGAATGCTCAATGAGCAGATTGATGAAATCAGCTATGCGATTGATGAGATGAAGGAGCGTAACGGAGAGCGATGGACTGTAAAACAGATGGAAAGCCAGAAGAAAAAACTGGAGGAACAGCTGAAATCCTTGTCAGATGAGAGCAGGAAGGATGACCTTATTACCTTTGAGGAACTTGGTGTGGACTCTATCATGGTTGACGAAGCGCACAATTTTAAGAACCTTGCGATTTTTTCCAAGATGAATAATGTGTCAGGTATCAGCAGCAGTGGAGCGAAGAAGTCAACGGATATGCAGCTTAAATGCCAGTATTTGTCTGAGATAAATGATGGCAGAGGCATTGTGTTTGCGACAGGTACGCCAATATCCAATACCATGTGTGAGATGTATGTCATGCAGCTTTACTTACAGAAAGCGGCACTTGAAGAGATGGGGATTTATCACTTTGATTCCTGGGCAGCGAACTTTGGTGAAGTGACAACAGCACTGGAGCTTACTGTAGAGGGAAGCGGTTTCCGTTTTAAAAGCAGATTCAATAAGTTTACGAATCTGCCGGAGCTTATGAATATCTTCCGTGAGGTAGCAGATGTGCAGACCGCAGACATGCTTGACCTTGATGTGCCGGCACTTCGTGGCGGCAAGCCTATTATAGTGGAGTCGGAGCCTGACTGGTATGTAAAGCAGGTCATGGAAGATTTTGTTGTGAGGGCAGAGCGTATCAGAGGAGGTGGAGTAGATCCAAGCGTGGACAACTTCCTAAAGATTACCCATGAGGCAAGATTACTCGGAACAGATGCAAGGCTGATTGATAAGGACGCACCAAGTAATCCTGACGGAAAGCTCAATAAGGTAGCAGAAAATGTGTGGAAAGAATATGAGAAAGGAAATGCCAACGGTCATATAGGCTGCCAGCTTATTTTTTCGGACATCGGCACACCGGGACCGGATAAGGACTTTACCATCTATGATTATCTGAAAGAAACTCTTATCCAGTATGGTATTCCGGCAGATGAGATAGCATTTATCCATGATGCAAAGACGGATGCACAAAGAGACGCACTTTTTAAGGAGATGAGGACAGGTAAAAAGAAAGTTCTTATCGGTTCAACGGACAAGTGTGGAACAGGTGTAAATGTGCAGACACACCTTGTTGCAATGCATCATGTGGACTGCCCTTGGAAGCCAAGCTCCATTGAACAGAGGGAAGGACGAGGCATCAGACAGGGCAACGAAAATGAAGAGGTTGCAATCTACAGATATGTCACCAAAGGAACCTTTGATGCATACAACTGGTCGCTCATCGAAAATAAGCAGCGATTCATCAGTCAGGTCATGACAAGCAAGGCAGTAAGCCGAAGCTGTGAGGACATCGACGAGGCAACACTTTCCTATGCAGAGATTAAGGCAGTCGCCACAGGCAATCCTCTTATTCGTGAGAAGATGGAGATTGACAATGATGTCCAGAGATTAAAGCTTTTGAAGGCTTCCTATGACAACCAGAGATATGGCTTGCAGGATAACTTTATGATTAAGTACCCAAAGCTGATTAAGACAGCAACTGAAAAGCTTGCCAATGTCCGTGAGGATGTAAAGGCAAGGGATAAAGAGCTGATTGATAATCCGGAATTTGCCATTACTATAGGCAAAGCAACCTACACAGAGCGAGTGGATGGTGGAACGATGATGCTTGAAGCAATCAGCAAGTGCAAGACCGGAGAGACAACTGCAATCGGTAAATTCCATGGATTTGAGCTGCTTGTGGAAAAGAACTTCCTTGGCATCAATTATATGGTGCTTCGTGGAAAGACTGAGTACAAGGCAGAGCTTTCCACAAGTCCGGTCGGCAGTATGGTGAAGTTGGAAAACCTGTTCAACGGACTTCATGAGAACATTGATTTCCTGGAAAAGAAGATTGAGCAGTATCAGAATGACCTTGAAGCATCAAAGACTGAGTATGACAAGCCATTTGCGTACAGCAAGGAACTGGAAGAAAAACTGGCTAGGCAGTGTGAACTGAATGCCCAGCTTGACCTTGAGAACGCAAAGGCTGTGGATGCAGACCTGAGCGGACCGGAGGAAGAAAGAGAAACAGATGACAGGATGGAATCTGCAGCAATTGTAGCAGAGGATAAAGGTGCTTATCCAGCGGACAGAGAGGGCAGAACACGATAGGAGAGTGAGTAAGATGAGCATAAGAAAAGTGGTCGTGGGACTACTGATTACAGCAGGGATTGCCATTATGGCAGTCCCTTTTTTCTGGCGGGCAACAGGAGAAAAACAGACAGAACAGCTCATAAGTGAATTTGAGCAGACATTGGAGGATGATTACGATGAAGAAACAGATGTGGAGGAAAAGCAAACCTCCATTAGTAAAGAGGATGAAGCCATTCTTAAAGAAGGCGGTGTTATCGGCATCATTGAGATACCGGGTTTAGATATCAGGTATCCGGTAATGGAAGGAACCACAAGTAAAGTGCTTAATGCCGGGATTGGTCATATAGAAGAAACTGCAGGAATTGGTGAGAGTGGAAACTGTGTGTTATGCGGTCACAATGGCAGCAGATATGGCACATTTTTTACACCACTAAATCAGATATCCATAGGTGATGAGGTGATGATAACCGACAAAAAGGGGCTGAAGCATATCTATGAGGTAACAGAGACAGAGGTAGTAAATCCGTATGATAACAGCATCAAGACACAGGGTGCAGAAAAAGAATTAACTCTTTTTACCTGTTCCAGGAAAGGAACCATGCGTTTTGTAGTCAGGTGCATTTATAAGGAGGCGGTGATGGATGAATAAGAGATACCGGTTAGGTGAGATAGAAGAGGCAGTATCGGATATGGAAGAACTAATCGGGCTTGAGGATGATATTGCTGAGATTGATGATGACTTTCAGATAGTTGTAAGCGGCTGGTCTGTGTATGTCGAAAGCCTGAATCTGACGCTCAGACAGGGAATAGCCTGTGTATGGGATGCGGAGGAAGGATTATTTATGCCTGATTTTGATGTGACCATCGTGTATGAGGGGAACATTGAAACACAGGAGTGGCTCTACTATGAGCAGGACGGAATGGTCGTTACATTTGGCAACTGGTTAAATGGCAGATTGTCTTGTGAACAGATAGAACAGCTTTGGTGTGAGCTTATCATACCGGAGCAAAACAAAGAACAAAAAGAAAGCGAGGAATAGCATATGAAGTATTCAATTAAAGTAAACGAAGTAAGGGCAAAAGAGGGCAGCAACATCAAGGGATTTGCAACAGTAGTATTTGGTGATTCATTTAAGATCACCAATATTGCAATCCTTGAGAATAAGGACAAGGGAGAGCTTTTTGTATCAATGCCTAGATACCGCTCCAATGAGCGTGATGAAAGCAATGGTGTGATTTATAAGGATGTGTGCAATCCTATCACAGCAGAGTTTCGTGAGGAACTCTATACCAATATCCTTGATGCCTATGCAAGAATCAGGGAACCGGAGAAAGAGGAGACACAGAAGCGGGACAGAATACAGGAAATGCCTGAGTTTTCCGTAACTGTGACACCTTATGAGAGGGAAGGCAGTAACATCAAGGGACTTGCACGCATTTATTTTGAAAACAGTTTCATCGTAAATAACATCAATATCGTGCATGGCAAAGAGAAAATCTTTGTATCAATGCCTTCTTATAAAACAAAGCAGGTGGATGAGCAGGGTAAGCCTATTTACCAGGATGTTTGCTATCCGGTCACAAAGGATTTCAGGGAAAAACTCTATAATGAGATTATCTCGGAATATGAGAAAGCAAAGGATAAGAGCAATGAAAAAGCTAGGGAGAGTGCTGAGAAACATTATGGCAATCCCGATAAAGAGAAGGACAAAGAGGCAACACCCTTTCGATAATTAGCAATCGGAGAACAGGGGCGGCCAAGGCTGCCCCATTTACAGAATGGAGGAAACAGAATGGATATGGAAGCAGGAAAAACACTTACCAATGAGGAGGTCATAAGGGAACTTCTCGAATTATTAAAGAAAAATGCCATGAAAGAGCAGGCAAATGATGTATTTGAGATATGCAGCTATGTGGATGGACTGGAGAAAAAGATTGATTCCATGACGGAAGAACTAACCAATATGCAGAACCAGATCAAAGAAATGCAGGAAGATACACTTGTCAATAATGCTAAAAAGGCATTATCAGAGGCACAGGAGCGACTTAACACAAGATGTGAGCAGATAAAATCACAGGTGTTTCAGGTGAAAGTGCAGGTAAAATCTACTGCAAAGAGCATTGTTGATGAGGCAAAGGTAAAAGGAAGAGAAGCATTATACAGAGTATCAGAGTTCTTAGAAATAAAGAATAAACTTCTGAATATCCGGGAGAATGTAAGAGGAGCAATCAGAACTACGGATAATGCTATAGCAAAAACTGCATTGCTTGGAAAAGGACTTCGTGAGGCAGGACACACAGCAGCCAATGCATTTCGTACTTTTGCAGATAAGCCGGAGGTGGATTATTCGCAGAAGGAACAGAAACACCCTCTCACAAAGGCGGTACTTACCCCTATGAAAGCAGTGAGAAAACTGCTTGTATCAATGGAGCTGCATCTGGACGCTTCGATTGATAAGCTGGATAATCTGGCGATGAATGTGCAGATAGATAAGGAAAAGCGTGTGGAGAATACGAAGAGTGAGAAGCAGAATGTACCTGACAGGGCAGAAGCAGAGCCGGAGAGAGTCAATGCTGAGATTGTGTATACTCCAATGGTGGCTGAAGCACATGAGTATCAGTATAATGCCGATGCATTTGAGGCTAGAGGTGGTGCCGATGTGAAAGTGGGGACAGCAGAGAAAGTATCGAAGGTAAGAGAAGATAAAGCCAGATAGTAATTGGGGCGTGGGAGAATATCCTGCGTCCCTATTTTATTGATTCTACACTATTGTCATCGCTACGGCAGATTGGTTATATACATGTGGCATTTTATAATAAATGACACACGTAATTGCGTAATAATATAATTGTGCGAGGGGAGTAGATAAAAATGAATGAGCACCTAGCAGCATTTGTGGGATACCTGACAGATAAAGAAAAATCGAAATCAACGATTGAAAGCTATACCAGATATGTCAAAAAATTTTTGAAATATGTGGATGGAAATGAGATAACAAAGGAGCTGGTTATACAGTACAGGGAGCTATTGGAGCGTGAAGGCTCTGCGTATTCCACGATTAACCTGATACTTATTTCCATCAATTGTTATTTTTTGATATTAGAATTTGATTTAAAGACAACTGACTGATAATCAGGTATTATCAGTCAGCTAAGGTAGACCAGAGGTTAAAAATTAAACTTATTTCGTGAATGTTTTGTTGTTAATATGTTTTTTTGCTTTGCCATAGTGACATGAGTGTAAATCTGAGTTGTATTGATAGAACTATGACCAAGCATTTCCTGAATATATCGAATGTCAACATCTGCATCTAACAGTGAGCTTGCAAATGTACGACGGAACATATGAGGTGTAATATGCTGTTCAATAGCAGCAAGAGAAGTGTATTTGTTAATCATTCTCCGTACTGTTTGATCTGACAAAGGAGTGCCTGACGGGTTTACAAAAAAATGATTAGATTGATTTCTGATGAATATATGTTTTTATATTCAAGCAATATTTTTTTGACATTTGTATTTTCAGCAAGCAGAGAAAACAATGATTAAGGATAATGCAACAAAGAATGAGCCTGCAAAGAGCGGAAAAAGCCGATAGAGAAAAGTCCTCTTGAATTGAATTAAGGTTTGATTCAAGGGGATTTTTATATTTTGAGTGTCATTTTCTGCAATAAAAGGTCACTTTCTGCACAGGTAGTTGTAAAAATGTTTGAATCGGGTTTATGTTAGAAGTGTAGTTTAGGTACTCAATTATTGAGAAAAACAAAAATCTTAGGAGGTATGGTTTTATGATCAAAAAAAAATTAGCAAAAATGTTGACAACCTGTTTAATGTCTGTATTTATTATTGGTACTGCAAGCATGACTGTACATGCAGAAAGTGTGAGAGAAACAGAGCCTAATAATACTATGGAAACCGCTGAAACGATTATGGCAAATCATGAAACCGCTGCACAGGCAGTCAGTGGTAGTCGTCCTAGCCAGCATGTAGTTACAGGAAGTACAAGTAATACTGACGAGGATTGGTTTAAGGTATATTTGTCAGCCGGAACGCAGTATGTTACTTGTAACGATGATCCTTTTGAATTTGAGGTTTATGATCCAAACGGCAGTCTTGTTTTAGATGAAATATATACAAAGATAGGATTTGGTTCAACAGCATATCCGTTTGTGGCATCAACAGATGGATTTTATTATGTAAAAATTAAAGGAATTACATCATCATCTTCAGACTATATATTGCTAGTAGGTGGTCCAACCTATTCTGTTGCAAGTTGTAAAGTGGAAATGCCTACTGTAAACATGGCAAATGGCAGCGATAGTTCATCATCTATAGATTTACGATTTGAGGATGCTCTGCCAGAAGATGCTGTAGTATATATGCTTTCAATGAGTGGAATAAGAACTACTGCGGTAGATAGTATTTCAGTTAGAAATCTTAGTAGCAATAATACAGTTAACTTATCTACATATACGTGGGATAAATCGGGGTTAGTATCTTTAAACATGCCATTAAAAGGCAGATGGTCAATAACGTATGGCTATAGTAAGGATATATCTTTCACTCCTACTATTTCTTTGTATTATGCATATCCGGTTACATCAACATATGTTGAGGATGATGTTGTGATTATACAATAATTTTAGAAAGAGTGATGCTATGAATGTTAATTTTTTTCCTTTTAGTAATTCACTTCAAATTCTAGGTCGTAGACAGAGTTTGGCAAATATTATGTGCAATCAGCAAAGTGTTACTCAAAGTAGGAAAAAAGATTTATTTGTTAGAAATACAATGTATGATACAGGAATTTATACAGCTTCAGCAGGAAAAAGAAATAAAATGATTTCAAACAGTATATTATCTGCTATGAATAATGATATTTCTAAGGTACGAAAACAAGGCGATATATACGAATGCGAAGGAACATTTTTTACAGCGGAGCAGATACCTAAAATCAGTGGAACTTCTTTGAATGAAATTAAAGCGGAAGATAATATCATTGACTTTGGGAAGAATAAGTATTTTAAATATGTCTCCCGTGACGGACAGGAGCATTGTTTATACACAGATAATAAGGGGATAGGCGCTATTGTTTCCGAGATTATGCGTGGCGAGCCTTATGATCCGGTGTTGGAAAGGTATGCGAGCTTTTGGAATTATATGATGACAAAAGACCCTGTATATGTTCAGTTGTCTTATTCAGATGAAGAAATAAGAGGATATATGGAAAATGCAGGGATAAAAAATGGCTTTTTCACAGTAAAAATGGGAGATAGGGAAGCAACACAATTTTATTCTGCCACTAAAACAACAAGTCCAATTCAGTCTAAGGAACGATATGATGCAAGATATAAGAATTTGACTTCGGGTGGTATTTTGCTTGACGAATATGAAGCTGGAGATATTTTTAAGATTGGTAATAAGGAATATGTTTTAAGTGAATCTCATACATTGGACATACCATACGGAGAGGATATTTATAATATAGAGTATCCGAGTAATTATAAGTTTGGTAAAAAAGTTGAAGAATAATAAGGGATTCCCTTGAGGTGGACTAGAAAGTGTGGTTCAGCTCAAGGGAATTTTATATATTCTTATATAAGTAAGAGCATTATACATTAATAGAGTTTTTATTGCGGAAGTTTTCACTTATTTCGTGACATGGACTAAAACAAGTCCCTTTTCACCATGCGTATTGCATAAAATAATGCAAAAAGAACCAAAATGGGTTCATGGGCATGGTGAAAATGGATGGAACAGAAAATAAAGCAAGATGAGATATTTATTGGTAAGAATATCCGGCGTATAAGGAAAGAAAAAGGAATCAGGCAGACGGAAATGGTTGCATTGTTGCAGTTGGAGAATGTAATGATTACAAGAGAAGCTCTGGTAAAGATAGAACGTGGAATCCAGCATATTCAGGCAACGCAGCTCCGGGCAATAAAAAATGTATTAGAGACTACTTATGATGAGTTATTAAAATAGAGAATGAAAAAGACAGTCAAGTTTCATATAATGTGGAATTGACTGTCTTTTTATGTAGAAATTAGGATAATCAAATTAGCTCTTGTGCTGATAATTTAAAATATCTTTGAGCAAGGCAGGAGTTATTCTTTTTTTATCCGCTTCAGTTAAATTTGAAAACTGAGACAAGGTAGTAAGTTTATTCTTTTTAAAAAGAGTAATAGATTTTGGCTCAGACGTAATTTCAAATAGAAATTTGTCATGCCAGCTTTTAGGTGTGTTCCCATGCTTTCTTAATATACGGTATGTTTTCATGGTAAGGAGGTAGTCCTTATTACATATACAATAGAGGTCATATACGGTTTTGTCGTTAAAGTCATTGATGTGGTGGATATTGTTCCTAAAGAGATAAATATATAATTTAGAAGGAAAATTAAATTGTTGGAGACTTTCCTTTACAATGGAAAGAGAATTTATTTTTACGTGATATTTTTGGCACAGAGCGTCAAGTTCAATTAATGTAGTACTTCCGAGATTGCGGAACTGCATGATTTCCTCCCGTGCATAATGTGTTAGCTGGGAGATATACAGTATGTTATTACGATCAAGAATATTATAAAGGCGTTTAGACATAGGAATGCTGCTAATAGGAATTTCATTTTCAGGAGGAAATATGTAACCGTATGTGTTTAGCTCTTTCATAATGGGATTGAGAGAACAATTACGAGGAAGAACATTTGCTAAAGAGATATAATTATATTCCTTAAGTTCGGAAACAGTAGTAATTCCGGCATATGCTAATGCAAATTTGGTAATAGAAGAAAGATTAAGCTGCTCAATTTGGGTATCCATTGTTTTGACTCCTTTATCTGTATAAATAAAACTATTAGCATTATATCATTGATTTTGGATAAAAGGAAGAATGTGGACTAAAATTAGTCCTTGTATTATTGTATCTATATAGAAAAATGTTGCCCTCAATAGTTTTTTGAAATTCCCGTGTGAGGGGGAAAGTTGATTACAAACAGAATAAATTACAGCAGTGAAAGTGACGATACAAATGCAGGAAGAGCAGAAATGTTCTTCCTGTTTTTTAACAGAACTTCAGCAGCTGGCGGGGAAAGGAGACAGTATGGCAAAGTTCTTAAATTATGAGGACCGGCTGGAGATAGAAAGCGGACTAAAGGAGCATATGACTTTCACAGAGCTTGGAGAGAAACTGGGAAGGGACAGGACTACCATCACAAAGGAGATCAGGAACTATTCCATCGAACAGGACACCGGTTATGGAAGTTACCCGCATAATACCTGCAAGTACAGAAAAGCATGTAAGAGGAAAAAAGTATGTGGGACAAATGACTGCAGGCATCCACTGGTAGCTGTCTGTAAACAGTGTGAACTCATATGCAACCGTTACTGCGAGCATTATGAAGAAGAAATATGTACCCATCGCTTTAAACCGCCATATGTATGCAACGGATGCAGTGAAGTAAAGAAGTGTACGCTGACAAAAACTGTTTACGATGCTCTGGGAGCCCAGAGGCGGGCAACGGATAAGATATCGGAATCCCGAAGCGGGATCCTTGCTACGGAAGGGGAAATCGCCAGACTCAATGAAATCCTGGTGCCGTTGGTAAAACAGGGGCAGTCTATCCATCAGATCTACCTGACACATAAGGATGAACTGATGTGCAGTGAAAAGACCCTCTACAACTACGTGGATGGATGCCTGTTTGATATCAGGAACATAGACCTGCCAAGAAAGGTAAAGTACCGTCCGAGATATAAAAAACCGGAGCTGAAAGTAGACCGTGGATGCCGTGTGGGAAGGAATTATCATGATTACGAAGTATATATGGAACAGCATCCGGACACAGCAGTGGTGCAGATGGATTCCGTGATCGGCAGCAAGGGAGGGAAAGTCCTGCTGACGATATATTTTGTAAATGTGTCACTGATGCTGGGGTTCCTGCGGGAAGCGAACACCTCAAAGTCAGTGATAGATATTTATGATGAACTGTACCACCGGCTGGGAGGGCAGGATTTTAGGAAGCTGTTTCCGGTCATCCTGACGGATAACGGAAGTGAGTTTTCCAATCCCAAGTGTATAGAGAACGGACCGGATGGAAAAGGATTTCAAAGGACGAGGATCTATTACTGCAATCCAAGTGCGCCGTACCAGAAAGCAGAGATCGAGGTGGGACATGAATTTATACGCAGGATCCTGCCGAAAGGAAGAAGCTTTGATGAACTGACGCAGGCAGACGTAGAGCTGATGATGAACCATATCAATTCCTACCGGAGAAAGAAACTGAACGGAAAAAGTCCGTATGAAGCGTTCAGCTTTTATTATGGAGAAGACCTGGCGGAGAGGCTTAGATGCCACGAGGTTGCAGCCAAAGACATCAACCTCACCGCAAGACTTCTCAAAAAGTAACCAGAAGACAGAATAAAGCACAGACCGCCGGCTGAAATAGGAACAGCAGAAGACGTGAATTATGGCTTGCAAAATTTGTAAGCCAAAACTGACGTCCGGTTTTTGTGCAAAAAAATACTCTGCCATAAGGTGATTATATCATAAAAGCAAGGGAAAAAACGGGAAAGTCATTACAAAAGTGGAAAGTCGGGTACAAAATTTGCAGGTCGCTTTCAAAATGTGAAACTCGTTTACAAAACGGGAATCTCGGATGACTATTGAACTGTGTGGGGGTGGGACGAATATGGTTTTTGGTCATTTTCTGCAATAAGTAGCTATTTTCTGCAAGACTAATTGTATTTTATAAAATTTAATATAAAATAATCATTGGGTAATTTTTATCTGAAAGATATTAGAAGCGTTTTGTGAAGAATGTCAAATAATGTGCAGATTGGAATGAGATATTTGAGAGAAGATAGAGTAGCAATTATTGATAATGGAATAAATAGTAATTTAATGTGTAAAGAAAAAATACAATCACAAATGGTTATATATGATAATAATAGGTGTATAGAAGATAAAGAGGAAATTCAGATTACAGATTTTCAGCATGGAACATTTTGTGCATTGATTTTTGAAAAATATAATTCTGATTGCATATTAAATAGTGTGCGAATTTTAGATAAAAATGGAAAGGGTGGGGTCGAAAAGATAGAACCTGCCCTTGAATGGTGTTATCAGAATAACATAAAGATTGTTAATTTGAGTTTTGGAACTACGAATTTTAATGAGTGTGAAAAGCTAAAAAAATTGATTAATAAGTATGTATATAATGGTATGATTATTGTGGCGGCAACGGCAAATTCAGGTTTCGTATCATATCCAGCTAGTTTTACGAATGTAATCGGTGTGGCAACAACAGGAAGTCCTTTAAGTTATTCCGAAGATTATATGCAAATGGGGATTGATACTGTTGTGCCATCTGAACATATAATTAAAATGTTTGATGAAGAGATTAGAACATCATTGAGTAATAGTTATGCAGCTCCATATGCATGTGCTTTAATTGCAAATAGGTTAAATATAGATAAAACACTTAGCATAAAAAAATTAAAGGAATATGCAAAAGAGCAAAGCCATATTGAAATGGTTGAAGGAGTATATGAACCGGATTGGGTTTATAAGGCTTATGTAATAGGCGGAAAGAAAACGAGCAGGGCAAGTTATTACTTTGAAACGATTTCGGGAGATTTGAACGAAATACGGGAGAAAGTAGATACTATAATAGCTTTTTCTATGGCTGATTTGGAAAAGCTGGAGATAAAAAATAAGAGTGCAATTTATCTTGGGAAAGAGGATATTCATAATATAGATGTGCAGGGCTTTTTTTGGAGCAAAGAAACCAGACAGCGACAGATTTTGTATAATCATTATCAAGGAAATGGTCTTGAGGTTCCAGTGGTGATACTGGCAATCGAAGATACAATAGATAAGTTCTATGTACTAACAGAATTAAAGAGGGCGTTTGCAAGTGGCGGTTATAATGCGTATACGATAGGAATGGAACCGGAGTGTGTATTATATGCACTGGAATATATGCCGGAGCCTGTATCGGATATTAATGCTTGGAAAAATTTTGTAGAAAGCCAGGTTTTTTATAAACAAGGGGATTTGGTCATATGGTGTGTTCCATTGGAAGAGAAGGATAAATTTTTACATGTTTATCCTGATTGTGATGTGCAAATCAATATTTACAATGAGAGAGATAATAATACTGTATGGTTCTCTTTTGAGGGAGAAAAGATTGAGAAAAAAATACCGGGACTGATTGACAGGAAAGATGTTGGGGAGATATATCATGTTATAGAATCGAAACTGACGGAGGAAGAAGATGAGTAACAAAGAGGCTGTAAGAAGATTACTTCTGCTATTAGGCAAATATAAAAAAACAATAGTTGTGATTGTTGGCTGTCTGCTTGTTTCTACCGGATTAAATCTTTGTGTGCCGCTGATCAGCAGGCGGATCATGGATGATGGTTTTATTGGTGGAAACAAGAAATTGCTGATAGAGCTGGTTTTGGTGTCTATGGTAATTTACACTATAAATTCCCTTATAGATTTAATCAAAGAAAAAAAACGTGTTGACATTTCGGCAAAGATACAGTATTTCCTTTCAGAACAGTCTTTTTCACATCTTATGAAGCTGCGGGTGAACTATTTTAACAATACCAATTATGCGGAGACGTTAAACAATATTAACATGGATATTAACCAGATGACATCTGTTGCCGACAGCAGTGTTTTCTTTGTAATAACACAGGCGTTTAGCATGACAGGCGGCATTATCGGGTTATTTATCATAGATTTCAGAATGACGATACTGGTTCTTCTGTTCATACCGATCAAGTGTGTTGTGATGAAATACTTCGCTAAAAAACAAAAGCAGATTATGGACGAGTTCATAAAGAAAAACCAAAAATATGCGAAATGGTTTGGGGATACCGTCGGAGGGGTACGGGAAGTTAAGCTGTTTAATATTTTAGACAGGAAACATGAAGAGTTTGATCAGAACCAGAAGGATATTATTGAGAAGCAGAAGCAGATGAATATGCTGGGACAGTGGAATACGATTACAGATAGCCTTATGGTGCAGTTCCTTTCCACACTGTTATATATATTGGGGGCAAACTTGGTGTTTGACCTACAGCTTTCAGTCGGTAGCGTGTTTGCTTTCATTACATACAGTTCATATGTTACGGGACCGATTTCTGCAATCCTTAACATAGGTTATCTCTTATCAGGGATTATCCCGTCAACAAAAAGGTATTATGCGTTTATGGACTTGGAGGAAGAAACAGATAATGGGGAAACTGCTGCTTTGTGTCCGGATGACCTGAAATTGCAACAGGTTTCTTTTGCATATGAAAAAGAAAAATATGTTTTAAAAGATGTGGATATTTTGTTTGCAAAAGGCAGTAAGACAGCTATAATCGGGCGCAATGGTTCGGGAAAGACAACGATTATCAATCTTCTTACCAGAATGTATGAGCCAACAAGTGGTAAGATAATGCTTGGGACAGAGGATATTTCAGAATTGCCGCTGCCAGAGTACCGTAACATGGTGTCTGTAGTGAGCCAGCAGATTTATCTTTTTAATGATACAATAAGAAATAATATCTGCCTGTATAAGCGGGTGGACGATGTTATAGTGGAAGAAGCCTGCAAGGACAGCGGACTGGAAGATTTCATAAAAGAGGTTTCACTTGATTATGTGGTAGGGCAGAACGGGGCAATGCTTTCTGGTGGACAGAAACAGAAAATAGCTCTTGCGAGAGCTTTGATACATGATAAGCCAATTGTTATATTTGATGAAGCCACTTCAAATACGGATGCTTATTCGGAGCAGCAGATTAACGGGCTGTTGGATACAAAACTAAAAGAAAAAACGGTAATAGTGATAACACATAAGAAAGAGATATTGAATAAAGTGGATCAGATTGTCGTGCTGAAGGAGGGCGTGGTTATTGACAACGGGACATATGACGAGTTAGTGGGCAAAAATGAAGAATTAAATATTATGATGGAAAAAGTGGGTTAAGTATGAGAAAACTTTTCAGAATAGTAGGGATTGTCTGAAAAGTTTTTTTGTGCCGTTTTCTGCAATAAGTGGTCACTTTCTGCAACACATCTTGATATATGCAATAATTTACACGATAATATACACAAAAGCGAGAGTTCAATAGTTATCTGAAATAGATAAATAAATCTGAAAAAGGGAGGTAATTGCATGGGTGTTGATTCTATATTAGGATATAATTTATCTGTTCAAACAAAGAATTTTACAAAAAGAATTACATTAGGTGCAACAGGTGCTAATCAAACACAGGGGCTATCAGAGTCAGAAAAATTAGAAAATTTTAAAAAAGAGATTTGGAAAGAAATAGATTCTATGTCGTGGGGATCGAATATTTCGGTACAAATAACGGATAGTGCATTTGAAAAAATGATGGTGGACAAAGAGTTTAAAAACAAAATGATGAACATCATCAGAGAGGATGCCCGTGGCTCAAATATGATGTGTGGTGGAACTTTAATAAACATTGATGAAAATGGATATAAAGGTTATTCCTATATGCAGAGTCATACAAAAGAGGCAGGGAGAGCGTTTGAGGCGCATTCCAAAGATAAAGACAGTTTTTATTCAAAAAAGTGTAAAAAAGATGAATTAAATGAACTTTGGGAGAAAGAGAGATTGAAAAAACGCCAATATCAGGAAAAGGCTGACGATGAGTATATGGAAAGCTTACGTCTGAAAGAGATATTTCAACACAAAGAAGATGTTGCAAAATTATACGAAGAAAAAACAGTCAAAAAGTAATTGGAAGATATGTAATTACCGTGTTTAGGTAAATTATATAAATACATTTGGAAAGGAGGGAATGGGCATGAAAAGAACATTAGGAAAGAAAAACTGTGTACAGGATGGCACACTGGTGGCTTTTGCTAGTTGCAGTTGTGATTCAATGTGCAGCATTTTGGGATGCGATTGCAGTACAGGCGATACGGCAAGCAATACTTTAAGATTGCAGAATTATTCCAAATTGTTGTCAAAGGCAATCTCAGGCACATGGGCATACTAATGGCTAGGTCAACGCAGCATATGAGGGTGGGCAGTACTATGTATTGTCCACCTAATATTATAAAGAAAGTTGGATTGAGATGAATGATAAAATTCCGTTTATAAAATTGTTCAGGACATTAGATAATTTTTATTTTTTTGACGTAAATAGTAATTCGATAGTGCGTATTAATGAGGCTGTATCTCATAAAATAGAGGATTTAATTGCAGGAAACGATATTCTGAATCAGGATATGGATATTGCGAGATTAAAAAAGCGTGGGTATTTGAAAGCTAATAATGAGAATATTATAGTAGAACATTCAGCATTAAATACAGTTGGCGAATATATGAACGGTAATTTAAGACAACTTATTTTACAAGTTACACAGAATTGTAATTTAAGGTGTAAGTATTGTGTTTATTCCGGTTCATATGTTAATCGAACTCATACGAAAAAAAGAATGAGTTTTGAAATCGCAAAGCAGGCAGTGGATTTTTACTTTGCCCATAATACCAATAAAGATGCAGGTGTAATTAGCTTTTACGGTGGAGAACCATTGCTGGAGATGGAACTTATTAAGAAAATTGTTGTATATAGTGAAAAGCTATATGAGGGAAAAGAATTGAGGTTTAATATGACTTCAAATGCTACTTTATTAACGGATGAAATAGCAGATTTTTTGTATGAGCACAATTTTAATCTTACAATTAGTTTGGATGGTCCGGAAGAAGTACATAACCAAAGCAGAGTATTTGCGGATAGTAAGACGGGTACTTTTCAGTGTATTATAAAAAATTTGGAGAAAATGATAGGTCGATATCCGGATTATATTTCTAATATAAGTTTTAATGCCGTTTTAGATTCAACAAATGATTTTAAATGCAGTAGTAATTTTTTTACATATGATTTTATGAAAAATACTGTTGTTGGCGCAACAACGCTAAATGAAAATGGCAATAAACATGAAATTCAATATAGTGAGATGTTTGACATAAATTATCGGTATGAATTGTTTAAATGTTATTTAAAATATATTGGAAGACTGGATAAAAAGTTTACATCTAAAATAGTGGATAATCAAGTGGGATCATTGAAACAAGAAATACATGAGAAAATAAAAGCACCATATAGCAGAGGAAAGACATGCCATCCATCAGGACCATGTATAGCTGGAGCAGTAAGATTATTTGTGACAGTTGAAGGAGTTTTTTATCCTTGTGAAAGAGTAAGCGAAACCTGTAACGCTTATGTTATAGGTAATTTACAGGATGGATTTGATATAGAAAAAATTAAAAGTTTATTAAACGTAGGGGCATTAACAGCAGAACAATGTAAGAATTGTTGGGCGATAGAATATTGTAATTCGTGTGCATCTGGTATAGATGATGGAGATAAATTATGTCCAGAAAAACGGCTGGCACGATGTAATGATATTAAAAAGGGTTGTGAGTTAAGAATGATTGAATATTGTACATTGAGAGAAATGGGGTGTAGTTTTGAATAGAATTGCAGTATTTCCATATGATGAGAATTTTTATCCTTTGTTAAAAAATTCAGAAAGTATGGTTGGCTTTGAAATAAGCAAGGTATTTAGCATTCGTGGGTGGGGGTATGTGGGAAGAAATATATTTGATGTTTCGGATACGACTTCAAGAAATATACACGTAGAAGATATATCGGAGAAATTGAATGAAGAGGAATTTGATATTTTTCTACTGGCTGAACCAGAGCATAATATAGATGAAAATTACATAGTTCAAATTATAGACAGAATGGCTCAGATGAATAAAACAATTTGGATCTTTAAAAGTCTATCTGATGAGATAATTACCAAAATAGATACTATATGTGAAAAGAATAAAGTTGAAGTTCAATTTTTTTCTAAGGATATAGAAAATGTTGTTTTTGATGGAGAAGAAATTTTGTATGATATTAGTACGCCTATAATAACAGTTGCTGGTATGGGAGAAAAGACTAATAAAATGGAATTGCAAATGGATTTAGTTATTTCACTACAAAAAGACAAGTATAAGGTTGTATGGGTATCCAGTAGAAATGAGGCATTGTTGTATAATGGGCAGAAATTTCCGACGTTTATGTATGATGAGGGAGTATCAGAAAAGAAAAAAATTCTAATGTATAATCATTATCTAAAATGGATAGAACAGTCGGAAAAGCCGGATGTAATTTTAATAGGTATTCCAGGGGGGATAATGCCAGATAGCAAAAAACAGGTAGGATATTTTGGAATAACTTCCTTTGAGGTTTTAAATGCAATAAATCCTGATTATTTTATTATGTCACTCTATGGCAATACTTTAGGTAAAAATTACTTAGATGAATTACGTAACGTAATGAAGTATAAGTTTAATGTAGAAGTAGATAGTTTTTATGTAGGTGATATGGAACAAGATGCGTATTCATTGGATAAATTGGCACCAATAGAATATATACATTTAGGACAATTAACAGTAGACAAAAGGGTAAAGGATGTAAATTACACCGAAATTCCCGTTTATACTTGCAGCACTGTGTCACAACTATACCAGAACATGATTGAAAAATTAGGCGAGTATGATGAGTTTCAATCATTGTAATTGGAGGTAAAATGGAAAAAAAGATTAAAGAAATGATCAAGGCAACGCTTAATGTGAATATAGACAATATGACAGAAGAGGAGAAAGACTATCCTCTGTTGTCTAAAAGATTTGATGTGATGCCATACCAAATGCTTGTTTTTTTTACAAGAATTGAGAAAGAATTTGGTATAAGGATTCCTGATGAGTACATAGCAGATGGGAAGTTTAATTCGTATAATGATATTTCTAAGATAATATTAGAATTGGTTACAGAACATATGTAGCTGTTAAGAAAATTTTGCTGCTTTCTCCAAAAAATAATTCACTTTCTGCAAGGGTAATTGAAATATTAAATATTTTACTTATATTTGTAGATATGGACATATTTTAACATATTTATATCGAATAACGAAAGAAGAAATTAAATGGCTGTTATACATAATACAGTAATGCAAACTCAGAGTGTAGGATATGAATTTAAACATAATACGAGGTAATAGAGATGGATATATTAAATACTATCAATACGGTAAAAGTGTCGGGCAGTTCTGGCAGTAGTGTTAAAAAAATTTCTGAAAAGAGCAAGTGGCAATTAACGGATTCGTTGAAAGAGAAAATTGTTGAACTGGCTAAGAAGGACGCGAAAAACAATGTATATATGGGAAATGAGTTTATGAACTTGCGGAAAGCAGAGGTTACTAAAGTGGCACCAAATCGGGCGGCACTGATAGGTAAGTTCAACCAATCAATGAGTTCTGAAAATATGGGGGATATGAAAGAGATACAGGAGGCAGACAAAAGATGGATGTGTATTTTATTTGGGATACCATATGAGGCTGAATATCAGGGAGAGGGAACTGGTTCTGCGATTCATATATATAATGAAGGAGGGGAAGAAGTTCTTACATACACACAAGGAGTAGGGTGGCATGAGAAAGAGACAAAAGCAGAGACAGATGTGCATTCAACGTTAAAATCAGTATATTATGAGGCATATCATGATGCAAGAAAAGCGCTGAACACTGGAACAAATGTAGAAATCACAAATGAAAGTGTTGTGGTGCAAAGTAATTTCGATATGAAAGCATAAAACATGTAATTCAACAAATGTATATAAGGGGAATTTGACAGACAGGAGGAATACGATTATGGTAAAGTCAATGAAGAAAGTAAAGAGAATAATAGCGGTTGCTTTGGTATTCACAATGTTGTTTGCTTCACAGGTAACAGTGTTTGCAGCAGGTACAAAAGATGCAATGCAATCAGCAAATAAAGATATGTCGATTGCATTGATGCCGGGAGTTACAGGGGATTCCAATACGGTCACTTTTAATTATAACGGTCTGCCAGATAATGCGATTGTAAAAGAAGTTAAGATTGATTGTTCCAATGCATCTGTGATTGGTGGAAAAGGAGCAATATTGGCGCAGAGCCTTACCATTACCAGCCCAAGTGGAGAAACTCATACTGTTGGTTGGGGCAGAGGTAATGTGACTACTACCAATTTATTTATTGCGGAAACAGCTGCCGGAACATGGTCTGTGTATATGACAGGAACCAATATTGCATCTCCGAGTCTTGGTTCTGCATTTATCGGGGGTACAAAATATTCACGACCTAAAATGACGATAACTTATATTTTAGAAGAGTAGAATTAAATATTCCCTACATACACATTTGCATGAATAACATTAAATAAAATCAGTCTTTGAACTATGACAGTTCGGGGCTGATTTTTTATTCGGCTTTTATCTGCTTCCCTCAATAGTTTTTTGAAATTCCCGTGTGAGGGGGAAAGTTGATTACAAACAGAATAAATTACAGCAGTGAAAGTGACGATACAAATGCAGGAAGAGCAGAAATGTTCTTCCTGTTTTTTAACAGAACTTCAGCAGCTGGCGGGGAAAGGAGACAGTATGGCAAAGTTCTTAAATTATGAGGACCGGCTGGAGATAGAAAGCGGACTAAAGGAGCATATGACTTTCACAGAGCTTGGAGAGAAACTGGGAAGGGACAGGACTACCATCACAAAGGAGATCAGGAACTATTCCATCGAACAGGACACCGGTTATGGAAGTTACCCGCATAATACCTGCAAGTACAGAAAAGCATGTAAGAGGAAAAAAGTATGTGGGACAAATGACTGCAGGCATCCACTGGTAGCTGTCTGTAAACAGTGTGAACTCATATGCAACCGTTACTGCGAGCATTATGAAGAAGAAATATGTACCCATCGCTTTAAACCGCCATATGTATGCAACGGATGCAGTGAAGTAAAGAAGTGTACGCTGACAAAAACTGTTTACGATGCTCTGGGAGCCCAGAGGCGGGCAACGGATAAGATATCGGAATCCCGAAGCGGGATCCTTGCTACGGAAGGGGAAATCGCCAGACTCAATGAAATCCTGGTGCCGTTGGTAAAACAGGGGCAGTCTATCCATCAGATCTACCTGACACATAAGGATGAACTGATGTGCAGTGAAAAGACCCTCTACAACTACGTGGATGGATGCCTGTTTGATATCAGGAACATAGACCTGCCAAGAAAGGTAAAGTACCGTCCGAGATATAAAAAACCGGAGCTGAAAGTAGACCGTGGATGCCGTGTGGGAAGGAATTATCATGATTACGAAGTATATATGGAACAGCATCCGGACACAGCAGTGGTGCAGATGGATTCCGTGATCGGCAGCAAGGGAGGGAAAGTCCTGCTGACGATATATTTTGTAAATGTGTCACTGATGCTGGGGTTCCTGCGGGAAGCGAACACCTCAAAGTCAGTGATAGATATTTATGATGAACTGTACCACCGGCTGGGAGGGCAGGATTTTAGGAAGCTGTTTCCGGTCATCCTGACGGATAACGGAAGTGAGTTTTCCAATCCCAAGTGTATAGAGAACGGACCGGATGGAAAAGGATTTCAAAGGACGAGGATCTATTACTGCAATCCAAGTGCGCCGTACCAGAAAGCAGAGATCGAGGTGGGACATGAATTTATACGCAGGATCCTGCCGAAAGGAAGAAGCTTTGATGAACTGACGCAGGCAGACGTAGAGCTGATGATGAACCATATCAATTCCTACCGGAGAAAGAAACTGAACGGAAAAAGTCCGTATGAAGCGTTCAGCTTTTATTATGGAGAAGACCTGGCGGAGAGGCTTAGATGCCACGAGGTTGCAGCCAAAGACATCAACCTCACCGCAAGACTTCTCAAAAAGTAACCAGAAGACAGAATAAAGCACAGACCGCCGGCTGAAATAGGAACAGCAGAAGACGTGAATTATGGCTTGCAAAATTTGTAAGCCAAAACTGACGTCCGGTTTTTGTGCAAAAAAATACTCTGCCATAAGGTGATTATATCATAAAAGCAAGGGAAAAAACGGGAAAGTCATTACAAAAGTGGAAAGTCGGGTACAAAATTTGCAGGTCGCTTTCAAAATGTGAAACTCGTTTACAAAACGGGAATCTCGGATGACTATTGAACATTCTTTTATAATTGCATGATTAATACAGACTATGCTTGTTTGAACATTCTCATATATCTCATTCAACATTTCAATATTAGAAACATATTTCTTAATATTGCTATCTATTTTTTCATCATTATATATACTGTATATAACAAACAATATATAAATAATTCCCAAAATGATAAGGATATTAGATTTAATAGAAAAACCAGATTGATTTTTATCCCAATTTCCTAAAGATGAACAAACTGCTCCAATAATTATTGCAAACAATTGTATAACAATATTTTTGAGAATTAGGAACTTGGTTATAATATTCGAATAATTATTGTGATAAGATTTCTGCAACTTATCAAGTTCTGTTTTTGCATCATAAAATAATAAAATAGAAAAAATGACACTTAATGTAAAAATCATAATAATCTGCAATATATTATTTTTTCCAATATGTGTCAATGATCCCATATATGAGCATAAGGCGCCTATTATCAATGGAAATATATAATTCAAAATTTTTATTATTTTCATATAAATACTCCTTGAAAATATATAATTCAAAATGAAATATAGTTCTTTATAAGAAGCATTATACTAAATATTTTCGCTTTTTTCTATAAATTGAATATACTATCAGAAATTTTATTGGTACAAAACTTATAAATATGAAAGTACAAGATCAGAGATATACACAGTATGTACAGAGACACTATATTTCAATATGTAAAAAAACAATATGGAACAATTCCAGAATATCTGTGGAATGATTTACCAGATAGTGCAATACTTCGTAATGACAATGGAAAATGGTACGCAGTATTTATGAATTTGGAAGGCTTTAAAATCGGATTGGATACAAAAGATAGGGTTGATATTATGGTTGTAAAATGTAAGCCGGATATGATAAGTGTTATGACACACATGAAAGGCTTTCTGCCGGGATATTACATGGATAAAAGCAATTGGATGACAATTCTTCTGCAACAGCGGATTTTATGATTCATTCCACGCTTATGAATGAACAGTATTCACATCAGATTGAAAATTTTAAAAATACTGTGGATGTCAGAGTAAAAGAAATGCAGTGATGGATATGATAAATAGCCAAAAAACGTCCGCTAATAGGATTTACAACAGAATATAAAGCAGATAAAGACGAATGGTATCAGATGTGCCATTCGTTTTTTTAATAAAAGCACAAATTAACCTACTTACGAGCATAAAATGATGTACATTGGGTTGTTTTCTGGACTATGAGAATCAAAGTCCCATTGATATGATTAACATGGAAAAGAGGTGCAAAATCTTGGACACAGGAAGAAAAGATGCCAATATACAGATAGGAAAGAGACTAAGAGAGGCAAGACTGAATATGAACCTCGAAAAGTCAGAAATTGCGGATGTATTGGATGTTACAGTAGAACATTATCGAAAACTTGAAGCTGGTGTAACTGGAATATCTGTAGATAAAGTGCTGACACTCTATCATAAATATGGAATTGATCCTACATATCTGATAACAGGTGAGAGCAGTATGAAAGATTTTAATCTGGATTACTATGTTGCGAACAGCACAAAGGAGCAGAGAAATGATTTTTTTGACCGTGTGCTGGCTTATTTATCTAAGTTGATTAGATAAATTGAAGTGCTTCCTACTTCCAAGCCCGAAAAGGAGGAAGTGTTATGCTTAATATTGCGGTCTGTGATGACAGCAGAACAGATGTAGAAATGCTGGAAAGTGCTTTTGATAAGTTAGCGCAGTACCAGTTTTCTTATGAAGTGTATTTTACAGCGAAGGAGTTGCTGAAGCATGTTATAGATGATGGGGAAATGTATCATCTGTATATATTTGACATTGAAATGCCGGAGATGAATGGTTTGCAGCTTGCAAAAGAAATCCGGAAAATAGATGCCAAAGCATTGTTTGTATTCCTGACTGGATATACGCAGTATGTTATGGATGTTTTTGAGGTTATTACCTTTGACTATATTTCTAAACCGATTACAGTGGAAAAGCTGGAGTCCGTCCTTTTAAAAGCCATGCAGTATCTTCATATGATAAAGCGTGACTTTGTCTTTCAGTTCCGAAAAAATCAGTTTCGTATTAGCTGCGATGATATTGTGTATTTTGAGAAGAAAGGTCGTCAGGCAGTGATACATACGATCTCAGAAAATTTCAAGGCAAATATGACAACTGAAGAAATATGGAAACAGCTTGATGATAAGGTTTTTGCCCATATTCATGTATCATATATCATCAATCTTGGGCATATCAGGGCGATTGAGGGAGATGAAGTAGTGATGGACAATGAAGAAAGACTTCTGATTGCCCGTTCCCATAAGCAGAATTTAAAAGAAAAACATATGGAGTTTGTAAGGAGGATGGTTTAAGGATGGAATATGTGATACGCTTTGCCATCAGCCTGTTTGATCTGGCAGTGTTTATGTATTATTTTCATTCCAATAAGAAAATGAAACCAGTATCAAAGGTATGGATATGGGCTGGATTTACCATTGCTGCAGTTATATGGACATTTGTCAGCAGCATAAAAAATCCGTATCTGAATCTTGCGACTCTTTTGATTGTGCTTATACTGTTATCATTTTATTATATATCAGGAATGTGGACGAGAATTATAAATATTGTGACATTCATGGGTATTGGAATGCTGTTTGAACCTGTAGCCTTGCTGTTACTCCATGCGATGAATTTTCATGTGGGCGAAAGTTATAAATATTATTTTGTAATGGTAATATGCAGCTTTGTTCGTGGAAATGTGATGTATATTCTGTCAAAATTGATTTCAAAGAAAGGGATGCAGATTGCCGACTTTCCAAGAGAAATTTTGGGTGTGCTGGTTATGGTATTTACCTTTACGGTGTTGAATTGTTGCTTTGTTATTCTTTTGTCATTGGAAGCTGGCGGTGAAAAAAGCCTGCTTATGTGTGCCAGTATTGTAATTTCCATTGTCCTGACAGATTATTTTATGCTGTATATGATGGAACGTTTTAATTATCTTGTGCAAAAACAGTATGAGGATGCAATGTACAGGGAAGAAATGCACTATAAAGACATCTATTATGAAGAAGCAGAAAAACAGAATAAGGAAGTGCAGAAGTTAAAGCACGATATGAAACATAAATTGCATGAACTGTATTATCTGGTGGAAAATAGTGATGGGCAGGAACTTTCAGAGAAAATCGGTGCGATGTGCAAGGAATTTGAGCAGATAGATGAAAAGCAGTATTCTGATAATCCAATCGTAGATTCTGTGCTCCGCATTAAATTTGGCAGGGCAAAGGCGAGGGGAATAAAAGTAGAAACATCTATTCGTATTCCAAAGCAGATGCAGCTTGATCACGGGGATATAGGTGTATTGTATGGAAATCTTGTGGATAATGCGGTAGAAGCCTGTAGCAAGGTGCTGGAGGGACAGCGTTTTGTAAAGATTGAAAATAAGTACCAGTCGGGGATTTTGCTTCTTATAATAACAAACAGCAAAACAGGAAAGAGAAATAAAAGCCTGAAAACAACCAAGAAAGATAATATCAGACATGGGCATGGTGTTCAGAGTGTTCGTAAAGTGGTAGAAAAATACAATGGAACGGTCAGTTTTACAGATAAAGGGGATATATTTGAGGTTTCTGCAATGCTCTATGGAATTGAAGTGAAGGAATAAATGCAAAGCGTTACACTTAAATGTCAATCTGTTACACTTTGACGGATTTTCCTGTAAAGTATGATATAGTGCATTCATCAAATGAAAAGGAGGACATACATATATGTCAAAATTAAGAAAATTGATGAACCGACTCAGTCATGGAGCATTAACCAGCGTGGCAGCACTTGCCCTTACGGTAACTGCAACCAATATGAACCGTTGCTGCTGGTTTATTTTCGGACAGGACAAGTTACCGGATAATGCAAAAAAACTTAGAAAATTTTAAGGTGGTAACAGGGTATGATTGCTAAATTTGCAAAGAAGATAAATGAAATATTGATACAAAAGGGGATTGTGCAAAAAGAGGATGCAGAACTGTACCGATATGGTATAGAAAATGGCATTGTTGTTGCAGGAAACCTTTTGGCTTCTGGAATATTTGGCATTGTGACGGGGAGACCGGGACTTGTTCTGGTCTTCCTGTTATTTTATGCCTCGTTGAGAAGCTATAGTGGGGGCAGCCACTGTAAGAGTAGAATCGGCTGTTTTTTGATATCAATGGCAATTTTATTTATTCCGGTTTATACATATGAGCCTGTAATGAAAAATGTTCCTAATGCCGTGATTTTATTGATCGGAGTTCTTGCCGTGGTAATTATTATTGTCCTTGCCCCAGTGGAAAGTATCAATAAACCGCTTGATGAGGAAGAAAGAAGGTATTATGCAAGGGTAACACATTGCATAACGGCATTACAGGTATGTGTTCTTATCATTTTGTTTTGTCTGGATCTGCAAGATTATTTTTATGCCGGGTATGTAAGTATAGTCCTGGTAGCAGTATTTATGGTTATGGGAAAGATTGCAGTGAAACGATATGTGCAATAGCAAAATGTATTAAAAATAGGTATTGATATATAATTTTGTAGACGAACATGCAATATTACAAATATAGAGTAGTGGTTAAAATTTTGGATAAAGATGCCGAAATATAATAAAAAATAGGAAAATATACAAAAAATAATCCAACCAAATGAAAGAAGTATGTCAAATTTGTGTGTGGAAGGGGATGAGCATATGTTCAGAATTGCTATATGTGATGATGAAAGACAATTTAGAAAACGCATTCATGATATTTTAATAGAATATATGAATGAAAATGATATATTATACGAAATTGATGAATTTGAATCAGGAAAGGATTTTATAAGTTTAGGTATCAATCTAGCAAAGTATGATATTGTTTTTCTGGATGTAAATATGGATGAACTGGATGGAATGGAAACTGCACAGAAAATAAGAAAAGTCAGCAATGATGTTTTTATAGTTTTTGTTACAGCATTTATTACATGTGCCCCTCAAGGATACAGCGTAGGAGCTATAAGATATATTTTGAAAAATAATGTAAATTTTCCGGAACTAATATTTGAGTGTATGGATGCAATCAGCATGAATATGAATTATGTAGCTCAAAAGAAGAAATTTAACTTTAATGAGGGTGCAAAGGTTGTAGCATTAGAGCGTTTGTTATACATAGAGAGCAGATTGCATAAACTGGAATTTTACATTATGGAGGACAAGTTAAAAAAATATTCAATATATGGCAAACTAGATGAGCTGGAAAAAGAGTTGCAAGGTAATGATTTTATCCGGATACATCAAAGTTATCTGGTTAATATGAAGCATATTGAGAAAGTCAGCCGGTATGAGGCGTTATTGAACAATGGTATTAAATTAGAAATTCCAAAAGCACGATATAAATTTGTTGAAGAAACATTTGTTTCGTATAAAGGAGAAATATAGATGTTGGTTAATTACATTCAAAGTATAATGCTGACGGTATTGGAAATAATATGCTGCAAAATATTTTTTGAAAGTTTTGCTGAAAAGAGATCCGAAAATAATTGGAGAAACTGTAGTATTATTTTAGGAACGGTAATATGTGGATATATAATAGCTTTGTTATTTTATGATCAGTTTGTCCTAAAGCAGATGTTAGCTATTGTTGTCATTGCGCTGTTTATGAGCTTTTATTTTAAAATCCATTTAAAAAAAGCAATAATCTTATCATTATTATTTCAAGCATTACTGCTTTCTGTAGACTATTTTACACTTTGGATAAATGTCTCTCTCTTTCATAGTGTAGCAGAAATTAATGAGTCACATTTTGTAGGTGGAAGTTTAATAACAGTTTTGGCAAAAATAATTCTTTTTCTAGTTGTTCTGCTTATCAGGAAAAAAATAGGAGGGGAGTCCTCGGATGTTTTAAGAAGTACAGATTGGCTTCGATTTATCTTTTTTCCACTTTTTACAATCTTCACAGTTATTGCATTGATCATAACATCTGGAAGCATTGAGAATCAAAAGCAGGAAAATGTATTCTTGGTTATAGCATTGTGTTTAGCAGGGATGAATATAGTTGTGTTCTATATGATAAATGATATATTAAAACGTGAAATTAAGATTCGTGAAAATGAAGTGTTTCAACTGAAAGCACGAAATCAGACAGACATGTACCGTTCTATTTCAGAAAATTTTGTTAAACAACGGAAAAAAACACATGAATATAAGAATCAGATTATGTGCATTGAGTCTTTGATAGAGATGGAAAATTATGATGAACTAAAGGATTATGTGAGAAGTATAAGCGGAAATTTGAGTACAGAGTTAGACTATATTAAAACAAATAATGTGATTATCGATGCTATATTAAATAGCAAATATAAGGAAACATTGGATAAAGGAATTGTATTTATCTTTCAAATCAATGATCTATCAGGAATTAAAATGCGTGATGAGGATATTGTTGTTATATTATCGAATCTTTTGAATAATGCAATAGAGGCTTGTGAAAAGTGCTCAGGCAAAAAAGTTATGAAAATGAAACTGGTTAAAGAGAAAGACAACATTATTATATCTGTAAAGAATACATATGATGGTAAACTTAATATTAAAGATGGAGAAATACAGACCTCAAAGAAATATGAAATGGATGAGCATGGGATTGGAATAAAAAATATAATTGAGGTTATAACAAAATATCAAGGTTCTTATGCTATACGAAATGATAATAATGAGTTCTACTTCTCAGTTATATTGCCAAACTAAGATGAACCTTAAAAAAGTGATTTGCTGTCAGCAAATCACTTTTTTGTCATTTTCTGCAAAAAAAGGTCACTTTCTGCAATGGATATTGTTTTGTAAACAGATAAAGTTATACTTAATTTGGCAGGAGGCATAACTATGATTGAAAAAATAGCGGATGATTTAATTGGTCAGATGACAGAAGCAAGGTTAATTGATAAAGACATGGAAGAAAGATATATTTATGTCTTTATCTGTTGGATTGAGAAATTTATTACGGTTGGCAGTATTATCGTAATCAGTTTGGCGTTCCATAAACTGTTTCCAACTATATTTTTTCTTGTGTTTTTCTTAGAATTAAGAAAGCGAACTGGCGGATATCATTTGGACAAGTTTTATAAATGTTATTTGGCAACCGTTGTTTCTTATTTAGTTATTGTAATTATCAGTGCAAGACTGTCAGAACATCCGCAATGGTTATTTGCAATATTGGTAATTGCTATAACGGGGATAGGATTGATTGGTACAGTGAATCATCCTAATATGCACATGACATCAGAGGAATTGATGGAATCGAAAAAATCCGCAAGGACTATTGTTTTACTTGAGGGGTGTATAATATTGGGATGTGTTCTGTTAGATGCGGATATGGTTTACATTAGTTATATGGCAATAGCTGTTATATTATGTGCAGCTTTGCTGTGTATAGCAAAAATTTTTAAACAGGAGGTGAGAGAGAATGAAGCAGGTTAATAAGAAAGTGTTGAAGGTTGTAGAACGTGTCATGAGAAAAGAAGCTGTATATGGGATAGATGGATTTCCACCTGCGTGTTTAGGAATATGGCATCAGCCGAAACGTCCGAACATAAAAAAAAGGTAAAAGGTTATTGAAAATAATGTTCAAATTGTTGTACAAAATAAGCTTAGAAAGGAGGGAATTGATATGAAAAATAAATTTATAACAACAGTGGTTGCGACAGCATTGGCATTAACAATGACATTTTCATTGGCTAATGGAATGGATGTTAAAGCAGCAGAAATCACAGAGGATTCTTTAGTCGCAGCAGAAGATACTAATGTTGGAAATGAATCGGTGGATATCCAGCAACAGGAACCTGTAGAAATTTCAGAATTGGAAACAACCGAAAATAATGACTTATCGAAATCGTCAGAAAGTATTACAGTAGATGAAAGTATTGCAGAGGATATTTTGGCTACACAAGCTGATACTGCGGTTGTAGTCGGTACGGTTAGTGACTATTTGACAGCAAAGGGCGATGCAAAACTTTATAATATTAATTTGCCAGCAGGGGTATATTTGCAAGCACAGTTAACAACGCCTGCTAATGCAGATTTGGATTACGATTTGTATTTATTGGATGCAGAAGGCAATATTTTAACGGGCTCAGATTATTATACTTATATTAATGGCACCGCAGGTACATTGCCGGAAGCGTTAGGCTATATAACATCAGGTGATACAGCAACATATTATTTGTATGTATTAGCATCTGAGGGCGGAAGTGTAAGTGAATCATTCACATTGGATTATTCAGTAAGTACAGCGTGTGATTCTTATGAGATTGACGAGTCTGTAAGACAGGCATTAGCATTTACATATGGAGCAGGAGGGGCTTATATTGAATCAAGAAATTTAAGTTCTCCGATTGATAATGATTGGTATGTAATTACAGTGCCAAGCAGTAGAATTTATGACAAATTAAAAATTTCTGCTACTACAGCTTCAACAAATACCTGTTCTGTAGAAGTATATCAGAATGTTGCATCAGAAGGGTATCAAATGAAACGAGTAGGCAGCGGAAACACTATTTCTGTTTCGTCAGGAAAATATTATATTAGAGTTTCCAATGCAAAAACTATGGAGAATTTTGATGATTTGGACATTCAGAATTATAAATTGTCTATTACTCCTATTTTGAAGGCTACAGGTATTGTTATAACTGATCTTAAAGGTTCAGAAGGGTTAAATAAGGTTGTTAATTATCCTGGATATGGAGCACATTTCAGAACGCAGGGATCTGGAACATTAACTGTTTATGGAGTGCTGACAGCAACAGACAGTTCGACGGGTGTAACGTATGCAGTTGGGGGAGAGCAGATTAACGGATTATATTATAGTCCGGCATGGGAGGCTAATAATACCTCTGCGAATGCAATAAGGCGAGGTACAGGTACTACAGACTCAAGTGGTAAATTTGAAATTGATATTTCTTTACCACCTGGAATTGGTGTATATTCGTATTATGGTTCAACATCCACTCATTATTTTGATATATGTGGAGTTTCTGTATCGCCAAGTGATGATAGTAGCATAAGTGCTTCAGAGACTATTTTCCATTTGGCATATACTATGTATCATCCGTTTTAATGTGTAAATTGTAACTAAGAAAATATAAAAATAGGTTGTCACACGATTTGGTGTGTCAACCTATTATGCAAAATACAGGAGGGTTAAAATGAAGATAGCTACCCAACATTATCAGGACAGCGTGATCACTCCGTATGGTAATAATCACTGGAATGGAAAAGAGAAAATTGATATTTCTAAGGAAAAAGATGATGCGGTTATTCTGGAAATAAGTGCAAAAGGTAAAAGAGCAATACAGCTAAAAGAGAAAAACGAATTTGAGCAGAATATTGTTCAAGTGGATAAAAGTGCAGATGATTTACCAGCATATTCAGGAATGTATGATGTTGACAAGACGATATCGTCTTCTCTTGAAAATTGTAGCAAAGAGGAACAGGGATTTGTATATGATATTATCCGCGAAAATTTTCTTATTGGAAATGGCAGCTCTATGAGTGAGGAGGAGCGTCAGGCTAATATATCATTAGGAATGAAAAAAGCGGAATATGCTGCAAATAATTTTATATCAGAAGATAAAAAAAGTTCCTTTTTGGATGCAATGGAATCTATAGCAAAGCTGGCAAGTGCCGGAAAGATGAATGCAGATGGAAATATGGATTACGGGGTAAAAAAAGGAAATTATTTAGGACATGGTAGTAATCTTGTTTACACTACAGATGGTCTTGATATGATGAGGTCAATGGATTCAGGTGCATATGATGAATATCAAAGGATCAGTAGAGAAAGTAGTAATTCTGATAGACAGCTTAACACTTTAAAATACTTGACAAATTGGTATTCTAATGCTGTAACGAAAAATCCGCATATGGTAGAGAAATATGAAGCTAAATCGGATGAGTATATTGAAAAAAATGTAAAAAATCAAAAAGTAGATTCAACTTTTTCGGATTTGAAAACAGAAAGTAAGTCTGCTTTTATTGAAAGTTTGAAAGCATTTCAAGCACAGAATCCTAATTTCTTATCCAATATCGTTAATAAGGAATTGTCAAGAAAGTATTGGGCATATGGTATTATCGCCTAAGGGTGAGGATAAATATGAGATGAAGTATGTTCCGGAAGATTTTGACAGGTATGATCAAGGATTTTTTGGAAGAGCGAAACCAGAATATATTATTGTTAAGGGAGAGTGTTTGGAAAAATTAAAACAGCAAGGGTATGAAATGGACTGTTGGCAAAAAGGTATTCCGTTGGCGATAAATAATAAACATCCTGATAGCATAAAATTAAAGGGATTTTGACAGAATATGCAAAGTATTACATGAAAATGTCAAAGGATTACAGTTTCCTAAAACCCATAATAATTTCTGATATAATGCGATAAGTCAGAAAGGATGATGGGGCTATGGGGAAAAGAGAGCACATATACGAAATTATTGCAGAGAATATCAGAAAAGAACGCAGAAGGCTTGGAATTACGCAGGCAGAGCTTGCAGAACGGGCGGATGTATCATTGGATACTATCAAAAGTGTTGAAAATGGCAGAAGGGCAATGAGTCTTGATACATATTTGAATATTGTTCATGCATTGGAGTCATCGCCTACGGTTCTGATGAGCCAGCAGCACCCAGAAAAACACATTGAGCGTTTTGCATTTATGATGAATCGGTGTGACGAAAGAGAAATAGAATTTGCATTACATATGATTGAACAAATATTAAGAGGACAGGAAGATTATCTGAGTGAATAGACGGGTAGTTATCCTGTCCTTTGTCTATGACTCTTTTGCAAATTTTTCAGCGAGATGGTATATGATTTCTTCAATGGTGGGAGTTTCATTTTCACATGGAAAGTCTGTCCAGAAGCGTTGCATTTGTGGATCAGGGCTTTTTAAAGCAATAGAAACTGCCCGCCCAATTTCCTGTTGGACTTCTTCTTTTGTGATTCCTTCTTTTTCGGCAATGATTTTCAAATATTTATCAACAGAGTATGTGTTTTTATCATTCATAGTGTTGTTGTGAATCCTTTCTGAAAAGGGTATCTGCGAGCAAATTGTCAGGTGCTCGAATTGTCCCGGTTGAATACCATAAAAGTAAAACAGATAATCCGTTCTATATTACATAATAACCTTGAGAGCTGTTTTCTATGCAGATTATGGCTATTTTCTATTCTATCATATACATACAGCGTGGTGCATACACGCACCATATCATTATAGGACACTCTTGCGTAGAATACAAGGAGGAGGTCTTTGTAATGATAGTATATGACAGGTTATGGATTACACTCAAGAAGAAAAATATTAGCCAGTATGCACTAATTAAAGATTATGGAATAGATAAAGCACAGTTACAGCGATTGCGAAAGAATATGGTCGTAAAAACGGTAATCCTTAACAGATTATGTTCCATACTTGATTGTAAGATAGAGGACATCATGGAGTTTGTGCCGGATGAGGATATTAAGTAAAGAGATATTTCCAAAATGTAATGAGAGTTTGGAAATATCTCTTTTTTAATCCGCAAATATTTATATTCTTGGTATTAAGGTGTACAATATTCCACCTGAAATAGCTGGTTTAGTCACTCTTACAAAAGATTCGCTTACGGTACAATGAATACAGCTTAAGCAAATATATAAGGTGCCGGAAAAGAGTGGAAGGTGTACTACGATATTGTTAATAGTGGAGAAAGAATAAAAGAGTTGCGTGCGGCAAGAAGAATGACAAGACAGCAGCTTGCCGAGCAGATTGGATTGTCAGTGGATGCTCTGCGGAAAATTGAAGCTGGTGTAAATGGAGCAAAAATAGATACGCTGATTAGTATTGCTGAATTGTTTCATATATCGTTGGATTATCTTGTGTGTGGGTGTGAAAGAAAGGCAGAAGTCGATGATCTGTTGGTTGGTCTGAAGGAGAAGGAAGTACAGTTTATCCGGAATATGGTATTAAATGCCGTTGACAATATGAAACTTCTGACAGAATAAAAAAGTCGGATTGCATTTTTGATAATGCAGTCCGGCTTTTTTTATAAGGATTTGGAACAGGTGGGAGTGTTACTCTTAGTTCAAAAGAGTGTCGGTTACTGTAGAAGATGCGTGGTGTCAGTTATACTTTGTTCAGGTTCTGAGAAAAGAGCCGTTGAATATTGAAAACAGAATAGGACACGCATATCCCACGAGCTTATATCGCCTTGTCTATGACAGGGTGGCAGAATCCCATTTCGTGCGATGACTATCCTCAGAGCTGTAGCCGATTATGAGAAACGTAACAGCAGGAGCCTTTAAGGATAAGAGCAGAGGGTTGTGCCTACCGGGTTAGCAGCCGGAGGTAATGAGATAATAAGTGCACCTGAATTTCAGCAAAACGCATTTTCAGAGAGTGGCTACTTTCGTAAGTCCAGATGGGCAGGAAACTACGAAGTGATTGTGGCTGGCAAAGGATATGTTACCCGATACGGGGATGGTTAAGAAACCGGGAAGATAGTATTTTATCTTCCCACACAAACTGATTTATGGTCACCGACAGAAAAGAAATGTTTAGGTGTGATGGTGTGGAGAGTACAGATAAGTCAGCTTATGTGAGGAGATAAAGTGCGCACAGTATCAAATCAATATTATTTATAAGGAGATTTTAAGATGGAAAGAGCAATTATATATTGTGCAAAAACAGGATTAGAGGCTACAGATCATTTTGTGCCGAAGTTGCTTGAAAAGTATTGTAAGGATAATGGCTATGAAATTGTAGCTATGCTTTCAGAGCCTGCTTCTACAGAAGGAGTTTCATTTCCGATGAAATATGCCATTATCGGTTTAAATATGGAAGAAGATGTTAATACAATCATAACACTTTCAAAGGATATGATTGGTGCAACAGATGAGACCGTTATTGATACACTTGGAAAACTCAGCGAATATGATATCTATGTGGAGGATATTAATGGAGAACTTGAAGAGTGTTATGAGATGATGTACAAAGAGCCTGTTCAGGAAAGTGATATAAGAGGGCTGGTGCTTGATACGGTATCAAAGTTCTATCATAACATCAGGGACGGCAGATAGGAGGCAATATGCAGGATTCCAAAGAAAAGCAGTGTCTGATATTTGTAAGGAATAATGCAAATGATACAGCTGACCGTATCGAGGCATATGCAAAAAAGTCCGGCATGGAAGTTGTTGAGACAGTTTTCAATACAGATAAAAAAGCGGTTGAACGATTAAGATATTATATTGAAAGAGATGCCATTATCTGTGTGCTGGTAAGAGATGTGGTAGACATTTCAATGGAACTTAATGAGATTAAAGCTGTAATGACACTTGCAGCGGAACATGGAATCAGTATTAATGCAGAGAGCAGGGGCTATGAACCTGCTCTCATTTCTTTTGAATGATATGACAGAAGAAAATAGAAAATTAAAACTGATTATATTTCCGGGCGAAACAGTAGTGATTGATGAATATGGGAAACGGATTGTTGCCTGTCCGACAGAGGATGAGGCAGAAGAATATATCAGGGAACAGGAGGAATGACATAGATGAAACTGAACAGAGGCGATATTGTTATTGCAAATCTGGAGTCAGTAAGTAAAGGGAGCATTCAGAAGTATACAAGACCTTATATTATTATCTCAAATAACAAGGCAAATCAGTATTCACCGGTTGTCACAGCAGTAGCCATGTCCACAAAAACATGGAAAAAGAAATATCTGCCAACCCACTGTCTAATACCGGCTGTAAAGGTAAAGGTTACTGACACAGATTTTGAGGTATTTGACAGTATGGCATTATGTGAGCAGATTGTATCCATTGATGTAAATGTCCAGATTGAGAGGGTAGTTGCTTCAATTTCAGATACGGAACTACTTGATAAGATTACTGAATGTGTAAAAATCCAGATTGGGGCATATGAAAAGTACAATTAAATATTACCGGGGCATTTGCTCCGGGTTACATAGCCACCTGTATTTTATGGGTGGTATTTTTACTGAAAGGGGGATAGATTTTATGACAGCAGAAGAATACAGAGCATTGCTTGATACTGATTTTAGTGATGTCAAGATTAATGAAATGCCCGATATGGCATCTTATCATGCTGATCTGAATGATACGATTGAAAAGAGACAGCAGAAGTTTATAAGAAAAGTTGGAAATCCCTATATGATGAGAGTGGGGAAGATGAAAGTTAAAGTAAGCTTTGCCAATAATGGAGTTTCCATAGAAGAAGCTTTCAAGAATATGCTGCTTACAGTTTAGAATCTTTTTTCAGAATCATATGGAAAATGAAAGGGAGTTGTGCTATGATATGTTCAAGGACTAAATGAATATGGCATAACTTCCTTTGATATTTTAGTTGGGTACATCTGACGTAGAATATTTAAAGGAGTGTTGCGATATGAGTAAACAAATCTCAAAAATCTATCATGCAGCCATCTACGTTAGATTATCTAAGGAGGATGGCGATGTTTCTACCAGCGCAAAAGCTGAGAGTAATAGTATTTCAAATCAAAAGGATTTCATCCGAAATTTCCTTGCAGACAAAAAAGACATTAGAATAGTTAAAGAATATGTGGATGATGGTTATTCCGGCTCTAATTTTGACCGTCCGTCTTTTCAGACGATGATGGAAGATATTAAGCGAGGAGTAATTGATTGTGTGGTGGTAAAGGATCTTTCACGTTTTGGACGTGAGTATATTGATTCAGGTCGATACATCGAAAGATTATTTCCGGCTCTTGGTGTAAGGTTTATTGCAATCAATGATAACTATGACAGTGTGACTGGAAAGTCACAGGGTGATGAGATTATTATTCCGTTTAAAAACCTGATCAATGATGCATATTGCAGGGATATCAGTATAAAGATACGAAGCCATTTGGATGTAAAGAGAAAAAATGGTGAGTATATCGGTGCATTTGTTCCCTATGGGTATGAAAAATCGGATGATGATAAACATAAGCTGGTTATTGATATTTATGCAGCCGGTATTGTGAAGGAAATTTTTCGGCTAAAGCTTCACGGAATGAGTCAGGATGCAATAGCAACACAGTTGAATAATGAGGGTGTGCTTGCACCTATGGAATATAAGCAGAGCACAGGGAGCGGTTATCAGACCGGATTTTTACAGAATGAAAAATCGGTATGGAGTTCAGTCACGGTCCGCAGGATTCTTGAAAATGAGATTTACATTGGAAATCTTGTTCAAGGCAAAAGAACGACACCAAATCATAAAGTGAAGCAGGAGGTTGTTAAGCCGGAATCTGACTGGATAAGAATCGAAAAAAATCATGAGCCGATTATTAGTGACAGGGATTTTGAGATTGTTCAAAGGTTGTTGGGAATGGATACGAGAATATCTCCGGATTCAGATATGGTCTATAATCTTTCAGGTATTGCAGTATGTGCAGACTGTGGTTCACCAATGACAAGAAAAATTACAACAGCAGGTGATAAGAAATACGCTTACTATATCTGCTCTAATCATAAATTGACAAAGCAGTGTTCACAGCACTCAATATCAGTATCGTTATTAGAGGATACGGTGCTTGAAATGTTAAAGCTTCATATCAAAAACGTAATGAATCTGGAAGAAATACTTGATTATATTGGAACAATTCCTTTCCAGCAGCTTGATGTAAAAAGTCTTGAAGCAAGAAAACAGAAAAAACTTGAGGAAGTTGAGAAGTGTAAAAGACTGAAAACTTCACTGTATGAAGATATGAAGGACGGAATTCTTACTAAAGAAGAATATCTTGAACTTCATGAGGCATATCTGAAAAAAGCAAAAGAGGGAGAAGAAATAATTCGCCAGATTGAGAGAGACATTGCTTTAATTTTTGAGGAGAAGGATGATAAGCATCTCTGGATGAATTATTTTACCGAATACAAGGATATTAAGGAACTGACCAGGGACGTGGTTGTAAAACTGATTTCTGAGGTAAGGGTTTCAGAGAATAAAGAGATTGAAATCGTATTTGACTTTGATGATTGTTATAAGCAGTTATTAGAATCGGTCGAAAAACTGGGCTATCAAGTAGATAAAGAACCGGGTGGACAATTAAATATCAGCAGAAGGGAGGCTGTGTAATATGGCAAGAAAAAGCAGAAAAAATATGATGCTACAGGAAAACACAGCCTTACCGGATAAAGAGAAGAAGGTACTTTTTAAGGCTGGATTATATGCAAGACTGTCCCATGAAAAGGAAGAGAACATTGAGAGAGGGACAATCGAAACACAGATGGAACTTATGAAGAATTATGTCAAAGATCACGAAGATATTGTAATTGAAGAGGAATATTATGATGCTTCCTTTACCGGTACTAATTTTGAAAGACCGGATTTTAAGCGAATGCTTGAGGATGCAAAAACAGGAAGAATTAACTGTATTATAGTTAAGGATTTATCGAGACTTGGCAGAAATTATGTGGAGATGGGGAACTACATTGAAAGAGTGTTTCCTTTTCTCAATGTAAGATTCATTGCTGTTACGGATGATTTTGACTCGTTCAGACCGGGCACAGACCTTATGATGCCTTTGAAAAACATCGTAAATGAGTTTTATGCTAAGGATATTTCAAAGAAAGTTTCAACTGCACATCGTAGAAAATGGACTACTGATGAATATATGTGCGGTTTTGCTCCATATGGATATCTGAAATCCAAGACGGAGAAGAACAGAATTGTTGTGGATGAAGCAACTGCTGGAAATGTCAGGCTTATTTATAAATTGTTTTTAGATGGCAAAGGTTACACACCAATTGCAAAATATCTGAATGAGCAGGGAATAATGTCACCATTGATGTATTTAAAATCTCTTGGTTATCAGCAGAATGTAAGAACCAATGGTGTATGGACCAAAACAACAGTCAAGTCAATACTGACAAATCAGGCTTATATTGGTTCGGCGGTGCATGGGAAAGTAGTAATTGAGAAATACAATAATATTCCACTCCATGCAACAGATCCAAGTGAATGGGTCGTTGTTGAAAATACGCATGAGCCGCTTATCGACAAAAAGACATTTGAAAAGGCACAGGAAAGAGTAAAGGAAATCTCGGATGCTTATTTTGCAAAAGAGTTTACAAAACACCCACCTAATGAAATGAATCTGCTAAAGGGAAAAATCGTATGCGGAGACTGTGGCAAGGGAATGAGACTTTCTCCAAGAACAACAAAATCGTATGTATATTTTTGTGGAACTTTTTCAGATGGTATTAATCCGGCATGTTCAAGACACAAAATTGATCAGGAGGAAGTCAACAAAGCTGTCTTTGCTCAGATTTCAAATCATATGCGTTGCTGTATTGACGCATTAAAAGTGATACGGGAATTAAATGCAAGAAGCAGCGGACTGAAAAAATACGATGTGTATGAAAAAGCCATTACCAGACAGCGCAGGGAACTGGAGAAAGTAAACCGCAAGTTCTCTGAGTTATATGGAGATTACTCAGAACATTTGATTAATGAGAGCGAATATTTGACATTAAAACAGCAGTATCTTCTAAAAAGCGAAGCTTTGAAGAAGGAGATTGATAATCTTTTAGTATCTCAGAACCTGTATTCAAAGAATTATAAGATTGATGAAGACTGGGAAAACCTTATCAATAAATATCTGAAATGCAGAAAGCTTAACAAAGAGCTGGCAGATGCATTTGTTGACAAGGTACAGGTGTTTGAAGATGGAAGAATTTCCGTAAATCTGGTGTATGATGATTGCCTGGAAGAACTGTTACAGGTAAAGAATAAGAGAGAAGGTGATTTGTATGAGTAAGATAACTGCTATGTATATTCGCCTTTCTATGGAAGATGAGGATGTATCATTAAATCAGAAGGAAGAGAGTAACAGTGTATCCAGTCAGAGAGAATTGTTAGAATCATTTATTGGCAATCATTCGGAGCTTAAGGATACGAAGGTACAGGAATACTGTGATGATGGATTTACCGGAACAAAATTTGAAAGACCAGGCTATATGAAGCTTATGGAGGATGTCCGAGCTGATAAAATATCCTGCATTGTTGTAAAGGATTTATCCAGACTCGGAAGGGATTATATTGAAGTCGGTAGTCTTCTGGAGCAGATACTTCCACTTTATCAGGTACGAGTTATTGCAGTTAATGACAATTATGACAGCGATAACTATGATGGTTCGACGGGCGGTATGAATGTTGCGTTTAAGAACTTAATCTATATGCTTTATAGCAGGGACTTGTCTAATAAAGTCAGTTCTGCAATGCACACAAGGATACTGAAAGGTGAGAACATCAGTGGTCAGTTAAGGTATGGATATGTCAAAGACCCAAATGATAAGCATAAGATTATTGTAGATCCGGAAGCAGCAGAAGTGGTTAAGCTGATATTTGAACTGACCGCACAGGGCAAAAGTAAAACGGAAGTGGCAAATTATCTGAATGCTCAGGGTATTGATACACCATCCGCATACAAAAAGAGAAAAGGAAGCAGAAACTTTTTCCATGCAGTTGAAGTAAAAAGTCTGTGGAGTACTTCTTCTATCCGGGATATATTAAACGATGAAGTTTATCTTGGAAAACTGATATGGAATAAAACAAAGAAGAGGGTAGGCAGCAATAACACTTCAAGCTATGTTCCTAAAGACGAATGGATGGTGATAGAAAATTGCCATGAACCCATTATTACTCAGGAATTATTTGATATGGCACACGCTAATTCAAAAAAATGTGTTCGTTCAAAGCGTGGTAAGAGAAACTATAATCCATTTTATTATTGTGGTGTGTGTGGCAGAGCTTTAGCACCCAGCAAAAGGGTAAAAGGTGACATTCTTCTTTGTTACTCGTCCAGAATTGAGGAAAATTCTCCATGCAAAAGCAACAGGGTGGAAATTGCCAAGGTTGAAGATGCAATCATGAAAACTGTAAATATGTATGCAACAGTTTATCTGGATGAGAAAGGAATAAAGAGAGCCGGTAAATCGAAAGAAGTATCTCCGGAAGAAAAGATTGCAACACTTGAAAAGAAGGTGAAGAGCCTCAGCAGTAAAAAGATGATGTTGTATTCTGATTATAAGGATGACAAGCTCACAAGAGAAGAGTATGTCAAGCGTTCAAAGGCGATGGTGGAGCAGATTGATGAATTGCATCAGGAAATCGAACAGCTTAAAACAGAAATACCGCCAGAAGATAATTCTTCTAGTAAGTTTGAGACACAGTTAGAAAGTATCATCAATATGGAATCTTTTGACAGAGAGAAAATCCAGAAGGTAATCAAAAAAGTGATTATCAATGGAGAGGACAATATAGAGATTGTATGGAATACAGATGATCCATTTTTCAAGTAAGATGGATGGTTACAGAGTTTGGAGTGCCGAGAAAATGTGGCACTCCTTTCTTCTGCAAGTATAAATATTGCTTTCAATATACTGCAATAGCAGGTATAATGGGAAGTGATATTTGAGGGTACAAAAAATCAATTTTTTTTTGGTCTGGGGTTGACACGAGCAGGTAAAAATAGTCCGAGCATAGACTGCCTTGTCACATTGGCATGTGTATTAGAATGTACACTTGATTATTTAATATTAGGAGATGATTTTATAAATAAGGTGTATGGCATGTATATTTCTGATGATAAAGTAGATCTGGTAAAAAGAGTTGTGGCTGAATTGATAAAATAATGCAATCAGAGGGATAACTTATTAGCTAATAAATTGTGTTGGTGTTTAGCTTTATATATGTTACAATAAATTAAATGATAATGTTAAGTTATCTGTTGGTTATATATAGCAGCCAATTGTAAAATATACAACAAAAGGAGTTCTATATAGATGAAAAAATATGTTGTAATTATTGATTTGCATTGTGATCCAACTATTCCATCTGGAGCAGGCGATATAGGTGGAGGTAATACCTATTCAAGAAGTCTTTTGCATGAATTACAGAAAAATAACATATACCATATTTATATTACACGAAAAAAATATCCGAATTTAGAAGAATACATAGGCATGACACCCTTTTCTGATTTTTATAGAATCAATTTAGGTAATTGGGGTCCTATTGACAAGGACATTTTGCAAAATTACCACTCGTATTCAAAACAATTAGTTATCGAAATTTTATCAAAATACAATGATTGTTCGTTTATATTTCATAGCATTTATTGGCAATCAGGAATGCTAGCATATGAGCTTGCTGAACAATATAATACATTTTATGTACATACAATTTTGTCTAACGGCAAGAAAAAACAACTTGCTGGAGCCGTAGAAGATATAGTAAAGCAACGAATCCATGAAGAGGAAAAAATATTTGCACATGCTAAATATTTAATCTGTTCGTCACTATCCGAAATAAATGAAATCCAGAAGTTGTACGCTATTCCGCCAGAAAATCTTATTTTGGCTGGATTGGAGGTAGACAATCATTATCTTTATCCTGCCTACAATAGCAGAGGTGAAATACGGATCAATACACTCGGAAATACAATTATAGAGCAACAATATTTGAGCTATTTTTCAGACATTAACAAAAATGATGATTATTTGTGGTGGAATTTAAAAAATTTTATATATTTTGGTCGTATACATAAAAATAAGGGGATTAAACAAATTATAATTGCATGGATGCAGGCTTATGAGATTATAGGTGAACAAATGCCTAATTTATGGATTGTAGGTGGTTCTCCAAGCCAAATAGAACATTTTAGAAATACTATAAAAGAATATATTCCACAACTTGCAGACCTTGAAAAACAACATCGAATTATATGGTGGGGAACGCTCCCACCGGAAGGTATAAGTACACTGTTATTAAAAAGTTCTGTATTGATTACTCATTCTAAATATGAAGCCGGAGGTTTAGTGTTATTAGAAGCATTAAATCAGGGAATTCCTGTTATTGCAACACCAAATGGTTATGGAAAAGACTATTTGGAAAATTGGTATAATGGTTTTGTTGTGCCATATAATGATATTGCGGCATTAAAACAAAAATTACTATTTTTCTGTAGTCACCCATTTTTGACCGATTACCTTGGAAAAAATGCGAAACAATCTGCAAAAGAAATAGAGCAGACATTTAATTTTTTTGATTCACATATGTTTTCATATGGATTTAAAGCAGAAAAAAAACAAATGTCTTTTTTTAAAAAGGAGATAGATTGGTACCAAGCAATAAAATTACATTCAATGGATACTTATCCTTATCTTACTGAATTACCATCTGAATTTGATATTAAACAAATTATCCAAAATTGTTTGCAATGTGCCGTTTTAAACATTTCGGAAATAGTTGAAAACGAATTAGATTATAAACTATGGGAGATTGATACAAATGAGGGTACCTATCTTTTTGCTTATTATTTTGATATCATTAATACCACTAACATTTGGAATCCATATTCCACAGAAGAATATGTATTGACAAAAGGAGAACGAATACATACATTACTGGAAGCTATTGAAAATGATAAAAAACTTTCTGTTGTTTACAAAAATACGGCATGTGGGTATGTTGTTTATAACGGAAGTTTATATGATGTATTCTCAGAAAAGAAACATTTAGCTTATGTATCATTTGTGTCTGATCAAGATGAAGCAGCCACTCTAAATCTTAAGTTTACAGAATTACTATTTTTATTGGAATCTCCATTAATGAGCAAATATGATGTTTTACCTCTTATTAATTATGTGCGAAATGTAAAGGCAATATTTAAGTCAAAGAGAACTTGTGTTGCCAATATTCCTTTTGTGAGCATTTATTCTTTGTATTATGATACAAAATCAAATTTTAAAATGATATCTTATGATAAAATAGGTTTGCAATACAAGCACCTACGGAATGCATCCAGAAAATTTGCATATGTATCAGCAGCCTTCAATTATACTATATTAACTCTTGAACAATTATGGTCAATTTATTTTGAGATATATACATATATAGAGAAATTACTGATTTATTCTAAAGAATTTAGGAAAGACCTAATTGATGCAATTTATGAAAAATGCTAGTAATGTCTGCCATACATATGCACAGTTTTTACAAGTGCTTGTATGGCAGATTATATGCTTTCCATCAATTTCAAAATAAGATAAAAATTTCTTTTTTCAAAAGAAAAGCTTTGTCTATTATATCGTTACCGGGTTCAAACGCATTTATTGGATCATTTTTTATAGAATTGAACGCGGGATATTTAAACCATTCCTCCAATTTTTTGGCAAACCAGTTTTCTTTTATAATATATGAGACCTTGTAAAGTGACAAAATAGCTGCATAATTGTTTTCTTTTTTTAAATTGCTAGTTTTCTTCAATTTACTTTCAATAATTTGATAATTATCTTTTAGCCAATCATATAATATATTTAAATCATTCCTAATATTCTTTTTTTCTTTCCAAAGTAAAACTATTTTATTTGTTCTAAAAAGAAATTTTTGTTGATCTGTTACGGATTCATCGAATATATTAAGAGCGTGCTGCAGACAATCCAAGGCTTCGCATGTATTTCCATTTTCAAAGTACCAAATACCTTCATTATTATATGAGCGGGATATATCAGAAAGTAATTCATATCTGTCTGCTTTTTCTCGTATAGCTACAATTTGATTTAGACATTCTTCCGAAAAATCTTTCTGTGTGAGATTACATATAATTTGATTATTGCTTAGCCATACTTCTAAATCAATAAATTGTGCTTTTTTAGCCAATTGTATACCAACAGCTAATGCCTTATATGATTTATTCAAATCTGTCTTAAAATTTGATGATGCATAATTAGAAAGATAACATATTTTTAGATACATTGCATCTGGATATTTTTTTATACCCTCTAACATAAAGTCTAAAAAACCAGGTTTTATTCCTCGTTCTTTTAAGCATAATCCCTTACACCAATACAGTTTCCCCACTAATTCGTTATCATGACAATAATGTTCTAAAAGTAATCCTTTATCAATAAATTCTTCTGCAATATCAAAACGAAACAATGTTTTCTGCTGATTATAATAAAGTAAATAGATTTTTACTTGTAATTTATAAATATCACTTGTATTATTATTAGTTTTATTGATTTTTGCAATTTGATTTTTGCATAAACTATTTGCTTTCTGTAAAAGTTCGATATTTTCTTTACTACAATATAATTGTTTTTCCTTAATACTTTCAAGATACTCTATTAAAAAAAATAATGTATTTTGGCTTTCTGGTTCATTGAGGTCAAAATATTGATAGCACAAAAATAGTAGATGACTTTTGAGATTAGTCAAGTTTTGTACTTTAAGCATCTTAATGAGAGCCTTTATTTCTAATATATCAACGTTTTTATTAGCAATTAATTTAAAGCAATTTTCTTTATATTGCATTTGCACTTCTGGCAAATCCCAAAGTGTTTTATATTTTAATAGAAAATTAATTACCCTGATTTTTTCAAATTGAGGTATAGCATTATTTAATATATTTTTATAAGTACTATTTTTTACAACGATAGAATTTCCTGTTTCATCAAAAAAAGGCGTATCTAAAAGTAATTTAGCAATATTATCAGTATCAAGTACATCTTCAAGCTCTATAAGCAGCTCATAATTCAAATGTCCATCTAATAATTCTATAATAGCAGAACACCAAATAAATGCTTTTTTTTGTTTATCAGATATTTTTTGATAATATTGTTCCAAGAGATAATTTGAAAATGTACCATATTGGACTAACGGCATTTTTGATATCTCTGTTTTCGTTTTTATCCCATTCTGATTGATATAATCAAGAACATCTGTCAATACCATTAAATTGCATCCGTATTTGTAATAAACAGAATTAGCAATATCCTGTGAATTGCTTAACCTCAAATTTCTTATAATATATTCACAAGCCTCAGCTTTATTGCATTCATACATAGAATATATTGTAGCTGAAATTTGTCCTTGCGAATATTGGTGCAGCGAACGTACAAAATTTATTGATGCCTCAGTAGATTGAATAAATGGCATATTATCTACCTCAATAATAGTCTTTATTTTATCTGTTATAGCAGGAAGAAAATTAAGAAAGAACTTACTTACTTGCATTGATACTTCATTACAATTATACAAATATAATATTATTGAAATATTTGTTTTATCTAATATATTTGCAAAGAATGTTCTGACTAAATAGTTATAATGAGTTTTCTCATCAATATCAAAAAAAAGTAATTGCTTTAAAGCTATTAGATAATCATCATTTTCATTTGTTTTATCTAATATTTGCTTATTCAAATCTTCCTTGTCATCCTCAGAAAGTAATGTAAGTAATTTTGAGAAATCTAACTGAAGTAATTCCTTTGTAATTTCCAACAATAATGTTTGACTCGACCAATCAGAACCTAAGTCGATTGATATAACGGATAAATCTTCTTGATAATTTGCTAATGCTTTATCAATAACGTAGCTTTTTCCAATTCCTTTATCTCCTTCAACTATTAAAAAACAATTATCTCGGTTCAACAGATTGCATATTTCTTTTTCAGCACGTATATGTTGTGGTAAAATATAAGTATTTTCTACAATTTTTTTTCTAACATTTTTTTGTGATTGGTGGCATTGTATAGGAATTGTTTTTGAATAATCATGTTTTGAAAAATATGTAACCAAATCCTCTAATTGTTTTTTTTGTTCAGGATTACAATCGTCGTAATTAATTTCTTTTATACTTTTCTGTATCAAGGAACCGTCTATATAATTCAAGCAATATTTTTCACGCTTTCTTTGAATACTATTTAATATATTTTGTGCATCTTCAGAAAATTCCACATTTGTTACAACAAAATGAATATCACTCAAATTTATAAAATAATTAACGATAGATGAGGCAAATTCTTTTAAACCGAGAGGACCTTTTGATCGCAATTTAGCTTCTACAGTAATTGTAATATCATTTCCTCTTAATGTGATATGCAATTGTCCGTCGATTCCATGATCTCGAGTTATTGGAACCTTATCTTCTTGAAATTCTAAATTGTCATATTTTAGAATCCCCTCAATTTGAATTTTTACAATTTTTACCGCTAATATTTCAAAACCTTTCCAACATTTTTTTGTATCAAGATCTTCACTCATTTTATTTACCCTTTTTAGATATTTTACAATTGGCTGCTATATATAACCAACAGATAACTTAACATTATCTATCAAATATTGTATTGATAGGGAAATAATATGAGTATTTAAAACTTTTATAACAAGTACAGATATTCCTATGCATAAGAAAAATGTCTGTA